>OLZR01000187.1_pt1 | contig 41368 bp, 34 predicted proteins | sample 1644421 | NCBI WGS metagenome assembly OLZR01 (sample SAMEA103958132, study PRJEB25191) | human gut metagenome | biome: human-associated habitat [ENVO:00009003]; feature: intestine environment [ENVO:2100002]; material: feces | place: Germany | collected 2013/2015 | reverse complement strand
TGAATGGAGCATGAACAAAGAGAAAGAACAAATAATGTACCAGCTAACAAATAAATCTTTTTTTTCATAGCAAGCCTCCATATAGTCGTATGAGTTGAAAAAAATTAATAGAAGATACCAAGGTGCTCTTTCAAAACTATTTATGAAAAAGCGGAAAGAAACTTTAAAGAGAATTGTTGACAGCTATGACGTGACGCCAAAATAGCGTCTCAATTTTATGATTGCGGTCTTTTTACATTTGTTTATGGCCTGTCGAGACTTATTGTCTCTTGTGGCGATTTCTTGGATGCTATATTGACGGAAGTAATGGTCATAAATGACATGATACTCTTCGGTACTTAGCGCACGTTTAAGATCAAGCAGCAAGAGATTATTATATGTATCGGATTCGCTGAATGCGGTATCAAACTGCAAAGGATCATATTCCGTTTGACTTTCAATCGAAACAGTGGGAAGCTGATGATGTTTTGCCTTAGAAAGTGCGATATAATGATGATATATTGCCTTGTTGATATAGCTAATGATAGCACCGTCCGTGCTTATAGTCAACTCATTGAGTTGTAAATTTTTGGCGAACATTAGTAAGAAACATTGGAAATCCTGCAATGCATCCTCTGATTGCAGGAAGAATGCATATTTCTTGAGCAGGGGAGAAAACTTCTCCAAAAGAGCGAGTGCCTGCTCACGGTCACCATTTTGAATATCCTGAATACAAGCGTAAAGAGATGATTTCATTTTCTTCTTCCCCTCCTGAAAGGGAAAAGAGAAAAATCATCTGCAAATGTAAACCGAAATCAAAAATATTTTTGTGTTAGGTGTCGAACGATTTAAGTAAAATAGCGCGCGCCCGATGTATACGGGTTTTAACGTTTGATTCACTCGAATTTGTGATTTGCGCGATCTCACGAATAGAGTAACCCTTCACGCGCAGGACTAAGGTTCGACGGTAAATTGAAGGCATATCGGAAAGAATGCTGACTGCGTTGTTTAGCTGTAGATTTGTCAATGCAATTTCTTCCGGCTCCTTAAAATTGTCAAAGCTGGAGGAGCGATTTTCATAGTCCGTCAGAACACCTCGTCGTCGCTCCCATTTTCGAAGAAAGTCAATCGTTCGCTCACGAGTTAGGATATATAAATAGGATTGGAGAGACTTTTCATTGTCGATTCTTAGTGAATCAATTTCCTTGAGAAGCTGGACAAAGGTCTCGTGTACTGCATCCTCCGCAAGAGAGGAATCCCGAATGATTGATGATGCGGTTCGCAGCATAAACCGATAATATTTGTGGTATATGTATTCGAATTTGTTTTTGCTTTCATCGTTATCGATTGCGGCAAGATAGAAAACCAGCACGAATTTTCCTCCCGTGAAATAATCATTTTGCTTGAAGTACACTGTAATCCGCTTGCAATCGACATTTGGTTACAGAATAAACAAAAAAATCCTCGGCTGCAGAAGCCGAGGATTCTAAGAGGTTCTTATTTTGATATTATGATGGGAGAATTAGCACTTCTTTTCGAAGGTGTTACTAACGGTTTCGCTAGAGCCATTGCGTGTGACGGTTGCAGTAGTCACTAGCTTGTAAGTGGTACCGGATTTGATATTGGCTGTACCAGAAAACTCATGTGTGTGTCCATAATAGGTGGAGGAAGAACGAGAAACTTCAGAATATGTTCCGAATAACCCTTTTTCATAAAGAACAAGGGTGCAATCAATTTTGGTTGTGCCAGAGAGACAACTGATTTCACATGTGTAGCTGTTGTCACCTGCGGAGATGCCAGGGTAGATAGATGCGACATTACGCCACCGTACTGCGGCAAATGCGGATGTGGCAAAAACAGTAAGCGCAACAAACGCAACAAGAACTGCCCAAAGTTTCTTTTTCATTTCGACTTGCTCCTTTATTTTATACGAACCTCTTATAAAGGTATTCGTATGGGTAAGGAGAAAGGTTACATAAAAAGAAAAAATTATTGAACTTCTATTCCTTCAGATATTTTGATGAGTTCAGTAATATTTAGATTCCCGCGCACTTGAAATGCTAAGAAATTGCTCTCCCACAGCAGAGTATTGGAACCATCGTCCATGATACCCCAGATGGCTTGATTGCTATCAAAACTTATATAATAGTAAGAGAAAAACTCGTTATCCCAAGAAATTGTTTGTGTATTTTCTACAGGAAAAACTCGCAAGGAAAACCAATCTCCAGCAGAGTTTTGAAATTGTCCGTAGTAATGTCCGGTAGATTCACCGGAAGATTCTATTTGAGAAAACCCTGATGGAATATATGATGGCGTAATATGGAATGTGGAGACAGGAGATTCTTCATTTACATATATAATCGATACAAACTTATCGTGCCACTCAATAAGCGTTGTGATAACAGCCTCGCGCACGGCTTTGACGGGGAGCATGGTACATGAAAAAATGGAAATGGCAGCAGTAAGTGTGATGAAGAAACGTTTGACATTCAAAAGTCGCTTCTCCCGCTCGGCCTTACGCTTTGTGTCACGAACAAGGGCTTCCATTTTTCGCTGGAATTTTTCTGAGGGCTGGAAGTCTTCGTTCATCTCTTCCAAACTCGGCATCCGCGCAAGTTCTCGATCCTGTGCCTCGGTTACGATCATTGCGATAAGAGCGTCTGGGGAAATACGGATTTTGTCTTCATTACCATTTTCCTCCAATCCGGTCAGAATGATTTTACGCGCTCTGTGCAGACGAACTTTTACATTTCCGGGAGAAATGTTGAGAAAATCGGCAATCTCGCTGACCTTGTAGCCCTGAACTTTTAGAAGAAGCGGTGTCTTGTATTTCTCGTCCATGGACTGAACAAGCAAAAGCATATTTTCATAGTCGATTTTATCGAGTACAATGGTTTCCACATTTACATCTGACTTTGAAAGATCGAGATCTTCGATTTCGGTATCAGATTTCTTTTGGCGGGTACACTTGCGAACCATATCAACAGCTTTGTGATGGGTCAGAACTCTTAGAAATTGCGATAGTTCCTTTTCATTGTTGGCGCGTATACTATCTATAATCCGTATTATATCCAAAAAGGTTTCATGGACAGCATCTTCTGCCAAATAAGAATCTTGCAGGACACCTTTGGCAGTATAGAACATGAGCCCACGATATTTTGTGTAGATATGTTCAAATTTACTTATCTGATCTTCGGTATCCAGCAGAGAAATATATAGTGCAAGCATCAATATTCCTTCTATAAAATGGGTTTATTCACTAAACGGAGTTGACTGTTGGAGAAACCAAGAAATAAAGCTCATCAAAAACTGTTGCTGTTGCGGAGTACAACTGTTGAGTTGACTGGCAAGCTCCTGAGAGAAGAAACTGGTAGAAGCGCTGGGTGCAGTGGATGGCAGTAAAGAATAAATAGGGCATTCCAGTGCGGCAGATAGTCTATATAAAAATTCGAGAGATGGACAAACTTGCCCGCGCTCAATACGGCTGATATATTGTGCAGATGTTTCGACATTTGCGGCTAGGGACTCCTGAGTCAAGTGCTTTTCTTTACGCCGACGGCGGATGTTTTGGCCGATGGAAATATAAATATCTTGCATAATAATCACCTCAAAATAAGGGTATCAGTTTCGAACGCAATATTTGAGGGCTAAATAGTGCTATAAATAGACCCGTGAGTGTTTATTATGGGCTTTTTTTATACAAAATAGGTCGTGAAAGAAACTTCATAGGGATAGAAATACAAGAAAAGAACTTGTAACCATTTCAAAACAGAAACCGTACATCTAGTAAAGAAAACAGGTCATGCGTTTATAGCAAACGCATGACCTGTTTTCTTTGGATATGAGCAGAGCAGAAAAATTTCAGAAAATTTTAGGATTGTGCGGGGGTTTTTAGCACAATCGGTAGTAGGCTGAATATAGAGCCAGCAGGAAGGAGGTGACTGAGTGATAGATACTCCGGCACGCCGCCGTGAAATCATTGAAATTTTATATTTCGCAGATGATTATGTCAAAATACGACCCTTGGCAGTGCGGTTTGGAGTATCTTACGCGACAATCCGAAATGATGTCGATGTATTATCACTGAGTTACCGCATATCGTCACAAACTGGGCCGAATGGTGGAATTAAGTTGGAAACTAAAAGAAAAAACCTTAGATTCCTTGACCCGGATGAAACGGCGGCGTTATTGAGAATTATGTATATAGTTCCAGAAGAAGAACGCGTTTACATACGGTCAATCCTTCGAGACTTGGCTCTGATCGATGATAAATAGTCATCGTCTTGTACCTTGACAATCAAATATCCAGCATAACAGGTACTTTTCTTTCCCAGCAAGCCCCAGTGGGCGGTTTGGTAAACCAGAATTGCGGTGGGAGAGAGTACAATGATACGCCAGCGGCCTCCAGCGTCAGAGGGGGTGACCGAGCCGGAGTTGTAAGCAGTAAGACTCCGGCGGAGTCAGTGAACGGGTGTGCCAACACCCTGCCTGTTGTGTTCCCGGTGTCAGGGGTGCGGGCGGCAAATGTGGCACACTTACTTAACTATCTACTTTTGCCGTTTAGGGCAAATCGTGGGCAGCAGGACCCCAAGCGCCTGCTGCCCATCATTTTGCTTTAAACGGGATGGAAAACAGAGGTGTAAACCAATGCAAACCTATCCAACGGGCTATGCGGAATCCCACCGTATGGCCGAGAAAACTTTCCGGGAAATCTTACCCAGGCACGGCATGGCGGTGCGCGAGGAACAAATCGCGCTTTGCCATGAAGTTTTAGATACCCTATATAATAAGGAAATTTCCCTGTGCGAGGCAGGCGTAGGCACCGGCAAAACGCTGGCTTACCTCGTGGGCTGTATCCTTTGGCAGATGCATCGCCCCGAACGGATGAAACTGCCCATCGTTATCTCCACTTCCAGCGTTGCCTTGCAGGACGCTATCCTTACAGAGTATCTGCCCGACCTGTCCGCTATTTTGCTGGACGAGGGTATCATCACCGCACCCATCACAGCCGTTGTCCGCAAGGGCAAAGAGCGTTTTGTCTGCGATGCCCGCCTTGCCGAGAGAGCATCGCTGGTGCAGCCAAGCAGAAAAAGGCAACGGAACAGCTTGCACATTACAGAAAATATTCTGGACATGGATCATATCCCGGAACTTTCTCGGTATGACCGCTGCCGTATTTGTGTGCCGCAGTCCTGCCCGCGCGATTGTTTTATGCGTTTGAATTGCCGCTACCAGCAGTATCTGCGGGATTCCATGAAACCCGACATCCAAATTTGCAATCACAATTACCTGCTGGCGGACGCTTCGCATCGACTTGAAGATAGACCGCTGCTCCTGCGCAGCTACCAGGCACTGGTAGTGGACGAGGCGCACAAATTACCCGATGCCGCCCGCCAGATGTACACAGAAACCTTATCCCCGCACAACATGGATGAATTGTGCCTTTTATTACAACAGGCGCACTACAAGGATTTTGCCAGACAACTGCGGACGGCGTTCCTTACGCTGTCGTTCTCCTGCACGCAGGGGCTTTCCAAGCTTCGAAGAAAAGTGGGTGAACCGTTCGTGCTTACGCCGTTCCGCCGCGCTGCGCTCATCGACTGTATAGCACTGTTACAAAATGCTGGCGGATTGCCGGATGTGCCGCGATACCTGCTGAACAGGCTGGGAGAAGCAGAAAGCCTCCTGCGCCTTTTTCTTTTGGAAGTGCCGACGCGCATCTTATACATCGACTACGATGCCGATGGTCAGCCCACATTCTGCGCAGCCAGCAGCCGCGTACCGCAGCTGCTCCGCAGTGCGCTGTGGAATACACGCGAACCCGCGATTCTGACCTCCGGCACACTGGCAGCAGCCGGAGATTTCAGCCACACGGAACAGCTTTTGGGGCTGGCGGCTTATCGACCCTTGCGTCATTTCCGAGCAGATTCTCCGTTTAACTACAAGAAAAAATGTCTGTTGTACTTTCCGCCGCGCGTAAAAACGAGAATGGACAACCGCAAAATGGCAGAAGAAATCGTCCGATTGGTGGATGCCTGCCACGGCCATGCTCTGGTGCTGTTCACGTCTTACCGCCAAATGGCAGAAGTCCGCGCATTGACGGACGGCCAGTGGCCGTACCCAACCTATCAGGCGTGGCGCAACGGCGGCAAAATCATCCAGAAGTTCAAGCAATCCGGCAACGGTGTGCTGTTTGCCGCTGGCTCCTGCTGGGAGGGCATCGACTTTCCCGGCGATATGGTATCTTTGCTGATTATCGCAAAACTGCCGTTCCCGATACCAGACCCGGTCAGCGACTATGAGCGTAAGCAGTACCCGAATCTGCACGACTATATAAAAGCCGAAATTATCCCCGAAATGCAGAAGAAACTGCGACAAGGCTTTGGACGTGCCATCCGCACGGAGCAGGACTCTTGTGTGGTCGCTATTCTGGACGAACGTGCGGGTATCGGCGGCAAGTACCATGACGCCGCACTGGCAGCGCTGCCGACTTGTCCAACCACCGAGAAAATCGAAGATGTGCAGCAATTTATCCGGGAGCAGAAGCGCCCGGATTACTTTTTGTGAAAAGAGGGACCTGAAATGTACCCTATGCGAAACCACGATATCTGGATTTATGTGCGCTGCGCTAACAGCGATCCACGCATTGCCTTTGACCGGCTGTATGACCTTATCGACGAGGCAGCCGGACACGGTTTTCTTGTGCGCGGCACATCTTTTGACCATTGCAGCGGAAACACCTTAAAAGACCGCATCGGTCTGCGCACCATGCTGGACGCAGTAGAGAACGGTCGGGTTGAAGCCGTGATGGTGCGCGACTTGGAACAAATCAGCCGCAACAGCTACATACTGGTGGGAGTTATTGAAATCCTGCGTCAGAACGATGTCTACCTTATTACCACTGAATGCGACCTGAACGCTGAACTCATCAACAGCGGACTGGAACGCTTTGTCGGTGACCGCTTCACGCGGGCATCCTTTGGCAAGCCTCGCTTTGATGTTCGACTTCCGTTGATGGATCAGTTTTGAGAGGTGTAGCCATGACAGAATACAAAGTATGGGCGTTTGCCCGCAGTGCTGCACCGAACCTGCCCGCATTGGAAGAACAGCTTGCCGAGGTCATGCGCGAAGCCGACAGGCGCGGCTACATCATCGTCAACTCCTGCATGGAACAGAAATACGGCACCGAATTCTGGCGACCTGATTTGTTTGCCATGCTCACCGCCGTGCAGCATGGGCGTGTCAATGCCGTCATGGTGCAGAGCCTTGACCGACTGAGCCACGACATTACAACCTTGTACCGCATCCTGCGCTTTCTGCAAAATTACGGTGCAGTGCTGATTACGACCGAAACCAATCTACAGTATGAACTCTATCTGACAGGGTTGGAGAGCAGACTGCTGAATCGCCCTAAGAAAAGAAAGCCTGTATGGGTATGTGAGGAATGCGAAGATGGAAATCCTTGAGACAAAAAGAGGAAAAAGCGGCGTACAAAGCATTGTTGTTCGCTGCGGCGAGTACACCGCAGAACTGACCTTTTGCGAAAACTGTGAAACGGACGTCATGATTCCAATCAAAGAACTGATTATGTCTGCATACGATCTGCGCAAGCAGAGGGAAGAACAGGATAATAGGTAGAATTGTGGCCGGGTTTGGCGACGGTTCTTCTCCGTTTTGGTGAATAGCTTTCCTTATTATAATAGAGTATTGTTTGTGTTGCGAAAATGCACCAACCATTTCCGCAACATGAACAGCGAGGTGAAACTTATGATATGCGTAGACCAGAATGGGCAAGCCGTTGAAATCTCGGTGGCTGACCAGATGTGGCTGGACGACTCCTATTTTAAGGAAAAGCAACTGCGGTTAGGTACAGATGCCCCGCGCGTTGCACTGGCCTACCGAGTATCCACAAAAGGACAGGTAGACCATGACGACATCCCGATGCAGAAAATTGACTGCCGCAAGTTTGCGCAGAAACAAGGATGGCGGGTAGTAAAAGAGGTGGCCGAAAAAGGCGTCTCAGGTTCTAAGGTGTCGGCTTCAAAACGCGATGCCATCCAGCAACTGAAAGAAGAAGCCGCCAATGGTGAATTTGACATTCTGCTGGTCTATATGTTTGACCGTCTTGGACGAATCGAAAGCGAAACTCCCTTTGTGCTGGAATGGTTCGTCCAGCATGGAATTCAAATGTGGAGTACCCATGAGGGCCAGCAGAAAATTGAGACACACGGCGATAAGTTGATGAACTACATCCGCTTTTGGCAGGCGGCAGGGGAGTCGGAGAAAACATCCATCCGAACCCGCGATAGAATCCGACAAATCGTGTCCAGCGGCCACTATACAGGTGGTTTTGTGTGCTATGGTTATCAACTGGTAGACCAAGGCCGACGGAACAAGCGGGATAAGCCAGTCATGGATCTGGTCATCAACGAGGAAGAAGCTACATGGGTTCGGGAACTCTTTTATAAGGTTATCCAAGAAGGCACCAGCGGATATGCTCTGGCTGAAATGTTAAATAACCGAGGATTGCGTACCCGTGCCGGAGCAAAATTCCAATCGAGTAACATACTCCGCATTATCCGCCACGAGGGATATACAGGTTACATCATTACGAAAAATGCCCGCTCGGAATACATACCGGAATTGCAGATCATTGACCAAGAAACATTCGAAAAAGCCAATGACATTATCAGCCGACGCAGCGCAAAGACAGCGCAAGACAGGCGAATCGCCCATACCAGCCAGAACCCGACGCTGCTGGCGGGTATTGTCTACTGCGCCCACTGCGGAGCGAAGATGTCCGGCTTTATGCACACAGACCGCTACAAATTGGCGGATGGTAGTATCCGCGAAAAAGTCCAGCCCAAGTATAACTGCTTTCAGCGCGGCCAACGCAACAAAGGCGGCAGAGACTGTGATGGGCAAGCACTGTACCTTGCCGAGAGAGTGGATGCCATCGTCTTGAAAATTGTAGAGGAAGTATTCGAGCAAATCCGAGACACACCCTATTCCCAAGTGGCTGAGAATCGGATTCGACAGGAGTCGAACCTGCAAAAGACAAAACGTGCAGCAGCGGAGAAAAAGATAAAAGCCGCTCAGCACGCCCTGGAACGCTTTGAGGGTGAGATACTGAAATGCCTTGATGGAACAAGCAGTTTTACCGAGGACATGATTGCCAAGCAAATCCGCCGATACCAACAGGAACTGGATGATGCTAAGGCAGAGTACGCGGAACTCCAAAATGCAAGGTTAAACGAAGCGGCTGAAATTCGGAAACTGCGTACTTACTACGATGACTTTAAAGGCTGGGCAGAAGAATTTGACACCGCTCCGCTGGAAATGAAACGAATGATACTGAGCCATCTGATTGATAGGGTAGAGGTCGGAAGAAAATACCAAGTTATTGTGAAGTTTAATATGAAGTACAGACAGTTTCTGGAATGCACAGCAGAAACTTACAATACAGAAATTGGTGCATAACAGAAAAGGCGGACTGTTCACGCAGGAAAGTGAATAGTCCACTTTTTGTGCTATGGACAGCACTATTGCAAAAAGTAAAGAAACAGCGTATAATAAAGGCAAGGAAAGGAGGCGCTTATCCCATGCAGCAGGAAGAAAATTATCTGGCGCAAAGCATATCCCAAGTAGATGCCGATGCCCGCTACGATGAAGGCGTTAAGCGTCTGCTTGCTAACAAAAGCATTTTGGCCGTTATTATGAAGGAGTGCGTTCCGGAATATCACGGCTGTACGGTGCGGGAGATTGCGGAGAAGTATATCGAGGGTGAACCGCAGATTGGCGCTGTCGGCGTGGACGCCGATGAAACAAACCGCAACGTATCTGCCACGATTCACGGCACGAATACGGAAGATGTGACGCTGACCGAGGGTACGATTCGCTACGATGTCCGCTTTTATGCCACAGCACCGAGCGAGGATGGTCTGATTGGGCTGATTTTGAACGTGGAGGCACAGAACCGCTACAATGCAGGGTATCCGCTGTTGAAACGTGCAATTTATTATTGCAGCCGTATGATCTCGGCGCAGTACGGCACGGAATTTACCAAAGGCGAGTACGGTAAAATCAAGAAAGTGTACTCGATTTGGGTATGTATGAACCCGCCGAAGAACCGCAGAAACACAATTACGCAGTATTCCATACAGGAAAAGCATATCATTGGTGATGCGGTTGAGCAAGTCAGAAACTACGACCTGATGAGCGCCGTGATGATTTGCTTGGGCGATGAGGACGACAAAAACTATGGCGGGCTGCTGAAATTCTTGGAAGTACTGCTTTCAGAAGAAAAGAGTCCCGAAACGAAGAAAGAAATATTAGAAACGGAATTTGATGTTCCGATGACACAAACGCTTGAAAGTGAGGTGCGCAGAATGTGCAATTTGAGCCAAGGTGTTATGGAAAAGGGCGTTGCGAAAGGAATTGGCATCGGTGAAGAGAGGGGCGAAAACAAAGCAACTCTCAATGCGATTCGTAACGTGATGAACAGCTTTAAAGTGTCTGCCGATGCAGCAATGGATGCGTTGCATATTCCTGAAGCAGATCGCGCCAAATACAGAGCCATGCTCCAAAGTTAAAAAGAAAATTGAAAGCCGGTTGCAATGCAAAATGCAAAGCAACCGGTTTTTGCTTAATATATCGCGCATGATAAGAAGCTCTTAATGGAAAAGTAACCAACAGATGTCAAATATGTGGTATAATAAAGATATGCAACAAAAGAGTGATTGGAAACGATAATGAAATTTGTGAGGTGACTTTACCATGTTAGAGGTATGTGCGTCAAAAATAGGTGATATAATACTTTCTGTGCTTGAAAGCAAAATGGAGAATACCTATAGCTATTTATGTGGCAATATGCAATACTAACCAAAAAGGGAATCCTTTATAATCTTCCAGATTTGAATTAAAACTAAGCTTGTGTGTATATGAGATTAGAATGAATCGATAGAGGCAAAAATGCTCCCTCTTTTTTAATGGAGTTGAAATAAATGACTGGGAAAAAGGTGAAACACTCATCCGTTAATGAAAAAGGATATAGGAAAAGACTAAGTGATTCTTTTATGGTTAAGGAAGTGTATAAATGAAAGTTTTATTTTTACATCTGAGCGATATGCATTTTGTTTCAGATAGTTCTTATACAAAAAAGGATTGCGAAGAAATAGCTAATGCAGTAGCGGCGAAAATTATATGCCCCATAAGTATGATTTTTCTTGTGCTTTCAGGCGACATAGCATTTAGTGGTGGCGCAGAAGAATACAACGAAGCGGAAAAGTTTGTTGGCGAACTGCAAGCATCAATTCTCGGGAAAGTTAAAATTGACAAAGAAAAAATCAAGGTGCTTCTTGTGCCAGGAAATCATGATAGGCAATACCCTGAAGATAGACCTGATAGGGAAGATTATGAATCTGTTCTTTCTCGAAGGAAAGACGAAGAACTCAAGACATATATTGATCGAGAGTTCTCTATGCAAAAGAATTTCTTTGAATTCTTAAAAAGAGAAGAATGCCCATATGGAGAAAGCGAAAAATTTCTTCAACGCAAAGTGATTGAGCATGAAGGTTTCAGCTTTGAATTCAATTTGTTGAATACGGCACCGATGTCTTTGCTTGATGCGGATGATAGAGGGTTACATTATTTACCAGATGATGTCTTGGATCAGTTGCAAGAGCCCACAGGAGCAGATTTCGTAATCACAGTAATGCACCATTCAACGCAAAATTTTAATGATTCGATGCGAGCTAGGTTGGAAGACATCGTTTATACGAAGAGCTCGATTATTTTTAGTGGGCATGACCATTATCATGCAACTCAAAGGATCTCTTATAACGATAGTCAGGCTGTAGCAGTTTTCTGTGGAGGCGCACTCTCTAATAAAGGCGATTGGCGGAATAGCGAGTTCTTTACATGCCTGTTTGATACAGATTCTTTTCAATGTGATCGGTATAAATGTTGCCTTGCACAAACGGATAGGGGAAAATTCTATAAAATTGATTCAGAACCCAGCATAGTACTGCCTAAAAAGCCTTCTTATGGTATTCCGGGAAACTTACAGCAGAATTATGTTGATGCCATACTAAGCGATGCACAGTATGGTGTTTCAAAAAGTGTGCTTGATTATTTTGTTTTTCCAAGATTGAGAAAAGAAATAGTAAATGAAGATACACTAGAAACGGAAATTTCTTCTTTTGAGGATTTCATAAAAGAGATGGAGCAAAAGAAGAAAATTGGAATCGTTGGTGAATCGGGATCTGGAAAAACGACATTACTAAAGAGAATTTTTGAATACTATAACAAACGAAAGGTTGTTTTGCTCTGCAGTGTTGATCAAATAGAATCTGGAAACCGTGCACGAGTAATTAAAAATATATTTGAAGATATATATGGAGACGATCCAATAGAATACCAGAAATTCCAGCGGATGGATAAAACACAAAAAATTTTGCTTGTTGATGATATACACCTTATTAAGCAAAATCATTTGGGTAAATTTATAGAAGGGGTTGAATCGGAATTCGGTTACATTATTTACACGTCAAGTACTAATGTTGAACTAAACATAGAAGAACGAATAAAAATGACTGTAGATAAGGATCAGTTTACCCAATATAGATTGTTGAAGGTCTATGAAGACAAGAGAACAGAGTTAGTATCCCGTGTTGTGCAATTAAAGCTTCATGACAACTCAGAGTGCGAAAAATATGTGGAAGCAATAACGACATCGTTAAAAAAGCAAAGAAGATACTTGTCATTAACACCAAATACTATACTGCAGTATGTCACTTACTATCTTCAAAACCGGGCAACAGGTGTTCAAACAGACGGAAACATTTTTGGTAAAGTCTTTGAGGCTTCAATAACCTCTTCGATTCAGAGATACGTTTCTGGAACGCTATCAGTAGATAAGGTATATATTGTTCTTGATAAGATTGCCTATTACATTCATTCGCATAGGAAATATCCCATTCCGCACGTTGAACTTACCTCTGTTATTCAGCAATACAATGATGAGTATGGCGATGATGTGAACATACACACGTTTATTGATATTTGTATCAAAGCTAAAGTTTTACTTACTTGCGGAAACCAAAATGAATATAAGTTCTTAAATAATAATTATCTTGCGTACTTTGTGGCGCGAGAAATACGCCGGATGGGAGTAGAAAACAATTATGTCCCGTTGACAGATGTGTTGAAATACGCCTGCTTCGGAATTAATGCTTCCATATTGATGTTTATTTCTTATTTGACAGATAGCCTTTATCCATTACATTTGATTCTTGAGCAAGCTGTTTTGTCTGTAAATGATTGGGAAGAGTTTTCTTTTGATAATCAGGATATAAAATATCTTCAATCTAGCAAACCTTTTGCGGTCTCAATTCCTACAAAAAAGGAAATTGATAAAGATCAGGAAAAAGCGCTAGAAAAAGATCGCGATGAGGTGGATTCTAATACCATTGATACAATTGACATTTATGATTATAAGGAAGAAGACCTTTCAAAACTAACAAATAGGTTGTCAAGGTCACTCTCTCTTCTTATTACGGTATCAAGATGCTTTCCCAACTTCGAACACCTGATGAAGAAGAAGGATAAAGAACAATTTGTTAAACAGATATACGAACTACCAAATAAGATTTTTAATGCGTGGGCAAAAGATATCGAATTGCATAAAGAAGAGCTGATTCGGTTTATTGTCGAGTTTCAAACGAATGAGTTTGGAAGACAAGATTATAAAGAAGAGGATGCACTAAGAGTATTACAATGGGAGTCAATGTCGTTGTTACTGGAGCTGTACTATTCGGCTATCCTGAATGCGTATAAGCCTAATTCTTACTTACACTTGATAAATTCAGAGTATGTCGATTTTGGTAAAGCAGATACCTACAAAATAGAACGTATTCTAGCCCATGAGCTGGCCGGTAAAATTGATGTATTCATTTCCGAGTGTGAGAAAGTGTATGATCATAGGGTCAGTGTGAAAAATACGATGATTAGGCGAATGGTACGGCATTTGATGATGACATCTAAAAAGATTTCCAAGGGTCAAATGGACAAGGCAAAATCGGTTTTCCTTAATGACCAAAAGCAGCCGGATATACTTTTCCTTCGTGCAAGCAATTCAAGTGATTAAAAAAACAAGGAGTGCGCTTATTCGCGCACTCCCTGTTTTATTATTTATGCAAACGAAAGGGAAATGCATGTATACGTTCTATATCATGAGATTTTTTGAAAAAACACATATCTCTGTTTATGATGGAAGTTTAAAAGGACTTTGTAAAATGATAGAATTGATATTAGGGAAAAAACTGGAACCAAATCATCTTCAAAATGTACTAGCGAGAACAAATGTAAGCCGATTGGGTCTACAATATATAAAAAAAAATAGAAATAAAATATTGTTGATTTATAGGCACCCGGAAAGATACAAATAAGTACAACGCATAAATTAGAAATAAAATAAGTTTATTACAAGGCTTCGGAAAGGTCCCGTCAAGATTTATGCGCAAAATTGTTTGCAGGCTCCGGCTGGATGAAGTCAGCCGGCAATGAAGGCATCGTCCATGACCGCCTCCAAGTACTTCATGTTCATGTATTTCTTGTTGCCCCACTGGGTGCCAGCCACGTGGCGCAGCCGGGCGCAGACCAGCATCAGGGCGGAGTTCCTGTCCGGGAACGTCCCCACCACCCGCGTCCTACGGCGGATCTCACGGTTCAGCCGCTCGATCACATTGTTGGTGCGGATGCGTGTCCAATGCTCGCTGGGAAAATCGCAATAGGCCAGCGTCTCCTCAATGCCGTCCTCGACCTTTTTGGTGGTCTCCTTCAGCTTCATGGCGCGCAGCTCAGAAACCACGGTCTTTGCCTTCTCGCGGGATGCCTTTTTGCTCTCCTGGGAGTGGATCGCTTTGAGCATTTTTGCCACAATTTTGACCTTGGATTTGGGCACAACAGAGAAAACGTTGCGGTAGAAATGCACCGTGCAGCGCTGGTATTTGGCATCCGGGAACACCTCGCCCACGGCCTCCAGCATTCCCATGCACTTGTCGCCGACGATGAGCTTCACGCCATCCAAGCCGCGTCCGCGGAGCCACTGGAAGAAGCTGACCCAGCTGGCCTTGTCCTCTTTCATGCCCTCTGCGGCGCCCAAAACCTCACGAAAACCGTCCTCATTCACGGCAATCGCTACCAAAACAGCTACATTTTCGTACTCTCCGCCCCAGTTGCGGCGCAGGTAGATGCCGTCCACGTAGACGTATGGATAGCGCCCACCCTGTAACGGGCGGTTCCGCCAGTCCTCGATGTGGACGTAGGCTTTCTTGTTCAGCTCACTGATGGTAGCGGGCGAAACCTTGCTGCCCCACAGTGCCTCGGTGATGTCCTCCACACGGCGCACAGAGACGCCTGCCAGATACATCTCAATGAGCGCCTCCTCCACGCTGCTCTCCCGGCGGCGATACCGCTCGATGATGGCCGTCTCGAAGGACACGCCCTTGAGCCGGGGGACGTGGAGCGTAACGTCACCGGAGGTTGTGGTAAGGTTTCTGTCGTAGTGACCGCTGCGGTAGCCCTGACGGGCCTCGTTGCGCTCATAGCGGGCCGCCTGCGTCAGCGACTCCGCCTCCTTTTCCAGCAGCTCGTTCAGCGTCTCTTCTACACTTCCTCGAACTAATTCTTTGAGCTGCCCCTTGATAATTTCCTCATTCAGCTGTACAATTTTCTCGGACATAGTTTGCTTGCTCCTTTCGAATGTTTGTGTGGTAACTTCATTCTACCAGAGCCTGCAAGCTATGTCTTCTTTTATGCATTTTCCAATTTGCGCAACTTATTGTACATTATCGGCGAACATGGCGGCGTATGGAATGCCGAGGGGATGGACGCAGACATTCCCCCGGAATCCGCCTGGAAGCTGGCTCTGCTGGTCAAAGACAAGTTGGCCGATCTGCACCTAGATATTCCAGCAGATCAGCAAGACCCAGTGCTGAAAGGAGCGATCCGAAAAAATCTGCTGATAGAACGAGTGGATATTGTGAAGCCCCTCGGCTGGTATCGGGACAGCCCGACCTTGACCGATGTGGACATCAAATATCTGCTCTTATATTTTGAAGAAAAGTATGGGCTGACCATCGAGAAAAAGATACAGGGTGCCGTAATGGTGATTGCCAATGAAAACCGCTATCACCCTGTCCGGGACTTTCTCAACGCCTTGCAGTGGGATGGCACGGAGCGCATCCGCTATTGCCTGCACCGCTTTCTGGGAGCTGATGCCGATGATTACACTTATCAAGCGATGCTTTTATTTCTGTTAGGTGCAATCTCACGGGCGTTCCGTCCCGGCTGTAAATTCGAAATCATGCTCTGTCTGGTGGGCGGTCAGGGAGCCGGAAAATCCTCGTTCTTTCGATTGCTGGCAGTTCAGGATGACTGGTTTTCCGATGACCTGAAAAAGCTGGACGATGAAAATGTGTACAGCAAGATGCAGGGACACTGGCTGATTGAGATGTCAGAGATGATTGCCGCCGCCAATGCCAAGAGCATTGAGGAAATCAAATCCTTTCTCAGCCGCCAGAAGGAAACCTATAAAGTGCCATACGAAACCCACCCGGCTGACCGAAAACGACAGTGTGTGTTCTGCGGCACTTCCAATACACTGGATTTTCTGCCCCATGACCGCACCGGCAACCGCCGTTTTGTGCCAGTCATGGTACATCCAGAGCTTGCAGAAATCCACATTCTGGACGATGAACCGGCAGCAAGGGAGTATCTCATACAGGTCTGGGCAGAAGCAATGGAGATTTACCGCAGCGGAAACTTCAAGCTCCGATTCAGCCCGGCAATGAACGAATATCTGAAAGTCCACCGGCGTGACTTCATGCCGGAGGATACCAAAGCTGGGCAGATCATCGAGTATCTGGAAAAGTGTTCGGATAACATGGTCTGCTCCAAGCAGCTGTTCCGGGAAGCCCTGGGACACAGTTTTGACGAGCCGAAGCAATGGGAAATCCGGGAAATCAATGACATTATGAACAACAGCGTGACCGGGCGGAGGGTGTTTTCTAATCCCCGGTACTTTCGCAGCCCCTATGGGCGGCAGAAAGGCTGGGAACGCATCCAGCCCGACAACAGAGGTGGAGATTTTCAGGAATTGACGCCGGAGGAAGTGGAGCAACTGGAACTTCCCCCAGAGTGGCTAAGATCCAACCAATGATAATGTATTACAGAGCCTCCGCAAACAGCAGATAACTACATATTATGCATAATAGGTGATTGATATGTCGAAATCCAACCGAGTTCGCTTAAATTGGTCCAAATACAATTGGGAGCAGTTTGAGAATATATGTTACGCGTATGCAAGTGAAAAGTATGATGCAGATGCCTATAAAGTAACAATCACAGCACGACGCAAGGATGGTGGACGAGACATTGTCATTTATGATAAAGAACAAAAAAGATCATCCTGGGGAGAGTGCAAGCATCATAAGAGTTCATTGGGGCTAAGCGAAATTGGAAAAAATGTTGTTTTAGCAATTACAAATAATATTTATAAGCTTATTTATTTCAGCACATCATCCATAACGCCAAATACCAAATGTGAAATATTAAAAGCCGCTAGAATTCACGGTTTTGACGTTCTCTTTTTAGACGGAGATAAATTAGACGAAGAAATTGTTTCGTGCAAGAAGATACTCCTGCAATATTTTGAAGAAGATTTCGAAAAATCCTATCAACAAAATGACGGCGTATTTTTTGAGGTTCTACTAGATGAATTCTCAAATTCATATAATAAAAGTTTTTATGGCGCAAAACAATATTGCCGCTTAAAAAATGGGCTTGTTTTTTACATTCATATATTTCTGAGAAATAGAAAGCTTGTTCCAATAAAAGAACTTCGGCTCACGCTACCGGAAGATCCACAGTATCATCTCAGTAAAACAGAACTTGCAGTATCAGAAGTTCGCTCTATGTCCGATATTGTACTGACAGTCAAAGGTGTGGTATTGAATACCCAACGCCCTGTAAAACTCCATATGGGTTCAGTGAATTACTACGCTGGCGACAATACATATACATCCCAAATAGACTTTGGTACAGTTGATGGCACTGAGGTTTGGAACGTTCCCGTTGTTGGCGACATTGCGCAAACATTTTTATTTAAAACTCTCCCTCAGACAGAAAAACTGCTTCAAAATGACTATTTTAGAGTCCTTTACATGAAAGGCTCTTCCGGAAGTGGAAAAACGCGGTTGTTACAAGAAAGTGCACACCAATTATCATTGCATAACATCAGCATCATTTATATGGATGCACAGGTATATGTAGGGGTCCTTTTCCAAAAGGAACTGATAAGGCAGTTACTTTGTTTGCCAGCTCTGGACAAAACCGAGGATTTTTCAGCCCAAATATTAGATGAAATTTTAACTCGCTCCGATGTGCATGTAACAAACGCTCAGCAAATCTTTGATATGCTATTCTGCGGGAAAAGAATCTCGTTGGAATCTCAGATTGATTTGTTCGTACAATGCATAAACCATCCTGCCTTTCAGGGGAAGTACTGTCTTCAAGTGGATAATGCCCAATCTTTGGATGTGCAAACCCAGACGCTACTGGTCTACCTATGTGAAAAATTGAAAAATACCAGAGCGAATGTGTGTATGTTTTTTTCTTGGAATACTAGTGTACCTGCAAAGCAGAGGCGAAATCCTTTGCAAGATTATCTGAATGGACATTCCCTTCTGCCCGAAAACACTTTCGTTATCCCTATTGTTCTCGGTTTATTGGATCAAGCTAGTGCTCAAAGCATGGTTCATTTCTGTCTAAACCTTGCTCCTTCTCAACAAGCAGAGGAAATTCGCATCCTTCAGAAAACGGGTTATCTTCCACTTGATATTATTCTTTTCTGCAAACAGTTGTGGAACACGAACTGTTTTTCTTACGATGGCCACTATCGTTATATCGTGGACGTTGAAATGTTTAGTACTGAGTTAGAGAACCTTACTGAAGATGAAAGTGCTGTACTACAGTGCAGACTGCAGTATGCGCAATCTAATATAAAGCCTTGGAGAAAAGCTGAAAAACTATTTCAACTGCTTCTTTTTTTCGACAACCATCTCTCATCAGAAATCGTGCAGGCATTTCAAATCCCACGTGACCTGTTAGATACCTTAAGTCGAGAACTTATCATAAAAGAAGATGAATATGGTTGGCTCTCTTTTTTCCATGACAATTATTATCGCTTTTTTTCCAGGAAAAAAGATTGGGGATTATTTGTGAAGGCGGATTATCTAAAACTTCGCGGCTTCACCAAACAAATGGAACCACTCATGGGAATGGGGATGCGCGTAAAATATCTTCAGTGCTGTTACATGCTAGGCGAAAAAGAACCGTTCCGCATAGAAGCAAAAGCATTACTAAATGTGTTGATGGTGAGCGAAAACGTAACAGAGGTTATTGCACTCTCTGATTTTTATTTGCGCCACATTCAAGGCAAAGAGGCTCAAAACGATCGCTTGCTGTTTTCTGTAGAAAGAGCCTTTGTTTTGATGGAATTCATATCATTTTCAAAAGGCTTGAAGGCACTGAAAACAATTTACGAGAAAATAGCGCAAGACCCATATCGATATAGCTTGGATATTGTTTGCCGCTTTTTCCACCACTATGTGAATGCACATTCCCATTCCTGTCGCTATGTACAGGCATTGGATATTTTGGACGCCTTTGCATCACTTCATAATCTTCCTCTTTTCTATCGGTTTATTATCGCAGACCGACGTTGTGTAATATACTATTCCATAGGAAAATTTGAAAAGGCAAACGAATCAATCGATGAGGCCCTTACGCTGGGGCAAAAAGAAAACAATGACTTTTGGCTAAGTACAGCCTATTCAGACAAGGCTTTTAATTATTTGACCAATACAGGCGATAAAGAAAAGGCAATCTATTATTACCAAAAAGCTATTTGGCACTATAATGCCAAAACCGATAACACTCCGTATCGTTGTATTGAAATTGGTATACAAAAAGCCCTTGTTGAGTTGTTATGTGGTAATTTTAAAGCTGCAATACAGGAAAGTGACGCGGCTATTAGCATGGCGTTTGATCGTTCCTATATGTATCTAGGAATTCCGGCGAGAAATGTAAAAGCATGTGCACTTATGTCTGTGGGGGATTATAATGCATCTCGCAACTTACTAGAACAGAATCTTTTTGACAGCGAAATTTTTGGAGAACAAAAGTATTTGATTGTTGCTAGCAACTCTTTGGGAATTTTTTACGCTTTACAAGGTGACACCAATCTAGCACATAGCTATTTCACTCGCGCACTCCATTGTATTGAGAAAATATCTGCACAAGGTGGGATTTCAAGATTTTTTGCAGTCGCAATGAACGATCTTATTTGCCGCAAAGCGAACACCGTTAATAATGATTTTTTGAATTTTATCACGTCGCGCAGAGAACAAATTTCACCACAAAGATGGAATGCCTATCAAGATTTGTTGGAAGCCAAACAAAGCACGATGTATCGATCTTTGTATACGCTTTTTACGGGCCCGTATGTTTTCATGTATTAATCAAATCATCTGTCCAAACTACATTCCCATTCCGATCCAGCAGTAGGTCTCCAGAGCCCTTTCTATGATAATACCAATGTGAATTGTTCCGTAATTGATTAATGTTATCAGTAAAGTAGATAATCGGCATTCTTAACGCAGCATAATTCCAAGATAAGAAATCCTCTAAAAGGCAGGGAACTGGCGCATATTTTAAATCTAGTTCTTCTGAAATATGCAGACGATAATAATGCTTCAGAGCCTCTTTATACTTTTCTCTTGACAACGATCTAGAAAAATTGAGGTAGAGGCATTCTTCGGGGGCAGAAAAACCGTTGAGGCGTAAAAGATTCACGAAAAATTCGCAGCCATTTGTAGGGAAAACCGAATCTTTAAACCATTTTGCAAAAAACATTGCCTTAGGATCGCCCTCTCCAAGTAAGCGAACAGCACCAGCAACCTTGCCCCGATGATAAACGATTGACTTAGTCGTTGCGTAAAGTCTGTATCCCGCTTGGCGACATTTAAAAGAAAAGTCTAAATCGCAATAGCCATTAAGAAATACGGGGTCCATTCCGTGAATCTGTTCGTAGAGGTTTCGGGAAACGAGCATACAGCCACTAGTAATCATCGGGAATTCATGAATTTCCGGAATTTTTTCTATCGGAAGTTTCCATCCTCTAAAGGGCTTTATGATATCTACATCAAGGACAGACATCCCCCAGTGCACAGTAGATTCGCATTCAAGATCCAAAATGGTGGAAGAAATGCACCCTGCATTTGGATATTTCATCAGCACGGCTTCAAGTCCGTCTAGCCAATTCTGTGTCACAAAGATATCGCAATCCATAAGAATCACATAATCTCCCCTTGCAATTGCCACACCTTTATTGCAAGCTAACGAATAACCTCCGTTTTTTTCCATATCCACAACACGAAGGCGCTGGAAAGGATCTAGATTTTCAATCTTGTGTATAGAAGTCTGAGGATTGTCATTTACTACAATGATTTCCACATCTTTCCTAGCTTTCAACGACTTGTGCAGTAATTCTAGCGCTGTACATAGAATGTTATAGCCCTGATAATAAGTGATTATTATTGAATACTTCATGTGTTTTGTTGCACCCCTTTCCAGCAGGTATCGTAGATAATATGTAGTTATCTGCTGTTAAAAAGAAAGACTCTTTATGTTGGTCAATTATTCTAATCGTCCACGGTTCCGTAGTGTTTTTGCATAGATATCATCAAGTGCTGAAGTATAGAATGTATCATAACTAGTTGATTCATTGGCACCAGCAGTAAGTATTTCGGCGCCATTGGCTTTTAGAAGGAGATGGTGAACTTCTCTTTTTTCGGTGAATGGAGGCTTATCATAAAAGTATACTTTCCCATCAGAATTACGCTCCCGCAGTTTCCTCCGCAGTAACCACCATAAGTCAAACTCGCATGTGTCGAAGCCAAAACCTAGGATGTAGATGTCCCCAAAAAGAAATAGCGCTGGCCAAGATATAAAATTTATTTTGTCTGATTTAGCATTGCAAACGCGCTGGTCCATTTCTTCGCAGCATTGAACGATAAAAGATAGCATACGACCATAACGATCATGTCCCAGTATGATTCCCCTAGAAACACTGCTTTCTCCGTGAATATGCCATAGACCGGTGCCATTGTCACGATCCGAATCCAATCCAAAATGGTAGCAGGTGTGCAATCTATAATGAAGCTCTCTTTTACGATCTTTTTTCATTTCCTCATTACGTAAATCCAAGCGCAGTTTAGAACGCACAGCGCCCTTGCGAAAATCCAAATTCGGAAAGAAAGCTTGCTCTAGACAATAGGAATAGTTTGTTGTAAAAATGTGATCCATATGAAGTCCAGGCAATTTATCAAGCAATGGGTTACTTTTATGCACCATGTTTTTCATGGCTACGGATAAACGCTTCTCCTCTTGATCGATATCGCTTTTTTGCATGGGATTATGTACATCCCGAGGCGTAGAAAGTAGTTCGTATCGCAATGGAAACGGTAGCTCATCGGCTCCTGGGGTGTCACGCCTCCCTGGTATTGTTAAGTCATCGACAAGCTGCTCCCAGCTGCGCTGTCCGCTTTTATATTCCAATCCATTCCCAATAAGCAATATTTGAGGACGGCCACTCCCCTTAAGGAAATGTTCGAATTTGATTTGAATACTCATAAAAGTCATTCCCTGAAACGTTGTAGATATGCAAATAGAAATAGGAACCAATAGCGTATAATTAAGTTCGCAAAAGTGAATCCGTAATAGACAAGCCACTAGGGCTCCTGTAAAATGATAGTTGTCAGAAAATCATTATGCAAAGGAGAGACCCTAATGGCTCACAAAAAGAATAACACAAATCTCACAGAATTGCAACTGCAATGTGTCACGCAGCCGGACCCCATGCTGAGCATGCTGGAATGGCTCTGCACACAGCTCATGGAAGCTGAAGTGGATCAGCAGCTGGGGGCAGAGAAAAGTCAGCGCACGGACGGAAGGAGCGGCTACCGCAGTGGATACCGTCCTCGTCGTCTGGATACCCGCATGGGAACGATGTACCTCATGCTACCCAAGGTTCGTCAGGGCGGTTATATCCCGTTCTTTGTTACGGAACGCAAGCGCAGTGAGGCTGCACTCATTCAGGTCGTTCAGGAGGCATTTGTACAGGGCGTTTCCACTCGGAAAATGGAGAAGCTGGCACAGAGTCTCGGCATTGAAAATTTGTCCAGAAGTCAGGTCAGCGAGATGACCAAAGGGCTCAACGAGCAGGTCAATGAGTTTCGGAATCGGCCTCTTTCCCATACTGTGTACCCCGTTTTGTGGGTGGATGCACTGTACGAAAAAGTTCGTGCAGACGGCAGAATTGTCAGTATAGCAGTACCTATCGTGTGTGGTGTGGATGAAATTGGTCATAGAGACATCATCGCCGTGGAAACTATGGCCGAGGAATCCAGGGACTCGTATGGTCTGCTATTTCAGAGCTTGAAGGATCGTGGTCTTGCCACACCCAAGCTGATCATTTCAGATGCCCACTCCGGGTTGGTTTCGGCGATCCAGGCGTCCTTCCCCGGAGCCTCCTGGCAGCGCTGTAAGGTGCGTTTTATGCGGAATATTCTGGCCTATGTACCACAGAAAGAGAAGAAAACCTTTGCCTGCGTGCTGAAGGAAATCTGGTTGGCTCCCACTGCGGAACTAGCAAGAAAGCGGGCTTATGATGTGATGGATACCTATGCCAAACGCTTCCCAAAGGCGGTTCAGTGTCTTGAAAACGGCTTGGAAGATTCTCTGATGTTTTACGCATTTCCAAAGCCGGACGCCCGGAAAATTTCATCCTCTAACATGATTGAGCGATTGAATCGTGAGATTCGCAGACGCACAAGTGTGGTTGGAATCTTCCCAAACGAGGCGTCCTATGTCCGTTTGGTAACAACATATCTGATGGAGTATGCCGAGGACTGGTCTGTCTCCAGAGCATACCTCAGCCAGGAATCCATTGAGGCAACGCTGCTCATTGCTGCTTAACTTTATTTTTCAGGAGTCCTTTTTGCGAACTTCCCTTGACACGGTCTAATTTCACCCATCGATAGCTCCTATTCTTCCCCAAATAATAATAGATAATTAGAGATTATCCTTTATTAGTGGTGTGCGGGAAGGAGCGAATGAGCAGCGTAAACGTTGCTGTTTAGTAAGTAAACTTCAAGGTCGCTCGCGGATGCATGGCTGAAAGCACTTTTTTTTGACGTTCAAAACTTGCATGGACATAACGCTCAGTAGTTTTGATTGAGCTGTGCCCCAGAATCTCTTTTACTTCGTAAACGTCGCCACAAGCATCCCATAAATACGTGGCAAAAGAATGACGGAACATATGTGGAGTATAGTGGCCGGGCTGGTTTGATAGATCGGTGTATCGGTTAATAATCCTGCGAACAGACTGCTCAGACAATCTGTTCCCATCTCTGTTCAAAAAAAAGAAGGGCTCGTCGGCAACGCGAGGAACTCTAACTTGCAAGTATTTTTTTAGTGCTCGGATCACAGGGGCAGAAGCCAAGTAGATTTTTCGCTCTTTACTACCTTTCCCACGGATAAGAACAACCTGGCTATCTAAATTCAAGTTATCGCAGGTGATTGTACAAAGCTCGGAAACGCGTATCCCACTAGCGAACAAAAGCTCAAGCACGGCGATATTTCTAATTGTTTCCCGGCGAGCAGCTTTGGAATGGGCGGTCGAAAGTTCGCGGTAAGCGGCGGAAAAGATGGCACCAAGTATCGGGCGATCAATAGTTCTAGGAAGTAAAATTTCCTGGCGAATATGCAGTTGAATTTTTTCAAAGGGACTGTGTTCCAGAATTTCTTCATAGACTAGGTAATGGTAATACGCTTTTAGCGCTGCAATTTTACGCTTCACTGTAGACGCTTTGTAGCGTTCCATGAGATGCTCAATGTATAGTTCCATGTCAGTACGAGTAACCGTTGTTGGTTTTGGATAAAAATCGACAAACTGTTTGAGATCAATCTGATATGCCTTTAGAGTTTTATTATCCAGGTTTTTTTGCAACTTGCAGTAAGTGAAATATGCAGATAATGTTTGCGGTTCAGTCATAGGGAGGGCTCCTTTCGCTAATTAAAGTAATCATAATACTACAACAAAAGCAGCGCTCTGCAAAATGGTATTCGGAAGTATGAATTGCCGTCGGTTGAGTGCGGCTTTAAGTATATGGACACTGTGTATAAAATTATGGCACGAGCCGCAAAAGGTGATTCAATCCATGAATAGTAGGCATAGAACTATCATAATTAGTGAATGGTGTTCGACTTTGGTGTGGTATCGGGCTGCTTAAAAAATGCAAATTCGAATAAGAGCAAATCGAGTTTGACATGGAACAACGATGATAGTGCAATAAAAGAGGTTTGAACGCTTTTGAGGATAGGCTTAGTTTGAGTCATTTGGGAGAGCAACTGACTCTTAATCAGTGGGTCCTGGGTTCGAGTCCCCGATGGTGCACCAAAGAATGCCTTACACGAAAGTGTAGGGCGTTTTTTTGTTGCTCTATTTTAAGAAGGCACGATCTGGTGCACCGTCAGGGATACTCGAACAGGGCGGCGGCACGCAGTGCCGTAAGGAACGCCACAGTGCGGCGTTCCTTAGCCCGCGGGAGAGTCCCCGATGGTGCACCAAAAAAAGCCGCAACGAATGTTGCGGCTTTTTTGTTGCACTATTTCCTACTGTGTAAGGTCGTTTAATGTGACAGTTTCTTGACCGTTCTGCGTATTTAGCAGGACGGTCATTTTTTGTGTTGCTCGTATCAATTAACAGAAATATAATTGAATTGGAATGATGCGTGTGATAGAATGACATCGAGGTGATAAGATATGAAGAATACGAGGACAAAAATCCAGTTGCTCATTCTTGCAGTGACAGTGATTCTTAGCATTGTTGCCTTTATGTATTTGCCAGATGTAGCAGCTGTGCAATGGAACAGTGCGGGGGCAACAAACTATTTGCCGAAGATATGGGCGGTGGTAATCCCGCCTGTTAGCAGCCTTATAGCGATTATATTTTGGAATGGATATTCTGATTTTTACAATGCAAATCCGTCTAAAAGTGGAGATAATGTAGCATTAACATTTATTAAAAAGGCGGTAATTTACTTTTTCGCGGCTTTTTCATGTGTCGGAATTGGTGCGAATATCGCTATGATGCTATTGAACTAAGCAGGTTCCATGTTTGCTTTTGGATTCTGTTATCCCACCGGGATAAGGAGATGTGGGTTGTTCCGCGATTAGCCTAAAAAAAGAGGGATGGGGAAATGTCAAGGGGACTGTGGAATACCGCAGCCCAGTTTGCAAAGCGAGGATATGCCGCAAAAGCCCCTTGATGTTTCAACACCCCTCTTTTATCCTCGCGCGGAGGAACAACAGGCATCACTTCCGGGTGAGCAGCCGCGTGATGCCAATGCCGCCCGGATACACAAAAGTGTTCGGGTTTGCTCCCACATGGTGCACCAGAAAGCGCCTTGCTGCAAAGCAGGGCGCTTTTCTTATGTTGATCTATATTGGGAGAATCGACACTTAGTGTCGGGCCTCCCTTTTTTAGTTTATACCAGCGAATATAGTATATCAGGGCTTCGAATGTGTCTACAAACTGGAGGCAGCGCTGCATCATGAAAATCGGAACTAAAATCCGCCAAGCTGGACGGTGTTTTGCAGGCTGCCGAGAAGGGAAAACTGTGACAGCCAGGAAAATACAATGAACCAGCGCCGGAAATTGTGTGGTGTGCACAACTTCCGGCGTTGTTTATGGTGGTTGTAATAAAACGTTGGAGCGTGAAAAACGGCAAATAAAACCGGCCAGGGAGAAAAGAGTGGTCAGATGGTTGTCAAGAGGCATAGCACACATAGAACGCGTCAAAAAACACGCGCGCGTGTTTGTGATGTGTTATACTCTGTCCATTGGAATATACTTTGCCCTTGCGCCTTTTCCAGTTATTTCAGCACCTAGAATGATGAATCAAAACACAAGCTGTTACAAGAACTTTTGAAAATCGTAGATGGCTTCGATGTTTCTCCTTACGACGACGAAAAGACCGAAGTAATTCTTGACTTCAAAAACTTGTACTTAATCTACATCAAGTAAACTGCTAAAATAAAAACGCAAAGGCAGGTTATTTGTGTAAAGGTGTTGGTGTAGACTTGTTGCATGGTAATATGCAGTTGTAAAGGGAAGGCGCAAGCCTTCTCTTTTTTGTTTCAAAACAATTTGACCCAGAACGAAAAACCTGGCTGCCTAGCAGTTGGGAGCTTTATTGTGGGCCAAAGCGTAGCCTAAAAGGAGTGATTTCTGGTGTTGGTTCGTACCAAATCATCAATGCTCAATAATGCTGTCGGGGTCAGAAGTCAAGGGTGAAATGAACTATATTTTCCCCCCTTGACATCCACCCCCCTCGGTGTTATGATGCCAACGAGACGGCAGCCGGACAAGCTTGATGCCGCCTCGAATAATTTTTGCTCTATTTGCACCCTGAATGTGGATCACACAGAGTTTGGAATTGATCCGAGGATTACGCCATGAACAAGACAAAAGATATGACCGTAGGCAGCCCCACCAAAACCATCTTCTTTTTCTCCGTACCCGTCTTGCTTGGAACCCTATTCCAGCAAATATATAACATGGCCGATACGATCATTGTCGGGCAATTTTTGGGTGAAGACGCCCTTGCTGCCGTGGGGGCGACCGGAAGCACTGTATATCTTGTAATTGGCTTTGCTTCCGGCCTTACCCAAGGCTGCGGTATTTTAGTCTCACAGGCATTTGGCGGGCACCGTCTGAACGAACTAAAGAAGGTAGTTGGCACAGCGCTCTTGCTCACAGTGGTGTTTTCAGTTATCCTCACGATTCCTACCGTTTCTTTTAGCCGCCAGATTCTGTTAGCGTTGCACACCCCTTCGAACGTACTCCTCTACGCACACGAATATCTTCGCGTCATCTTTGGCGGTATCCTGTGTACGATGGCCTACAATATTGCAGCCAGTATCCTTCGCTCTTTGGGTGACAGCCGCACACCTTTATATTTCCTCATTTTGTCGTCATTCTTGAATATTGTTTTGGATATATTTTTTATCGCGACACTACATATGGGAACTGCAGGCGCCGCTTGGGCAACGGTGTTGTCACAGGGAATTTCTGCACTGCTATGCTTTTGGTACATGTTTCACAACTACAACAATCTACGTCTCAGTATCCGCGATCTGTACCCCGATCCGTATCGGATTCTGTGTATGATACAAAGCGGCATTCCCATGGCTTTAAACCAAACCGTTACTGCGTTTGGAATTATGATTCTGCAGAGCGGCATCAATCAATTCGGTTCTTCCGTAATGGCGGCCTATACTGCCGCTTCTAAGCTTGAATCCTTGGTGATGCAACCTATGATTGCACTGGGCTCGGGCATTTCTACGTATTGCGCACAAAACATAGGAGCCAGGAAAACAAAACGCATTTTTGTTGGTGTACGCAGCACGATGCTCCTTTCCCTTGGTGCTGCAATTCTGGGTATGGCTTTGTATGGAATTGCCTCCAAAGCCATTCTGCGGATATTTTTGAGTGATCCCTCGCCCGAAATGGTACATTATGCACTGCAATATCTCTACACAAGCGTGTGGTTCCTTTTATTTTTGGCATGGATTTTTCTGTTCCGCAATGCTTTGGTTGGGCTCGGGAACGGCCTTATCACCATAATTGGTGGCGTGGCCGAGCTTCTTTGCCGTTTTTTGTGCATTCATTTTCTGCTTCAACCTTTCGGTTTCTGGTGTATTTGTCTAACCAATCCTATTACCTGGATCGTTGCGTGCAGCCTTTTCTGCGGATTTTATTTTCGTTGGGAACACCAGCAAAAACATTGCTCAAAAAGTGCGAGATAATCCATCTCAGAAGATTATCGGGGTCTCTGCCAGTGGATTCTGTCTGAAGGAACGTCTTGGCAATCTCCGCAATGTCATCGACCAGAATTTCGACGAAATGCGAATCGCCGTGATCGCCATGCAGGATGAACAGTTTGCCCATCAGACGTTTATGTCTGAACTGTGTAACCATAAACACTTCTTCTCGAATCAATTCCGGCCATGCCACCGGATCGATTTTAAGGCACCATACAGCACGTTTCAGTGCCAGATGACAAGGGGGTTTACAAGAAGCAAAAACGACGTTACCACAGCCCTCCAGGCATCACGCAATGCATCGTATTCCCATGCAAGGTATATTGGATTGACCGGAGAAAATACCGACATCTCTGTACAACTTTGAAAAAAATGAGTTGAAAACTATAAGCCTATTGTGTTGCGGAGCAATCAAGCGTTTCGTTTTGTAAATGAATCGTGCATACAAAAAACAGACCCGTGAGTCCACGGGTCTGCTTTTTTGTATTTGCGATAGGGAAGAGTATGGACGGGTTACGCAGGTATCGATCCGGGAGATTCGGTTTCCAAACATCCACATCCGCTGGGCTTTTCGCGGATTCGTATGGCTTTTTATTTGTGGGCGGGCTCCTCGCCGGCTGGACATTCTCTCCCCATTTGGCAGCCGCTACCGAATGATTCGTGAAGGATTAATTGGTGGGAAGTTCGCGATAGGTCATTCTTTCAAAATCAGAATAACCACCAGCGTCCTCTCCATTGCCGGAAGCGTATAACCCCAGTGTACAGCCGACAAAACCGCCGGCATGTTCCGTGCTTAAAGAGCGCAGATCAATGTCGGAGATAACCGGTTTCCATTCACTATTGCTTTGGTAAAGAACACTGGCCACAAGCCCTTCTACGCGCAACTTCAGTTTAATGGGGAGTGCAGCCGGCAGATCCATTTGCGCCAAACAGCTGTCTTTACCATCTTTGCAAAGAGAAACAACAAGTTTGACCCCCGAATCCTGGGGATAGCACTCTGCCCGCAGATGGTTTTCGTTGCTTTGAACCATGGCAATACCGGCGCAATCACTCTCTTTGCAGAAATGCGGGATAAAGCTGGTTTCAAATTCGCAATTCCAGTGTTGCTGACGCAGCGCGAGGTATGCAGGCTCACCGCAATCCTTCAAGCTGTCGCAACGATGGAAAAGACGAACAATATGCTCTTCTGCGTGCAGTTCCAGTTCGTGATCGCGGTGATTGCGCAAAGTCAGCAATTCCAGCGGCAGAGAAGGTGTATCAAACGTATAGGTTTTACATTGGGGTGCGTCGTCAGAAGGCTGCCCCTCGTAAGGCAGCGTGACTACTTCTTCAAGATGACCGACCCCCGCATTTACAACCGGCCAACCATCTTCCCAGGTGACCTTTGCCAAAAAGGTTTCACGCCCCAACAACGTGTACCCTTGGTTCGGCCGGCAAGCCAATACAACCATATACCAGTTGCCGTTTTCGTCATCCACTAAGTCGGCATGACCGACGCAGGTAACAGGATATTGGGCTCCCAAATGGCGATGCGTCAGAATGGGGTTGCAGGGGCAGTACTCGTAGGGACCAAACACATTTTTGCTGCGCGCGATCATGACGCTGTGGTGGATGGAAGTACCGCTTTCCGCATGCAAAATGTAATAGTAACCGTCCTTTTTGTACAGGTGAGGTCCCTCCGGCCAAATGGCTTTGCGCTGGAATCCGGTAAGTACAATGGTGGCATCGGGCTTTAACTGCATCGTGTCCAGATCCAGAGTTTGAATCCAAATTTCGCAGTCACCATTGTAGCGGTACCCGGCAGAACGCGGCCGTTGGCCGATATAATAGCAGGTACCGTCATCGTCAAAAAAGAGACTGGGATCAATGCCGCCGGTAGACTCACCCAAATAGTAAGGCTCGGACCAGGGGCCGCGCGGATCTTTTGCAGTGACGATAAAATTTCCTTGGTCGGACACGTTGGTGGTAATCATATACCAGGTGCCCTTATGGTAACGAATGGTAGGGGCAAAAATCCCCTGGGAATGCTGACAGCCGGACAAAGGAACCTGAGAATCACGATCGAGCACATTGCTGATCAAATTCCAGTGGACAAGATCTTCGCTCTCAAAAACCGGCACGCCGGGAAAATACGCAAATGTCGAATGAACCGTATAGAATTTGTTCCCTACCCGGCAAATCGAAGGGTCGGGAAAGAAGCCTGTCATGATAGGATTTTTAACGGAAAGCATAGAAAACCTCCAGGTATAAAGGGGTGATATTCTGCATGCAAAAATATAGAGCTATGGCCGCTGCATCCAAGAGGAAAAACAGATGCAACGGCCATAACTATTAGATGGTGCCGCCGAACTGACTTTTCGGATTACAGGCACTGGAAAACAGGGGCGAATGGCAGGAAAAGGATTTTACTCTTTTACACTGCCAATGGTCATGCCGGATACAAAGTATCTTTGCAGGAAGGGATAAAGCAGAATGATGGGAAGCATCGTCACCACAGTAGCGGCGGAACGCACGGTAACCGGCGTGACGGCTGCGGTAGCGGTGTTGCCGCCGGTGGTGGCACTGCCGCTTTGCTGCATGACAGAGGAAAGAAGCTTCATCAACTCATATTGCAGGGTCGTATACTGGGTGTTCATCCGGTTGTACAACATAGCATCGAACCAGGAGTTCCACTGTCCGACAGCTACGAACAGGGCGACGGTGGCATACACCGGCTTGCACAGGGGCGAGATGATACGAGTAAAGATGGTGAAATCGTTGGCACCGTCAATCATGGCGGATTCTTCCAGCGCGCTGGGCAGACCTTCCATGAAAGTGCGCATAACCAGAACGTTAAATGCGCTGACCATGCCCGGAATGACGTATACCCAGAAAGAGTTGGTCAGGTTCATGTTGCGGTACAAAAGCAAGGTGGGGATCATACCGCCGTTCACGTACATGGTGATGACCCAGAACAAAGACAGCTGGGAACGGAACAAAAAGCGTTTGCGGCTGATGATGTAGGCCAAAAGTGCGTTCGTTACCAGGGAGAAGATGGTTCCCAACACAGTTCTGGCCACCGAAACCACTGCACCGGTGAGGATGTTCTGCTGATGCAGAACCGTTTTATAGTTCGAGAGCGTAAAGATGCGCGGCCACAGATGGATGCCACCGCGTACGGCGTCGATACCGTCGTTGAAAGAAAGCGCCACCGTGTTCAGAACAGGATACAGCGTAATGGTGACGAACAAAACCAGGAAAATGGTATTGAAGGTAACAAAGACTTTGTCCATGGTGGATGATTTGATTTTCATGTGTACCCTCCCCTTAGAACAATCTGTCTTCACCGGCACGTTTGGCAATCCAGTTTGCGCCGAGAATCAGAATAATTGCAACGACGCTCTTGAAGATACCGGCTGCAGTACCCAAAGAATAATCGTTCTGGCTGATGCCCCAAGTCAAGGTGTAGATATCAATGGTTTCCGAAACACTCTTGACCAGGCCGTTGCCAAGCAGATACTGGACTTCAAAGCCTGCATTCAATACGTTGCCAATATTCATGATCAGCAGAATCATAATGGTGGACTTGATGCCAGGAAGCGTGACGTGCCAGATTTTGCCCCACCGGCCGGCACCATCCAAAGTGGCTGCCTCATACAGGCTGGGATCGATGGAGGTAATGGCGGCCAGGTAGACAATGGCATTCCAGCCGGTTTCCTTCCAAACATTGGCAAATGCAACGATTGGCCAAAAATAACTCGGATTGGCGAAGAAGTTGATGGGCGAATCCACAATGCCCAGGTTCACCAGCAGTTCATTGATGATACCGGTGGAAGACAGCGCATCGTGCAGAATACCGGTGACAATGATCCAGGAAAGGAAGTGGGGCAGATAGGAAACCGTTTGAACAAGCTTTTTGCCGAACATGTTGCGTACTTCGTTCAGCAGGATGGCGAAGATAATGGCCATTAAAAAGGTGGTCACCAGATTGAGAACGCCCATGGCCAGAGTGTTACGGATATCACGCAAAAAGACGTCGTCAGAGAACAGGAATTTAAACTTTGCCAGTCCTACGAATTTAGATCCGAAGAGGCCGTCTTTGGGTTTGTAGTCCTGAAAGGCCATTACCCAGCCTGCCAGTGGAACGTAATAAAATACGATGCCGTATACAAAAAAGATAGCCGCACAGACCATCAGAAATTTCTGGCGTGAAATCTCTTTCCATGTAATACGCTTTGATGGATTTTTCATTGGAGAGTCCTCCTAAGGAACGTGTATGGCGAATCATGTGTTGCAAACTAACGTTTAAGGAGCTTGCGGGTTGAATGCATTTCATAAAAAAGTGGCCACGGCTACACCGTGCAGCCGTGGCCACTTGTATGTGTCAACGTCTGTGTCGCCTGCAATAACGGGCATCAAAGACCGGCACGGCGCTCAAGCTCAGTTTGCATTTCTGCCAAGAAATCCTGCGGATTGGCTGCGTTGTACGCAGTCATGTATTCATTCCAGGTGCTTTCAAAATCAGGCGCCATAACAACTTTGGGCAGCCATTCGTGTTTGACTTCGCCCATCTTGACCCAGGCAACACCACCGGGGGTTTCGGTAGTCATTGCATTGGAGTAAGAATACATCGGGAACCAGGGGCCCTGTTCTTCTTCCACAGAACCGATCATATCAACGTAGCTGTCTACGCCGTAGGCATCAAACAGTTTCTGCAGGGGGGTGGACAGGCTGTCCAGGAATTCGCTTGCCTGCTGGTCGGGCTGCATGGCGTTCTTGCCGTCCCGGCTGGTGCCCAGCCACTGCGGCATGTAGGAATAGCTGCACAGGTGAGAGGCCTGATAGGCGGGATCCGCGAATTTCATCCGCATTTCTTCGGTGCGGTAATACAGGCCGTTTTCATCAACCAGGTAATCCTCACCTTCAACGCCCCAGAAGCGAAGATCGTGGATTTCCTGATCCAGCAGATCGTTCATAAACTTAAATGCACCGTCAATATCGGAGCAGCTGGTGGTAACGGCCACGCCGCTGGAATTGTTCAGGGTATCGGCGTAGTTGTGCCAGCGGTTTTCCATTCCTTCGTCAATGGTCAGGCCCAGCGGAACGTAGTTGCAGCCCTGCTCGTCCAAACCCTGCTGTTTGAAAACATCATTGACATTGTACGCGAAGTTCCACCACTGGTCGCACATGCCCAGCACAGCGCCGGTGGAAAGCTTGGCGATGTATTCATCGTAGGTCTGGGTGGCGAATTCTACGTCCACGTAGCCTTTCTGGTATTCTTCGTTCAATTTCTGGAAATACCTCTTGGCAGTGGGCGTGGTATTGTAGTCAACCACCTGCATCGTATCCTTGTCTACAATGACAGAGCCGTCGTTGGGATACCCATCAAGGAACTGGGGTGCATTCTCGATGCAGAAATAGCGCCAGTCTTCGCAAAGTGCCGTGTAGGGAATGTTCTTGGTACCGTTTGCCATGGTGGGGTTGGCATCGGCATAGCTTTCCAGCAGATCGAAATACTGGTCCAGGGTTTTGATTTCGGGGTAACCGGCCCATTCCAGAACACGCGTCTGAATCCAGAAGGCTTCATCGTTATGGGTGGTGGCACGATCTTCGCCATAGGTGTTCTGGAATACGTTGGCCCAATAAATCTTGCCGTCATCCTGACGGAAGCTGTCCCACTCTTCGTCGGTGTACAGTTCTTTCAGGTTGGGGTACTTTTCCAGGTAATCATCCCAAGGCACCAGGACGCCTGCGTCATAAAGAGACATCATGGCATCGCCGCCATTGATGAAATCCGGATACTCACCGCCCGCGATGATTGTGCCGATGGCTTCTGCGTCGGTCTGGCCGGTCAGCCAGGTCTCTTTCAGTTTGGCACCGGTCTTTTCGGCAATGATGTTCATAACATCGTTGTCATCATTGATTTCGGAACCGGGCATTGCGGTAAACATCGTAAATGTTTTGATCCCATCGGACGATTCATTAGAGCCGCCACATGCCGTTAAGCCCAGCAGCATGACCGCGGACATACTTGCCGCAAATGCGCGCCGCCACAATTTTACTTTCATAATTAGCCTCCTGTAGATAGATTTTCCGCCCTTGCGGGTTTCCCTGATTTAAGTATATATACCAAAAATGTTTTACACAACCGACAAATTCCAGTAAAAACCCCTGAAAATTATAGCTTTGCAAATTCAACGGAAGAGGAAATCGCGCTAAACAGCGAAACAATGATACAAAAAAGACAGGCAGTCCCCCATCCTTGAAGTATTTTGGAAGGCAACATGCCTGCACTTTTGTTTGGCTTATCGTTGTTTTTTAAGAATGAAAAAAACGAAAAGCAAGTGTATGATTATTCTGGTGTGAATTATTTCCCGGGAAATTCAGAATGTGGTTTCTCGGTTTTGCTCTTCCGAAAATGGGAAGGCGTACAGCCTTTCAGCTCGATAAATTTGCAAAGGAAATAATCCACATCTTTATAGCCCACATCTTCGGCAATGCGGCCGATCTGCTTGTTTGTGTACAATAGCTGGCGGCACGCTTCGTTAATACGGTAAGAACACAAATAGTTTTTAAAGGACTGTCCGTATTTTTTGCGGAAGATTTGCCCTAAGTATGCACTGTTGATATAGTATTTTTTGCCCAAGCCCTGCAACGTCAGGTTTTCCGAGTAGTGTTCCTGGATTTCCTTGTCGATAGAATCCAAAATATCGATGGAGATATTTTTTCGCAGAAGGGAAAGGTAGTCTGCATACTCGCGTGCAAAGCGGAACAGATGCTGTCGGCTCCCGCGGGAAATTCCTTCCCGGAAAGACTGCGCGCTGATAAATTGCAGCATTTCCTTCTGGTTGGCTTCGTTGTCCAAATTGGATGCAAGATGCATAAGCCGGAACAAAAGATAATTTAAGTTCAGGTTGATATCTTTGTCATGTACGCCACGCTGCTGCATTTCGGCAAACAAATCGTCTATTTCGGAGCCGATGCGTTCTTGCTCATTCAGTTCAATGGCGGTAATCAACTGATCCAGGGTATCTTTGCACAAAACGGCTCTTTCTTGCGGAACCGATAACTCTTCCTCGTAATAATAGATCGATTTTGGCTGGCGGAAGGCGCAAAGGTTTTTCAGCCCGCAGACGGTATCATACGATTCAGAAACAGTGGTGATATCGTCCACTTTTTTGCCAACCAGAAATCGCAATTCGTGTTGTGTCGAAACACCCAATTTCTTATAAAAATCCTGGATATACTGTGTTTCGGAACAGCCGGCATTTCGGGCAAGCGCACCGCTGTAAACAAAAGCAATCCCATACCCAACGCGATCCAACGAAGCGTCACAGAAACACCGGCTCCGGTCCTCGCCTAAAATTTGCACACAGCTTTGGTACAGGTCACGCTGCACCATACGGAAGTGGTTCTCATCATCGTCATCTTCGCCGTCCGAAGAATGGCAAGCGGAAATTTCAATGTAACGAACGCCGTCCGAAAAATCCAGATGCTTATGCAGATAATCCACGCCGTTGGGATCATATTTGCCGAACAGCAACGAGATCAAACACCGGGCCTGATAGGCCAGTTCGTACTGCTCCTCCATTTTGCTGTTTTGCGAGATGTTATTGTATTTGCTGAGAATGGATAACAGATCTTGCTTTTCCACCGGTTTGAGAAGATAGTCGATACACCCGTAGCGCAGCGCTTTTTGAGCATAGGAAAACTCACTGTATCCGCTCAGAATCACGAAACCGGCGTTGGAAAGATTCTCCCGGCGAACAGTTTCCAGTAATTCAAGTCCGGTCATTTTTGGCATCATAACGTCGGTGATGACAAGGTCAACGGGTAACTTTTTTATGTACTCCAAAGCCTCCTGTCCGTCGGACAAAACGGCAGCCACTTCATAGCCTGCGGCGTTCCAGTCAATCAACGCCTGCAAACCTTGCGCAATAAACTGCTCATCATCTACGATAATAACTTTTAACATGTCACTCCGCCCTTATTGCTTTGTTTAGAGGAAACCGAATCGAAACAAGTGTTCCAATGCCCGGCTCGCTTTCCACCGAGAACTGTGCAGTATCCTCCGTCATCATGCGGATGCGCAGGCAGGTGTTCACCATGCCTACGCGTCCTTTTTCTTTTAACATTTTCAGGCTGGCGTTGCGCATCCGGTCTTGAATACGTTCTACCTCGGCCTCGTCCATACCGCCACCGGTATCTTCAATTTCCATGCAAAGCGCATCGTTTTCTGTATACACGCGTACAAAAATCCAACCGGGAAAAGATTTTGCTTCAATACCGTGCACACAGGCATTTTCCACAAAGGTGGTAATGGTCAATTTCGGAACCAGGATGTTCTGGCAATCTTCCTGCGCATTGATTTGATACGAAAGGCGCTCCCCGAAGCGATATTTTTGCAAGGACAGGTACGCTTCAACAAACGCCAGCTCACGCTTAATGGTATTGGAATCCGAGGACCAATCCACGTTTTGGCGCACCATTATGGCCAATTTCTGTATCATATTGGCGGTTTCTTCTTCTTTTTTCAGGATGCTGTGCATACGGATGCTTTCCAGTGCGTTGAACAGAAAATGGGGATTGATTTGGCTGTATAAAGCCATCAGCTCTGCGTTCTGCCGGGCAATATCCATCTTCTGCTCTTTCAGTCGGCATCGGTAGGCGGTGTCAATCAGGCTGTTCATCCGGTCAGCCATGCGGTTGTAGTTGTCCATCAGACTGCCGATCTCATCTTGACCGTTTGGCCCGGAAATCTTGATCAACACGTCGCTGTCTATCTGGTTGAAGACTTTTTCCAGACGGAAAAGACGAGAAGTAATGGAATTCTCCAGCAGATTCATCAAAAGCTGCGGGGGAATAATGTTCAGGATCAGCAGCAGGATCAGGATATAGATGTTTTGGCGAATCAGGGCTAAAACGTTGCCGCTTGGTTCCATCACATAGATGTCCAGATCTTCCCCGTAAAGGGTAAAATGCTGGGACAAGCCTACCGAATCAGACGGGGAGAATGTGTCATAAGGCTGCCAACGATAATTGGGCATTGCGTTCGTAAGCAAAATCCGGTTACCGCTGCATACATAAACTGAATCGTTATACCCCATGTTCTGGAAATCGCGGTCCAGTGTGCTGTAATTGATTCCAATACACAAAAGGCACTCCGCCTTATTGCTGTAAAGGCCATTCATCCCACGTAAAAACAACACCTGGCGCCCATCTGTTTCATCATAAGAAAAAAGAAGCCGCGGGCTGTAGCCATCCGCAGTATACTGCTGATACCAGGGCTCCTGCGAAACGGTGGATAACCGTGCAAATTCACTGCCGTTTATCAGGGTTTCATTGTCTGCATACACCCGTATGACAGAATTTGTGATCCGGGAAACACCCTGCAGCAAAGAATTGTGGATGTATTCTCGGTAACTTGAAAAATAGTCCTGGGGACTGGCATATTGCCGGCTCACAAAATCCTGAAGGGAGTTATCCATATACAGGCTGGTAGAAATCAGCGCGGAATCTTCTGTGGCGGCGGAAAGCATCGACTGCACTGATTTGGCTATTTTTTCCATCTGGTGCAGCTGCTCGGCATGCTCGTTCTTGGTTAATGCATGTAAAATTACAATATCGGTCAAAAATATGGGGACCAGAACACATAAAAAATAAAGATATCTAAGTTTTTTCTTCAGGCTTAAGTTATTGAGAAAACTTTCCAGCTTGATTCTGACATGATGAAACCGGTTCATACAAAGCTCCTTACCGGTGAATGTTGCAAAATGACCTTGCTATTTTTAGCGGTGCAAAGTATAATGACAGTATCAGTATAATTCAGCCGCAGAACCATTGTCAATCAAATAACAGATTGAATAGTGCACAATCTGAATCGCTGTTTTTTGTGAATATTTACATCCTGAAAAAAAGGAGGAGCACTCATTGAGAGGCGTTTTTAATCCGGACAGCCCCCTGATGCGCGCCCTGGGCGTTGTGTGGGATCTTATTGTCCTGAATCTGCTGTTCCTGGTTTGCTGCATTCCGGTGGTCACCATTGGCCCTGCCATCACGGCTTTACATTATGTCACCACAAAAATGGCGGGTGAAAAAGACGGCACTCCGGTGGTCGGCAATTTTTTCAAGTCATTCCGGGCAAATTTCCGCCAGGGCGTACTGATGGGAATTCTTTTTGGGGCCGCAGGGGGATTTCTGGGCTATGATATCTATCTTCTATGGCATTCCGGGAATTTCCAAAACAGCATCTTTAAGATTTTGATTCCCGTGGCAGCAATCGCTTATATGATGACCTTCGTATATGCTTTCCCGCTGCTTGCAAGATTCAACAATACGGTTTTAGGTACCATACGGAATGCGTTTATCATGTCTGTGACCTCTTTGCCCCAAACCTTTTCCATGTTGTTGTTGATAGGCGCATGTGTAGCACTTACCCTGTATACACAGACCACATTGCGCTATGGATTGTTTTTGTGGTTTGCGCTGGGGTTCTCTTCGATCGCTTATGCAAATGCATCTGTTTTAAATGGCGTTTTCATGAAGTGCTCAGAGCAGTACTCTTCTCAGATAAATCAGGAGCAGTCTCAGGATACTACGGAGAATTCAGACGACAAAGAGTAACCGTTTGACGGCATAGAAAAAAGCAAAAGAGCGCAGAAGTCATCTTCGGCGCTCTTTTGCTTTGGTCTGGAAATCAGGTTTTCAGCGTAAAGGCAGCAACGCTGCATGCGGGCAAGAGGGAAGTAAAGCTGTTGGTACCAACAGTTATGTTTGTCAACGGCTTCGGCTCGACTTGATGGGGATTATCGAACGTATTGTAGGCAGCCGCGCCGGCACCATCACCGCTAAGCACCTGACCGGTGATGGAAGTAAACTTGCTCAGGCCATCCCAGTGAATTTCAACAGGCACAAGGGTACATTATACCGTTGCTTCTTGCGGGAACCAGATGCGGTAATGCCCGCTTAAAGCAAGCAGCGCAAAAAGATACAGGCAATTGTCATAATAACGCCGCGGTCCGGAACGGAGCGGAGTGCTAAAGAACCGGCGGAGCCATTCATCCGCGCAGGCGTCATCCAGAATCAGGGAACCCTGCGCAATGGTAGCCAGAAGCCCTACAGGATGCAGAGCATTTCCTTCAACGGGTGTGCCGTCGATCAGATAGATGCCGTTTGTTTGCCCGTGTTCCTTTTCTTCAAAAAATTGCTGAATATGTGCAGCTGTTTCTTGGGCCCAACCGTCTTTGTCCCCGAACCATTGGGCATCCAAAGCAATGTTGCCCAACGTGCGGTATGCATCGCTGAAGAACCAGTCGTGACGGTCCGGCTGATCACCCCGATGCGGGCGGCCGTCGTACTCGGCATATTCGGCACTCAAACCGGTACGGGCATGGCAGGCTTTGCGCAGGTACTGGCGGCTGGCCGCTGCGGCTGCATGCCAGAAAGGACGGTCGCATTCGTCGCTCCACAGAGCAAAAAGTTCATAGAAATGCGGCAAATGATAAGAGGGATCGGTAAATTCACAGTTGGGAATGAATTTGATGAGATGGTTTTCGGGGTTCCACATGGGAAATCCGGAACCGGCTTCTTCGCCTTTGTGTACACATGCGTGCAAGATGCGCCGTGCCCAGGAAGCGTAATCCAGTACCCCTTCGCCGGAACCCCAGCGGTTGGCCGCAAAAAACAGGGACATGGCAAAAAATTCTTCGCCGTCAGGGGCGGGTCCATCGGAATTTTTGCTGCCGTCAGTATGACAGGACCAGGCAAAATAGCCGGCGTTTTCCCCTTCGGTGAGGTACATGTGGGTCACGACCCATCGCCACAGGCAGTCGAATTCCTTCTGGCGATTCATTTGTACGCAGAACATCATTGCGTAGGACATGCCCTCGGTACGGACGTCATGGTTCCCCGTATCCTCTATGTACATCATGTCAGGTCCGGCACAATGGCAAAGGCGAACCCCCTCCGGACCATAGAACATCTCCTCAAATGTGCTTTCCAGCTTGTTGTCAATTTCGGCCTGCGAATATCCAAGCCGTTCCAGTCTGTTCAAATATTGCCCGTTATAGTAGGCACCTTCCATAATAATTTCAGCTCCTTTTGAATCGTGTAAGGCGCAACCGATTTACTCGGTCTGCTGTTCTTGTAACTCACTATAGCAGTTTTTCGATTGCATGGCAAGCGCAAAAATGGTACGGGTATGGCGAAAAGCTGTCAGCCATTTGAAAACTCTCTGGAATACAGCAATAAATGAGGAAGACTGTTTCATCCTACATCTTTTTCAAGAATCAGAGGAACAAACAGAAACCGCAACATTCGCCTATCCTTATTTTTCATCATGGTTCTCTAAGGCAACACCGCACAATTCCCGCCTGACGGCTTAAGCACCGCTCCGGCGGCT
>OLZR01000176.1_pt1 | contig 43261 bp, 36 predicted proteins | sample 1644421 | NCBI WGS metagenome assembly OLZR01 (sample SAMEA103958132, study PRJEB25191) | human gut metagenome | biome: human-associated habitat [ENVO:00009003]; feature: intestine environment [ENVO:2100002]; material: feces | place: Germany | collected 2013/2015 | reverse complement strand
CACAGGGCAACCCGCCGAAAAGCCTACGGGGCCAGCCCCGAACCCCTGTGAGGCTACTGGCGCATGAGAAAGCGCAGCGTTGGAATCAATGTCCGCGTCAGCGTCACAGAGAAACGAAAAATGACGCTGATGGCAAAACGGTGCGGGCTGTCTCTCTCGGAATACTTACGCCAGCGGGCGCTGGGATACGAACCGGGCGGACACCCGCCAAAGGAGGTATTTGATGTGTTGGATAAATTGGATGACATTGCAGAGCGCTGCTCTGCGCGGGATGAAACTGACATTATCGCCCAGACCGACCGCATGAGGGACCTGCTCATTGGCAGTAACTAAGATTTGGGCAATCAAGGACAGTTTACAGCGCGTCCTTGATTACGCAGCCAATCCGGACAAGACCGAATACGATGCTCTTGCCCAAACGCTGCACTACGCAGAGAACGATGCCAAGACCAAGCTGAAGAGAGCGCCCAGCTTGTCACCGGCATCCATTGCAGGGCAAATCATGCGTGGGAAGATATGCGGGCTGTACAGGAACGCTTTGGTAAAACAGACGGTGTGGTGGCGCTCCATGCCTATCAGAGCTTCCGCGAAGGTGAGGTAACCCCGGAGCAGTGCCACGAAATCGGCGTGGCGCTGGCACGCAAGGTCTGGGGCAAGCGTTTCCAAGTGCTGGTCGCCACCCACATGAATACGGATAATCTGCACAACCACTTCGTTATCAATTCTGTGTCTTATGTGGACGGAAAGAAATACGAGCAGCGCCGCAGTCAGTATGCCGAGTTCCGGGCGGCATCTGACAAGCTGTGCCGGGAGTACGGCTTGTCGGTGGTGGAGCAGCCCAAGGCCAAGGAACCGGCGCGGTACGCCCGGATGCGGGAAGCCATTGACCAAGCCTGTGAGGATGCCAGTACCGCCGAGGATTTCCACAGGGCGCTGTATCGGCAAGGGTACGTTTTCGGCAGTGACCCGAACCGAAGGTACGCAACCATCCGGGCACGGGATGGCGGCCGTGCCGTGCGACTTTATAGGCTGGGAGAAGAATACGATTTACCTGCCATCGATGACCGACTGCGCGGAAATTACCTGTTGTATGGACCAAGGTTGTATGAGCTGAAACACCCACCCCGGCAGTATACGCCGAAACGGTATCGTCCAAAGAACCATTACACAGGAAAAGGCATCCTCCAAATTTTCTTCGAAGTATTCTTCGGGGAATCCCAGATGCACCGCTTATATCTGTACTACTGTTACCAACTGGGCATCTTACCCAAGAAGCAGCAGCCCCGCATCAACCGCCCGGAACTGGAGCGCATCTGGAAAGATACCGAGAAAATCCTTGCAGAACACGCCTTTGTCCACGACCACAAGTTTCCCTCTTTGCAAGCAATCGTGGACTACCGCAAGGGCTTATCCCGGCAGATAGATGCCCTTGCCGCGCAGCGGGCGGAAATCGTCAAGCAGATGCGCCGAAAGGACGCCTCGCCGGAACTGGCAGACCGCCGTGCAATGCTGACCTGTAAAATTGCGGAACTCCGCAAAGAGGACAATATTGCAGAGGGAGCAATCAAGCGTATTCAACGCACACGCGAATCCAACCGTATTGACCGGGAAAACAGGATGCCGCAACATCCCAGACCACGCCGCCGCAGACGGGAACGGGAGCGCGAATGATGTCAGTTTGCACCCAATGTGCAGGACGGTTCTTGTGCAATTCTGTGAATAGCTTTCTGGCAGGATTGCTGGTATCGTTGTACCGAACCCAAAATGCAGCAACTTGAAAAAAGGAGAGATGCCTATGGTAGCAGGACGCTTACAGGAGAAAAACGGATTTTATTACATCGTGCTGAGTTACACCGACTCGGCGGGCAAACGCCGCCAGCCGTGGATCGGCACAGGGCTGCCCGTCAAGGGCAACAAAAAACGCGCCGAAAAAATGCTGGCGGATACGCGAAAGGACTTCACGATTCCCAAGGGTCAGGTGTCCGAACTCAGCCCCGATATGGCATTCAGCGACTATATGCGGTACTGGCTGAAAATGATGCGGACCGCTGTAACGGAGACTACCTACTCGTCCTATTGCTTCAATGTGGAAAAGCACATCATTCCCTACTTTGAACCGCTGGGCGTAACGCTGGCAGGGTTACAGCCGCGCCAGATTCAGAGCTTTTATCTGCATGAAGCGGAAACGCTGAAAAACACCTCTATCCTGCGATTCCACGCCAATCTTCACAAAGCGCTGAAATACGCCGTGCGCATCGATCTGATAGCCAGCAACCCGGTGGACAAGGTAGACCGCCCCAAGCCGCAGGCGTTTATGGCAAGCTATTACAGCGCCGAGGAAATGGAAAAGCTCTTTGAAGCCGCCCAAGGGCATAAGCTGGAACTTATCATCCAGCTCGCAGCTTTTTACGGCTTGCGCCGCGCCGAGGTGATGGGCTTGCGGTGGGAGGCCATCGACTTTGAAGCCAAGACGCTGACCATCCGCCACATCGTGACCAGCACCCGCATCGACGGCAAGAAGATTTTGGTAGAAGCTGACCGAGCCAAAACAAAATCCAGTCTGCGCACCTTGCCGCTGGTAGACCCGATTGCCGAACGCTTAAAAGCCGTCAAAGAGCAGCAGGAATACAACCAAAAAATCTGCGGCAACTGCTATAATCAAGAGTACCTTGGCTATGTATTTGTGGATGCAATGGGAAACCTGATCCAGCCGGATTCCGTGACGACAGGCTTTCCACAGTTGCTGAAAGAGAATGGTCTGCGCAGGATTCGATTCCACGACTTGCGCCACTCCTGTGCCAGCCTATTGCTGAAAGAGGGCGTACCGATGAAGCAGATTCAAGAGTGGTTAGGTCACAGGGATATTTCCACCACGGCGAATATCTACGCGCATCTGGATTCGCAATCCAAGAACCTGAGCGCCCGGACGATGGATAACACGCTGACATTGCTCGAAGCGCAGCCCATAAAGAAGTGGTAATTTGAACAGCGGCGGCACCTGAGAAATCGAGTGCCGCCTTTTTTGCTGTCAATTTGTACCCAAGCTGCGGGAAGAATCTTGTGTAGTTCTGTGAATAGCTATTTGCCGCGATTGCTGGTATGATTTGTACCGAACCCGAAAATCACTACTTGAAAATAAAGGGGAGATGTTTATAAGAAAAGCAACGGAATTTTGCAAACTAGCGACAAAAAATCACTACCCAATGTAGAATCGAGTAGTGATACTTGGCGCAGACGGTGGGATTCTCCCGCGCCCTTGCAACAGTCCGCAGGACTGTTGCAGCCCGGCGGGACACAAAGCGCCGGGCACGGGCTGTTCGAATCCCACCTTGCATCCCTTGCATAGTTTGCCGCAAAAATAAAAAGCAGCACCCCGCAAGGTGCTGCTTTTGGCGCAGATGGTGGGAGTCGAACCCACGCGACAGTCTCCTGTCCTAAAGCATTTCGAGTTAATCTTTGAAAAGGCGTTATAGCTGCAATAGGGGTCAGTGCAGGCTGGTTTGTCCGCTGATTTTGGGCGATGTTTGTGGTGAAAACACTGATAAGCCAGTGAAAAACAATGTAGGTACGAAAATAAGTAAAAACGCCTGTTTTGAGGCAAAAATGGCGACTTTTTGGGAAAAATGCAAGATAAGATGCAAGATAAGCCCTGCCACAAAAGCCGGATAATGGTGCAGGTTTGCGGACACGAATGAGAAAAATGCAAGCTACAAAAGAAATGAGTAAGTGATTTTTAGGGTTCCACTTTACAAACAAGGAGAACCCGAAATGAAGAAAAAACTTGTAAGCAAAGACCCGCTGGCAGAAAAAATTGAAGAAATCCTAACGCCCTATCCGGACCCGATGAGCCGCAACGATTTCCGCATCGTATGCCATATCGGAACACGAACCTCGCTTTATCTTCTGCAAAGCGGACTTGTTCCCTGCAAAAACAACGGAAAGAAAACACGTTGCTATAAAATCGCCAAGAAAGATGTTGCCGAGTATCTCTACCGCCGCGAGTCCGACCCGATGCACTACACTCCGCCCAGCGGGTGGTATTACAACTACCCCAAACACAAGAAACCTGCCGCATCGTTGGAGCGCAAGCTGAACTACAAAGGCGAGGAACGGCTGCTGGCCAAGGAATGGTACGAGCAACAGTTAGCAAATTACCCGGATGTACTGACCGTTGCGCAAGTCTGCGAGGTGACAGGCTACCAACGCCACACAATCTTGAAATGGTGCAGCAAGGGCTTGCTGAAAACCATCTTGCAGACACCCAAGTACATGATTCCCAAAGTATGGCTACTGGAATTTGTGACATCCGATTTTTTCAACGAGATCAGCCGAAAATGTGGAAAACACTATGCCGCCATCAAGGAAATCGGTGGTTCACGCAAAGCCCGATAAGATGACTATTCGACCTCATGTGAACGCCAACACTTTAAGACTGCTTCCATCGGTCTGATATGGTTCCCATTTCAATTTTCCAGTCACTGACTGGAAAATTGGATATCTGAGATATGCAAGCCCTAAAATCTAGTTAGACAAATCTCCCAAGGCATATTCAGCTTTTACGCAGAACTCAATTTGCCAGACACTGTCTGGTAAATTAGCTAGCCAAATACAACAGGCTTATATTTTATAAATCAGCATATTATGGTCAAAGCTGTCAAACAGGGGTATCCACATTCAAAAGAGAAAGGCCCAAAGTTGGACGCAAAGAATAAGGGACAGAAATAATTGAAATAGAATGTAATTCGTACAAGACTGATATTCTTGAAGCTGTCAATATTTTAATTTGTTGACATTTTCCCAAAATCACGATATAGTAATAGTAGAAAACGACTTGGGAGGGATACTGGATGCCGAGCGATTACCAAAAGCAAATAAAAGAAATTTTTGGCACATCTGATTTGGATGAATTGCGAGAACTTGCAAAGATGCTGAAAATCAATAATCCAAATCCGCGCAATGCGGGTCGCAAGGCGCAGCTTACCCCCGACCAGATCGTAGAGGTTTTGGAACTGCATAGAAAAGGCATCGGCAACACCGAGATTGCGAAGCAGTTCGGCGTGTCGCGCCAGACCATATATAAGTATATCTATAACGCCGAGCATTTCAGCAAGAACCCGGATTTCACCATGCGGATGAACTTCATGAATGGTCAGCAGTTATGTACGGTCATTGACGTTGATTTCAAGCACGAAGTTGTCCGCATGAAGAACTACACTGACCGAATCCCTTTGCGGGCGTTTGGTGTTGTAGAAAATCCGTCCTGGGCGGATTTCGAGGAGTTTTTGAAAGAAAGATGTCTGCCCGCCAGCCGAGCCGGTTTGAAAGGCATCCTCCGAGAGATGGAGGTTCCTTTCTTTGATCCGCTGCTGATTATTGAAAAGACCAATGGGCGCATGGCTGGGGACAACCAGTGGGTGCAGATGATCCGTAACATCGCTGCGTAAGGAGGGCTCTATGGAAATGATTGATTTAAGCAGGCTTGAGCCACAAGAAACGCTGAACCATACTTCCAAGGGAAATCAGCTGAAATGGAAATGCGATGGATACTGGTACAAGGCTGACCATATGGGTTATGAGGGGCTGGCGGAAACGATTGTTTCTGCCATGCTGGCAAAGTCAACCATTAAGTACCCCTTTGTCGTTTATGAGTATTCGCAAATCAAGTACAAAGACCGAGTTTACAGTGGCTGTAAAAGCGCTGATTTTCTCGCGGGCGGCTATGACCTTATTCCATTGGAAAAGCTGTATCGAAAATTTACCGGTGGGAGCCTTGCAGTAGATACAGCGCATCAAGGGGAAATCAAGAATCAGATAAAATTTCTGGTAAACTTCGTTGAACAGACAACCAGACTGCAAAACTTTGGACAATATCTGACCTCGATGCTGGAGATTGATGCATTCTTCCTAAACGAAGATCGCCATACCAACAATATTGCTGTTCAATACAATGCCGCTGACGATACCTATGCGCTATGCCCCCTATTTGATAACGGCTTGTCTCTTTTGGCAGATACCAATATGGATTTTCCCTTGGAAAGAAGCTTAGAGGATTGTCTAAAAACCGTTGAAGCCAAGCCTTTTTCGAGATATTTTGACGAACAGTTAGATGCTGCTGAGGAATTATACGGCATACAGCTTCACTTCAACTTTAGCACAAACGATGTAAAGGCGCTCATCGATAGCTATCGAACCGCCTATAGCCAAGAAATTTGCGACCGCTGTGAAGCCCTTATCCGCCGCCAGATGCGCCATTATGGGTATCTTGTTAAATAGACTTGGGCATAAGCTTCGGGGCAAGCCGCAGGACAAGATAAAGGACAAATCATACACAAGGCCCACAGGCTGGATATAAGATCTAGCCTGTGGGCTTTTCATCTTCCTTGCAATGATATCAAACCGTCTGACTTTTGAATTCTTCATATCTTGCCCCATAACAACCAATAAAAATACATCTTGATCTTTTTTATGCGTTTCAATTGCTTTTTAACTATAAATGCTCAACGCTGCGGCTTGATTTTCCGCAAATAAGTTTGAATTTCCGTCTTTTTTTATGATTTTTCAGGGAAAGTATGCTATAATATGTTAAATTGGTTGTTCTTTATCTTTGAATGATAGTATATTGCCGAAGGAGAATCGCTATGGCTGTCAGATACAATAAACTTTGGAAAATCTTAATCGACAAGAAGATGAAGAAAAAAGACTTGCAAGAAGCGGCACACATTACGCATTATCAGATGATGAAACTTGCAAGAGATGAAAATATAACTACCGAAATTATCGGTAACATTTGCAAGGCACTTAACTGTACGCCCGATGAAATCATGGAGTTTTATGACGCATAAGCTGAGTAGAGTATGCTTTATGTGACACAAACTTTACCATAATTAGGATGGGTGTAGAAAAATGGAGCTTATAAACAATACTACAAAGACTCTAAAAGACGATTTGTCCGTAGAAATCAAGCAAGGCAGCAAACTATCCATTGCAGCGGCTTGTTTCTCTATCTATGCCTTTCAAGAGTTGAAGGAGCAGCTATCACAGATTGAGGAACTCCGCTTTATTTTTACATCTCCGACTTTCGTGACAGAAAAGGCAAAAAAAGAACGCCGTGAATTTTACATTCCGCGCTTAACCCGTGAACGAAATCTTTACGGTACTGAGTTTGAAATTAAGCTCCGCAATGAATTGACCCAAAAGGCTATTGCACGAGAATGTGCAGAGTGGATCAGGCAGAAAGTCACTTTCAAATCAAATGTCAGTGACAAATCTATTCAGGGACAAATTGTAGTTGACGGCGTAGGCTATACCCCCATCAACAACTTTACTACGGTTGAACTCGGTTGCGAAAAAGGCAATGTAATCAGCACCACAATTGTAAAGGACGAGTCCCTTGCCCGCACTTTGCTTGCTGACTTCAATGAAATCTGGAACGACAGCAAGGTGCTTCAGGTCGTCACAGATGAGGTGATCGACAGCATCACGGCTGCCTATAATGAGAACTCGCCCGACTTTATCTACTTTGTGACTCTCTACAATATTTTCAGCGAGTTTTTGGAAGATGTGTCCGAGGATGTTTTGCCAAACGAGGCAACCGGCTTCAAGGAAAGCAAGATTTGGGGGATGCTCTACAACTTCCAAAAGGATGCCGCTCTCGCCATCATAAACAAACTCGAAAAATACAACGGCTGTATTCTTGCAGACAGCGTTGGTCTCGGTAAAACCTTTACAGCGCTTGCCGTTATAAAATATTACGAAAACCGCAACAAATCCGTCCTGGTGCTTTGCCCCAAGAAGCTGACGAATAACTGGAACACCTATAAGGACAACTATGTCAACAACCCGATTGCTGCCGATAGACTCCGCTACGATGTGCTTTACCACACTGACTTGAACCGCACCCACGGCAACTCAAACGGTCTGGATCTTAGCAGATTGAATTGGGGCAACTACGATCTTGTCGTGATTGATGAATCCCACAACTTCCGCAACGGCGGCAAGCTGATTGAAAACCCGGATGAAGAAACCAAGGACAATCGCTATGTAACCCTGATGAAAAAGGTCATCCGAGCAGGCGTGAAAACAAAGGTGCTGATGCTTTCCGCCACGCCGGTCAACAACCGTTTCAATGACCTGAAAAATCAGCTTGCATTGGCTTACGAAGGACACACCGATTATATTGACGAAAAACTCAATACCAGCCGTTCGATTGACGAAATTTTCAGAAATGCGCAGCGGGCATTTAATACATGGAGCAAGTGGGAGCCTTGCGACCGCACAACCGAAAACCTGCTCAAAATGTTGGACTTCGACTTTTTTGAGCTGCTGGACAGTGTCACGATTGCCCGTTCCCGCAAGCACATTCAGAAATACTATGACACAAGCGCCATCGGCACATTCCCCACGCGCCTAAAGCCTATCTCGCTGCGTCCGCATCTGACGGATTTGAAGGGGGCAATCAACTACAACGAGATTTTCGAGCAGCTGATGCTTCTGAATCTGACGATTTACACGCCCTCTCACTTTATTCTGGCGAGCAGAATGGAAAAATACGCGGAGCTTTATGGCGACAACACTGTCAATGTGGGCTTTACGCAGGCCAGCCGCGAGCAGGGCATCCGGCGATTGATGGCCATCAACCTGATGAAACGTATGGAAAGCTCTGTCTATTCGTTCAATTTAACGCTGGAACGAATCAAAGAGCTTATCGACAGCACAATCGACACCATCAACCGTTTTAACCACCACACGGGCACCACATTGAATTTGACGGACATTTCCAATGTGAACGAGTTTGACGACGACGATCAGGATACCGATGATTTGTTCGCGTTTGGCAAAAAGGTCAAGATCGACCTTACGGATATGGACTATGAGTCGTGGCGCAAGGAACTGCAAAAAGACGCCGAAGTTCTGGATCTCCTTACCTACATGGTGCGCGACATCACGCCGGAGCATGACTTGAAGCTGCGCGAGCTTTTCCGTGTGATCAACAATAAAATCACTGCGCCTATCAATCCCGGAAACGAGAAAATTATCATTTTCACGGCGTTTTCTGACACGGCGGAATATCTGTACAACAATGTCGGTCCCTTTGTAAAAGAAAAGTTCGGTTTGAATACCGCCATGATCACCGGCAATGTGGAGGGGCGCACCACCTGCCCGAGATTGCGGTCGGACTTAAACACGGTTCTGACCTGCTTCTCTCCGATATCCAAGGACAAAGAGCTGCTGATGCCCGGCGACAATACGAAAATCGACATTCTGATTGCCACCGACTGCATTTCTGAAGGTCAGAACTTGCAGGACTGCGACTATCTCGTCAACTATGACATTCACTGGAATCCAGTTCGTATCATTCAGCGTTTCGGGCGTATTGACCGTATCGGAAGCCGCAACAAGGTCATTCAGCTTGTGAATTTCTGGCCTGATGTGACCCTTGACGATTATATCAACCTGAAAGCCAGAGTTGAAACCCGTATGAAAATCGTGGATATGACCGCCACGGGCGATGATAATCTGCTCAGTGACGAGGAAAAGACAGACCTTGAGTACCGAAAGGCGCAGCTCAAGCGCTTGCAGGATGAGGTCGTAGACATTGAGGATATGACCACCGGCATTTCCATTATGGATTTGGGGCTCAACGAGTTCCGTCTGGACTTGCTGGAATATGTCAAGAACCACCCGGACATCGAAAAAACACCCTTCGGTCTGCACTCGGTTGTTCCTGCAAGCGAGGACGCGCCTGCCGGTGTGATTTTCGTTTTGAAGAATCGCTCCAACAGCGTAAACATCGACAACCAGAACCGGCTGCATCCCTTCTATATGGTTTATATCGGGGATGACGGCGAGGTTGTCTGTAACCATCTTTCCCCGAAGCAGATGCTGGATAGAATGCGTTTTCTCTGCAAAGGGCAGACAGAGCCAATCCCCGCAGCCTATAAGCCGTTTAACAAAGAAACCCGCGACGGCAAAAATATGTCCCGCCTTTCCAAACTGCTTGGCGACGCCATCGCCTCGATCATCGAGGTAAAGGACGAGAGCGATATTGACAGCTTCTTGAACGGCGGGCAGATCAGCTTCCTGACAAATGAAATCAAAGGACTTGACGACTTTGAACTGATTTGCTTTTTGGTAGTTAGGAATGAGGAATGAGGAGTTAGGAATGGAACGTGTTGTTTTTGAAAAAAGCAAAAATTTTGCCTTGCGAATAATCGCCCTATACAAATACTTCTGTGACGAAAAGAGAGAATTCATTTTATCCAAACAACTATTGCGCAGCGGAACGAGTATAGGGGCAAACATAGCGGAGGCAAATTGTGCTTGCAGCCGAAAGGATTTTCTTGCTAAAATGCACATTGCTTTTAAGGAATCCGCCGAAACGGCATACTGGTTAGAGCTTTTATACAAAGCGCAGTATCTGACTCAGACGCAATACGATTCCATAAACGCCGATTGCGGCGAACTTCAAAAACTCTTATCAAGTATCACCAAAAGCCTAAAAGAAAACTCCTAACTCCTAACTGCTAACTCCTAATTCCTAACTGATTTGAACGGAGTGAAAATCAAAATGCTCGGACTTCCAAAGTCAACTGAAATGAGCAAGCAACTGCCTAAAAAGGCAATCTATGCCAAATTTCAGATGAATACAGCGGTCAAAGACAAAATCGATGCCGATATATCGAGAATTACCATAGTCGACGAAATTTCTCCAAGCCGAATCAAAATTCCTGCCGGAGAGGAAGTCGGCAGCTTCTTTGTCCTGCTTGTTGCGCTCAAGAAAAAGAACTTTGATGAGAAAACGATTGCCGCTTTATCGAAGCTGATTCCGCAGAATATTCTATTTGTGCTGGAATTTGAAGGGCAAAGTAAGCTGGCAATCTATCACACCAAGCTGATGCAGACGGACTGGAAGCCTACCGAAAGCTGCACCCTAGAGCTGCGGGGGTTGACCCTTGATAAAGTTTGGGAAAACATCGTAGTGGACATCGGTGAGGTGAGCATTGCAGACGGCAACACTCTGGATGAGCAGATTGCCGCCGATGAGCGCCGACAGAAGATGGAAAAAGAAATTGCCAAGCTGGAAAAACAGGCACGGGCCGAGAAACAGCCGAAGAAGAAGTTTGAGTTGGTGCAACAGATAAGACAACTTGAAAAGGAAGTGCAGACAAAGCTATGAGAATAAACGAATTACGACCAACAGAGGAAAATATACGAAATACATATCTAAATGATACGATAGGAAGAAATAGCGATGTCAATGCATTTGTTGACATTCTGAATACTTTGGAAAATTCCTGTGCGATTGCCCTTGATGGAGTGTGGGGAAGCGGAAAAACATTCTTTGTCCAGCAGGTGAAAATGGTTTTGGATGCCTGTTGCCGCGATAGCGAAAATGCGGATAAGCAGAGTGTGCGGCGCAAATGGACTACTATGCATAATGGCAAAGAACCGGAATTTCAGTCACAATTATGCGTTTATTATGATGCATGGGAGAACGATAACGATGAGGACCCCGTACTTTCCCTTGTGTATTCGATTTTGCAAGATGTAGATGCCGAATCTCCCTTTGAAACGGAATCCGGAATATTTGATAAAGGTGCTGCAATTGCAGAGTGTTTGTCTGGACGCAGCATAACGGCTGTCGTGGACTCGTTAAAAAGTAAGGATACGTTGTCGGATTTGAGAAAGAAAAAGCAAATTCAGACGGAAGTAAAGAATTTCTTTGACGAATTGCTAACGGAACGTGCTAACCGCCTTGTTATTATTGTCGACGAATTAGACCGCTGCAAACCGGAATATGCAGTGCGGCTTTTGGAACGGGTAAAGCACTATTTTGCCGATGACAGGATATCCTTTGTATTTTCAACAAATATAAAAGAACTGCAACATACCATCGCTAGATTTTATGGAGAAGGGTTTGATGCCGTAAGATATTTTGATCGTTTTTTTGACCTAAGAATAGCCCTTCCTCCGGTAGATATGGATAGTTATCTTCGCAGTATCAACTTTGACAAGCAATATGTTGTTGACAGAGTTTGCTATGAATTGATTGAACAGTATGCTCTTTCCCTGAGAGAAAGTTCTCGATTCATACAGTTTGTTAATCTTGCGGTGCATGAGCCAACGCATGAAAGTCATAAATACGATTTTTCCTTTCCGGATGGGAAAGCCAAATTATTCGGGCTGATGTATGTGGTACCCCTGCTGGTTGTATTAAAAATGACCAACAATGAAAGTTACAATCAATTTGTCGAAGGAAAAAACGCAACCCCATTGGTAAACTTGTTAGAAAATATCCAAATGCGTGATGACTGGTCTTATAGTGAATTCCTTTCACGAGATGAATATTACGACACAAATCAGCTGTCGGGTTCGAGAACGAAATGTGTAGCTTTCAAGCAAAAAATAATGGATGTTTATGAGGCAATTTTTGGAAATCACTATAATTACCAGAATAACGCAATTCACATCGGCGAATATCAGTTTACAGCATATACAAAGAATATGTTGCTTCGAGCAGCGTCTTGCTTATCTGGATATGCTAAATATGAATGAGGAAGGAAAATTATGGACAAACTGAGAATGCAGACAGCGAACAAGGCTGATGAGAATTTCAAGAAATTGGCGGCGATGTTTCCTAATGCGGTGACGGAAACGATTAACGAAAACGGCGAGGTTGTGCGGGCGATTGATAAGGATGTGCTGATGCAGGAGATTTCCTGCAAGGTAGTGGACGGTAATGAGGAGCGCTATCAGTTTACTTGGCCTGATAAGAAAAAGTCTGTTCTGCTTGCCAACGCACCGATCAATAAGACGCTGCGTCCCTGCCGGGAGGAAAGCGTGGACTTTGACACCACAGAGAACCTCTATATTGAGGGCGACAACCTCGAAGTGTTGAAGCTGTTGCAGGAAACCTATCTCGGAAAAATCAAGATGATCTACATTGATCCTCCGTACAACACCGGCAACGACTTTGTGTATGAGGATGACTTTGCTCAGAGTACGGATGAGTATCTTGCCAACAGCGGTCAGTTCGATGAAGAGGGCAACCGCATGGTGCAGAACACCGAAAGCAACGGCCGTTTCCATACCGACTGGTTGAATATGATGTATCCACGACTGAAACTGGCAAAGGATTTGCTGAGTGAGGATGGAGTGATTTTCATCAGTCTTGATGATGGAGAAATTGACAATCTTAAGAAAATAAGTGATGAAGTATTGGGAAGTCAGAACTACGTTGGAACAGTTATATGGGAGCGAGCTTTTGCACCCAAGAATGATGCAAAGTACTTTTCGACAAGTCACGATTTTGTCCTAGTGTACGCAAAGAATATTGAGGATTTTGAAATTGGAAAACTACCAAGAACGCAAGAAGCTAATGCCCGTTATAAAAATCCGGACAACGATCCAAGGGGACCATGGGCAGCAGACAATATGACGGTCAAAACATATAGTGCTGCATATGATTATCCAATTACTACGCCAAATGGAACAGTAGTTAATCCAACCAACGGAAGATGCTGGTTCACGAGCAAGGAAAGAATGCAAAAGCTCATCGAAGATGGGAGAGTCTATTTTGGAGCTGATGGAGGAAATACTCCGCGATTGAAACGGTATTTGGCAGATGTGCAACAAGGCATGACACCCACGACAATCTGGAAATGTGATGATGTTGGGCATAATCAGGAGGGAAGGCAAGAGTTAAAGAAACTTTTTGATGACAAAGGCTATTTCGACAGCCCGAAACCACAACGTCTAATGCATCGAATCTTAAAAGTTGCTAATTTGTTAGATAATTCAATTGTGCTTGACTTTTTTTCGGGTTCAGCTTCAACCGCCCACGCTGTTATGCAACTGAACGCCGAGGACGGCGGACACCGCAAGTTTATCATGGTGCAGCTTCCTGAAAAATGCGACGAAAAGAGTGAAGCCTATAAAGCCGGTTATAAAAACATCTGCGAAATCGGCAAGGAGCGTATTCGCCGTGCGGGTGCAAAAATCAAGGAAGAAGCAGGGCTGGCTGCGCAGAATCTTGACACCGGTTTCCGCGTGTTGAAATGCGACACCTCCAATATGAAAGATGTCTACTATAACCCTGCGGAGTATGAGGTCAATATGTTCTCCCGCCTTGAGGATAACATCAAAGAGGACAGAACGCCGGAGGATCTGCTGTTCCAAGTAATGCTCGATTTGGGTGTGCTGCTCTCCAGCAAAATTGAGGAAACCACCATTGCCGGCAAGAAGGTGTTCAATGTGGAGGACAACTACCTGATTGCCTGTTTCGACAGCGATGTTTCGGAGGAAACCATCAAAGCCATCGCCAAACAGAAGCCGTACTACTTCGTCATGCGCGACAGCTCTATGGCAAGCGACAGCGTAGCCACCAATTTCGACCAGATTTTCGCCACCTATAGCCCCGACACCGTAAGGAAGGTGCTGTGATGACGACAAGCATTAAATACGAAGTTGAGCAGCTTTATCACTATACATCGTTAAATACTTTACATGCAATTCTGCAAAATAAAACAATTCGATTAACGGATTATCGTTTTTTAAATGATATGCAGGAGTTATTTTTTGCAACAGAAAAATTGAAAAAATACATTCAAGGAAATCCGACTATTAATGAAAGAGAAGAATTATTAACTGCTGTTCAAAATATTGAAAGTGGGAAAATCAGTAAATTTAAGTCTGTGGGTTATTCAGGCGACAAGATTTTAGTATCTCCTTTATTATCTGACACAAATTATTATGTTCCATCATTATCTAATGCTCGAGATAACATTGCAATGTGGAAAATGTATGCGCCTGAAGGTTGCTGCATGAAATTCAACAGTCAAAAATTGTTTGAATTTTTTTATTCATTTCGAGATGAACATCTTCCACAAGGACTCACGAATATTATCAGAGGTCAGGTGCATTACGGAGATGACCAACAGATGCCGCATATGGTTAATTTCATGTCTAGTGACTTTAATAAATTGATGATATATTACAATATATTACAATACTGCCTTCTTCAGAAAGATAAAGCGTTTGCATATGAACAGGAATATAGAATTGCATTGCCATTTGAATCTGAATATCTCGACGATTCATGCTCGAGGGAATTTATAATTAGTGAAACACTAATTAAACCTCAAATTGAATTTAAAAATTTTCCTATTTCTGAAATTCTGGAAGAGGTTATCATAAGTCCTTTTGTTAAATCTGAACTTACACATATGGGTGTTCAAGAATTGCTTAAAGCCAACGGTATTTCGCCCGATATTGTCTTAAAATCTAATATATTGATAAGGTGAAACCATGAAGTTCAATTTCAAAATACAACAATATCAGACCGATGCAGTGGACGCCGTGGTCAACGTCTTTGCGGGGCAGCCGTACAGCAGCGGCGTGTCTTATATCCGCGACACTGGCACCTTGAACCAAAAACCGCAGCAGCTGAGCTTTTTACCATTCGCCGATAATCCTGAACAAATGGAATTAGAGGATTTGCTGCGCGATTCCGGTTATAAAAACGAGGCTGTGGCGCTTTCCGATGATCAGCTTTTGCAAAACATCCACACGCTGCAAAGCCAGAACAACATCAAGCTCTCCCCGGAGTTGGTAAACGACATGGGGCGCTGCAGCTTGGACATTGAGATGGAAACCGGAACCGGTAAAACCTATGTCTATATCAAAACCATGTTCGAGTTGAACAAGAAATACGGCTGGAGTAAGTTTATTGTGGTCGTTCCCTCCATTGCAATCCGTGAGGGCGTGAAAAAGTCTTTTGAGATCACCACCGACCATTTTATGGAGTATTACGGCAAAAAGGCGCGCTTCTTCATCTACAACAGCTCCAACCTGAACCAACTCGACAACTTTTCTTCCAACTCCGGCATCAATGTGATGATTATCAACACGCAGGCGTTTGCCTCCTCTCTGAAAGAGGATAGCAAGAGCAAGGAAGCCCGTATCATCTACTCCAAACGGGATGAATTTGGCTCCCGCCGCCCGATTGATGTTATCAAAGCAAACCGCCCTATCATCATCTTGGACGAGCCGCAGAAAATGGGCGGCGATGTAACGCAAAAGGCGTTGAAAAATTTCAACCCGTTGTTCGCGCTCAACTATTCTGCCACCCACGCAAAGCATCACAATCTGGTGTATGTGCTGGATGCGTTGGATGCCTTCAACAAACGGCTGGTCAAGAAAATTGAGGTCAAAGGCATTGATGTCAAGAACTTCCGCGGCACGGATAGCTATTTGTATCTGGAGCAAATCGTGCTTTCCAGCAAAAAGCCGCCGATGGCAAAAATTGAACTGGAAATTGCCTACAACAAGTCCATCAATCGTGAAACCCGTATTCTTGGCGTCGGCGATGACCTCTACTATGCTTCACAGGAAATGGAGCAGTACAAAGGCTATACGATTTCTGAAATTGACCCGCTGCGCAGCACCGTGACCTTTACCAACGGTGAGGTTATCAAGGCCGGCGATGTGGTGGGCGATGTTTCCGAAAAGGATAAGCGCCGCATTCAGATTCGTGAAACGATTTTGTCGCATTTTGAAAAAGAAGAAAAGCTGTACAACATGGGCATCAAGTGCCTGTCCCTTTTCTTTATTGACGAGGTCGCCAAGTATCGCCAGTATGACGCTGACGGCAATGAGGTTCTGGGCGAGTACGGTCAAATGTTTGAGCAGGAGTACATCAATGTTCTGAACGAGTATACAACCCTGCTCGATACGCCGTATCAGAAATATTTGAAGTCTACCTGCAGCGATGTCAGCCGCGTACACAAAGGATATTTCAGTATTGATAAGAAAACCGGGCGCAGCATTGACAGTAAGGCAAACAAAGAGGGCTTTGATGAAAAAGACGTTTCGGCATATGACCTGATTTTGAAAAACAAGGAACGGCTGCTGTCTTTTGAGGAGCCGACGCGGTTCATCTTCTCCCACTCTGCCCTGCGTGAGGGCTGGGACAACCCGAATGTGTTCCAAATCTGCACGTTGAAACATTCTGACAGCAATACCGCAAAGCGGCAGGAAGTCGGTCGTGGTTTGCGTCTTTGCGTCAACCAAAACGGCAACCGTATGGATGTGCAGAGCTGCGGTGACAGCGTGCATGAAATCAACACCCTGACCGTTATTGCCAGCGAGAGCTACAAGACCTTCGTTGCAGATTTGCAATCGGATATTAAAACGGTGCTTTATGACCGACCCACGGTTGCTACGAGTGAGTACTTCAAGGGCAAGTATGTCAAGGTAAACGACGTGCCTACCCTGATTGACCGTGAGAAGGCCGATGCTATCGAGTTCTATCTGATTCAGAACGGCTATGTGGATATGAAGCGCAGGGTCACGGACAAGTATCGCCGGGATGTCGCAATGAATCAGGTCGCGGAGCTGCCCGATGAGCTGAAACCTATGTCCGAAGGGATTCATACGCTTGTTCAGGCAGTTTACGATGACAGCGTTCTTAAGGATATGTTCACCGATGGTCATGAATCGAAAGTGAAAGAAAATCCGCTGAATGAGAATTTTGCCAAGAAAGAGTTTCAGGCTTTGTGGCGTGAAATTAACCACAAGTATGCCTACACGGTGGAGTTCGACAGCGCCGAGCTGATTCGCAAGGCCATTGCTCACATTGATGAAAAGCTGTTTGTTTCGGAACTGCAGTACACGACTACCATTGGATGCCAAAAGGCGAACATGAATGAGTACGAAATTGACCGCGGCGATTCTTTTACGGACGAAAAGACCCGGACACAAACCCTCAAACACGCGGAAACAAGCCAGATCAAGTATGATCTGATTGGCAAAATTGCCGACGGCGCAAAGCTCACACGCAAATCGGCATCTGCAATCCTGCAAGGTATCCGTGCCGACAAGCTCTATATGTTCAAGAACAACCCGGAAGAGTTTATTTCTAAAGTGATCCGGCTGATCAATGAGCAGAAGGCCACTATGATTGTGGAGCATATCTCCTACAATACCATTGAGGGAGAATACGACAGCTCTATCTTTACGGCAGAAAAGGCCACCCAAAGCTTTGATAAGGCGTTTCTTGCCAAGAAGGCAATTCAGGACTATGTGTTTACCGATGGCTCTGCCGACAAGAGCATTGAGCGTAAGTTTGCCGAAGATTTGGATGCTGCGGAGGAAGTTTGTGTCTACGCCAAGCTGCCCCGAACCTTCCAGATTCCCACGCCGGTAGGCAACTATTCGCCGGACTGGGCAATCGCATTCTACGAAGGCACCGTCAAGCACATTTTCTTTGTGGCAGAAACCAAAGGCACGATGGAAACACTGGAACTGCGACCCATCGAGCAGGCAAAAATTTCCTGCGCCAAGAAACTGTTCAACGAGATGTCTACCAGCCATGTCGTATACCATGATGTTGACAGCTACCAGAGCCTACTGAACATAATGAATTCAATATGATGTGATAAGCCTCTTACCACTATGTAAACTAAGAGACCTAGCTGGTCTTTTGTTTATATAGTACGATTTTGATTGGTTTCATACTGTGCTGTGTCATATTCGGCGGGTATCAGCTTGGTAGCGGGGACCGCTACCCGTCCAATCAAAGAAGCGGTTCCCCAATATCGTTTCAGACCATTATAGCTATCGGAAAGTGGAACTGTGGAAACGCGCAAAGCCTCTGCTATTTGATTTGGCAGAGGCTTTTGGGTACACGGTAATATTCTCTAATTTCGAACGAGTTATAGGTTACACTATATTGTAAGTAATCGCGCTATTCGCTTGATTACAATCAAGCAATTCAAAAAAATCGAAAATGTTAAAGAGTATACTGTAACGCTGCCGATAAAATGTAGTATAGCAATACAGTTTTGCTGCAAAGCTCCATATAAAGGCACAAGTGCTAGTCCCATAAAAAGAACTACTAAATCCGTAATGGACAAGCAAGATAAATATAGTATGGTGTTGATTGTCTCATTGAATACTGTACCGTAAGCAGGATAACCCTTTTTCTTTTTCTCATTTCCACTGGCGATTGCACCTAATGTGGCAAATAATAACCCCAGCAAAATTGAAATTGCCGTACATACCGTTTCCAGAACACTCGTGCTAATTGGGGAAATTAACGTCAGACCAATTCCAAAGCTAATTGGTGTTGCCATAAAAATTACGCGATGGCGTAGAGAAGAAAGCATTTTCCAGTAATCACAGACAATTTCACGGATGTTTAGAAAAGAATTTTTCTTTCGCAAAGAATAGCGTATAATCAGTAAGAATGTGATTGCAAGAATCAAGGCACCACAAAAATGTGTTTCGCTCATGATAGCTCCTCCGTTAGCGTCTTGATATCACATGAATAGTCATATCCATTTTTTCAATGTATTCTGTCGCGCGTGCACATAAGTACGAAATGATGGTATTCTCGTCAGCATGACCGTTCTCTTTTTCGTATTGGCTGGGTATGTATTCAAGAATGCTCAGATTATCGTATTTATGCAGATTAACAGTTCTTTCTTTACCATCTCCGATGTCTATTGTTGCAGTAACATTGTCGTAAGATATGCCGTTTTCTAATTCAAAAATTGCAGACTTGTCTAAACCGAAATGGATTAAACGCTCAATAAAAGTACTGGCCGTTCTTCCAAGGAAGGATGACAAAACCCGTTCTTCTTTGGCATAAGAAATCCCACTCAGTTGGTCACTGTTGTCTTCTGAGGTGCGATTACGGGTCAATTTCAACCGTTTGAGTGTACCTAAATCAAAAAAAGCCCTTAGAAATTCACTGGGAGATACATTGCACGTGTGAAAAGTTGCGTTCATTTTATCTTTCGCAAACTCATTTATCATTTTACAGGTAATAGATTTGGCACCGTATATCCCCATAGATTGGAAAAGGATTAAGCCCTTGTTAATGGGTTCCGTTGACGTCTCTTTTTTGGGAATAGCAACAAATACAAAGAAAGGAACCATTCCTGCTTGATTCTTTTCAATTGAACCAACTTGTTCGTGAGATGTTGCATCGTATATGTCACTTTCTATCCCATAATTCCCCGAATGTATGCAAGCAGCAATGTAAGAAAATTTTTCGGTTTCTCCGCGCCAATTGGGATTTGTTTCAATGTAATACAACTTCTTTTCGGATTCAAGCGTTTCCATTGTGCGGCGAACAGCAAAAAAGGCTTCAAAAAAATCTATTGCCTGGGAGTATTGCGTATCATTGTATTGAACAGGGGAGTTCAGCCCTAAATAACAGCTATTCTTGCCTGATTGGAAAAAGTAGAAGCTGGAAACATATAAACCCAAACTCATTTAAAAGACTCCTTTTTGTATGCGCAATCCTATGAGTAACTATGTTCTTTGTGACATAGGAAAAATGGTGTAGATAGAAAAACTGTTTTCATATGTGTAGATTATCACAATCAGGCCACATAACCTTCCACTCAAAATACTCAGCCTGTGTAATCTCCCCAGCATACAACTTCTTCTGAACCGCAGCCCAATCCTTTAGAAAATCATCCAGAATCGTATCATCAAACCACATCGCCACGGGGGAGCGCGGCGGCCAGTTATCGTTGTCATCATAGTGCAGCGCAAGGTCTGGGTTGGCATTATACCGTGCTGTGCCGCGCTCGGTGGGAACCAGCTTGATAACGCCAGGCTGCTCCTCGTCCAGCCAGAAAAGCTGCTCCAGAATATCATTCGCCGGGCCGTTTCCGCCATCGGAAAGTGCCAACGGAGAAACACGCAAAGCCTCTGCTATTTGATTTAGCAGGGGCTTTTTTGGTACGCGGTAACCCATTTCGTATTGCGCAATGCGGTTTGCGCTGAGGTCGACCAACTCGCCCAACTCTTTCTGAGTCATGCGGCGGTGCTGGCGGATGCGCTTGATTTTCTCTCCGATGTTCATTTCGTTCACTCACTTTGAAGGATTTTCCTTATTGTACCACACCATAACATAAAAGCGCAAGAAAAAAGTAACAATTTTGCGAAAACTATTGACATTCGCATAAAAGCGCAGTATCCTATATTTACATCGCAAATATGCGAAAGTTTAAATTCAAGGATGGTGATCGAATGGATTGTAAAGAAATCAGAGAAATGTACAAGCTCATGTTTGCAGAATACCCGGACATAGTAACGGTCAAGGATCTGCAAGCCATGCTGGGCATCAGCCGTCACGCTGCCTATGACCTGCTGGGAGAGGGCGAGATCAGCTGCATCCGGCTGGGAAACGCCTACAAAATCCCCAAAATCAATGTGATCAATTATGTTCTGAAGCGTCCGTGCGGTCAGACCCGCGTGAGCGCGTAGGAGCTGCCTTGATTTTGGCAAGAGCACCTCCCCGTCTTAAATAGATTCGGCACCTTGAAAACTGCATATCCGACAAGCAAGGTACATTCACCGCATTGCCGTCAACTTACGAGTACGGCAGCGCAGACAGAGTATGCGCCATGACTGCCACCGGGCACGAGCGATTCAGTCTCTGGTAAACACCCCGTGGCGGAGTGGAGCGCAATGACAGATGTGGTCGTAAAGATACTTCCGTCCAGTCACAGTTCACACAATGAGGGCGGCAGGCAGAGAACCTGGCTGGGGTAAAAATACCCATGATGCCGTTGCAGCCGAACGGCAGCCTTGCGAATCGTCCCCACAGCTGGGGCAAGGTGGGCAAATGCAGCTGTGAATCGAAATGTTATCCCGAAAGTGTACCGAACGGATTCACTTTTTCCAGCCCAGTAAAAGTAGTGAATCAGAACCGTATACTTTCGGAAAATTTATTGGGAGTGAATCAGATTTGATTCACTATTCAGAGGACAAGGGCATAAAAGTGAATCAGTTCTGATTCACTCGCAGTAACCGCCCAAATCCGCCCGGTGTGGGGCGGATGCCCCGCGTCGCACACGGACGCGAGGAACACCCTAAACCCGCCGTTTGGCGCGCTTGTGGGGCTGTGGGGCGGCGCGAGCCGTACAACTTAACACTGGAGAATAAAACTTACTACACACAAAACGACGATAGTATGAGATAATAGATATATACCAAAACAGAAAGGACGATGCGAATGAATTATGAAAAACTTCCAAAAACGATCTCCGCCGAAGAACTCCTCTCCACGCCGCTGCCGCCGGTCAAGTGGATCATTCCCGATTTGCTCCCGGCAGGGCTGGCACTGTTTGCCGGTCCCAGCAAGGCGGGCAAAAGCTGGCTGACCTTGTGGCTGTGCTTGCAGGTCGCGCAGGGCAAACCTATGTGGGGACGCGAAATAGAGCCGCACACCGTGCTTTACCTATCGCTGGAGGACACCTTCAACCGCCTGCAAAAGCGCCTTCTCCAGCTGGTGGGCAGCGAAGAAGCCCCCGAACGGCTGGTCATGCAGACGGAATGCAGCAGCATCGGGCAGGGGCTGGAAGAACAGCTCACAAGTTTCCTCTATCAGCACCCGGACACCGGGCTGATCGTCATCGATACCTTGCAAAAGGTGCGTTCCAGCGACCAGAACAACAGTATGTATGCCAGCGATTACAAGGAGATCAGTGCGTTGAAGGCATTGGCGGACAAGTATAACATCTGCATTTTGCTGATCCACCATCTGCGCAAACAAGCCGCAGACGATCCGTTCCAGCAGATTGCAGGTTCCAATGGTCTGATGGGTGCGTCCGATACCAGCTGGGTCATGCAGCGCAAGCGTATGAGCCAGACCGCCAGCATTTTGGTGACCGGGCGCGATATGGACAACAAAACACTGCGCCTGCACGAAGAAAATTGCGTTTGGATGCTGGACGAGGAAGAAAGCACCGAACAGATTGTCGCAAAAGCAGTTCCCGGATATATTTGGAAGGTGGCTGACTACATCGATAGTCTCGGAACATGGCAAGGTACGGCTACCGAATTGCTCTCCGCAGCCGATATTGAGGGCGTTTTGCCCCACCAGCTGACCCGGAAAATCGTGGAACACTTCGATACGGTGTTTACGCCAAGAGGTATCCGCTATGAAACCCACCGCACCTCGCAGGCGCGGCAGATGAAGTTCTCCCATGACGGAAATGACGCAGATGACGCTAATGACGCTGATATTGACATAACCCAGCTTTTCAAATGGGATATCTCACAAACAGCGTCATCAGCGTCATTAGCGTCACAAAGGTCGCGTAAGGAGAGCAAGCATTTTGTATGCAACCTCAATACGCTTGTCGGGGTACACCAGCACCCGGTCGATCAGCAGCTCGGCCAGCTCGGTGGTCAGCGTGTCCGCATCAAAAATTGCCTTGGACGCTTCCTTGCGGCTGTCCTGCCGTGCCTGTTTGTCCTGCTTCTGTTTCGCCTGTGCCAATACTGCGGCATAGGCGTTTTTTGTTTTCAAAAGCAGCTCGTCACACGCAGCCTTTTCTGCTTTGTAGGTGTTCAGGTCGATCTCACCCATGAGATAGCGTTCGTACAAGGTGCGCTTGCAGTCTTGAAGCGCCTCAATCTGCTGCTCATATTCGGCGCGTTCCGGTACGGAAGCCTCCACCCGGAGCGAACCGTCCGGGGCAAGCGGTGCGGCGGCTTCCATCTGCTTTTTCAGCGTCAGGAATACCGCTTGTTCCAGCTCTGCGGCGTTCAGACGCATCTTGTGGCAGCGGCTTTCTACGTCCGCCTCGGAATGGCGGCAGTGATAATATGAGGTTTTCTGCATGGTGCGGGACAGCGCATGACCGCAGCAGCCACAGAAGGCTTTGCCTTTCAGCGGGTAGTCCCGTTTCTTTTTGTTGGGCTGGGAAAAGCGGAGCTGGCTGGCCTGCACGGTATCAAACACAGCTTTCTCGACGATGGCCGGGTGATGGTCGGGGATGATGTACCACGATTCTCTGTCCTTCAGGCGGCTTCTGGTGCCGCCTACTTCGAGAACCGCCCGCTTGCCGATCACATACACGCCGGTGTAGCGTTCGTCCTCCAAAATGCGGAGAATACAGTAAAAGCGGTCATCCTGCACGGATGGCCGCTCTTACTCTCGAATGACCGGCAGGTATGGGGATATAAACTTTACCGCCGACTACCTTTTGGCTACTAGTGTGAAGCGACGGTAGAATTTAAGTTTTACCTCTCCTGTTCGTGTGCACGCCGGATTTTTTCAAAGCTGTCCTGACTGATAGTGTGTTCAATCCGGCAGGCGTCGGCCTCCGCAGTTTTGGGATCAACGCCTGCGGCGATAAGCTGCTCGGTAAAGAAACAGTGGCGTTCATAGATTCTTTCAGCCACCTCGCGGCCCACATCGGTCAAATGGAGAAAGTGATCTTCGTCCATCATAAGAAAGCCGCCGTCCCGCAAGGTAGCCACTGCATGGCACACGCTGGGCTTTGACACCTCCATGTGCCGGGCCACATCTACGGAGCGCACCATACCGCGTTTCTTTTGGAGAACAAGGATGGTTTCCAGGTAGTCCTCCCCGGACGCATGAAGTTTCATCTGAACCTCCTTTACTGAGCCAGCTTCCAGCCGATGGCCTCCTGTCTGGCCGATACAAAATCGGCATACAGGCCCTTTTGCTGGATTAGCTCCGCATGAGTGCCGCGCTGGACGATATGAGCGTTGTCCAGTACAAGGATCTGATCGGCGTTGCGGACGGTTTTCAGACGGTGGGCAATCATGATGATAGTCTTGTCATGGGTTAGTGCCTCAATAGCACGCTGCAATTCATCCTCATTCTCCGGGTCAACACTGCTTGTCGCCTCGTCCAAAATGATGATGGGTGCGTCCTTCAGCATGGCGCGGGCGATGGAAATCCGCTGTTTCTCGCCGCCAGACAGAGTGCCGCCGCCCTCGCCAATCACAGTGTCATAGCCATCCGGCAGGGCAGAAATAAAGTCATGGCAGCAAGCCTTCTTCGCCGCCTCAACCACCTGCTCATGGGTGGCGTCCGGGCAGCCAAACTTGATATTGTTCTCAATCGTATCTGCAAATAGGTACACGCTCTGGAACACCATCGAGATATTCTTCATCAGGCTGTCCAGCTTGAAATCTCGTACATCCGTACCGCCTATGGTAATCTTCCCGGCATTCACATCCCAAAAACGGGCAATCAGGTTGCACATCGTTGTCTTTCCTGCCCCGGAAGGGCCGACAATGGCCGTAGTCGTTTTTTCGGGAATGGTAAAGCTGACCTGATCTAATATCTTACGGTCTGCGTAGGAAAAATCCACCTTGTTAAACACGATCTCGCTGGACTTCGGCGTAATATCAGCGCCTTTCTCGTCCATTACCGGCGTGTCATCAATGGAGTTTGCCGTATCCATCGAGGCCGCCAGCATTTGCAGCAAAGAGGCCATATTCCCGGCGTTCTCCAAATCGTTGAACACCATGAAAGAAGCAATCACCAAAATCAGACCGTAGGCCAGCGGCAGGGAGCCGTCCAGCCAGAACCAGACCGAGGCCAAAAGCAACAGGACGCTGAACACTCGGACAACAGCCTGTTTGATAGCGTCATAGGGAACGCTGGCCTTTGTCAATTTCAGGTTATCCCGGCAGCTCGCCTTAATTGCACTGCCAATAGACTGCGTGCTGTCCCGTTCAAGACCAAATGCTTTAACAATCCCCATGCCCTGAATGTACTCCAACACGGACTCTACAAGGGACTCCTGTGTGTGCTGACGCACCCCGCTGAGCGCGGCAGATTTGCGAAGAGCCAGTTCCGCCGCCGCAAGGTAAATCAGGACACCGGCAGCGGCCACAAGACCGATCCGCCAGTCAAATACCAACAGGACGATGACGAGGGCAACCGAGTTGAAAAAACCGCCCAGCACTGACACCAGGACACGGGCTGCTGAGTTCTCTACATCACCCAAAGTTGTTGTGACAATGGCGGTAATATTCCCGATACTATTCTTGTTGAAGTAGCCCATCGGGATGTAGCGCAGCCGATCTCCGATGTGGATACGCTTTTCCGCCACCATGCAATAGCCGGTTTCCGTCTGCTCCATCGTGGAAAAATAGGTCGTGATGATACGCCCAATGAGGGAAACGGCCATAATTCCCAGCGAAATGCAGATAAACTTTCCATCCCGGTTGTCAGATACTAACGCGCCGATCACTACAAAGAGGGCGGCAAACTGCATGGCTGAAAACAGCCCGGACAGGAATGAGAATAACAGGGATTTTTTTAGAAGCCCCTTTTTGCTGCCTGCAAAAGCAAAGATTTTTTTCAATGTTCCATACATCTGACAACACCCCCTTACATCTGGTCTTTCGCGCCGATGTGCGCCTGCCACATATCCCGGTAGAGGGGGCAGGTTTCCAGCAGCTTCTCATGCGTACCCTGTGCGTGGATGGTTCCATCCTTCACCACAACAATGTTATCTGCGCCAACAATGGTAGACAGCCGGTGTGCGATCACAATCAGGGTCTTGCCGACAGTTAAAGTGGAAATGGCTTTCTGCACCAGCGCCTCATTCTCTGGGTCGATATAGGCAGTTGCCTCGTCCAAAATGACAACCGGCGCATTTTTCAGCATGGCGCGGGCGATGGCAATCCGCTGGCGTTCACCGCCGGAAAGATGGGAACCGGCGCTGCCGACAACCGTATCATAGCCATTATCCAGCTTGCGGATAAAGGCGTCGCAGCCGCTTTGTTTGGCTGCCTGCTCCACCTCTGCGTCCGTGGCACCGAGCCTTCCCATGCGGATATTCTCCCGGATACTGCGGTTAAACAGGTAGTTGTCCTGAGATACATAGGAAATCTGGTCTGCAATTTCAGACAGCGGCATATCCTTCAGCTCATGGCCGCCGAGGGTAATGCTGCCGGATGTAACATCCCAATACCCGGCAATCAGCTTCGCCACCGTAGACTTGCCGGAGCCGGACGGCCCTACAAGGGCGGTCATGGTTCCGGGGTGGATGGCGAGATTCACATCATGCAAAACCTCTGTTGTCCCGTCATAGGAAAACGACACAGACCTAAGAGAAATGCCGGTATCTTCCAGCTTGATCGGCGTTTCTTTATGGTTCAGTTCTTCGGCGTTCAGAAGCTGGCTGATTTCTTCCACATTTGTCCCCAGTACGGCCAAATCATCCGTAAAGGTAAAGGCCGCAATAATCGGCCCAACAAGGCCCAGAGAGAAAATCACAATGGACAGGAAGGTGGAAAGTTCCAGGCTTCCGGAGAGCCAGAACGAAAAGCCGCAGGGCAGTACGCAGATCAGCACCGAGGGCAGGATGGCGTTATAGGCGCTCATGGTTTTCTGATTTTCCCGCATCCAGTCCACATAGTAGTTGGCGTTGTAATTCACCGCGTCAGAATATTTTTTGTAGGAACCGGCGGATTGGCTGAACGCTTTCACCACCTCAATGCCTCCGATATATTCCACGATGGCGTCTGTCATCTGCTTGCCTGCCTTGACAGCACCCTCCCACTTGACGGGATAGTTTTTCATACCGGCGGACATAACCACAAGGCCCACCACGAGAGTGACAAGGGACAAAAGCGCCATACGCCAGTCCAGAATAAGCAGGTACACGACAATCACAATGGGAACCAGCACATTTGCGGTCATTTCCGGGATCAGGTGTGCAAAGGTCGGCTCCATTCCCTCCACCCGGTCAACAATCGTCGTTTTATACTGACCGGACGGAGTATCTAAAATCGTCCCCATCGGGACGCGAGCCAGCTTTGCGGTGATATTCTCCCGCAGATCACGCAGCGTGTAATAGGTCGCTGTGTGGGAAATGACTGTTGAAAGATTGGCGAAAACAACCTTTCCCAAATAACCGCACAATGCAACGATACAGGCCGTCATATAACTGGAAAAATCCTGCTCTCCCGACAGCATCAGTGTGACAATATGCGCCACGCAGAAATAGGGCACCATCTGGCAGGCCACGCCTAATACCGCAAGGATAATACTGCCGATGAATTTCCCGTGATAGGGCTTGCCCCATCCCCATAAGACGCCTATGGGCGACTCTTTCTTTTCTTCCTTCATTTTGTAGGCACCCCCTTTATAAAATAGTTTCGGATTTTTTCAAGACCGGCCTCATCCATTTGAAATTTGTCGATGATGGAACCGTCCTCAAAATGGACAATATCCGTACAACAATCTAAAAGCAGCTCAAGATCATGGGTAATGACATACAAGGTAATGCCTGCATCCCTGACTTGTTTCAAGACATTGGCAACCTCTTTCATGTGTTTGTAATCAAGACCGCTGGTCGGTTCGTCAAAAAATAAGATAGAACGCTTGGATGCGATTGCCGAGGCAATTGCTACCCGCTGCTTTTGGCCGCCGGAAAGGGACATAGGGTGTCTGTCTTTGAAGCCGATTAAATCTAACTCGGCAAGGATTTCCTCAGCCCACTCCTGATTTTCCTCCTCCATACTGATCAGGACTTCATCCAGCACAGTTTCCGTGAAAAGCTGGTGATTGACTTCCTGCATCACCATGTAGCAGGTATTTAGTCTGTCTTTAGGCCGATAAGTTCTGCCGTTCCAGATCACCTCACCGCAGCGCTTTTCAAGGCCGCAGAAACACCGGGAGAAGGTGGACTTTCCAGCTCCATTATTCCCGATGATCCCGACAATACGATTTGCGGGGATTTTACTTTCCCGGATGTGCAGCGTTTCCGGTTCGTTTTTGTAGGCAAAGCAGAAATTGCGAAGTTCCATTTGCTGACCGGCCTGGGGCAATGCTTTCGGCGGCAACAAATCTTCAAGAATAAAGGTACGCAGCCCCAACTTGGCTCTCTGTTGCTCCGTCAGGCTCTCAAACTCCGCTGCGGAGTAATCTTTTTCCACCTTTCCGCCGGTAATATAGATAAAACGATCCGCAAGACCACGCAGATAGTAGAGCCGATGCTCTGACACTATAATTGTTTTCCCCTGCGACTTCCAAAACGCAAGTATTGCTCTCAGATCCAGGATAGAGGAAGCATCCAGGTTGGATGACGGCTCATCCATAACCAGCACATCCGGCTCCATGATGGATACCCCGGCACAGGCAATTTTTTGCTTTTCCCCGCCGGAGAGATGAAAGATATTGCGTCCCATCAATTTCTCCAGGCGGAAATCCCGGATGGTCTTATCTAATCGTTCCCGAATACTTTGCTCCGGCTGGCCGAGATTTTCACACCCGAATGTGATTTCGCTGGTTGTGTCCACATTGAAAAATTGTGAGCGGGGGTTTTGAAACACGCTGCCAACCGTTTTCGCGGTATCATAAAGGGGCTGTTCCGAAACCTTTGCCCCATTTACCCACACTTCTCCATTCATTTTTCCTTCATAGTAATGGGGAATCAGACCGTTGATCAGCCTGGTAATTGTCGTTTTTCCACAGCCGCTTTCGCCGCAAAGTACGACGCATTGACCGTCCTCTACGGTCAGATTTATATCATGGACTCCACCGGCGTTCTCGTTTTCTTCTCCATAAGAGAAAGTCACATGGTCAATCCGTATCATAGGTTCACCCCCTTCCGTCAAAAAGAAATCTGCTGCTGAAACAAAAACAAGGCAAAACAGATAACGCAAAACAGAATCGCAATTAAATCTTGAACATGGAAACCGATCTGGCACACGTTTGTACGTTTAACGGGGGCTCCAAGCCCCCGTGTCAACGCAGCAGCAGAAAGTTCATCACCAATCTTCACAACGGACACCATCAAAGGAACAAGGCGATATTCCACCATCAGGAAAGGATTTTTCCCGCCGAATCGTATGCCCCGCATTTTCATTGCATCCCGGATGGCCTGATATTCTTCGCTGATGGTTGGGAAAAAGCGAAAAATGACAGACATTGGAATCACGATTTTTTCCGTGATGTGCATACGCTCCATTGCGCCGATAAACTCACTGATCGAAGTGGATGAGATCAGATAGGCACCTGTCATAATGCCGGGCGCAAACCGCGTCATGATAGATGTCACTGCCAGCACGATGAACGAGAGTAATCCGCTCAAACTCGTAAGGGCAATCCGTTCCAGTATAAAGCAAACCGCATATAGCACCAGATATTTTCCTGCTGTTTTGAAACGGCGTTCCGACAAAATCAGAGCAAAGGGGACAAGGCTTAGACACGGCTTGACGATGTTCATAATTCCTTCGTTACTGGTACTGAACATCAGTGTTGTAATCGTCAGCAGCAGAATGAGTTTTGTCCGGGGATCAAGCAGGATTCCTTTTCTTTTTTCGGTTGTTGCTGAAAATGATAGCCCGTTCATCACACAATGCCCGCTTTAGCAAAATGCTTTTTCAGAAGCGCCTTACCTAAAAGTCCGCCCAGGATCGCAAAAATGAAGATTCCGGCGATTACCAGAATAATGCTCCACATAGGCATAACAGCCATTACCCTGTCAGCGTATTCCTTACCAAAGCTGGCCGCAAAACTGGCCCAGGAATCCTCAACCATGAAATACATGGGGATATATGTACCAACCATCCAAAGGCTGAACACCGCATACCCGATCAGGCTCTTCTTGGCGCTTTTATAACCGCCGGATTTCAAGATCAAATCTCCCAGCAGACCAAAAATCGCGCCCATCGGTACGCCCCAAAATCCCATGCCAGTCAGCCCCATCAGCAGGCCGCTTAAAATTCCCATAATTGTAACCATGCCGAATTTTTTAACTCTGGTCAGGAACAGCATGAACGGGATGCCGGTAATCAAAGACCACAATGCTCCGAGGATCGGCAAAAAGATAGGTACAAAGCCGATGGGAATGGCGACACAGCAGCCAATCACAAAGTAGAGAACGGTGAACAGGCCGAGGTTAATCAGGTCTTTTGCTTGTAACTTGTTACTCATAACGAATACCTCCATTCATTTGCTGGTTAGCGTCTTCTAACCCCTCTATAAGATACCATAGTTAGCAGTAGCTCTCTACAACCAATCATCTTTTTGGCTCCAAACAGCAACGAGTTTTTTTATTGACTGACTTCGCTTACAATTCTATAATATGATTAAAATCAAGGGCAATGAGTCAGACAAATCGACAGGAGTTAAAAATGAAGATTGATGATATTTTTAGAAAATGTATTGAAATTCCCGGCGTTTCAATAAAACGTAGCGAGTTCAACGCAGAACTACTTATGAAAACTAAGGAGGGAAAAGGGTCTATGACGTTTTTTCAACTTTTCCCCGGACTTACTATTGCGTATATTTTTATAAATTCTCCGACATGGGCAGCTCCAAATTTGGGTGAAGATAGTTTCATTAAAAAAGGGCCTTTGCTCCTAAACTATTGCGTGACTGGTCGTTGCGAGATTATCTTGAATAACGGAAACTTTGTATATGTGAAAGATGGAGATATTTCTCTCACGGAGTGTTTTGCCCAAAAGCAATATGTCTATCCTCGCCGTATCTATGAGGGAATGGAGCTTTTTGTTGATACTAATACACTGGCAACAGAGAGTACATGGATGCAAAAAGAGTTTGGCATAGACATCCCTAAAATCATTGAACTTTTTTGCCCAAACGATAACACTTATATCTCAGCAGTTACTCCTGAAGTTGAAGAAATATTGATTAAGCTCTGGGAACTTTTTGATATTGCGCCTCCGTTTTCGATTTCTCAAATGAAGATCTATGTTCTGGCTCTATTTTCATTACTACAAAATCTTAACAATATCCCCCCATCGCAAGCCTGCACATTTTTTACTGAAACACAGGTAGATATAGCAAAACGTGTTGAAAAAATTATCACTTCCGATTTGCGGCAACATCATCCTGCATGGGAATTGGCAGCTCAGTTTTCTGTCAGCGAAACCAGCTTAAAAAACTATTTTCGTGGCGTTTTTGGTCAAAATATTTCCATCTATCTACGGGAAGTCCGAATGAAAAAAGCTGCAGAGTTACTGACTTCTACAAGATTGTCCGTTGCAGAAATAGCCGAGTTGGTCGGCTATATGAATCAAAGCAAATTTGCATCAGTTTTCAAAAAACAATTCGGCCTATCGCCATTGGAATACCGGCGGTCAAAAAAACTGGAAAATATATAAGATAAAGCCGGGATTGCTTGCTGGCTTGCAAAATCCCGGCTTCATCTATGCCCAAAATCAGATATAAACTAATTCCTGCAACAGCACTTCCTCCACCTGCGCTTTCAGCGTGTTCATCAGCCCCGCCCAGCGCATGGGGTTGCGGGCTTTCAGTTCCTCCGTGGTACCCGCCGCCTCCATCATGTGGAATAGTGAGAACGGTGGTTGTTCCAAAATTATTCTGATTCGGGATAATACTGGCAAGCAATGCAAAGCGGTACCCACTTTGCGAAAACAGGCGGATTCCGTTTACACGGAGCCCGCCTGTTTCATGCTTGTTGGGGCGCTGCCCCAATCCCCGCAGAACACAAAAACTGTGTTCTGGAACGATGGATAAATCCATCGGCTGCGCGATTTTTCAAATCGCTTGTGGGCGGGCAGCTCAGCGCTGCTCCGCCTCTTTTTCCCGTCGTTCATTCGCTTCCTCCTGCTCCTTATCCAACTCCAGAATACGGTCGATATTGGCTTTGGCCGTCAGCAGCTCTTTCATTTCCTCACGGGCTTTTCGGTAGTCGGCATAGGCGGCTTTCTTTTCCGCCAGCAGCTCGGCGTACTCGGTATTCAGCGCCTTGATGGTGGGCAGCTTCTTGAGGCCAAGCCCATCAAAATAGTTCTTTGCGGCCTTGTGGATCGTGACCTCACTTTCATGCTCTGCAAGAAATTTCTTGGAGTACCCGGCCTTACGATAGGCAACGTAGGTATCGCGGGTCTTGGCATAACCCACGATATGCTCCCGCAGCACGGCAATCTCGGCCATGCGTGTTTCCGAAGCCTTGATCCTTGCGGAAAGCTCGTTGAAGTGAGCGGACGCTGCCGCCGCTTTCTCCGAGAGAACGGCGTAATCTAAAAGCTCATGGTCTTGCAGATAGGCCACCGTCTGTGCCATCTGTTTCAGGTTGAACAACGTCGCCCAACGCGCATAACCGGCACCCTTGCCAGCGCGTAATTTGGCCTGAATGTCCACCAGCAGATTCCCGCTGCGCTTTTCCGGTTTGACCGGTGCGGCGGCGTTCTTTCGTGGCGTATGCGCCTTTTCACCTGCAATCACCGCGCGGAGATCTGCGGGAGTATAGCCGTCACCGAGGGTATCCATGCGAATGGACTTTTTCTGTTCGTCGCCCAACAGGGACGGGACTTTCTTGCCCTTGACCTCATACCCAGCCTGCCGCAGCAGCTCCAGCAGCGTTTCAAAGCTATCGGGCTTTTGTGTCAGCGCATCGTCAATGGCCGCGCAGATTCGCTCCCGGTGGGAGGGCTTCTTTTTGTCGCCCAGCCACTTGTTGTAGCTCTTGCCGTGGCGCTTCGGATTCTCCACGATGGAGTATCCGTTCTCGATGCAGATGGTATCGTTGAGCCGCCGCACAGCTCGGCTGCTGCCCCAAAAGTTTCTGAATTTCCGGGTCTGGCTGAGTGCGGTGGAGTTCCAGATCACATGATTGTGAATATGGACTTTGTCGATATGGGTGCAGACGATATAGGCGTGATTGCCCTTGGTGAAGCGCTTGGCCAGCTCACAGCCCAAACGGTTCGCGTCCTCCGGTGTGATCTCTCCGGGAACAAAGGATTGCCGCAGATGGTAGGCGATCACATCATCCTCGCCGCGCACTCTGCCGGTCTTTTGGATGTACTGATTTTTGGTGAAAAGAAACTCGGCGTCGGCGATCCTGCTATCGCATTGCCAGCTCGTAATTAACCTGCCGCCGTCCGTCTTTTGTGGATTTTCGGTGTAGTCGATGATGTCGCTGATGGCCTGTCCCACCGTGCGGCCTTTGCCGGTGTGCAGGGGCATCAGGCGCGTGGTTGCCATGTTGAACACCTCCTTGAAAAGTAAAACGGCCTGCCGAAGCAGACCGTTTGAAATGTGTTGATTTGCAAAAGGTAGAAGCAAACTGATAGTTCGGCAAACTGGAATTTATATAATTATCTCTCTAACTTTCCCCATTTTATAGGCTTTCCCGCCTGTCCATTAGTGAAATGATATGTAGTTTCCCTTATTTTTGCCCTTATGAGATAATCACAAGGGAAATAAGGGAATTTTTTTAGTCATTACCTACCACTTTATCAAGAAGCCGAACCGATTTTCGTTTCGCATCTCTTGTGGAGTGAGCATAGACATTCATTGTGGTACTGACATCTGAGTGTCCTAACAATTCCTGCACATCTTTTGGGGCTGCTCCATTTGCTAAAAGGTTGCTTGTATAGGTGTGACGTAACTGGTGGAAATGAAAGCCTTCAAATCCCTCTAATGTTTTTGCCACCTTTCTGCAAACAGTTCCCAAAGTAGTTGGAAGTTCCAGACAACCATCCGGTCTTAAACAGACGAAAGAAATTTCTTTATAATCTGCCGGGACTTCCTCTGTTCTGTCTAAGCAATAATATTCGTAGTACACTCTGTTTTTCTCTTTGACCTCTTTGTAGTAGTTCGTGTGATAAAGTTCTCCGTACTGCATTCGATTTTTTAACTGCTCTTTCCGGGCATTACGGAAAATCTCTACCAGCGTATCTCCAAAATCAACAATCCTCACTTTTTTCCGCTTGGTTGGTCCGATGATATATTTGCGCTTTGAGCCATCGTATCGGATGCTACGTCTTATGGTAAGGCATTGTTCTTCCAGATTTACGTCCTGCCACGCCAAACCGCAGGCTTCTCCAATACGAAGCCCGGCATAATAGGCTATCTGGATTGGAAGTATTGCGGCTGGGTTCTTTTTTTTCAGATAAGCAAGCAATCTTTCATAATCTTCTCGTGAAATTGGTTGGATATTTCCGTCCATGTCCTCGTCTGAAAACAAATCAACTTCATCCGTCTGATACCGCAGTTTAATATACTGCATGGGATTAAACGTAATATACTGTTTTGGAAATACTGCAAAGCGGAAGGACTGCTGCATGACTGCGGAAAAAGAATGGATGTAATCTTTGCTGTAACCCTTTCTCTCTTTTCCGTCGGGATGAACTCCCCCGAAGGAAAGCAAATCAAAAAAGGATTGCAAATGCTCAGAGGTTACATTTTTTAATTTCCGTTCTGCCAGCGGATGTTTCTTAATATTTCGGATTGTTCCGAGGTAATTCTCCACAGTACCATTGCTGAGCGTACCTGTTTTTAATTCCTCCTCTGCCCACACATCCAAAAGTTGTCCGACTGTGAGATTTTCCGCTTTGGCAACAAATTTCTTTTTCTCATAATCATCCATTGCCTGACGGAGCAGTTTTTCAGTTTCACTTTTGCTTTCTGTTCCAACGCATTCTTTCTGAACAAGATTGCCGCTTGCGTCCTCTACATAGAAGCGGTAGTACCATTTCTTTCCTTTTTTTCTTACAGATCCTTTTGCCATAATCGTATGTCTCCTTTCGATATTAGACAATCGGAACTGATGAAATGCTTCGTGCGTGTAAGTATATCATAACTCCGGCTGTCTTACTATACCGATTCGGAATCTTCGTATAAGACTTCTGATAAAAGATTTGCAAGCCTTTGCTCTGCTGTTTTGGGTTTCTTGGAATAGAGCCTTACGATGTCTGCCATCTCATTAAAAGCATTGATGGTGTGAGTGATTTCCCTTAAGAACATAATCTCATTATATTCATCATTCGATTCAAACCCTATTGTTTTGGCAATATCCGTCTGACCATCATTCCCCTTAAAGTTTTTGCAGGCGAACTGAAAGGAATCCAAAAACAGACCATATTGTTTTAACATCAGCAGTAATAAATCTTTTGAAAAAGCATCTTCTTCTTTGGTAAGGGCAAGTGGTAACTGTTCCAGAATATCTCCCATCGCATCACGAATCTGTAATTCTCTCTTATCCGTAATATCGGTTTCATATTCATCTTTTTCCCCTTTGAGCCATTCCACAGATACATGGAGTGCTTCCGAAAGACCTTCCAACACCATTTTTTTCGTATTGTCAATCGAACCATTCTCATAACGCAGGATTGTAGAAGCGGTAACACCCATCTTTTCTGCGACATAAGGCTGTGTCAGATTCAATTCCAGACGGCGCTGTTTTACTCTGCTCCCTATCAGCTTGCGTAATTCTTTATCTTTCATGCTGACTGCCTCCTTTTTCGGTATGTATGAATTATAGCATTGTTTTTCTGAAATTGCAATATGCAATATAAAGTTTATTTTTAACATTTCGTAACGCTTGACAAAAAGATGTGAAAAGGATATACTTACATCACAAGAATTGCATAATGCAATTTGTAAGGAGGTGATTATATGACGCAAAGAAAAATTGCATTATCCATCGAAGAAGCTGCTGACTATACGGGAATCGGCAGAAACACCTTAAGACAGCTTGTAGAATGGAAGAAACTTCCAGTATTAAAGGTTGGTCGCAAAGTCCTGATTAAAACCGATATTCTGGAAATGTTTATGGAAGCTAATGAAGGTCGTGATTTGAGGGATAGAGGAAATGTAAAAGCTGTAACAAGAACTGTGGCAAATTAAAAAGGCGGCTTCCAAAGAAACCGCCAAAGGTTCTATCAGACCAAAGCCATGATATACCTACACGCAAGAAGATTATACCATGTGCTTCTTCTGATACGCAACCGAGAACTTATGTTTGCAAAAGAAAGGAGAATGTAATAATGGCAAAATCAACAAAAAGTTATGAAGAACGAATGCTTGAAATGGAAAAAAAGGAACAGGAAAGCCTTGAAAAAGCAAAACGATATGCAGCACAGAAGAAAGAACTTCTGAAACGAAAGAAAACCGAGGAAAGTAAAAAACGAACCCATAGGCTCTGTCAGATTGGCGGTGCGGTGGAATCCGTTCTTGGTGCTCCTATTGAGGAAGAAGACATCCCAAAGCTGATTGTTTTTCTGAAAAGGCAGGAAGCCAATGGGAGATTTTTCTCAAAAGCAATGCAGAAAGAAACCAATACCGATATGGAGGAAGTGTAATGGCAGAGGGGATGAGTTTTTCATTCCCTTCATTGCTTTTTCATGAAGGGCGCACTTATGGACAACCAGAGGTCGTCCCAATAAGTTTGCCACAAGTGTCAACCGGTCTGCGCTCACGCTTGCCGGGCTCGTTCCGTCGGCGGGGCTTTCAGCCAGACCTGCTCATGCCGCAGGAGGCACTCTTCGCCAGAGAGGCGCATTCCATGCAGGCTGCTATGCGCAGGGCACTCTTACGCAGAGGGAGTTCCGGCAATGCTGCTTTTTCTAAAACTGAAAGCAATGTTGCCGGAAATCTATGCCGGATACGTCAGAAAGGAGGAATCCAGACATGGCGATTTTTCATTACACAATCAAAATAGTCGGACGAAGTAAAGGGAAATCTGTTATCTCCGCTTCCGCATATCTCAATGGGGATGTGATGAAAAACGAGGAAACAGGGAGAATCAGTTATTACACTTCTAAAAAAGAAGTGGTCTACACCCGGCTGATGATGTGCGAAAACGCACCTCCTGAATGGCAGATAGTACCAGAAGAAAATATAAAACGCTTTCAAAAATCTGTCCGATACAAAAGGTCAGAAGATAAAGAAGCTGCTTTAAAAAAATTCAAAATCACATTTCAGAAACAGAGGTTATGGAATGAGGTATTGAAGATTGAAAAAAATGCAGATGCCCAACTTGGCAGGTCATTTGAATTTGCCCTCCCCAAAGAATGGAGCAGACAGGAACAAATTCAATATACAACCGACTATATCCAAAAAACTTTTGTAGATAGAGGAATGTGCGCTGATTGGAGTATCCACGACAAAGGGGATGGCAACCCCCATGTCCATCTGCTTCTAACTATGCGTCCTTTTAACCCGGATCATTCTTGGGGAAAGAAAGAAGTCAAGGATTGGGATTTTGTCAGAGATAAAAACGGAAATATCGTGATTGATGAATCCCATCCGAACTGGTGGCAGGATAAGAAAAACCCTGACCGTCATGGAATCCGTATCCCTGTATTAGACGAAAACGGAATTCAGAAGATTGGAGCAAGAAACCGCCTGCAATGGAAACGGGTGCTGACCGATGCTACTGGATGGAACAATCCAAAAAATTGTGAACTGTGGCGGAGTGAATGGGCAAAGGTATGTAATGAATATCTGCCTTTGCATAATCAAGTTGATCATCGTTCTTATGAAAAGCAGGGAAAACTCCAGATTCCTACCATCCATGAAGGAGCTGACGCAAGAAAGATTGAACAAAAGTTTTTTGCCGGGCAGGAAATAAAAGGCTCGTGGAAAGTAGCGGAAAATCAAATCATAAAACAACAAAACACGTTATTGCAAAAGATACTAAACACCTTTGGGAAAGTATCGGGTGCATTATCATTATGGAAGGAGCGATTAAATGACATTAGAAGAAAGCCGGGAAATTATACCCTTAATGGAATCCATGATTGGTCAAATCGAAGAACAGCAGAACCTAATGGCAGAAATGATTCTGGAAATGCAGAACCGGGACACTCAACTCTCTCTTATGCAAAAACAGAATCAGAAATTACAAAAATTAAACAACGAGTTATCCGAGCTGCTCAACATTTTGCCAAATACCGAGGAACTGCTTTCCAAGATGGAAGAACAGAAAACGAAGATAGAGCTTTTGGAAAACGAAAATCAGCAATGGCAGAAATTGGCACAGAAGCTGAACAGCGAAAACAGTTTATTACTGAAACAGAACACCGAATTGCTGAACTGGAACAGCAGATAGAGAAAGGACGTGATATAGATGAACGAATCCAGAGAATCAAAGAACGCCGAACAGTTGGAAGAACTTCTGCTCTTGACCGAGGAGATACAAGAAGAACTAGAACAGAAAGAACAGCTTATCGTGGAACTGAAGACGCAGCTCAGCGAATCTCTGACCTTGAACGAGAAATTAAACAAAGAGAACAGAGCCGGGAATATTCAAGCATTAAAGAACGACTTGAAGCTGGCAGACAGAGCATTGCGGATCGAGAAAGAGAAGTTGCGAAGCGCAAACGTCATGATAGAGGAATGTCAAGATAAAATATGCTATTTAACACAGGAACGGGATTATGCCCGGACACATCAGAAAATCGTAGAAATACCGGTAGAAAAGCCGGTACTCTATGAAAAATGTGAAGCCTGTAACCGGACAGCCTATCAGAATGCAAAAGCAAAATACGAAACACAAAAAGAGCGACTTGCAGGACAGTATAAAGCAAAAACGGTAATGTTCCAAACAACCTTGTTCCTTCTTGCATGGTATTCGTTGACAACCACTCTTTTTCAGGCAGTACAGTCAGATATGTTCCTTGTCGATTGTAAATCATTCTTCAATGATTTAGCATCATTCATACAAACCTTTGTCGGATGGACGATTGATGCCGGGCATTCTGCGGCACAGATTAGTACAAAAATTCCAAATGCTTTTATAGCCGGAATGGTATATTGGTTATTGCTAATATTGATTGTAGGAATATGTATGGCAGGAACAGGGATGCTGGCGATACTGATAGAAATAAAGGTTATAGAATTATATAAGAAAAACTGTTGGGATGTTATTACCCTACTGATGATACTGACAAGTGCGGCTGTCATCATTTATTTTGGAGAAGTAATTAAAAAAGCATTATCAATAAATCTGTTGTTCTTTTGGTTAATTTTACAAGGAATATATCTTACAATTCGACGCTATATAAGTCAAGATACTGATTGACTTGATACAAAATATTTGATAAAATATAAATAGAAATACAGCAGATCAAAGGAAGTAAAACTTATGAGAGCAAAGAAAGTGATTGTAGGGGTAGCTATTAGTGCAATGTTAATTTCTTCATCAATTCCAGTAATGGCATTTTCTGTTACAAACGGGAATAAGACATTTGATAAAAAGTGGGAATTGAGCACTACATCTGATGGCGGAAAAGGTGTTTTGACTTATGGTTATAATACTCTTGCTATTAATGAAGATTATGCACACGCATATCATTCAACTAAAGATCATTACGCATATGTCAAGAATGGAAATGGTTCTTTTTCGGGTTCAAATGTTGGTAAAGGTAATTGGTCTAAAATTGAGGTTGCTCATAAAGGAAATAGTATTACCTACGGTAATAGCTACTAAACAAAGGTTCGGGATAATGGCTGAGTGGTTGGAATTCCAACCACTCTTTTTTGTGGAGTGTATATAAATGAAGAAAAAAATAAAATATATAGGAATTGTTTTGGTTATTTTGTTCTGTTGCTATAATTTATTTTGGTACTTCGGGAGTTATAAACCATATAACGAATTTCAGAAAGACTTCCCTGAAATAGAAGAATCTGGAGTAAAAATTTACACAGATAAAGATGGATTCCAGTATAGTGTGTCTGTCCCTGATTATTTGCTTTGGAATGGAAATCTTGCGATAGCTGAGTCAGATGTTCGATATGCACTAATTATTTGGATAAAACCATTTCACCAAGGAATAAGTCAAGGCGTGCTATTTAATGACTATAAGGATTTGAATACTCAAATTATGTTGTCAAGTAGCAAAAAAGCTGAAGATCAAGAAGATCAATGGATTGTTGATGAAAATAGCACAATATTGACTACGATATTTGAAAAAGCAAATAAAGTATGGAATCTGGGGTTGAAATAAATGAAAGCAATTAAAAACTTATGTTTGTTTTGTTTCCTGATTTTTGGAATACTTATGCAATCTGAAATATTTCAAGATCAGCTTTGGAACTTTTCTACAGCATATTTTACGTCATCACGCTATGAAGTTGCTAGTGAAGATATGTCGCAGTTTCTGAAAGATGTATCAGAAACTGCAACGGAGAATGATGTACATATTTTTTCTCAGTACAATGAAATCAATAATAAATACCTTTCAACACTTCATATTTATGGCGATGATAAAGTAATCAGACAAACATTAAAAAATACTGCAAACATAGAAGAATCAGAATATACCGCTTTAGTTTCCGGAATTACGAAAGTAAAATTTCATAATCTCTCAGAATTGCAAAGTACCTCTGTGGGTTATGAAAACTTTATCTCATACATAGGAAATGAGGACAATATTATCTCTGCATATCAGAAATTATCAGAAAAATATAGCTTAACTTATCCAGAATATTGGAATTCTACGGAAAAGGACATGATTTTTATTATATGGGGTATGATTATTGCATTGATGATTGTTCTAAATGTAATTGAAGTGGTTAGGCGAAAAAAAGAGGTTGTTGTACGAGTTTCCTTAGGAGAAAGTGCTGGTTTCATAGCATTTAAGGCTGCTTTATTCGATGTAACTTTTGACATTGCATTATTTATTGTTGCAAAAATATTGCTGTCAAATTATATATCGGGAGCATATGAGAATAGACTCGTCACAATTTTATATTCCATTGGAATTATTCTTTCCACTATTCCATATTGTTCTTTTTGCTTTTTTGATATTAGAAAGGCATTCGCAAATGCAACACACAAAAGAGGAGTGGATTTTTTAATTTATTCGTTAAAATTTATAGCAGGGGTAGCCGCTGTTTTTACAATTACCACTAATATTAGTAGTATTCATAATAACCTATTTACAAATGAACATTTGTTAGAAGAATATTATGATGCAAATTATTTTACCGTAAAGACTACTGATTTTAATGCTGAAAAAGAAGAAGCTTTTTGGAATAAACTATACAAGAATGAATATAACACATTAAAGCCTGTAATATGCTTGAATATTTTAAATGATAAAAATGATGTGATATATGTAAATAATCATGCAAAAGATATGTTACAAGGTTTTACGAAGCAGATAAATGCAGTAGAGAATGAATCTTCTGATTTGATTATTTTCATTCCAAAGAATAGATATTTTGCTAAAAACAAGCAATTAGCCTATGACTCCTTGAGCCATGTTTTAAATCATGATAATTTACAACAATTAAATATTCAGTACATAGAGTATAGCGAAACAGAATACTTTTCCTATTTAGATACAAGTAGAATAAATGGTATCGAAAAAAGCAAAAATCCGATAATTATTTATCAGGCAAACAAAGATTTAGCAGTCAATGGTGGGTATCTTGAAAGCTATAAAGCAGGAGCAGTTTTATTTCAATGTGATGAAAAACAGCTAAGAAATATCAGCAAAAAGTATGAAGATATGCTTGGAAATTATCAGCTAGTAATTACAAACGTACATGAACAGTATTTATATAATCACACATTTTTAATAAAACTCGTGGGATTTTTAAGTTCTCTTTGTACGATTGTATTGCTTTTAAATATTATGATTATTGTTACAGTAAGTAGACTAGAGTTCCGAGAAAATGCAATGAAAATTTCCTTGATGAAAATCTTTGGATATAGTTTATTTGAACGGCACAAAACACTTCTTAAAATGATTGTAGTGGAAAATTTTGTGATATTAGTAGGTATGCTTATCTATTCTTTATTATCGGTACAGACTGAAGTAGGAATTAGCATTCTTGTTAGTTCATTTATGGCACTAATAGAATTTACAATTATTTTCTTTAATATCACAATTGTTGAAAAAACAAACATACCGAAATCATTAAAAGGAGGTTGCTTATGATAACAATTGAAAATCTATGCAAAGCATATAATGATAAAATTTTGTTCAAAAATTTTCATTTGGAAATTCCAGATAGCCGTTTTTTGGTAATTAGTGGCGAAAGTGGATGCGGAAAAAGTACTTTACTTAATATGATTGGAGGTATTGAAACTCCTGACAAAGGTTCTATTATTGTGAATGGTTTTGATGTGGCAAAAAAAGGAAAAAAGCAGAAATATTTCAAAGAAGTTGTTGGATTTTTATTTCAAAATTTTGCCCTTTTGGAAAACAAAACAGTAAAAGAAAATCTAGAAATAATAAAAAAATCAGGTAGAACGGATATTTCAATAAATGAAGCTCTTGAAAAAGTTGGTTTACAGAAAGTAATTAACAAAAAAGTCTATCAATTATCTGGTGGCGAACAGCAGAGAGTTGCGTTAGCTCGTTTAATGCTAAAGAAATGTTCGATTGTATTAGCAGACGAACCAACTGGTTCCTTAGACAAAAAAAATAGTGAGATTGTTATGAATATATTGCATGAGTTAAGTGAACAGGGAAAAACAGTTATTGTTGTAACTCATAGTGAAGAAATTGTAGCACAAGAAAAGCATGTTCTATATTTATAATTACCCATAATAGAAGAATATGTTCTTTCGGGAGACACCTCCTCTAAGAACATATTCTTTTGGTTAAAATTGATTATAAAGATACTTTTATTTCAGTATATTCGCTATATTGATGGGATATATATTTGCATATTATTTATATGGATAAGAATTATAAGGCCATTCAGGAGGCGATTGATACCGCTGAAACG
>OLZR01000171.1_pt1 | contig 44036 bp, 37 predicted proteins | sample 1644421 | NCBI WGS metagenome assembly OLZR01 (sample SAMEA103958132, study PRJEB25191) | human gut metagenome | biome: human-associated habitat [ENVO:00009003]; feature: intestine environment [ENVO:2100002]; material: feces | place: Germany | collected 2013/2015 | reverse complement strand
GCTGCCGGAACCCACCGTCATGCCTATAAGAAGGCTGCCGTTGTAATAATAGTTTGTTAAGATTTCGTCGGAGTTTTTCTGTGTGCGTATGCCGTCCTCGTTGTATGCAAAGTTGACATACTTTCCGGATTTGCCCCAATACTTGAGCTGTTTGCCTGCCCAAGTCATGGTCGCACCGAAGTAACGGGTCGGATTGCCCATTTCATCATATGAAACGGTGCTGTTTTGCTTTGAGCCGGTCGACACCGTTCCGTCCGTGACCGCCGTCAGCAGATCTGATCCACTTGACAACATCATTGCTATGGGACAATACGCTCAAAGCCATGTTTCGTCAGAATGCAAAAGCCGATGTACTGACTATATAACAATTATCTGACAAACTACGCTGAGCAGATTCGTTGATCCAACTTATGTCCTTTGGCTGCCGCTCCGTTTCGTCCGCGTTAACGAATAAAGAGTAATTGCAACTGATTGGCTGTCCGATGAATCCGATATTTAAGAATCGGTCAACAATATTTACGCATCCGATATCGTTTGCCAACATACATGCCGCAAAGCTTTGCAGCAGTTCCATATCTTCATCGGAAATATCAGTGCTTTTGCACTCGGCAAAAATATCCTCCTTCAGCTGAACCAAAGTGTCCGTACGAGCATCACAGTAATCTGCTCCGCGACGCGGACTGTATATGCACAACTGTTTAATGTTATCCTGCGAATACAGAAACTTGGCAAATCTTTCGATTTCATCCCGGTATTGGTAATAACAGTTCTCAACTGATTCAATCACTTCATCTTCAGATTTCCTGTTCTGAGTAAGTGAATCAAGCAGTCGGACAGAGCATCCGGATGATGCCAATGTCGCAAGAACAAGAAGTGAAGCCAATAACATGTTCAGAGTGATTTTTTTCATTTTAAAATAACCTCCCGGTTTGTGTCTTTCGCTGATGCAGCGTTAACTTTTGGCTCTTTATATGAACTCGGCATGTACCGGCAGGCCGATGTTCACATCAGAAGTATATCGAAGTTGAACATCATTTGTCAAGTTTTCGAGTGGAAATATTCGTTGAAATACAAAACTGTAGAAAAATATGAATCCTTTCTGAAAACTACATTCAACATTTTGATTTCGGAATCATTCGCTGCAAATCACGGCTTATGCAAGTTGTTGAAACAAACACCACTGTATGGTACAATGTATGCAGCAAGTGAGTTTTTGCGGAGGAAAACAGGATGATACACTTAGAAGAAGTCAGCCCTGACAACCGGAGACTTGACCTGCATGTTCGCAATGATCAGAAGGACTTCGCAGCGAATTCAATGACGTTGTTGGCAAGAGCGTATGCCTACAGGAATTCCGGAAGTCGCGCTTTGATTATATACAATGAAGATATACCGATTGGAATGGCTCTGTATTATTATATAGATGGCGCATACGACTTCAGCCAGTTTTTTATTGACGAAAGATATCAAGGCAACGGATTCGGATATGAAGCAGCCGGGCACGTTCTTCGGGAAATGCAAAAAGACGGGGTTTATAACAGAGTTGTCCTTTGCTATATTGAAGGAAACGAAGCGGCAAAACAATTGTACCTTAAACTCGGCTTTGACCATACGGGAGAAACTGACGGCAACGAAATCATTATGGAGAAAAAACTGCGGTAGTTTTGCTGTATAACATGAACGTGCCTGTCGGCAAAAAGCAACGGCGAATATGCGGTTAGTACTCGGAGCAGGCTGCTTTAATTAAAAAATATGTGCTTCTGAAATAGCCGCAATAAACAATCCGAACGTAAGCCTGAGTGAAAGCACTTCGATGCGAAGCGGCGGAGCAATATTACTGCGAAGGCGGAAATGTTAATGATTTGCGAAGGATGCTATTATAAATACGAGGGCAATGTTTATTTTGTTGCGGAGCCGATATGTTCGAACGGCATGTCGAGAGTATTCAAATGCGAACAAATTGATGATGCTTCAAGAACTGATTATCACATTGTCGGAGAATCTTTTTTGATGCCGAGAGACGAACTCTATGATGCAGCCAACCTTTGCGAAAAATGCTTCACTTGCAGATATGCGGTAGAATCACTGCGGGTTATCCGTTGTACATTACATGGAAAGATCGAGAATGAACCATATCCGAAGATTTTGCCCGACTGTAAGTTTTTTTCTCCGTTGTCCTCCGAACCGAAACCTGTCAAGAACCCACCGGGAGTTGAGTTTAAAAAGCTATTTAATGAAGTGAGTCGCAGGAATAAACCTGTTTACCTCAATTCGCCATACTATACAATGCCCCCGAACGTGTTCGGCAAATTGAAAACTTTCCTCAACGGAAATGAATTAATTTATTTCGGCACGGGTAATTCTGAAATGCTTGGAAAACCCGGTGTTTTTTGCAGCCATGAACGCATCGATGAATACCTTAATTATTTGGGTTCGGAAAGAAACTTTGTTTGTTATCGCGCTTGCGATATATCCGAAGAAACATATGAGAAAATCTCTACCGACCTGACGGATGCAGAGCTTACTTATTGCGTCTTATGCGTTCCTTCAATCAGTTTTGCATGTTTTGGTGATGATTACAGTGTGAGCTATGGTTGCGGCAACGGATACGTTGTTTTTGCAAATCCGAAAATCGCAGTAGCGTTAAAAGCCGAAAACGACAGAACCGATTGGAAAAAATACATATACTATTTGCAAACAAATTGACGCCGGAACGCACTTTGGCGGCATAAATGACGTGGCTGCATTGTCAGAATAATGTGACGAAGCATTTCGAACCGCACAGTTTTTGCGACGGGAAATAATGCTCCGCAGGACGCTGAGTATTCCCGCCGCAAGAATACAAAAGTGTGCCGTTCGGGTTCCGAAAGGTTTTGAACCCAAAGTGCCTGTTATTTTTCGTACTCTTTTAATTCCTTCAAGAACTGACGGTAGTCTTCTTCCGACCAATAAAACGTAAGTTCTTCCTCTGTGTAATCTTCCGGGTTGCCGCGCATAAAATTGCTGCCGACATCATAACCGAATTTATGCAAAACTGTTTCTGCAAACTCGCGGAAGAACATGCCGATGCCGGTGATTACATTCCCGTCACAAACGATTCCTTTATGTATAAAATTCTCGTTTTCAACAAAGGAAAATGTCTCTGCCATCTGCATAAAAAAGCCGGCAGTAAATTTTCTGCCGTCCAACACACCTGCCTTTGCCAGCAGAATAGGAGAGGACGAGATTGCTGCAAATGTTACGTCAGTGTTGATTCCGCCGCGCAAAAACTCAATCAGCCTATCATCATAAAGTGCGGGAAGCGGATTGATCGTACCCGGAAGAACAATGCATTTGTAGTCTGTGATGTTTACATCTGCAATTGTCTTTGTCGGCATTACCCGCAAACCCTCTTCGCTGCAATACTCCCTGTTTTCACTTGCGATAAAATCGATTTTTTCTTCAAACCATACCGACAGAGCCGAAGTCAGGCAGGTAATTTCCTGCAAGGAAAAATCAGGATATAGGATTACTGCAAATTTACTCATTGGTATTACCTCCGTAAACAAACCCGTTTCAACACAGGCTTTGGATAAGTATACCATGGATTCGAATTTTTTTCAACCATTACACGTCGGACACAGCCGATTTTTGATGCCGGAGCATGCTCCGTTTTCCCCGTTTCCATATTGCACGGGCACATGTCCTGTGCTATAATCATTTTTACAGGTTCGAGTAACACGAAGTCAAGATTTTTTTGAATTATTCGGTGTAACAGAGCATACACTGCGTTTTTATACCGATGAGGGACTGCTGCCCTGTGAGCGGGACGGCGGCAATCGCCGAATTTCAGCGGGCTCGGACGTCAAAAAAATTCACAGACAATAACAAACAGCGGGCTGCATTGACAACCGTTCAAAACAGCGGCAAATTCAGTCCGATTCACAACATATCGATAAATGCAATACCGATATGCGAAAAGGGCAATTCCGATTTTGCGCGAATTATGTTACTATACGGTTCGGAAAAACATATGAACCAACGAAAGGAATGTTTAACATGAATAAAATAACCATCATCGGCACCGGCAGTGTGGGCGCAACCATTGCATACACACTCAACACAATGGGCATTGCGTCTGAAATTGTCTTGATCGACATCAACACCGAAAAAGCGCTCGGCGAAGCACTCGACATTCGCCAGGGCAATTCGTTTTTCGGCGGCAATTGCTCCATCTATGCGGGCGATTACTGCGATGCGGCAGGTTCCAATATCGTTATTTTGACTTCCGGCATTGCCCGCAAACCCGGACAGACCCGTCTTGAGCTTGCGCAGACCAACGTCAACATCACAAAATCCATTCTGCCGCAGATAACAAAATATGCGCCGAATGCGATTTATATCATCGTCAGCAATCCTGTTGACATCCTGACATATGTGTTTTTCAAGCAGTCCGGACTTCCTGCAAACCATATCATTGGTTCGGGCACCGTTCTGGACACATCGCGCTTGCGTGCAAGGCTGTCTGAGTATTATAATATCAATCAGACCAATGTACATGCATATGTATTCGGTGAACACGGCGATTCGTCCTTCGTTCCGTGGTCGGTTGCAAATATTTCCGGAGTGCCGATTAAGGATTGCCCGCAGCTTATCACAACTCCCGGCATGATAAGTCCCGCGCTTGACTTTGCAGAGATTGAGACTTATGTAAAAAAATCCGGCGGAAGAGTTATTGCCCGCAAAGGTGCAACTTTCTATGCTGTTTCGGCGGCGGTATGTCATATTTGCAAATGCCTGCATTCGGGCATCGAAACCACAATGACCGTTTCGACTCTTATGAACGGCGAGTACGGAATCGATGATGTTTGCCTCAGTACGCTCAACCGCATCGGAAGCAACGGCGTCAGCGGCAAGGTCAACATTGCGCTCACGGATGAAGAAATCGGAAAGCTTCGCCGCAGTGCCGATGCATTGAAGGAAGTTATCGGCGGGTTGAACCTTTGATAATGCCAGAATACCTGAATGCACTCCGCAAAACGAATAAAGGCTCCACATTGGTTTTTGACAATAAAGAGAGCTTTGGAAGAAAGGATGCTCAAATATGATGAAAGTCAGCTATTTCCCGGGCTGCACGCTGCGCACAAAGGCCAAAGAGCTTGACAGGTGCGCGCGCGCCTGTGCGGAGATTCTCGGCTTTGAATTGTGCGAAATAGAGAACTGGCAGTGCTGCGGCGGTGTTTACGTTTCCGCAAAGGATGAAATTGCAACAAAACTTGCCGCCGTTCGCGCACTTGCTGCCGCACGCGATGCCGGAAGGCCTCTTGTTACGGTATGCTCTGCATGTCACAATGTTATCAAGCAAACCAATCATGCCATGCGAACGGATGAGGACTTTGCAAAAAAGGTGAACCTTTATCTGTCACAGGATAAAAATCCGCCCGCTCCTTATCACGGAGAGACGGAGGTTCTGCATTACTTGGAGCTTGTGACACGCGGCAGCGGCTTTGAAAAAATACATGCTGCGGTCAAAAACCCCTTAAACGGAAAACGTGTTGCGGCATATTACGGCTGCATGCTGCTGCGCCCGGCAAAAGTCATTGAGTTTGATGATCCGGAAAATCCGCAGCTCATCGAAAAACTCATTGCCGCACTCGGAGCCGAACCCTGCATTTTCCCGGAAAGAAACGAATGCTGCGGCGGGTATACCGTTATGGATGACCCGAATACAGCGGCAAAACGGAGCAGGAAGGTTTATGGGAGCGCATGCATTCACGGTGCGGACGAAATCGTGACTGCATGTCCGCTTTGCCGATATAACCTTGTTAAAAACGGCATGGGTGAAGAAGCCTCCGTTCCCGTTGTTTATTTCACCGAACTCATGGCGGAAGCATTCGGCATTAAGAGCGGAGCAGCAAACGGCAGCGCGGCAGGGGAGCACTGCGGCTGCGCTGTCAACGGAAAGGAGTAACTGATGCAGAACAACAAAACCTTACGCGAAAAGGAGCAGATACTCCGAATCAGCGGAGTAAATCCGCTCAGGTGCATGCGCTGCGGCAAATGCTCGGCAACATGTCCGTCATATGAAGAAATGGAATATCATCCGCATCAGTTCGTTTACATGGTTGAAACCGGAGATATCGAACCGCTGCTGAATTCGGAGTCGCTTTACAAATGCCTTTCGTGCTTCGCCTGCGTTGAACGATGTCCGCGGGGAGTTGAACCGGCAAAGCTTGTTGAAGCGATACGGCTCATAAAAATCCGTCAAAAGGATGCAAACCGAATGACTGCCGATGATGTGCCGCCGGCAGCTGAAGCGGATGCGGATTTGCCGCAGCAGGCAGTTGTCAGCGCGTTCCGCAAGTACACAAAATAGAAAGGAACACAAAACATGCAAAGAATAGGTGTTTTTGTATGCCACTGCGGCACAAATATTGCGGGAACCGTTGACGTGAAAGCGGTTGCTGCGGCACTCGGGAACGAGCCGGGCATCGTTGTTGCCGAGGATTATCAATATATGTGTTCCCAGGCGGGACAGGATTTGATAAAAAAAGCAATCCGCGAAAATAATCTTAACGGAGTGGTTATCTGCTCATGTTCACCGCGCATGCATGAGGCAACCTTCCGCAAAACAGCCGCCTCTGCGGGTCTGAACCCGTATATGGTTGAAATCGCGAACATTCGCGAACAGTGTTCATGGGTGCATAAGGATATGCCGACAGGAACCGAAAAGGCGATCATACTCGGAAAAGCAGCTGTTGCAAAGGTCAACCTTAATGCACCGCTTACGGCTTCCGAAACGCCCGTCACGAAACGTGCGCTCGTGATAGGCGGCGGCATTGCGGGTATTCAGACTGCTCTTGATATTGCAGATGCCGGGTTCGAAGTTGATATTGTCGAACAAAAACCTACAATCGGCGGGAAGATGGCTCAGCTCGACAAGACTTTTCCGACGCTGGACTGCGCCGCCTGCATTCTGACTCCGAAGATGGTCGATGCAGCTCAAAATGAAAAAATCCGAATTTTCACATATTCGGAAGTGACGGAAGTCCATGGCTTTGTCGGAAATTTCGATGTTACCATAAAGAAAAAAGCTCGCTACGTCAACGAGAACATTTGCACCGGCTGCGGCGCATGTACCGAAAAATGTCCCATGCGGAAGGTGCCGAACGAGTTTAATCTCGGCATGGACAATCGCAGCGCAATTTATATCCCGTTTGCGCAGGCAATTCCGAAGGTTGCAACTATTGACCCCGAGCATTGCATGATGCTGAAATCCGGAAAATGCGGGTTGTGTTCAAAAGTCTGCACGGCGGGTGCGATTGATTATAAAGCAAAGGATGAATTCATAACGGAAAAATACGGCGCAATCGTTGCAGCAACCGGGTTCAATCCGATTTCACTCGAAAAGTTTGATGAGTTTGCATATTCTCAATCCAAGGATGTTGTAACGTCGCTTGAATTCGAACGGCTTATGAATGCTGCGGGGCCGACCAAGGGCACGCTGCTTCGCCCGAGCGACGGCAAACATCCCAAAACCATTGTTTTTGTTCAATGCGTCGGTTCGCGCTGTGCGGCCTGTGCGGATAAGGGCAAGGAATATTGTTCGAAAGTCTGCTGCATGTACACAGCAAAACATGCGATGCTCACAAGGGATAAATATCCTGATACGGATGTTTATGTTTTCTACATTGATGTGCGCACCCCGGGAAAGAATTTTGATGAGTTCTACCGTCGTGCCGTTGAGGAGTACGGCGTACACTACATCAAAGGCATGGTAGGCAAGGTTTCGCCTGAGGGGGACAAGCTGAAGGTTCAGGCATCGGATTTGATTGCAGGGAAACAGCTGCATATCGATGCGGATATGGTTGTGCTTGCTGCGGCAATGGAACCGGATAAATCCGCAAGGCAGCTTGCAACTATGCTTACTGCAAGCATGGATACCAACGATTTCTTCACCGAAGCGCATCCGAAGCTTCGCCCGGTTGAAAGTCCGACGGCAGGAGTGTTTCTCTCGGGAGCGTGTCAGGGGCCGAAAGATATTCCGGAGACGGTCGCGCAGGCCGGTGCTGCCGCAAGCAAGGTCATAGGTCTTCTTTCCAAAAACAGACTGACAGGCAATCCCTGCGTTGCCCATTCGGACGAGATGATGTGCAACGGGTGTTCAACTTGTGAAAAAGTTTGCCCGTACGGTGCGATTACATACATTGAAAAGGAATTCCGTATGCCGGACAGAACGACGAGGATCCGCCGCGTTGCAAGCGTGAATGAGGCGGTGTGCCAGGGCTGCGGTGCATGTACCGTTGCATGCATGTCCGGGGCAATGGATCTTAAAGGCTTTATGAACAAACAAATCATGGCGGAGGTGGATGCAATATGCCGATGACGGATAACAGCGGGAAATATAAACCCTTGATAGTTGCGTTCTGCTGCAATTGGTGCTCATATGCGGGTGCGGATCTTGCGGGCAGCAATCGCCTCGGTTACCCCGCGGATGTTAAAATCATCCGTGTTCCCTGCTCATGCAGAGTGAACCCGATGTTCATTTTGCGCGCGTTTCAGCGCGGAGCGGACGGGGTGATAATATGCGGCTGTCATCCCGGAGATTGTCATTATACATCCGGAAACTATTATACGCGCCGCAGAATGGCACTGTTGTTTTCAATGCTTGACTATCTCGGCATTGAGCGCGAACGAACCCGCGTTGAATGGGTCAGCGCGGCGGAAGGCGCAAAATTTGCCGCAACGATGAATGATTTTGCAGAAAAAGTTGCCGGCTTGGGCAAAAACAAGCGTCTGGAGGATTTGAGATGCAGCAAATAACCCAAGATTATCTTGCAAACAAAGCAAAAGAGCTTTTGAACAGCGGAATCTGCAGCAGAGTTTTCGGCTGGAAAAGAGGCGAATTTGATTACGACCTTACGCCCGCTGTTTTCACGACAGCCGAACAAATAGACAGGGAATTTGTTTACAACGGCTTTTGCGCCGCAAACTTCTCAAAATACCTTGTTAACGAAACGCGCAGGGACGCCGGCAAAGTTGCGGTTTTTTTGAAACCGTGCGACAGCTACAGCTTTAATCAGCTGCTTACTGAACACAGGTTCGACAGAGAAAAGGTTTACGCAGTCGGCATACCGTGTGAGGGAATGACTGATATCAACAAGGTCAGGCAGGCGGTTGACGGTATTGCAAAGCTCACCTTTGACGAAAACGGAAATATTATCGTTGAAACTCTTTACGACGGAACGGCAACACTCGACAGAAACGAGTGTATGCTTGAACGCTGCATTCACTGCAAATCCAAACGCTGCGTTGTTTATGATGAACTTCTCGGGGAGAATGGTGAAGTTCTTGACGATTCCCGCTTTGACGAGGTCAAAAAACTTGAAGCAATGACGGCGGATGAACGATTTGCATTCTGGCAAGGTGAGCTTTCGCGCTGCATTCGCTGCAATGCCTGCCGCGATGCATGTCCTGCATGTACCTGCGAAAAATGCGTGTTCGACAATCCCGCATCAGGTGTTGAAAACAAAGCAGCCGCAGATTCTTTCGAAGAAAAAATGTTTCATATAATCCGTGCGTTTCACGTCGCCGGACGCTGCACGGATTGCGGTGAGTGTTCGCGCGTTTGCCCCCAGCATATACCGCTGCATCTTTTGAATCGAAAGTTTATAAAGGATATCAATGCCTTTTACGGCGAGTATCAGGCGGGCGCGGAAGAAGGCAGCAGAGCCCCGATCGTGAACTACACAAAGGACGATATCGAACCCTCAGCTGCGGTTGAAAGGAGCGGAAACAATGCGTAAAATTGCAAAATCAGAGCTGAATTCGCTCTTTGCGGCAATTGCCGAACGTGCAAAACTGTATGTGCCGCAGGATACGGCAGGCGGAGCAAAGTTTTCCGAGTGGAAAAACGGAAAAATGTGTTCCAAAGCTTTGAACACTGTACGCAGTGCAAAAGACTTTTTCTTTCCGCAGACCGAAAACCTGATGGACTTCAAACTGAGCGGAAAAACAATAGAGATTATCGATACCCGCAGTGAAACGGAGGATTTTGTTCTGTTCGGCGTCAGGGCGTGTGACGTGAAGAGTTTCGAAATTCTGGACAGAGTTTTTCTTTCCGACCCCGTTGACACCTACTACAAGAACCGCCGCGAGCACGGCATCATAATGTCACTGGCATGCTCCCGTCCGCAGGAAACATGTTTTTGTGCATCTTTCGGAATTGATGCAGGTGCGCCCGAAGGTGATATTGTTTGCACGGAATCCGAAGATACACTCTATCTCGATGCAAAAACAGCGAAGGGCACCGCTCTTCTGAACTCGCTGAACACACTCACCGAGGAGGCGGACGGGGAAGCGGATGCGGCAGAAATGAAAGCCGTTTACGATACGGTTTCGGCTCGGATTAAAAAACTTCCGCTTGCGGGTTTGAAACCCGATGCTTTCGGGGCGGGAAAGACGGATGAGTTTTTCAATGCACCCGAGTGGAAAGAACTTTCGTCACATTGCCTCGGCTGCGGCACGTGCACATTTGTTTGTCCGACCTGCCAATGCTACGATATTCGGGATTTCGACACGGGTCACGGTGTGAAACGGTTCCGCTGCTGGGATTCATGCATGTATTCGGAATTCACAAAAATGTCTGCGGGGCAGCCGCGTCTGACTCAAACGGAAAGGTTCCGTCAGCGTTTCATGCACAAACTGGTCTATTATCCGACAAACAACAACGGACTGTTTTCGTGCGTGGGATGCGGCAGGTGCCTTGCAAAATGCCCGATAAACATGAACATTGTGAAAGTCATGAAAGCTCTTGCGAAGCCGCAGAACCGTGACTGCGAAAACGGTGAAACCCCCGAAGGGAGGAAATAAAATGTCTGTTACAGCAACACGAGATCCCCTGATGCCAGTTATCGGCGTTGTCACTGATATAAGGATAGACACGCCGGACGTTAAAACTTTCCGCGTTGTAACTCCGGATGGAAAAAAAGCGTTTGAACACCGTCCGGGGCAGTGCGCAATGCTGTCCGTACCCGGAGTCGGCGAGGCGATGTTCTCAATAACTTCATCCCCGACAAATACGGAATTCATGGAGTTTTCAATCAAAAAATGCGGCTGCGTGACAGAATGGCTGCATTCGATGGAACCTGGGCAGCAGATTACGATACGCGGGCCGTACGGCAACGGCTTTCCTGTGGACGACGTTTTTGCAGGCCGCGATCTGCTCTTTATTGCAGGCGGAATCGGGCTTGCACCGCTGCGTTCCGTGATTAACTATTGCCGGCATTATCGCGACAGGTACGGCAAAATAGATATTGTTTACGGTTCGCGCAGTATGCAGGATTTGGTAGACTATAATGAAATAATTGATGAGTGGGCTGTTGATGCGGGTGTCAGCGTACACCTCACGATCGATAAAGAACAGCCGGAGTGGAGCGGTCATGTCGGTTTTGTTCCGAACTATGTCAAGGAATTGGGCTTTTCAACCGACAAGATCGCGATTCTCTGCGGTCCGCCGATAATGATTAAATTTACCCTTGCCGGACTGTGCGAGATCGGATTTGATAAAACTCAAATATACACAACAATGGAACTTCGCATGAAATGCGGCATCGGTAAATGCGGCAGGTGCAATATCGGTTCGAAATATGTCTGCAAGGACGGACCCGTTTTCCGCTGCGACGAACTGGATGCACTTCCGAACGAATACTGAGGTTTTTGGAGGAGATGCTTTAAAATGAAAGAAAACACGGTTGACATCTACCTTTTCGGCAAAAAATACACCGTCCCCGATGATTTGACAATCATGCGGGCAATGGAATATGCGGGCTATCAGCTTGTGCGCGGCTGCGGCTGCCGCAACGGATTCTGCGGCGCATGTGCAACGATCTACCGCATCAAAGGCGACCGCGAACTTCACGCATGTCTTGCCTGCCAAACCAAGGTTGAAAACGACATGTATGTGGCAACGCTGCCGTTTTTCCCGCTCGTCAAGCAGGTTTACGACATTGAAAAGGTTAAACCCACCGAGCAGATAATGATGCAGCTTTATCCGGAAATATATGCCTGTGTCGGATGCAACGCATGCACAAAGAGCTGCACGCAGGGATTGAACGTAATGCAGTACATTGCATATGCTCAGCGCGGCGAGTTTGACAAGTGCGCGGAGGAATCCTTTGACTGCGTGATGTGCGGCGTTTGCTCTTCACGCTGTCCTGCCGGAATATCGCATCCGCAGGTTGCAATGCTTGCAAGAAGACTGAACGGCAAGTATCTTGCGCCTAAATCCGAGCATCTTGAGAACAGAGTTCGGGAAATTGAAAACGGAACGTTTGACGAGCTGATGGAAGCTCTGATGGGCAAACCTGCATCGGAATTGCAGGAGCTGTACAACAACAGGGATATTGAAAAATAAGGGGGCAAAGAAGGATTATGTACTCAAAGGAATTCCGTGAATCCCTTAACGCTGTTGAAGCGGCAAGGGAAGCAAACATTGCCCTTGAACCTGCGCGAATGACGGCGGAAGAAAAGGAAAAACTGCTCAAACAGTACCATCCGGATTATAAAACAAGTGAGTTTGCGGTGCTTAAAGTCGGCGCAAACAGCGGCGAGGAAGTTCCGCATGAGCTTTGCGAAATGCTCCAGGCACACAGCCGAATCAACCCGTGCGAGATTGACCTTGAAAAAATCGATTACGACGTTGATGTGCTTGTTATCGGCGGCGGCGGCGCGGGAGCATCGGCAGCGATTGAAGCTCATAATGCGGGCGCAAACACGATGATCGTCACAAAACTCCGCATAGGTGATGCAAACACGATGATGGCGGAGGGCGGCATTCAGGCGGCGGACAAGCCGAATGATTCTCCCGCGATTCATTTTCTTGATGCATACGGCGGAGGGCATTTTGCAGCAAAGCGCGAACTGCTCCAAAAGCTGGTATGTGATGCTCCGGGTGCGATTCAGTGGCTGAACGAACTCGGCGTTGAGTTCGACAAGGCTCCGGACGGAACTATGATAACGACTCACGGCGGAGGAACATCCCGCAAAAGAATGCATGCGGCAAAGGATTATTCCGGTGCGGAGATAATGCGCACGCTGCGGGATGAGGTTCTTAACCTCGGCATCCCCGTTGTGGATTTCACCTCCGCAATCGAGCTTATTCTTGATGAAAACGGAAATGCGGCAGGTGCGGTACTCCTTAACATGGAGACAGGTGAAAAGCTTGTTGCGCGTGCAAAAACCGTGATTATTGCAACGGGCGGTGCAGGCAGAATGCACTATCAGGGATTCCCGACTTCCAATCACTACGGTGCAACGGCTGACGGTCTTGTTCTCGGCTATCGTGCGGGCGCAAAGCTTCTGTATGCGGACACGCTCCAATATCACCCCACGGGCGCAGCGTTCCCGCAGCAGATTTTCGGTGCGCTCGTTACCGAAAAAGTTCGCTCTCTCGGTGCGAAGCTCGTGAATTGCGACGGTAAAGTGTTCATGCATCCGCTTGAAACCCGTGATGTTGCGGCTGCATCGATAATTCGTGAATGCACCGACAGGAACAAGGGAGTTGACACAGGCAGCGGCAAGGCCGTTTGGCTGGATACCCCCATGATAGAGCGTATCGGAGGCGAGGGTACAATCGAAGCAAGGATTCCGGCAATGCTCCGAATGTTTATGAATCACGGCATCGATATACGCCGCGAACCCATTCTTGTTTTCCCGACGCTGCATTATCAGAACGGAGGACTTGATATCAATGTTGACGGCATGACGCCCAATGTTCCAAACCTCTATGTTGCCGGTGAAGCTGTCGGCGGCATCCACGGCAGAAATCGTTTGATGGGCAACTCGCTGCTTGACATTATCGTATTCGGCAGGAGTGCGGGCAGAAATGCGGCTCATCGTGCAGCCGAAACAGTGCCTGCAAAGCTGACGTTGAACCATGTTGCAGAGTTTGAATCGCAGCTTAAGGCGGCAGGCATAGAGACAGAAGCGGTCTCTCCGAAACTGCTTCCCGATTATCGCAGAAAATAATGCGGTATTGTTGAACACAAAACCATGCGGCGGACGGAGAATAACGTCCGCCGTCAATATGAATATAACATCCGCTCCGCGGAAAGAAAGGGGAAAACTATGTTGGATTTTTTGGAGGCAGCAACAATATTCTGTTTTGGTCTTTCATGGCCGATATCGATTCGCAAATCAATTGTGTCACGCACGGCAAAGGGAAAAAGTTTGTTTTTTGAGCTTTTCCTGCTGCTCGGCTATGCTTGCGGAATTGCGCGCAAGATAATGCAGACGGTTGACGGAAGCAGCGGATTCCTGTTCTTCCTCAGCTTCTTCTTCTATATTCTGAATTTTGTTGAGATTTTAATCGACGTTGCACTCTATTTCAGAAACAAAAAGCTGGATGAACTGGCCGAAAAAGCAGCAATTTGATGCGCCTTGCAACATGACTTTCGGCTGAATTTCAGCGTGAATTGAAAAGCCGCACCCGGGTTTGACTCGGATGCGGCTTTTCGTATGTGAGGTTTGATTGGCTGTTTCATCGGAAGCATCTGTTCAAGACTGCTCGGTTCGGGCAATTTGCCTTGAGGGCGACCGTGGATGATGTTGTAGTCATACACGGCGGTAAGCCCTGAATGGAGTTTGTAGGTAAAAGTTGTTGCGCTGTCGCGTTTTACGGATGCAATGCGCGGATCGCTTTCAAGCATTCCGATAAGCTCGGCAACTGTTTCCTCGGGAGCTTTTCCTGCTTTGTATTGCTCGGAATCAACAGCAAGCAGGTCTTTTTCAACTTCCTGATGCGCTTTGTTCAAAATGCGCAGATCTCTTGCGGCGGAGTAGCTTTCCGCAATTGCCGAAACAGGCAGCATGGCTGCAAGCATCAGCACCGCAAGAAGAATGACGATGATTTTGTTCAGTTGCTTTTTTTCATTTTTTCCTCCTGCAAATTAAATATATCAGAGAGCATGTATTGCTCTTTGATATCATTATCAGCCGTTGTTGATCGTTACTCGGTTGAACCCGTTCAAACCGACTCGCCGTTTAATGAAAGGTCGTGCTCAAACCCGACCGATTCCGCAAGCTTACGTATGACACGAACGGCATAATTTCGAATGTCAACAGCTTTAATGCGTTCGACGGCATCGGAACGCATGGCTTCGGGAACATTGTAGGCCTTTAATGCAATATCAAGAAAACGTTCCAACTTTTGCTCAAAAGTGAAATAGCGATTGCAGGGGTAACGCATATATCCGCTCATTACCGCAGCAGTACCGATTTCGGTTTCAAAGCAGCGGCTTTCACTCCAATCGGGATTGAACGGACGGAACAGCTCAAACAGTCTTGCCGCAGTTCTGTCATGTATATAACAGAGCGTTTCGCGGTTGGTGTATGCTTCGACGTAGATATCCCGCAGGTTCTCGCTTGTTTCGGCAATGGCAAGCTGAATTGCAGTTTCGAAAACATAAAGCATATGCGGCTCGGAATCGGCGGGAAGGAGTGAATCCGCGGCATCAAACTGTCCGTTGAACATATTAACAACAAGCTCCATCAATAAGCCGTTCTTTGTTCGAAAAACGTTGAAAAAGGAACCGTTTGAAACATCCGCAAGCCTGCAAATATCCGATACGGTTGTTTTATGGTAGCCTTTTTCAATAAAAAGCTTTATTCCCGCGGAAATTGTCCGCCGCCTTACTTCCTGACTATCGTAGCGTCTTGTCATGATAAACCCTTTTAAACAAATAAACAAAAACTTTTGTAGAGTTGAGAATAATTCGAAATTAGTTCACACTCTATTTCCGAGTACTATAATAACAGATTATGTACTGAATGTCAACAGCATCAGTCGCTTTTTCGGTAAAAAGGACGGTATGCGCAGAGTTTGTCTCAGAATAATGCGTCTGCCACTTGCGATTTTCGGCGTAAGATGATAAAGTATTATAATGAGAGGAAAGTTCATGCCATGCGTGAAACACGCAGGGGCACCTCTTGAAAATGCGACTTTTGACGAGGAAAATATGGAAAGTATCAGCGAATTTGCGGAACAAATTATTTCCTGCGGTGCGCACAGGATCGTGCTCAGCGGTCCGCGCGGGGAAAAACGATACAAAAAGAGCACGTTTTCACTTGTAAACGGCCAATATTTCATTGAAAGGCTGACAGAGAAGCAGGCGTTCCATGAGTATTGCGAAAAAAACGAGGCGGCGATGCGCATATGTTCCGATTTTGAGGGATATACGCAGGTTAATGCGTGGAACGGTGAGCGCGAATTTACGGCAAAGCTGACAAAAAAGGGCAATCTGCTGACCGGCAGCCGCGCCTGCACAGCAGCTCCGAAGGCGGTTGAATCGCAAAACCGAAAGAAAAAATACATTCTTGCAGAGGGCACTGTCATCCCCCCGCTGGCGGACATGGGTGTTATGGCAAGTAACGGTGCGGTACACAAGGCTATGTACGATAAGTTCAAACAGATAAACAGATTTTTGGAATTCATCGACGAAATTGTAAAATATGAGACTGTTGACGGAGAAAATAATGACGCAGAGAAGAAACCGATGAGAATTATCGATTTCGGGTGCGGAAAATCATACCTCACGTTCATCGTGTATTATTATTTCACTTTTATTCGCAAAATCCCCGTACAAATGACAGGAGTCGATTTGAAGGAGGATGTTATCGATTTCTGCACAAAGCTTGCAGAGAAATACGGTTATTCAAATTTGCATTTTCAAGCGGGAGATATAGCGGACTGCGCTGCGGATGAGACAATCGACATGGTGATAACGCTTCACGCATGTGACACAGCAACGGATTATGCACTGTATAATGCAGTGAAGCGAGGTGCAAAGTACATTCTTTCGGTGCCTTGCTGCCAGCATGAATTGGCGGGGAAGGCTGATTATGCTGCATTGCCGATATTTGACGATAACGGGATACTGCGGGAGCGTGTTTCGGCATTGATAACGGACTCGATACGGCAAAAGCTTCTGACGGCATGCGGATACAGGACGGGATTGATGGAATTTGTTGACCTTTCGCACACGCCGAAGAACCTTTTGCTTCGCGCAAAAAAAACGAATTTGACCGAACGTACCCGCCGCAGCGCATTAAAAACGGCTGAGGATACGCTCGAAGTTTTAAAGACGGAACAAAAACTGCATGAACTTTTGAAAAAGGACGGTTACTTTGACTGAACGGTTTCAGACTCGGTTGAGGAACAAAAATGCAGAAAAGTATACAGGCACTGAAAAAGCACAAAGCCCGAGGTGAAAACGAATGAGTAACAGCATTATGCGCAAAATTGCGAAATTTATCGTGGAAAAGCATATAATTATTATGCTTCTGTTCGTTGTACTCGTCATATACAGCGCGCTTTCAATAAGCAAGGTCCGCGTGAATGAAGATATAACGGCACTGCTGCCGCCGAAAACGGCGACGAGGCGGGGTCTTACCGTCATGGAAAATGAGTTCACGGCTTTTGCTTCGGCAAATGTCATGGTTTCCAACATTACATATGAGAAAGCCGCAGAACTTGCCGAGAACCTGCGTGAAATTGAAAATGTTGCAACTGTTTCTTTTGATGATTCGTCGGAACACTATGCGTCCTCATCTGCGCTTTTCACGGTTGCTTTTTCTGCCGAAAGCGAGGATGAGCGTGCGATCGATGCGCTTGAACAGATTAAGGACAGCCTTTCGGATTATGAAGTAAGCGTTTCAACAACTGTCGGACAGGATTACGTGAAGCAGATTGCGGGGGAAATAACACAGGTTCTTATTCTTGCACTCATTGTAATTGCGGCAGTGCTTTTGTTTACATCAAAAAGTTATTTCGAGGTTATAATCCTTTTCATTGTTTTTGCAGTGGCGGCGGTGCTGAATATGGGCACGAATTATTGGCTTCGGGAGATTTCGTCAGTAACGAATTCCATTGCGATCATTCTTCAGCTTGCGCTTGCAATAGACTATGCGATTATTTTCTGCCATCGTTTTCAGGATGAATATGACAGGCAGCGCAATGTTAAAAGCGCGCTTACGGATTCACTTGCATATTCAATAATTGAAATATCGTCCTCAAGCCTGACAACGATTTCGGGACTTGTTGCTCTGATGCTGATGCAGTTCCGCCTTGGTTATGATTTGGGTCTCGTTCTGACGAAAGGCATCATATGCAGCATGCTCACGGTCTTTTTGCTTATGCCGGGACTCATTATGCTGTTCCACAAGGCTTTGCTTAAAACCCGCCATAAGAATCTTGTTCCGAATATAACGGGTTGGGGAAGGCTGCTTTCAAAAAAAATTCCCGTGTTTCTGATTGTATTCGCGTTTTTGCTGCCGGCTGCAATCGTGTTTTCGGCAAAATGCGAATACACATTTTCAGATTCCGAAACGGACAGGATTACGCTTTCGGAGCAGGACAGAATAAAAGCCCATATCTACAACACGTTTGATGAAACAAATATGATAGCGGTACTCGTTCCTGTCGGAGATTATGCGAAAGAAAAGGCGCTGATTTCGGAGGTTAACGGTCTTCCGGGGATACGTTCGGCACTCGGGCTTGCAAGCATAGAGATTGAGGAGGGGCGTGTGCTGACGGATCCGTACACCGCCCGCGCCGCTTCCGAGCTTCTGGGTGTTGATATTGAAACCGCAAAGCTTCTGTATGCGCTGTACGGCTATGAACATGACAGCTTTCAGCCCATTCTCGGCGACAGCGATGCGTTTGCCGTGCCGCTTATTGACATGCTTGAGTTTCTTTTTGAAGCAAAGGACAGGGGAATGATAACTCTTGATGACGACAAGGAGCAAATGATTGAATCCATGCGCGGAACGCTGGATGATGCGCTTGTGCAGCTGCGCGGCGAGCATTATTCACGAATCGTATTCAATGCCGCCGTGCCGGTTGAAGGAGAGGAAAGTGTTGCTCTGATTGAAAACATAGAATCGTCTGCACGCAAATTATATTCCGAAAACGGAAAAACGGAGCTTTCGGAAGATGCGATAATCGTAATCGGGGACATAACCAGCGCAAAGGATCTGGAGGATTCATTCAGAATGGACAACAATCGTGTGTCTTTTTTGACGATTGCATTTGTTTTTGTTGTGCTGCTGTTCACATTCCGTTCGCTCGGTGCGGCCGTGCTGCTGATTCTTGTGATTCAGAGCAGCATTTGGCTTAACTTCTCTTTCCCGTATATCACGGGGACGAACCTTTTCTTCGTTACTTATCTTATCGTAAGTGCGATACAGATGGGTGCGACGATCGACTATGCAATTGTTTTGTATAACAGGTTTCAGCTCAGAAAACAGGATTATGCGCCGAAACAGGCGATGGCAATCGCCGTTAACGAAAGCTTTTCAACAATACTGACTTCCGGAACAATTATGACGGCGGCAGGATTTATTATTGCTTTGCGGACCACCGATCTCTACATCAGCTCAATCGGGCTGACGCTTGGACGCGGTGCATTGATTTCGGTGATACTTGTGCTCACGGTTTTGCCGCAGGTGCTTTTGGTTGGAAATAAACTGATTGAAAAAACAATGATTGATTTTAAAAAATTGCTCGGAGGCGGCGCGGATGAACAGGAAAAGCTCGATGAAACAAAGTAAAAAAAAGACGATGACGGGCGACTGCCCGGCTTGCTCCGGGTGTGGTGTTAATCAAAAACTCCGCTTTAAACTGCGGTTGTTTGCTTGCGGAATGCTTCTGGCTGCAACCCTGTTTTGCTGCCTGTTCGTGCCGATACATTCGGTTGCGGCGAGCATAAACACGGTGCGCATTGCAACAAAAGCGGAATGGCTGGAGTTTAAAGAGAACTGCCGTTTGGATTCGTTTTCAAAGGGTCTTTCGGTAAAACTGACTGCGGATATCGATTTGAGCGGAGAGACGGATTATGCCGTTCCCGTGTTTTTCGGAAACTTTGACGGCGGCGGACATACTGTGAGCGGAATGAAGCCGAATACGGATGCGGAAAGAACGGGGTTGTTTCGAATTATCGAAAAGGATGCAACTGTATGTGAGTTGAATGTCAGCGGTTCCGTGACTGTAACCGGACAATCCGGAACGGCGGGGATGATTTGCGGCGTGAATCGCGGCACGATTCGCAATTGCGCTGCAGCGGGCAGACTGGATGCATACAGCGCTGTCGGAGGAATCGCAGGCATAAACGAACAAAGCGGGAAAATAATCGAATGCAGTTCTTCGGCGGAGCTTTCGGGAACATACAAAATCGGCGGCATTGTCGGTGTGAATGCGGGAGAAATCCATGAGTGCACGAATACCGGCGGGGTTAATCTTTCGGCAAACGAACGGTCAAGAAATATCGGCGGCATTGCGGGGACGAACACAGGAACGGTGACGGGCTGCATGAACAGTGCCGAAATCGGATATCTGCACACGGGTTATAATGTCGGCGGCATTGCGGGGCTCAACAGTGGCTTTACAGGCGACTGTATTAACAACGGAAATGTTCGCGGAAGACGCGATATAGGCGGAATCATCGGTCAGTCCGAACCGTTTTACAAAGTTGAATACGGGAAGAATACGCTTGAAATATTGAATGAAAGCATACTGGGCTTTTCGGACGCCTTGGATGAAACGATATTGAATCTTCGACAGGCTGTGCAGGACGGTGGAGAAGGGCTTCGCAATGTGCTTGAGGAAGCGGAAGAGCTTAGAGAAGGGTTGTCTGCCGATCTTGATATCATTGCGGGTGATGCCGCATGGCTGGCCGATGCGGAAAAGTATTTGGACACCATTGAACAAAACCTTGAAACTTTGTGGAAAGCATTTGCGGATTCAGCGGAAGTAACTCAGCTGATTGCCGAAATTGAATTGATAATCATAGAACTGCGGAATGCAGAGCCGTCCGAGTGGGTTGAACTGCTTCAGGAATTGGAGGCAAAGATTGAGCAGCTGCGCATCCTGCTTGGCGATATTGCTTCGGCCGCTCCTGCATTGAAGGCACTTGCGGAGGCACTGAACGGACTGTTGTCCGTGTCAATCAGCGGTTTGCGGCAGGCGGCGGAGGATTGCTGCAAGCTTATAAAAAATGCCGAACAAAAACTTGATGAACTCACAAAAACAGCAAGCGAATACCTTGAACTGGTTAAAGCAGACGGGAACAGACTGGAAAACAGTGTTCAAAAATGTGTGGAGTCAATGCGGCTCCTCCGCGAAAACATACACAACGTACTGAACGGAAACGGCGGGAATATTGAAGATGTTTCCGAAAATGCGGAACGTGATGCCGAAAATCAAGCAGGCGGAATGGCTGCAAAGTGCAGAAATTTCGGCGATGTTTCCGGCGACTACGGTATAGGCGGAATTATCGGTAATCTTTCAAAAGAACTTCCATCCGACTTGGAGGAAATAGACATTCCGTCAATCGATGATGTTCTTTTCACCGATACGACCCTTTTTATCAGGGCGACCGTTTTCATGTGTTCAAATGATGCGGTGATTTCGGCAAAGTATGATAATGCAGGGGGGATTCTCGGTTACGGCAGCCGCGGCTTTTTGCTTGGCTGCGAAAGCGGCGGCAGCGCTAAGGCGGGAAGGGAATACGCAGGCGGTATTGCCGGAAGACTTTCAGGAACAATTCGTGAATGCGGCAGCATTACTGCACTCGACGGCAAAGCTTATGTCGGCGGCATTGCGGGAAGTGCGAAATCGGTGATTGACTGCGCGGCGGTACCGACAATGCTGTTTGCCGGAAAATCAAGCTTTGCCGACGGAGCCTATATCGGCGCAATTGCGGGAGAACTGACGGAGGAGTGCAGAAACAATATCTTTGCAGACACATCTAAGTTTAATGACTCGTTTGATTCGGTGCGCGGCTTGGGCGGCATTGACGGCATAAGCTATGCAGGCGTTGCGTATGCGGTGAGTCTTAACGAACTTGCCGAAAAAGCAAAAACACCGAATCTGTTCAAAAAGGTAACGGTCAAATTCAGCATAGACGGCAAAATCACAGAGGTTTTCGAGGTTCCCTGCGGCGGCAGAATCACGGATCTTCCGCAAGTCGGGAACGAACAGGGCAAGTATTGGCGGTGGGATGATTTCGGAGCGGATTGCGTAACGTTCAGTCAAACCGTGAGCGGGGAGTGGCACCGAATGATAACAACAATTGCAACAAACGAAGAGATTCCCCAAATACTTGTTGAGGGCATTTTTGACGATGAAGCATATGTCGTTGCCGAAGATGCGGCGGAGTTTGCGTTAAAAAACGGGTTTGGCGAAGGAGTTCCGACAGCTGCTTTCCGCATTTGCGTTTTCGGCGCGGAGGATGGCGAAAGCACATACACCGTGCGCTGTCTCGCGGAAGAGGATTGCAAGCTGAGCGTATTGACCGATGCCGGTTGGACTGAGCGCGAATTCGAGCGTGACGGTAAATACATTGTGTTTGAGCTGAACAACAATGGTATTTTTGCCATTGAAAAAGTCATAAAAAAGGATCGTACACCCTATATCATGATCATATGCGGTGCGATTATACTGACTGCGGCCTTTACGGCGGTTATTGCGGTGAAACGCAGGCGCGGCAAAAACAAGGCGGAGTGAGGCACAGCAAACTGAGCAAATGTTTCGGCGGCGGCAGACAAAGGCAGAGATAAACCGCCGAATGCCTTTTGAAAGGAAAAGAATGATAAAATACATCGAAAAGACACCGATAACCCAAGGTTGGTCGGATGATTATAAGTATTTTGCATTGGGTGCCGACGGCAAAAAGTACCTTTTGCGCGTTACCCCGGGAAAGATAAATCCCGATTTTATAACTCTGTTTGAAGCACAGAAGAAATGCGCATCGATAATTAGTGCGGCCGAAAACATTCCGATGCAGCAAGTTCCGATGAGCATACCGATCGAGTGCGGTAAGCTTGATGATATCCATGCTTTTTGTGATGATATTCGACAGCACACCGAAGGAACATATGCTGTTTATGCCTGGGCGGACGGCGGCGCGGCCGAACCCGCTGTTGCAGTGATGCCCGCTGCAGAACAGTACGCTTTCGGACTGAGGGCAGGCAGAGTTTTGAAATACATACACGAAGTTCCGGCTCCGGACAATGTGCAGAACTGGGAAGAACGCATTAATGTATCCATAGAGAACAAGTTAAGGCTTTGCCGTGAATGCAGCATCAAAAATGATGTTGCAGATTCCTTTGTCGAATATATCAAGGCGAATCGGCATCTGCTGAAAAACAGGCCGCAGACTTTTCGCCACGGGGATTATCATATCGGCAATTTTCTTGTAAACGATTCAGGCGAACTTATCGTTATAGATTTTAATCGCTCGGATTTCGGCGATCCGTGGCAGGAATTCAATCGCCTTGTGTGGAGCGCACACCTTTCACCGTATTTTGCATCCGGAATTGTGAACGGTTATTTTGATAATGCCGTGCCGCCGGAATTCTGGAAACTGCTCGCACTGTATACATGCATAAACGGGATTGCATCCGTGCCGTGGGCAGTTAGATTCGGAGAGGAAGAAATTCAGGTTATGCTCCGTCAGACCCGTGAGGTTTATGAATGGTACAACGGTATGACGAATGAGATACCGTCATGGTACATCGGCGTTCCCGAGCTTTGAGATGCATACACGGAAACAGGGGAGCGCACCGGGCAGCTCCTGATACGCGGAGAGCCGATACCGGAAGGGTTATATCACATTGTTGTTGAAGTTTTGGCAGTGCATCAGGACGGTTCGGTTCTTTTGACACGGCGAGATTACAATAAAGGCGGTTATCCCGGGCTTTGGGAAAGCAGTGCGGGCGGATAATGAAGAATTCACAAAAAACAACTCGAAAGAGTACGTCCCGCTTCTGATTAAGCGTCTGCGTGAAACGGTTGGAAGGCTGTTCGGAGAAAATGCGGCAGAATAAAATGTTTAAAGGTCGGGAAATGATTCAATATTAAACATGCCGAGTCCCTGTGAGTTTTTTGAACCGAGACCTGCGTCATAAAGAAAGTTGATAAGCTTGTCGTTGCCGCGCAAAACATAGCTGCCGCCGTATGAAACGATGGTGGATCTTTTAAACCTTGAAACGATGCGATGATTCTGAATTAACTCCGCCGGAGGAAGGGCAGGTTCAAAGGAAAAATCCGTCGGTGCTGGCGTGTTGAAATAGCTCTGCCATTTTCTGAGCGCATTGTTGACCACAGCAGTATAGAACAGAGATTCATCGGGGGCTATAAAGCGGCGATAACCGCTTCTCTCGGTTTCAAAAACCGTAATAGGCGACAGCATTGAGATTTTTGCACAGCAGGTATTGGGTGAATAATCTTCAATGCGGCTGTCCAGAATTTCAAGTGTGTTTTCAAACAAATTGATTTGACTGCTCGGACACAGCACCGAACCGAGTTGATACACGAAATTCGGATCAACGCTGCGAACCTCAAAATGCACGGTATCCTTAAAGATGATTTCATGTTCGCTGTGCATGAACGGTCCCGAAAGACGGCCGAAAGTAAAAAGCTTATAATTGCGCGCGCCGCAAGAATATCCGCTGTTGTGTACATAATTTGAATAATGCGGATTGCTTGCAAGAGCATGATAGAGCATTCCCTGCAAGGCGTATCGGTGCGACAGCGGCAAACGGACATGCCGAGCGCTGAATGTCAAATGTAACTGCATAGTTGTCCCTTTCTGAGTTTTTAAAGAATAAACAAGAACGGTTCCCGATAAAATACCGCACTCGGTGATTATCCGAAAACGAAATAAACCAATGCCTGCTGTATAGTTTTAACCGGTCTTTTTGCGGAACGGCTGCCCATGAAATATATAACCCGCATCGCCGCGATCAGACAATGTGAAGTTGATTGCATTATGTTGACTGAACTGCGGCTCCGCACAACATAAGCTGTTGCATTTTTGCCCGCTGCGGGCAGCTTAGAAGTCGTATTATCTGTTTCGCGCACTCATTATATCATAACAAAACGCGATTGCAACACCGTCATGTATAAAAAAACTGCCTCTTATGCTTTTTGGCTTCAATGCAGTTACTGAGCATAATAAAACAAAAAAACGAGGTCGTGCAAGGTTCAAAATGAAAACGGCGGCTCGTTCGAAGTGTTGTCAGATGAAACAGAATTGCGGCATACGGAGCGGTGCTGTCGGATTAACCACAGATATGTATCAAAAAAATGCGGCATGAACGGGTACAAAATTTGACAAATGCGGCGCAGCGGGCTATAATAGATATGTTTACAGTGGGAAGTATACATGATGCTTCCAATACCCGCTGAACAATGGGAGAATCAATACGATGGAAACAAACCGAAAGCGTCGCCGCGGCGACCGCAAGGATGCATACCTTTTGAGAGATCTTGATGCAATGCACAAATTTATTCCGTATCTGCTTCCGAACAGGTGCGATAATGAGGCAGTGATGAGCGAGCTTATCGACCTTACCGCCGTGAATGAATACGTTGCAAAAAAGAATGCATCAAATCCCGCATTCAGGTACACTTTGTTTCATGTGCTCTGCGCTGCTATTGCAAAAACCGTAACCCTGCGCCCAAGGTTGAATTGCTTTGTTGCGGGACATCGGGTTTACGAGCGCAAGGCATTGAGTGTCTCCTTTGTTGTTAAAAAGCGTTTCGAGGATAATTCCTATGAAGCACTTGCGATTGTAGACATTGACAGGCAGGGGCAGCCGCCGGTTGATCAGATTCACGATAAAGTTGAAAAATTCGTAACTTCCGTGCGCAAGCACGACAAGACGGACGGCACGACCGACGCAATGGAAACGTTGACAAAAATGCCGCGCTTTCTTCTTCGAATCGTGGTCGGCATTCTGATGTGGCTGGATTATCACGGTTGGGTTCCGACATGGCTTACAAAGGATGACCCATACAATTCATCCGTTTTTATAAGCAATCTCGGAAGCATCAAGATGCATGCGAGCTATCATCACCTGACGAACTGGGGCACTAATTCTTTATTTGCTATTATTGATGAAAAACATTTGCACCCGTTCTTCAACGCTGACGGAAGCTATGAAATGCGTGACGCGCTGAGACTCGGGCTGACTGTTGATGAACGCATTGCGGACGGCGTTTATTTTGCAAAAAGTATAACGCTGCTAAAAAAACTGCTCAGCGAGCCGGAATTGCTTGATCAGCCGATTCAGACTCCTGTTGAGTTCTGAACAAACGCAAACAACAACGGAACAACGGCACAGCGGTCGGACAATGACGCAAAACAGAAAATGCGCGCATTGTCCTCCGTGTGTTGCTGCGTATTTCGATTTTTCCCAAAAATCGAAAGGAATAATATGCAAAACAATCAAATGAACCCGTTGGAACAGGGCGCACCGTGGCTTGCAAATTACGGTGACGTTCCTTTTCACCTTGAGTATCCGAATGTGAGCATTGCGGATGCGGTGTTGAAGACGGCAGAAAAGGAAAAGGATTTTCCTGCAATTTCCTTCATGGGCAAAACATTCAGCTACACCGTTCTTGTTGAAAAAATCAATCAAGCAGCTGCTGGATTTGTAGCTCTCGGCGTAAAAAAAGGTGATATGGTCACAATTTGCATGCCGAACGTTCCGCAGGCGGTGTTCTGCATGTACGCACTCAATCGAATCGGTGCGGTCGCAAGCATGATTCATCCGCTTTCGGCTGTCAGCGAAATAATTTACTACCTTAGGGAAGTAAAAAGTGACTATTTGCTGACGCTCGACCAGTTCTATTCAAAAGTTGCGGAGGTTGAAAAAACATATCCTGTCAAAAAGGTTATCATAACTTCTGCGGCTGATGAGCTCGGCGCCGTCAAGTCCGCTGCATTCAAGCTGATGAATGCAAAAAAGAACAAAGTCAACAAGGCGGATGCTTCCGTTATCTTCTGGAAAGATTTTATCGGGAACGGAAAAAAAGTCGATCTTGCAAAATATATCGTTCGTATGCCGGCGAATGAAACGGCTGTCATACTGTTTTCGGGCGGAACAACGGGTGTCACAAAGGGCATTCAGCTCAGCGGAATGAACTTTAATGCTCTCGGACTGCAAACCGCGGCTATGTGCAACAGCGTTGTGCGTCATGCAAGAATGCTGGCGGCAATGCCGATTTTCCACGGTTTCGGACTCGGCGTCTGCATACACACGATGCTTGAAGTCGGCGGAACAAGCATTCTTGTTCCTCAGTTCAATGTTAAGAAATATGCAGAGCTCATCAAAAAGGAAAAGCCCAATTATATCGCGGGTGTACCGACCCTGTTTGAAGCGATAACGCGCAATCCTTATCTTGACGGCGAGAAACTCGACTACCTGCGCGGCGTATTCTCGGGCGGTGATTCGCTTTCGGTTGAATTGAAACGCAGATTCGATGCATTCCTTGAAGCGCACGGTGCAACAGTTCATGTTCGTGAGGGCTACGGAACGACCGAATGCGTTACCGCAAGCTGTCTTACGCCTTACAATCAGGAGCGTGAGGGCAGCATCGGCCTGCCTTATCCCGACACATACTATCAGATTTGCGCTGTCGGCACAAACGATGAAGTTCCTTACGGCGAACTGGGCGAGATCTGCCTTCGCGGACCTTCTGTAATGAAAGGTTATCTCAACCACAAGGAAGAGAATGCAAACACATTGCGCACGCATTCGGACGGCCATGTGTGGCTGCATACGGGCGACCTCGGCAGCATGGATAAGGACGGATTCATCTATTTCAAACAGCGCATTAAGCGAATGATTGTTACGAGCGGATACAACGTTTATCCGTCCCAGCTTGAAAACATCATAGACGGACACGATGCCGTTCAGATGAGCTGCGTAATCGGCGTAAAAGATCCGTACAAGATGGAAAAAGTGCTTGCATACGTTGTCCTGAGGGACGGGTTCGAGCCCTCCGAGGAGCTGCGGCAGGATATTCTGAACTATTGCAAAAAGCATATTGCAAAATACGCAATGCCGTATACTATCGAATTCCGCTCGGAATTGCCGAAGACTCTTGTCGGCAAGATTGCATACACGGTGCTTGAAAAGGAAGCCAATGCGGATCTTGCAAAGGAACTCGTAAGTTGATTTGAATAACAAGCGGCTCTGCTGCGGGCAGGTTCGGAATTGAACCTGCCCGAGGCAGAGTTTTTTTGAAAACCGAGAGCGTCCACGTTCCGAGCATACGGGCATTGCGTCACAAATATGTGTAATAAACTTGCACGAAATTGACTCTGCCGCGGATTTTTTGTTGAAAATGTGGATTCTTTTCGTTATTTTGCAAAAGACTGTATACAAGGACATGAAAGTGTGATAACATATAAACGCAAGAAAATTGTGTAATCGGCAAACGGAGTAAACCTTGATAAGTAACCTTTTGCGGAGAAAGTTCACAGATTCGGGCTTAAACCCATAAAGAGAGTATCCGGGTGTACTTGAAAAACTTCAGAACCAATCAAAGCACTCATGAAAGTGCGGCATTGCATAGGGTTTTGTTTTGCAGAGTCAATACCAAACGAAAAATCGAAAGGAAACGTGAAACATGATTTGTCCAAATTGCGGTAAAGAGGCGGCTGACGGGGCATTATTCTGCACAGGGTGCGGCGGAAGACTCGATAATCTGCCTAAACAGGAAAAAATGACTGCTTCTGAGAACAGTAATAATGATGACTCATCCGTAATGGATGCGGTTTTCACATCGGATGCAGCGGACGGAACGCATGAAACAAATTCAGGGAATACCGTTGCAGAAAACAGTGGCGTCGCCGGCGCAGACGAAAACAGCGGCGAACGAATGAGCGCAGCAAACGATGATAATCTCAAAGCGCAGCCCGCAAACGGAATTTCGACAGAAAAGGATAAAAATGCTGCACCTTGCGAGTCTGCAGCAGCGGTTCAGCCGCCGGTGAAACCGTTAAGTACATGGAGCTTTATTTGGCGCAAGCTCCTGTTCATGATTCCGATTGTGAATATAGTTGTGCTGTTCGTTTTTGCATTTGCGGAGGGCATCAACAAAAACAGTCGTTCGTACGCGCGTGCCGCGCTTATCGGTCTGCTTACAGCGGCGTTGCTTTTTGCAGCTGCGGCAGTGCTGTGTTACCTTTACACAGATGAAATTATCGGATGGGTTCGCTCTTTGGTGGAGAAACTCATGAGCATGGCAGCGTGACGGAAACAGTTCCGAACGGAAAATCAAACCGTTCTGTGCGAAATCGGTCCCAAGCTGCATTGTTCAAAAATTGATGGCGTCGTTTTTTTCTTGACAAACGAAAAAAAACGGCTATAATTATACTTGCATCAGGTGAACGGCAGTGCATTCCGTTAACCGAGAGTATGCTTGGATGACTGCCGCAGTTCGAATTGCTGAAGTACGGAAGTCATGTGCAAATCATGTTAATAATGCTACCGGCTTTGAAGCGGATATACAAACACTCCGAGGCATAAGAGAACCGTCGGTATGGTGCGAGACGGTGCAAGGGGTTTGTTGCTCACCGCAGAGCTTTTGCCGCGAGGCAGGGGAGACATGTTTCAATATTAAAAGCTTCCCTGCATTAGCTGCAAACGCAAGCCCGCGTTAAGGGCATTGAGCGGTTTTGCTGCGCATATTCAGTGTGCGGCAAAGCAACCGGAGTGGTACCGCGTGGGCAGATTATCGTGTGTTTCCCTCGTCTTCGGATCGGCAGTCAATGCCGCATTCGAGCGGGGGTTTTTTTATGAATTGAATTCGAAACAACACCAAGAAGGAGAATAAAAATCTATGAGTGAACGTTATGAACATTTGCCAATCGAAAGAAAATGGCAAAAAATATGGGATGATACGCATTGCTTTGAAGCAAAAGACGACTTTACAAAGCCGAAATATTATGCTCTAATTGAATTTCCGTTTCCCAGCGGAGCAGGGCTGCATGTCGGTCATCCGCGCAGCAACACAGCGTTGGATATTATTTCAAGAAAACGCCGCATGGAAGGCTACAATGTCCTTTTCCCGATCGGTTATGACAGCTTCGGTCTGCCGACGGAGAATTATGCAATAAAAACCGGCGAACACCCCGCAAAGGTAACTGAGCGCAATATGCGCATTTTTCACAATCAGCTGAAAATGCTTGGATTTTCGTTTGATTACTCGCGTGAAATCTATACGTCCGATCCTGCATACTATCGTTGGACGCAGTGGATTTTCCTGAAACTTTTCGAAAAGGGCCTTGCATATAAAGCGGAGCTTCCTATCAATTTCTGCCCTTCCTGCAAGGTTGGTCTTGCGAATGAGGAAGTCGTTGACGGCAACTGCGAACGCTGCGGTTCGCCCGTTGTGCGAAAGGTTCGTTCTCAGTGGATGCTGCGCATAACGGAATATGCAGACAGGCTGATTGACGACCTTGATACCGTTGATTTTATCGACAGAGTGAAATCATCGCAAAAAAACTGGATCGGCCGCAGCATCGGTGCGGAAGTAACTTTCAAAATTGAAGGGTATCCCGAAGGACTGCGCATATTCACCACTCGCCCGGATACGCTGTTCGGTGCAACATATATGGTAGTTGCACCCGAGCATCCGATCGTGAACGCAATGGCTGATAAGATTACAAATATGGAGGCCGTTAACGCTTATCGTGAACAGGCGGCGCACAAGAGCGATTTCGAGCGCAGCGAGCTTGCAAAGGAAAAAACAGGCGTGCCGCTTGAAGGCATCACTGCAATTAACCCTGCAACGGGCAATCCGATTCCCGTATGGATTTCGGATTATGTCCTCATGGGTTACGGAACGGGCGCAATTATGGCTGTTCCCGCACACGACACGAGGGATTATGCCTTTGCAAAGAAGATGGGACTGCCGATAGTTGAAGTTGTGTCGGGCGGAAACATTGAAAATGAGGCATTTACGGACTGCGAAAACGGTATCTTAGTAAATTCCGGCTTCCTGAACGGAATGCAGGTTGCGGACGCAAAGAACGCAATGATTCATTGGCTTGAAGAAGAGGGCATCGGAAAGAAAAAGACGAATTTCAAGCTCCGCGATTGGCTGTTCAGCCGTCAGCGTTACTGGGGAGAACCGATACCCCTGGTTCACTGCGATCATTGCGGTTGGGTTCCCGTGCCGGAGGATGAACTTCCGCTCAAATTGCCCGAACTTGATGACTTCCGTCCGGCTGAAGACGGTTCATCCGCGCTTGCAAGGGCGACAGAGTGGATCCATACCACCTGCCCGAAATGCGGTGCACCTGCTGAACGCGAGATAGACACAATGCCCAATTGGGCGGGTTCAAGTTGGTATTATATACGTTATTGCGATCCGCATAACGATACCGCAATCGCGGATAAAGCAAAGCTCGATTACTGGCTGCCCGTGGATTGGTACAACGGAGGAATGGAGCATACAACGCTGCATCTGCTGTACTCAAGATTCTGGCATAAATTCCTGTATGATATCGGCGTTGTAAGCTGCCCGGAACCTTATATGAAGCGCACCAGCCACGGAATGATTCTTGCCGAGGACGGAAGAAAAATGAGCAAATCTTTCGGCAATGTTATCAATCCCGATGACCTTGTGAATGAATACGGTGCAGATACCGTGCGCATGTATGAGATGTTCATAGGCGCATTTGACCAAACGATTCCGTGGAGCACGGCGGGTGTTAAGGGCTGCCGCAGATTCCTTGAGCGTGTGTGGCGTTTGCAGGATATGCTCACGGAAGGCGAGGGCATTCGCAGGGAGCTTGCTCCGGCAGTCCACGGCTGCATCAAAAAGGTAAGTGAAGATTACGAACGTATGAAGTTCAACACCGCGATTGCGGCGATGATGAGCCTTGTAAACGATATTTACGCAAAGGGCGATGTCACTCGTGATGAGCTGCACACACTGCTTGTGTTGATGAATCCCGTTGCGCCGCATATCACGGAGGAAATGAACAGCGTCATCGGATTCGACAAGCCGATTTATGAAACTGAGTGGCCGAAGTTCGATGAGGCAGCTCTCGTAAAGGATGAAATGGAAATTGCTGTTCAGATCAACGGCAAGGTTCGTGCAAAGATGAGCATACCTGTCGGCATGGAAACGGAAGCTTTGCGCAAACTTGTGCTTGAAAATGAAGAAGTTCTGCCGTGGGTCGAGGGCAAGAATATTGTGAAATTCATTGCCGTTCGCAACATCGTGAACATCGTTGTAAAATAATTAATCAGGAGGCAGCGTACATGAACGAAAATGCTGAAAACACCTGCGCAACGGCTGCATCGCGCGAAGCAATGGAAAAAGTTTGCCGGTTTTTGAAGGATACAGGGACATACTACCTTGCAACAGCGGACGGCGAGCAGCCGAGAGTGCGTCCGTTCGGCACGATTCATATCTTTGACGGCAAACTGTATATTCAAACGGGCAGAGCGAAGGATGTTTCAAAACAGCTTGCAGCGAATCCCAAGTTTGAACTTTGTGCGTTTAAAGCAGAAACGGGTGAATGGCTTAGGCTGAGCGGGGAACTTGTTGAAGATAACAGGGTTGAAGCACGCAGGTCAATGCTGGATGCTTATCCGTCGCTTCGTGCAATGTACGATGAAAACGACGGAAACACACAGGCTCTTTACATCAAAAATGCAAAGGCAGTGTTCAGCTCGTTCACAAACGAACCGTTGGAAGTCGAATTCTGATTTGAAACATATTGCGATGAAATTGTTTCACAAGGCTGAAAACTGTTGATTGATTAAAAGCCCGCCGCACGGAATAACATTGACTGCGGCGGGCTTTTGCATAATGTTTGAATCTGAAAGAAGCATACGGTTTTAACCTTACAGACGAACAGAGATAATTCAGCTTTCGGGGATATATTCAAGCCCGGTCCAAAGCTTAAAAGCCAGTTTCCCCTGATGAAAGAGCATTCGCTCTCCGCCGAAGGCGGTCAAGCCTAAGTGTACGGCATCCTGCACGAGCTTTGTGCCGTTTGTTCGATAGACCATGTCTGCAATAATGCAAGAGGGCTTAAGACAATTCAGAAATGAAGTCTCTTCATAATCGGAACAGTCGCTGTTCATGCTATGCATACCGATAGGAGTTGCGTTAATCAGAATGTCGGCAGAAGAAAGAAGACGGGATTCTGTTTCAGCATGTTTAATTGCGGAAAGCATGTCAATTCCGTTCTTCTTATCACGGGTAACGAATCTGATTTCGGCTCCGGCGCGAAGAAGCGCAGCGGCTGCGCCGTTTGCCGCGCCGCCGTGTCCGAGAATGACAACTTGCGCACCGCTCAGCCCAGCACCGGTTTCCCTAAGCGCGTTTATCAAACCGTCGCCGTCGGTATTGTGTCCGATTAAGGTGCTTCCGTTATTGCTTATTGTAACGATGTTTACCGAGCCGCATTCGGCGGCAGTTTCATCAATCCCGTCAAGCAGCGGAATAATTGCCTTTTTATGCGGCATTGTAACGGCAAATCCGCTCAGTGAACGCTCAGACACGATTGAGCGTATGCGGCATAATTCCGATTCTGCTACGCGGATTTTCAAAAAAACGGCATTGATGCCGAATTGCCCGAACATGGGCGCGTATATTTCCGGGGAACGACTGTGTTCAATCGGATCTCCTATGACGGCATAGACCGCCGTACCGTGCTCGGCAGCTTCCGGCAGAGCTCGGCATGTATTCGGGTGCAGTTTGTTCAAGTTCTTTTTCATGCTTTTGATTATACCATAACGCAGCGAATTGTGCTATAATGTTGCTAACAATACGAAAGGCGCAAAAAAATGAAACTTGTTGTTATTAACGGTCCAAACCTGAATTTGACAGGGATGCGCTCTCCGAATGTATACGGAACGGATACACTTGAGACGATTACGGAAGAACTGAATGGCTATGTCATATCCTGCGGTTCGGAACTTGCAGCGTTCCAATCCAATCACGAGGGTGATATCATCGATGCAATACATGCCGCAATGAACGAGTTTGACGGAATCATAATCAATCCGGGAGCATACACGCATTATTCCTATGCGATCCGCGACGCAATAGAGGCGGTCGGACTGCCGACTGTGGAGGTTCATTTGAGCGATATTCATGCCCGTGAGCCTTTTCGTGCCGTCAGCGTTATTGAACCTGTCTGCATTGCGCAGATATGCGGAATGGGAAAGCAGGGCTATATCGAAGCGGCAAAACTTCTGCTTTCAAGGGCAATGAACTGAAATCTGGGCCGGAACAGCGCAGATATCAATTATGTATTCACCGTTTCTGGAATATAAAAAAGAAAGGCAACGACTTCCGCTACTCCTGATAGGGGTACCTTGAAGCGTGTCCTCGGATTAGGCAGGCAGTGCAATTGTACTGTCTGCCTTTTCTGTTGTCTCTCCGCATAGAAGCATATCGTCTGTCTCGTTGAGGTTGAAGTCCCGAAAACAGATGTGGATCTTCTGCGGTGCGTGCTTGGAGTATTTGACCTCTTTCTCATACACGATGATTTTCGCCACAAAGGTGCGGAGCAGTTCCGGGGTCAGTTCCGTCATGTCGGTGAACTTTCTGGCCTTGGCGATGAAGTTCTTGGCGTTGGCCATGCTACTGCGTAGTTTCTCCAGGCGCTCCTCCGTGGCAGGGATGGCTTCAGCCAGCTGCGCTTTCTCCTTGGAGTATGCCTCAGACAGCAAACGGAACTGCTCATTGCTCACCCGTCCCAAGGCGCTGTCCTCATACATCCGCTTGAACACTACATCCAGTTCGCCATCCCGTTTCCGCATCGTGGACAATTCCCGTTCCACCCCCCGGATCTCCTTTGCCACCTCAGTAGATTGCTTTTGCTGAATATATGCGGCGAACCGCTCCGGGTTGCTCCTGGCAAACTCTGTGGCTCTGCGGATTGTTTCCAGCACGATTTTCTTCAGTGCCACTTCCCGGATATAGTGAGCGCTACACACTTCTGCCCCGTCCTTCTTGTAGGTGCGGCAGGTGAAATGATTCTGTTCCGGCTTCATGGTGTGCGCCCGGTGCAATGCCATGGGCTTACCGCAGTCCGCACAATACACCAATCCAGAGAACATATTCTGCTCATCCATATTCGTGCGGCGGCGCTTATGAGATCGCACCTCCTGTACGATATCCCAGGTTTCCTGATCCACCAGCTCTTCATGAGTATTCTCAAAGATAAGCCACTCTGATTTGGGGCGTTCACATCGTTTTTTGTCCTTGTAGGACTTGGTGCTGTAGCGAAGGTTGACCGTGTGCCCAAGGTAGACCATGTTCTGAAGCATATCCGCCACCATGTCGCCAGTCCAGTTGTAGGGCCGCTCTGCATTCAGCCCGGAATGGGATGTGCCGAATTTCGTATAGGCGTACATGGATGGACTGTAGATGCATTCTTTCTTGAGCTGCTTTGCAATCTGGGCTGGTCCCATTCCGCCGGCGCACATGGCGAAGATGCGTTTGACGACAGCCGCCGCCTCCTCATCCACCAACAGAGGAGAGTCCTTGGTTGCACCCTTGCGGTAGCCGTAAGGAGCTCGTGTCCCCACCCGGATTCCCCGCTGTGCCTTGGCGTTCACTACATTCCGCACCTTGCGGCTGCAGTCCCGCACGTGCCACTCATTGAACAAATTCTTGAAAGGCATCAGCTCGTTGCTGTTTTCATACTTGGTGTCAACATTGTCGTTGACAGCGATGTAGCGCACATCATTGGAAGGGAATATCTCCTCGATATAAAGACCGGTGTGCAGTTGGTTTCTTCCAAGGCGGGAAAGATCCTTTGTGATGATGACGGCGATGTCGCCGTTGCTCATGTCATCCATCATCTGTTCAAAGGCTGGGCGATTGAATATCAGGGTGGGATAACGATACTCCCACAAAGTCAGTAAAATCAATGGTTTGTGACAGCAGACGAGCGAATATGTAATGGGAAAAGCTGAATATAGCACAGCTCAGAAGGGCGCTGATACGAAAAATCAGCGTCCTTTTCCTATCCCCACCCGAAAAATGTATCAATTAGGGTGCGAAAACCTCTGTTTTTTCCTCTCAGAGCGCCGCTTAAAGGGCGGCGTGGGTGTTTTCCCATGGGAAGCGTCCGGGAGGCAGGACAGGGGCTTTTTTGCGCCAAAATCAACACTTTTCAAAACCAGAGAAAGGAGGCGCCGGATATGGCAGTTTTCCGCATCGAAAAGACCAGAGATTACACGGTCATGTCCAACTACCACCTGCGGGACAGGTCGCTGTCCCTGAAAGCGAAGGGGCTGCTGTCCCTCATGCTGTCGCTGCCGGAGGACTGGGACTATACCATGAAGGGGCTTGCCCGCATCTGCAAGGACGGCATCGACAGCATCAGCGGCGGGATCCGGGAGCTGGAGACGCACGGCTATCTCGTCCGGGCGCGCGTCCGCAACGAGAACGGGCAGCTTGGCTCCATCGAGTACACCATTTTGGAGCAGCCGAAGGAGCCGGCACAGACGCCCGCGCCTGTTCGGGAAAAACCTATACGGGAAAATCCAATACAGGTGAAGCCAATGTTGGATGCCCCTATTCAGGAGAACCCCGCCCAATTAAATACTAAAGAACAAAATAAAGAATTATCAATTACGCAAGAATCAAGTCCTATCCTATCAAGTCCCCCTACCCCCAGAGAAAAAGGCAGGATCGGACAGGACAGGATGCGGGAGCGTGAGAGCTACCGGGAGATCATTTTGGAGAATATCGACTACGATATCCTCACCCAGGATGAAAAGCTGGACAGGGACCGTCTGGACGAGCTGGTGGAGCTCATGGTGGATACCGTCTGTTCCAACCGTAAGATGATCCGTATCGCCGGGGACGACTACCCCGCCGAGGTGGTGAAGTCCCGGTTCTTGAAGATCGGCAGCTCCCACATCGAGTATGTGCTGGAACGGATGCGAGAGAACACCACCTATGTCCGCAATATCAAGAAATATCTGCTGGCGGCGCTGTATAACGCGCCGGTCACGATGGACAGCTATTACACCTCCCTTGTCAGCCATGACCTGTACGGCAGCGGAGATCGGAGGTGAACGCCTTGCAGGAAGAAATCACGCAGAAAACCCTTGCGCTTTGTGTGGAGACCGGTAAAATAACCGCCCAGCTCTTGCAGCAGGCCATGAAGAAGGTGCTGGCGGATATGGAAAAGCATATGTATTGCAAGGGAGTACTCCCTTGCATCGGGATATATCCCGATGCAATTCCCTTCTGCTCCACGCGCGTCCCACGGGGGACGGGACGACGCGCGAGAAGAAAGTGAGGAATGACTATGAAAAAACGACTGCTCAGCATCCTGCTCATGTGTTGTATGGCGCTGACGCTGCTGCCGACGGCGGTCTTTGCCGAGGGCGAGACAGACGTTTCCATCAACGAAACCAACTTCCCGGATGCAAATTTCCGTACCGTTGTCAAAGAGTATGACATCGACAAGGATGAAAACTTAAGCAGGGCGGAAATTGAAGCTGTTAAGGAAATCAAATGTTACCATAAAGATATCAGAAGCCTTACCGGCATTGAATATTTCACGGCGTTGCAAACGCTTAAATGCTATAGCAACCAACTAACCTCGCTGGATATCAGCGGAAATACAGCGTTGAAATCTCTGGACTGCGCCAAAAACCAACTGGCCGCGCTGGATGTCAGCCAGAATACGGCGCTGGAATCTCTGGACTGTGCCGATAACCAACTGACCACGCTGGATGTCAGCCGGAATACGGCGCTGGAATCTTTGAACTGTGCCGATAACCAAGTGACTTCTCTGGATATCAGCCAGAATACGGCACTGGAATACCTAATCTGTGCCAGTAACAAACTGACGGCGTTGAATGTCAGCGGGAATGCGACACTGAAATTTCTGAACTGCGAATCGAACGAACTGACCGCGCTGGATGTCAACCGGAACACGGCACTGAACACGCTGAACTGCCTCAACAACCGGCTGACCTCGCTGAATGTCAGCCTAAACCTGAATCTGCAAGACTTGAACTGCGCCAGGAATCAACTGTCCGCACTGGATGTTCAAAAGAACACAGCGTTGAAATCACTTTATTGCGGCTATAACCAGTTGGCCGTGCTGGATGTCGGTCAGAATGGGTTGTTGGAGAGCTTATCCTGTAACAACAACCTGTTGACCTCGCTGGATGTCCGCCAGAATACAAGGTTGTATCTTCTGCTCTGCTACAACAACCATCTGACATCATTGGATACCAGCAATCAAAAGAGGCTCCATACGCTGTCTTGTGACAACAACAACTATCCAATTACCATTACGAATGACCGTAACTATGATCTCTCTGATTTGCCGGGCACTTTTGATGTCAACAAGGCAAGTAATTGGAGCGGCGGAACAGTCAGCGGAAATATCCTGACGGTGGATCATGACAAGGACAGCGTTACCTACACCTACGATTGCGGAAATGGGAGAACTGCAAACTTCATGCTGACGTGCGGCAAGGCAAGCTACACAGTGAACTTTAACACAAACGGCGGCAGCGAAGTTGATACACAAACCCTAGTGCATGGTGAAAAAGTTGTCAAGCCCGCTGACCCGAAACTGAACGGCTTTACCTTCGGCGGCTGGTACACGGACGAGGACTGCACGGACGAGAACAAGTATGACTTTGAAACGCCTGTGACAGCGAACTTCACGCTGTATGCCAAGTGGGAAGGCACATTCTACGGCATCCGCATCACCGACAAGGACGGCAATGCTGTCTACGTCACCAGTGAGAACGCAAACGATGTGCTGGGTGATGGCACGGTGTCCTACGTGCCGGGATATCTCGAAGAAGGAAAAAATCTTGATGATTTTCTGGACAAGATGCTGCGCGGCGAAACGGTGGAGGGCATCCGGCTGCCGAAGCTGACCCTGAACGGCGCGAGCTTTAAGCAGCTCGCGGTTGGAAATTGGGGCGATGACTTGATGACGCAGCAGCTCAATGTGTTCTTCCAGCTGGAGCTGGTGGGCGACAGTTCCATCGCCTATGATGAAACCTACTCTGGTGAAGGAGCGGTTCATTCTCTCGATGTGTTCGCTCTGTGCATTACCGGAAGCGGCACGCTGAACGTGACTGCACCTGCGGAAAATGGCTGGGGGCTTTCCGGGGACTGGCGTTTCTACCGGCAGGAAAGCGGCACGGTCACCATCACGGGAGGAAAGCAAGGCATTTGGTATGACATTTGGAGCAGATTCAGCCTTATGTTCCACGGCGGCAAACTGACGATCGAAGCAGGCAATGATCCGAAGGATTACGGCGTTATCAACAGTTGGGAAAGAATATCGTTCGACATTTCGGAGAGCACCACTTTCCTGCTGGGCGATTCCGCAGAGAACTGCATTTCGCTCACCGCACCCTACACCATCGATTCGGTTCGCCAGGAGCTGACGGACGCATACGATGAAGGAAAGCTCACCCATGATCCGTTCTACCTCTCTCTGACCGCCAACTATACCGTGACCTTTGACACGAACGGCGGCAGCAAAGTGAATTCCCAGACTGTCCCCTACGGCGAGACCGCCAAGACCCCCGCCATCCCCACCAAGACCGGCTATACCTTCGCGGGCTGGTATCTGGAAGGCGAAAAGTTCAACTTCAGCACACCTGTGACGAAGGACATGACCCTGACAGCCAAATGGACAGCAAATCAGTACACCATCACCTTCGATACCGACGGCGGCAGTGCCGTCGCACCCATCACCCAGGACTACGGCACCGCCATCACCGCCCCCGCCGATCCCACCAAGAGCGGCTACACGTTTGCGGGCTGGACCCCGGAAATCCCCGCCACCATGCCCGCCGAAAACCTGACCGTCACGGCACACTGGCGCTACAATGGCGGCGGAGGCAGCAGCTACAGCTACTACACCATCAAGGCAACTGCCGGAACTGGTGGCTCTATCTCTCCCTCCGGCAATGTCAGCGTCCGCGAGGGCCGGGATCAGACCTTCACCATCACCCCGGATAAGGGCTATGCTGTCGCCAACGTCAAGATCGACGGAAAGAGCATCGGCGCGGTGAAGTCCTACACCTTTGAGAATGTCAGCAGAACCCATACCATCGAGGTCATCTTTATGAAAGCCAACGGCAACCCCCAGACCGGCGTGTTTGTGGATGTAGCCACCGGCAGCTATTATGAGGACGCTGTGGATTGGGCAGTGGAAAACGGCATTACGCAGGGAACCGATGATACCCACTTCTCCCCGGACGGCATCTGCACCCGTGCGCAGGCTGTGACCTTCCTGTGGCGTGCCGCTGGCAGTCCCAAACCCGAAACCCGCACCATGCCGTTTACCGACGTCCCCGTGGGCAGCTACTACTACGATGCTGTGCTGTGGGCGGTAGAAAACGGCATCACCAAGGGCACCAGCGACACCACGTTCAGCCCCAACATGATCTGCACCCGCGCCCAGATCGTCACTTTCCTGTGGCGCTCTGAGAAGTCCCCGGCAGCGGGTACAGCCAATCCCTTTGCCGATGTGAAGTCCACCGCCTACTATGCAGGCGCTGTACTGTGGGCGGTCAAGGAGAACATCACCAAGGGAACCACCAGCACGACATTCAGCCCCAATGCGGATTGCACCAGAGCGCAGATCGTGACCTTCCTCTGGCGCTGCAAGAAGTGACCGGCTGACATACGGCTAAACATCAAAGCCGCTGACATGACCCCATAAGCGGACATCGGACAGCGCAGCGGACGGGCATCTCGCCCCGAAGTTGCGCTGTTCTCTTTTCTCTACAAGAAACAAATCAATGACATTTTGAGCTGCGCCGCTATCCCAGCGCGGCAAGGAGACAGCATTATGAAAAGAATCACAAGAATCATTCGTCCGATCATCTGCATGGCCGTCCTTCTCTTTGCCATGACCACGGCAGTCATGGGCTGCTATCAGAAAGAGACGGAGCCTATCGACATTCCCGACAGAACGCCTTCCGGCACATCTGTGCCTCAGCCATCTGCTGTGCGCTATCCTGCTTCATTTTCTTCGTGACGTGTCCGTAAATATTCAATGTGCGATATGACCATTCAGGATTTTGATGGAAATATCATCCAAGAACAAACACCTGAGGTGGACTACACCGGATTTGACTACAGAAACAAACCAAATACAGGCTTCGCTGTCGCATGGGCTTATAAGAATCATCCCAATGTGTATTCTTTTTTCACGGATACCATCTATGCAGCTTTTGATGACACCATCCGCCCCAGATATCTCTTATCATTAGGGAAATACAAACGTCCGCTCCAACTAAAGGTTAGTCCTGAATGGAAAAATTATATCATATTTCATCATTTTTGTGAAACCAAAGACTGTCTGTTAGGCAGTTTTGGATTGGAGCAAAAAGCATGGTTCTTCAGATACGACAAAAAAAGTAAAGAAATAAAGACATGGAAACAAGAGGCTAAACCATGGGATAATCTTCCAGGATTTGAATGGATAATCAGATCTGCCCCCGGCATCACCAACGACATTGACGGTTGTTCCGACCACCTTCGTAAAATGAGTTATGTCAATGAAAACCAGTTTGCAATCTGTATCACCCAAGACAATATGGATGAAATCAGAAAGATAGTATCCGAATCCACGAACGTGAAATTCCCCGAAAAGCGTCAGCAGCTTCTAGATATGATTGACTCGATGGGGCCGGATGATAATCCGATTCTGGCTATTTATAAATTAAAAGACTGATATAAAGATGGACAGCATTTTAAGTTGCATGACTGCAGGTCATAATATATACACCATAAACAGAGAGCGCAAACAACTGTTCCTGACACACCCTCAGTTGGTGCCTCATCTATATAAGAAAACCACCATAGACAGCCAATCTGATTATTATGCCCGGAAACAACTTTCGATATACTTTCTTTATCCGCATTGCAATCGAATCGGAAGGTTTCCTTTGTCATTCCCGTCCGTGTGGACTCGCCCGAAAGGGCACAGAATCTGGACCTGGTAGTAGAGCAGCTAATGGCTTTGAAAGATTCCATCCGGATGGAGATAAGAATTCTTGAGGCCGATGAACATCCGCATTATGAATTGAAAATCAGCGATGAACATATACACAAGACTTTTGTGAGGGATGCCTCCCCCGTCTTCCACAGAACCAAATATCTGAACCGGCTGATGCAGGAAGCTGAGGGAGCGATTGTCGGTATATGGGATACCGATGTGCTGCTTCCGAAAGAGCAAATACTGGAAGCTGTTGATGCCATAAGAAAAGGGAATGCGGTCATGAGTTTTCCATACGACGGAAGATTTTATATGCTTCCGCAGGAAGACAGTCTGCTGCTGAAGAAACGGGAAATGAACATGGAGGAATGCTGTCAGAAGATATATGAATATGTATTGGCTCACGGACCGAACCCGGTAGGAGGTGCGTTTTGGGTCAATAAGAATGTTTATATCAAGTATGGCGGAGAAAATCAACATTTCTATGGCTGGGGACCGGAGGATGCGGAACGTTGCAAGCGTATGGAGATACTTGGTTTACCCATCTATCGGGCTCAAGGACCACTCCTGCATTTGTTTCATCCCAGAATGCAGAACTCTTGGTTTGGTAATCAGAGGTTGGAGTATGCAAACAGGATGGAATTTATCAGAGTGGCAGGAATGACCAGAAGCCAATTGCTGCAATATATATCTGGATGGAGTATTGGAATATAAGAGGGATGAACTTCATCCCCCCCCCTCTGATAAACTAAAACGAGCAATCATTTTTTTTGATTGCTCGTTTTATTTGGTAGCCCCTGGGGGAATCGAACCCCCCTTTCAAGAATGAAAATCTTGCGTCCTAACCGATAGACGAAGGGGCCATCCTTGGCATCGATGATTTCTCTCTCGATTGCGAGTGCAAAGGTAGTGACTTTTTTTGAATTACCAAATATTTCCCAAACTTTTTTTCTAACTTTTTGTTCATACTCCATTGAATTGACTATTTACCTAAACTCATTTTTTATGAAAACAATCTTAAAATCAATGACTTGTATTGCTATTGGTGCAATGATGGCTGAACCGGCTGCTGCGCAACAAAAAGACAACTATCCTGAACTTGAAGGGCCCGGTCCGGTAATTATTATCTCGAAGGATAAAAATGGAAAGCAAGAATTAATCGATGTATTTAACGAAACACAACGTCCGCATTTTCATGACCCTCGTGCTCCGCGTTTCTTGCTCACTGACCGGCAGGGTAAATTTGCTCTCGGTATTGGCGGTTATTTGAAGACTACCATGGAGTATGATTTTGACGGAACGGTGGATGATATCGATTTTATTCCTGCTCTAATTCCGCAACCGGGGAGTACCCAAGTGCGCAATCAGTTCCAGATGGACGCCGGCACGTCTACCATCTTCCTTAAATTGGTGGGGCGCACCAAGCATTTGGGCAATTTCATTGTCTATACGGCGGGTAACTTCCGGGGCAGTGGCAAGACCTTCGAGCTTCAGAACGCTTATCTTTCTTTCCTCGGCTTCACGATGGGCTATGACACGGGGCTGTTCATGGACCTTGCGGCTTGTCCTCCGACCATCGACTTCCAGGGACCGGATGGCATGACTTTCTATCGTGCCACCCAGTTGCGTTACGAGGCCAATCTGATGAAGGGGCTGAAAGTGGGCGTGGGTGTGGAAATGCCTTCCGTAGACGGTACGCCTGCCAAGGATGTAAGAATCAATAAACAGCGCATGCCGGATATTCCTGCTTATGTGCAATATTCTTGGACAAAGGGCAGCCATGTGCGTGTGGGCGGAATTTTGCGTAGCATGACTTACGAAGACGAGGTCAGCAACAAGGCGAAATCCATTACCGGATGGGGCATTCAGGCATCGGCAACGGCCGGGCTGGGTAATTTCCGTGCATACGGACAGTTTACATACGGTAAGGGCATTGCCCAATATCTGAATGACATGAGTAACTTGAACGTGGACATTGTGCCGGTGGCTGATGAGGCCGGACGAATGCAGGTGCTTCCCATGCGTGGATGGTTTGCGGGGTTGCAATATAACTTCTCGAAGCGTGTTTTTGCTTCCACCTCTTATAGCCAGTCACGTTTGTTTACCAAGGATTGCTATGCTCACTTCAACGAGACCCAGTATAAAAAAGGACAATATCTGGTGGCAAACGTATTTTGGAATGTGACTCACAATTTTCAAGTGGGGGTGGAGTATTTGCATGGATGG
>OLZR01000168.1_pt1 | contig 44615 bp, 39 predicted proteins | sample 1644421 | NCBI WGS metagenome assembly OLZR01 (sample SAMEA103958132, study PRJEB25191) | human gut metagenome | biome: human-associated habitat [ENVO:00009003]; feature: intestine environment [ENVO:2100002]; material: feces | place: Germany | collected 2013/2015 | reverse complement strand
CTGCCGCACCTCGCTCGCCGTATCGGCACTTAGAATTATGCGGTATTGCCTTAGCGCTTTTTATAAAAGCGCTGTGCCGAAGCAACGCCTGCGGGGAAAATGATGTTCACCTGCACAGAGCGTGGTTTTAACCGATTGGCAGTTTGGAAACAGCGGCTGTGAGGGACAAAAGGGGAGTGACTCCGTGTGAAAAGCGTGATAAAGCGCATTTTGGGCACCATTCCGGTGCTGATCGGCGTGGTACTGCTCATCTTCATCATGCTGCGCATTGTTCCCGGCAATGCGGCGGCTATGCTGCTGGGTGAACATGTGGACCAGGCCACCATTGAACGCCTGACTGAAGTGATGGGGCTGGATAAGCCGGTGATCGTGCAGTTCTTTGACTATCTGGCCGGGGCGATCCATGGGGACCTGGGCATCAGTTATAAATATAACCGCGCTGTTACCGATATGATCATAGAGGCGTTCCCCTACACGCTGGAACTGGCCCTGCTGGCGGCGCTGTTCGCCTGGGTGCTGGGCCTTGGCACCGGTATTATAGCAGCCATCAGGCAGAACAGCCTTGTGGACCACCTGTTCATGGGCGTTTCGCTGGCTGGCGTTTCCATGCCTATTTTCATGGTGGCGCTGCTGCTGCAATACCTGTTTGCCTTCAAAATCAAGGCATTCCCGCTTACGCTGGATGGTACCTTCCTTTCCATGATTCTGCCCGCCATTGCCCTGGGCTGGAACAGCGCAGGCAGCATTGCCCGTATGACGCGCTCCAGCCTGCTGGAAGTGATGCAGGCGGATTATATTGATACCGCCCGTGCCAAAGGCCTGCGCAAGCAGGCGGTTATTCTGGGCCATGCGCTCAAAAACTCCATGCTGCCGGTCATTACCATGATGGCATTGCAGTTTTCCGGCATGCTGTCCGGCGCAGTTATCACCGAGAGCATTTTTGCCATTCCCGGCATCGGCCGCCTTGCCACCACAGCAATCCAGAACCGTGATATGCCGGTGCTGCAGGGGACCGTGCTGTTTACCACCGTGCTGGTCATTGCAGGCAACCTGATTGCGGACCTGCTGTATTCTGTGCTGGACCCGCGCATCAGAAAGGAGGCATAAGCCATGGCAGACGAAATGTTGAAAAATGCCCAGCCGCAGGAATTGGAAAGCCAGATCGGCGAAGAGGACGGCCTGAAAGAACAGCTGCTGCGCATGTGCCGCCAGAACAAGCTGGCTGCCTTTTCGGCTGTGCTGATTCTGGTTGTCATCCTGATAGCTATTTTTGCTCCCGTTCTGGCCCCCTATGGTGAGGCTGAGCAGGACCTGATCAGCCGCTTGCAGGGCCCCAGCGCTGCCCACTGGTTTGGCACGGATGAACTGGGCCGCGATGTGTTCTCCCGTATTCTGTATGGTTCGCGCCTTTCGCTTACCATCGGTATTCTGCCCAGCATCATCTCGCTGGTGGTGGGCATCTTCTTTGGCCTGCTGGCCGGTTACTTTGGCGGCTGGGTGGATTATGTCATCATGCGCCTGGCGGATATCATGCTGTCCATCCCGTCCCTGCTGCTGGCCATGGTGGTTATGTACACCCTGGGTCAGTCCACCGTCAACCTGTTTATCGCGCTTTCCCTCACCAGCTGGGCCAGTGTGGCCCGCGTGGTGCGCAGCCAGACCCTGAGCCTGAAGGAGAGCGAATATGTTGAGGCTGCCCGTTCGATCGGCGTCAGCAACGGCAAAATCATGCTCAAGCATATCCTGCCCAACTGCATTCCCTCATTGATCGTTCTGTTTACCCTGAATGTTCCCTCTGCCATTCTGTCTGAAAGCTCGCTGAGCTTTTTGGGCATCGGCGCACAGCCCCCGGCAGCATCCTGGGGCCTGATGGTCAACCAGTCCAAGCAGTTTTTGTTCACCCAGCCCTGGCTGGCCTTGGCACCCTGCATTGCCATTATGATCGTGGTGCTGGCGTTCAACTTTTTGGGTGACGGTCTGCGCGATGTGCTGGACCCCTACATGAAGAACCAGTAACGGCGGGGGAGAAGTAAAAGATGGAAAATAATAATAATGTTCTGGAAATCCGCGGCCTGAACTCCTATTTCTTTACCGAAAAAGGCGTGGCCCCGGCGGTGGATGGCCTGGACCTGGATATTCCCAAGGGCAAGATCATCGGCCTGGTGGGGGAGAGCGGCTGCGGCAAAAGCATGACCGCCAAATCCATTATGGGCCTGCTGAAATACCCCGGCCGCGTGGCGGGCGGCAGCATCCGGTTTGAAGATCAGGACCTGACCAGACTTTCGGATAAAGAGCTGCGCAAGATCTGCGGCAATGATATTTCGATGATCTTTCAGGAGCCGATGACCAGCCTGAACCCGGTGCTCAAGGTGGGCCGCCAGGTGCGCGAAACGCTGCTGGTGCATAACCCGACCATGAGCAAGGCGGAAGCCAAGCAGCGCGTGGTGGAAATGTTCCAGCGTGTTGGCATCCCCGAAGCGGAAAAGCGCTATGACTGCTACCCGCACGAGCTTTCCGGCGGCCTGCGCCAGCGCGTGATGATTGCCATGGCCATGGTGTGCAAGCCCAAGCTGCTGATTGCCGATGAGCCCACCACCGCACTGGATGTGACAATTGAAGCCCAGATCCTGCGCCTGATGAAGGAGCTGCGGGACGAAACCGGCATGAGCGTGCTGATCATCACCCATAACATGGGCGTTGTGGCGGAAATCTGTGACTATGTGTATGTCATGTACGCAGGCAAGATCATGGAACAGGCCGAAACCTTTGAGCTGTTTGACCATACCATGCACCCCTATACCAAGGGCTTGCTGGATTCCATCCCGCGCATTGGCCAGAACGCCGAGCGGCTGCACACCATCCCCGGTGTGGTGCCCAACCTGCTGCACCTGTCGCAGGGCTGCCCGTTCAGCAACCGCTGCGAATATGCCACCGACCAATGCCGCACGGAAAAAGCGCAGCTGCATCCCGTTGCACCGGATCATCAGGTGCGCTGCTTCCGCTGTGAGGAGGAACATCAATGAGCGAGGTAAAACACGAAGTTCTTTTGCAGGCAAAAGGTATTTATAAAAACTTTGAAACCAGCAAAAAAGACCAGGCTGTCCATGCCCTGACCAATGTGGATCTGACCCTGTACCGCGGCGAAACGCTGGCCCTGGTGGGGGAGAGCGGCTGTGGCAAAAGCACCCTGGGACGCACCCTGATCCGCATGCTGCCCGCAACCAGGGGCAGCGTGACCTTTGAAGGGCAGAACATCACCGCCATGAAGGATAAGGAATTTGCCCCCCTGCGCCGCCGGATGCAGATGGTCTTCCAGGACCCGTATGCCAGCCTTGACCCGCGCATGAAGGTGCGGGATATCATTGCCGAACCGTTGGAAACCTATCATGTATGCAAAACCAAAGCCGAAACCACCCACCGCGTGCTGGAATTGATGCAGGCTGTTGGTGTACCGGCAGAGTTTTTGAACCGTTACCCGCACCAGTTCAGCGGCGGCCAGCGCCAGCGCATCGGCATTGCCCGCGCCATTGCGCTGCAGCCGGACCTGATCGTCTGCGATGAACCGGTCTCCGCATTGGATGTTTCGGTGCAGAGCCAGGTGTTGAACCTGCTCAAGGACCTGCAAAAGCAGTACGGCCTGACCTATCTCTTCATCGGGCATGATCTTTCTGTCATCAACTTTATTGCGGACCGCGTTTGCGTAATGTTCCTGGGCCATGTGTGCGAGGTTGCCACCAAGGAAGAGCTCTACAGCCGCCCCATGCACCCCTATACCGCCTTTTTGATGGATGCCATCCCGCAGGCGGATCCACACCGCCGCAACCAGCACCGCCGTGTGCTGATGGGCGAAGTGCCCAGCCCGGTCAACCTGCCGTCCGGCTGCTGCTTCCATACCCGCTGCCCTTACGCAACGGAGCGCTGCCGCACCGAGGCTCCGGAGCTGCGGGAATGGGATGGCCGTATGGTTGCCTGCCACCGCGCGGGCGAAAACTGGGACTGAGATAACACAGTGAGGAAATAACAATGCAGGCAGTAATCAACGTGGCCATAGCGCCGCTTACCACAAACCCGGCCCTCTGGGCGCAGAACCCGCAGCAATCCCGTCTGGTGGATGAGCTTTTGCTGGGCATGCCGGTGGAAATTACCGGCGAAGCCGAACAGCACATGGTACCGGTACGCACCTTTTACGGCTATACCGGCTGGGTAGCACAGGATGCTTTGCTGGCTGGCCCCAAGACGGAAGAATGGCTGGTTCAGCCGCAGATGGTGGTCATAGCCCGCTGGGCTGATGTGCTGGCGGAACCCCGTGTGCAGGGGGCCTGCGTGGCTGCTGGCCTGCCCTTGGGCGCCCGCGTGGCCGTGCAGGGGGAGCCGGAAGACGGCTGGCAGGCCGTAACGCTGCCGGATGGCCGCACCGGTTACCTGCGTGCGGACACGCTGGCCCCGCTGTACACCCAGCCCTGCGAGCAGGACCAGGAAAAGCTGCGTGCAGCCATTGCCCAGGCAGCCAAGCGCTACCTTGGCACGCCCTACCGCTGGGGCGGCAAAACCCCGGCGGGCATTGATTGCTCCGGCCTGTGCAGCATGGCATACCTGCTGTGCGGTATTTCCATCTGGCGGGATTCCGAGCTGAAAGAGGGCTACCCTATCCATCCGGCCCATGTTTCGGATATGCGCGTGGGAGATCTGGTGTATTTCCCCGGCCATGTGGCGCTCTATCTTGGCAATGGAGAGTACATTCATTCCACCGCGCAAGCAGGGGATAATGGTGTTGTGATCAACAGCTTTTACCCGGATTCCCCCCTCTACCGCCCTGACCTGCCCAAGCAGATCACCGCAGTAGGCTCCTACTTTGCCCGCCGGGAGGCAACCTGATAAAATTGAAATGAAGAAAAGCGCCTCTCTGTGATAGGAACAGAGGGGCGCTTTGATATGGGTTTTATAATAAATGCGGTCAAAAGTGCGGTCAGATAAAAAAAGAACTAGACGATAAAACATACGTTTTAACGTTCAACACTTTGGCGGGAGCTGGTGGATTCGCCAAGCCGCGGTCTAAGCAACAGTCCGCAGGACTGTTGCTTGCCGCCTTCGGGCGGCCGACCTGTTCGAACCCTACCAGTTCCAGCACAAAAAAAAGACCCGCAACCTCAGTTGCGGGTCTCTTTTGGTGGGAGCTGGTGGATTCGAACCACCGAAGCATTAAGCAGCAGATTTACAGTCTGTCCCCATTGGCCACTCGGGAAAGCTCCCATATTCATTTGTGCGCCTGCCTTAACAGTGCTTGATTAGTATATCAGAGCCTGAGCAAAAATGCAAGCCCTATTTTGAAAAAAATTGAAGTTTTTTGCTGCAATGCGGGAAAATGGGGTAAAAGATGCTGTATAACGAACAATTTTCGCGCGAGAAGGCACAGTGGTTAATAATTTGAAGAAAAGCCCAAAAAGCCCTTGCTTTTTTGCGGCGGGTATGCTAAAATACTTTTTGCAATGCCAAGGCGTTGCCTTATGCGGAAGTGCTGGAATCGGCAGACAGGCACGTTTGAGGTGCGTGTGTCTATGACGTGTGGGTTCAAGTCCCATCTTCCGCACCAACCAAAAGAGCGCTGAATCGTTAAGGTTCAGCGCTCTTTTGGTTTATCAGTACCCACTCTTTCAACAAAGCCTCTCACAACGTACATAGAACAAAACAGGCCGCACAGCCTGCGCCACCTTGGTGGCGGCAGCCGTGCGGCCTGGTCTATTTGAATCATTCGTAAGTGCGGCGTCCGGCAAAAATGCACAGAGGGCGGTTACACTTGCCGGTGCCCATCAGCTGGGTGGCAGCGCACAGGGTTGCGCCGGCGCTGGAACAGGCGGGGATGCCGTCATAGAACAGCACCTCCCGTGCGGCGCGCTCGGCATCGGCCGAGGAGACCGTCAGCACGGTATCCACTACATAGGGGTTATAGTTTTCCGGCACAAAACCGGGCCCGATGCCCGCAATGCTGTGGTGGCCAATGAACCCGCCGGAAATGGCGGCGCATTCGCTGGGCTCCACGGCCACAATGCGGATCATGCTGTTCCAGGCTTTCAGGTATTCCGCCACGCCGGTAATGGTGCCGCCGCTGCCCACGCCGATCACCACAGCATCAATCGCATCCCCGGCGGCTTTTAAAATCTGGGGACCGGTCACGCGGCGGTGATATTCGGGGTTATCATCATTGGCAAAGTAGTTGGTAAAGTAACCGTTATAGCGGGCGGCGGTGTCCTTGGCAACCTGTTCCAGCGCACGGCGGCCGCCGCTGCCGCATACCACAATACGCGCCCCCAGGTTTTGCAGATGCTGCCTGCGGGAAAGCGGCAGGCTGCTGGGCACCACCAGAATGCAGGGGTGGCCTGTGGTGGCGCAGCTTACCGCAAGGGCAGCGCCAAAACTGCCGGAACTGGCTTCCACCACCGGCATGCCGGGCTGCAATGTGCCGCGCTCGGTGGCAAAAGCCAGCATGGTTTCGGCCACGCCGTCCTTGCAGGTGCCGGTAGCGCCGCCAAAATCCAGATATGCCAATATGCTGGAAGCAAGTTCGTGCCGCCCGGAATACCCCGAAAGCCGCACCACCGGGGAACGGTACACGTCCTGATAATAGCTCTGCAATATTGCCATAGCCTGGCAGACCTCCTTGCAAAAATCAGGCAGGGGAGAACACGCAGTCCGTAAAATCCGCCCCGTTCTGTAAATTTCACCCAATATACAATATATTATAGCATATCCGGCGCGGCTTTGTACATGAAAAAAACATATTTTGCCGCAGTTTTTATGGCAAAAATGCTGGGCGGGCACAAAAAGCTGAAAAAAACGCAAAAAACAGCCGGATACCGCACCTTTGGGCCTTGACAGTATAACTTTAGAGTGTTATAATTCAAAAGCTGTAAAGAAAAAACACTTTACAGCAGTCAGAGGAACAGACAACACAAAGGGGGCACGGCCGTGGCAGCCAAAGCAGGTAAGGACCTTGGATTTTCCATCCTGCTGGATTATTACGGCATGGTCCTGACGGAAAAACAGCGCAATATTCTGACAGAATATTATAACGATGACCTTTCGCTGGCTGAAATTGCCGAAAATTATGGCATAACCCGCCAGGGAGTACGGGATGCCATCAAGCATGGCGAAGCGACCCTGATGGAGATGGAGGAAAAGTTGGGCACTGCCCGCCGGACCGAAGCCATTCGGGCAGATCTTGCCCGGCTGGAAGAGCTTGTCAGCGAGGTGCGCGTGTGCAATACTGGGTTGTTTGAACCGGATACCCGCGTTCAGCGGGCTACCGAGGAGATGCTGACCATTATTCACCGCCTTGATACGCAGGAGGAACTGCCCGATGGCATTTGAATCTTTAAGCGAGCGTCTGAACGGCGTTTTCAAAAAACTGCGCGGCAAAGGCAAGCTGAGTGAAGCGGATATCAAGGCTGCGATGCGGGAAGTCCGCATGGCGCTGCTTGAAGCGGACGTCAACTACAAAGTCGCAAAGGATTTCTGCGCGCAGGTTTCGGAGCGCGCCATGGGCCAGGAAGTGATGGAAAGCCTGACCCCCGCCCAGCAGGTTGTCAAGATCGTTAACGAGGAACTGACCAAGCTGATGGGCGGCGAGGAACCCCAGACCCTGCACATCAAAAATAAGGGCCAGACCGTTATGATGATGTGCGGCCTGCAGGGTAACGGTAAAACCACCCATGCGGCAAAGCTGGGCCGCTATTATAAAGCCCAGGGCCGCCGCCCACTGCTGGTAGCCTGTGATATCTACCGCCCCGCAGCAATTGACCAGCTGCGCATTGTAGGCGAGCAGGCAGGCGTTCCCGTCTATGAGATGGGCACCGAAAAGCCGGAAAAGATTGCCAAGCAGGCAGTTGAGTACGCCAAAGACCACGGCTATGATATCGTTATCATTGATACCGCAGGCCGTTTGCAGATCGACGACCAGCTGATGGACGAGCTGGTGCGCATCAAGCAGGCTGTTGAAGTGGATGAGACCCTGCTGGTTGTGGATGCCATGTCCGGTCAGGAGGCCGTCAACGTTGCTAAGACCTTTAACGAAAAGGTTGGCATCAGCGGCGTGGTCCTGACCAAAACGGACGGCGACACCCGCGGCGGTGCGGCGCTTTCGGTTCTGGCCGTTACCGGCAAGCCAATCTACTTCCAGGGCACCGGCGAGAAGCTGGATGCGCTGGAGCCGTTTTACCCGGCGCGCATGTCCAGCCGTATCCTTGGCATGGGCGATGTGCTGAGCCTGATCGAAAAGGCCCAGACCTTGCAGAATGACAAGGAAGCTGAAGAAGCCGCCAAGCGAATGATGGCCAACAAGTTCGATATGAACGATATGTTGACCCAGTTCGCCCAGATCCGCAAGATGGGCGGTGCGTCCGCGCTGCTGGCCATGATGCCCGGCGCCAACCAGATCAGCTCCGAACAGATGGACCAGATCGATGAAAAGGCGCTGCCCCATATTGAAGCCATCATCTACTCCATGACGCCGGAAGAGCGTGCGCATCCTTCCATCATCAACCCCAAGCGCAAGCGCCGCATTGCGGCGGGCAGCGGCCAGACGGTTGAGGACGTGAACAAGCTGCTGCGCCAGTTTGAAGCCATGCAGAAGATGATGAAAAAGGTCAAGCGCAACCCCAAGGGCTTTATGCGCGGCCTTGGCGGAATGAGAGGCCTGCGCTGAGCAGCCTGTTATGAATTTGATATGACCCGTAAGCCTCTCTGGCCCCAGGGTGATATATAAATTGCAAGCCCACGAGGGAAAACCACGGGGCCGTAAAAACAAAATTTTGGAGGATATTTACCATGGTTAAGATTCGTCTGCGCCGCATCGGCGCCAAGAAAGCTCCTTTCTATCGCATTGTTGTTGCTGACAGCCGCTTTGCTCGTGACGGCCGCTTCATCGAAGAGATCGGCTACTACGATCCGACCAAGGAGCCCAGCGTTGTCAAGATCGACGCCGACAAGGCTAAGCAGTGGCTGGCCAACGGCGCTCAGGCTACCGATACTGTTCGTGTTCTGCTGAAGAAAGAGAACATCCTGTAATTAAACGGAGGAACGCCACATGCAGGAACTGCTGATTGCCGTTGCCCGTGGCCTTGTGGAAGATAAGGACGCGGTGCAGGTAACGGTTGACCCCGCGCGTGAGGACGGCACGGTTGTGTACCATCTCACGGTGGCAGAAGGCGACATGGGCCGCGTGATTGGCAAACAGGGCCGCATTGCCAAGGCAATCCGTGTTGTCATGCGTGCCGCCGCCGTCCGCCAGAACGAAAAAGTCGTGGTGGAAATCGGCTGATTTTTGCCACCCAGCACTCTGCCGCTTTGCGCGCAGGGTGCTTTTTATTTGCCGCCGCTTTTGTGCGATTTATTCTAGGAGGTTCCCCCTATGCAAAACTATCTGCCCGCCTGCAAAATTGTTTCCACCCACGGTGTCCGCGGCGAAATGAAAGCCCTGCCGCTGTGCGACGGCGCACAGTTCCTGGCCAAGTTCAAGCGCCTGTACGCTGCCGCAAACGGCAGCGGCGAAGTTGCGCTGCGCGGGGTGCGCGCCCAGGGCAATATGCTGCTGGTCAAGCTGGCCGGGGTGGAGGATATGGATGCCGCCCGCGCCCAGGTGGGCAAAACCTACTATTTTGCCAAGGCGGATGCCAAACTGCCGGAGGGCCGCTATTTTATTGATGATCTGATCGGCTGCACTGTGCTGCATGCGGACGATGGCCGCACCCTTGGCATCGTTGCAAAGGTGGACCACCCCGGCGTACAGGATATCTATATTGTGCGCGATGCAGCGGGGGAGGAGCACTGGATCCCTGCCGTGCCGGAGTTTGTGGTGGATGTGGATATTGCGGCCCGCACGGTAAAAATGCGCCCCATTGCGGGCATGTTTGATGAGCCGGTCAACGGCGATGAGGAGTAATTGATGCGCATTGATATTGTCACCCTGTTCCCGGAACTGTGCGATGGCTTTTTGAGCACCAGCATCCTGGGGCGCGCCCGCGCCAAAAACCTGTTTGAAGCGCACTGCCACCAGATCCGGGATTACACCAAAAACAAACAGCGCCAGACGGACGATTACCCCTATGGCGGCGGCTGCGGCATGGTGCTGTATGCTCAGCCCATTGCAGATTGCCTGCGCGCTGTGGCGGACCAGTGCGCCCAGCAGGGCCGCGCTAAGCCCCATGTGGTGTTTTTGACCGCCGCCGGGCAGCCCTATAACGAGGAAACCGCCCGTCGGCTTTCCAGCTATGAAAGCCTTGCGCTGGTGTGCGGCCACTATGAGGGCATTGACCAGCGCGTGATCGATACCTTTGGCGATGAGGAAATTTCCATCGGCGACTATGTGCTGACCGGCGGCGAGCTGGCCAGCCTGGTGGTGGCAGATAGTGTGCTGCGCCTGCAGCCCGGCGTTCTGGCCGAGGAAAAGGGCTATCAGGACGAAAGCTACTGGGACGGCCTGCTGGAATACCCCCAGTTTACCCGCCCGGAAGTGTGGGAGGGCCAGGCCATCCCGCCGGTGCTACTGACCGGGGACCACAACAAAATTGACGCCTGGCGCGGCCGCCAGAGCCGGGAACGCACCCGCCAGCGCCGCCCGGACCTGTATGACCAGTGGTGCGCCACCCACCCGATCACCCAGATCCCGCGCTGGAAGCGTACCGAGCGTGCCCAGCTGATCAAGACGGATGCCCAGCTGGATGCAGCCGCAAAACTGTTTGCCGAAGGCTGCCGCACCGTCTGCCGGGATGTGTGCACCGAAGCAGGCCTTGCAGAATATACGCCGGAAGCCATGCGCCAGCGCCTGGAAGAAGAGCGCAAGGTGGGCTGGGCATTCTACCTGCACACCACTTCGGATACGCCGGACGGCATGGTGGGTGTCTGCCATAAAACGGGGGAGATCGGCCACCTGTTTGTCACACAGTCCGCCCGCGGCAACGGCATTGGCACAAAGCTGCTGGATTTTGCGCGCAAAAAAATTGCGGAGCACGCCCGGCCCTGGCTGGCCGTGCTGGATGTAAACACGGCGGCCATCGGCCTTTACCGGCGCATGGGCTACCTGCCGGATGGCGTGCGGAACATGTACCAGCCGGGGGTGGATGTAGCATTCTGCAAGCCCTGCAAAGAGCTTGTTATGCGCTATCAGCCCCAGGATCAAGGCTGAACCTGCGGTATTCTGTCGGTTTTTCGTACAGGTTTTGTAGTCTATCTACAATCCGGTTGAAAATAAACTGGTAAAGTTGCACAAGCGGGCCCGGCGCGATTTGTGCCAAATGCGGAATCCTGCCAAAATTGCAAATTTACACTGTACAAAGTCGAACAAATGGGATAAAATATAAACAATCAAGGCGGCACTGATTGTGCAATACCGCCTGAAAGGAGCCCGCGGTAGAGAACTTGGGCGTATCTTTTCATATAAGTAGGAGAGAATAATTATGTACGTTAAAGAAGTTACCGTTGAGAATCAGGTAGGTCTGCACGCTCGTCCGGCCACCTTCTTCATCCAGAAGGCAAACGAGTATAAGTCTTCCATTTGGGTCGAAAAGGAAGAGCGCCGCGTCAACGCTAAGTCCCTGCTGGGTGTTCTGAGCCTCGGCATCGTTGGCGGCACCACCATCCGTATCATTGCTGACGGCACCGATGAACAGGCTGCTGTGGATGGTCTGGTCAAGCTGGTCAACTCCGGCTTCTCTGAATAATCAGATCTTTTGTTTTTGCGGCGGGTGACTGGTCACCCGCCTTTTTTTGTCTGCGCAGCCATGCCGCGCAGACAAAAAATCACTCACCACCCTTATTCAAAAACCATGACAAAACAAGAACTCTACAAAAAAGCCTGTATGCTCCCGCTGTTGCCGGGGGTGTATATCATCCGCGATAAAACGGATACCATCATCTATATTGGCAAAGCCAAGCGCCTGCGCATCCGTGTTTCACAGTATTTCCGCGAGGGCGTACCCCATGACGCGAAGGTCACCCAAATGATCAACCACGCATTTGCGTTCGATGTCATCGTCTGCCAAAGCGAATTTGAGGCCCTGGTGCTGGAAGCCAGCCAGATTAAGGCCCATACGCCAAAGTATAATATCTTGCTCAAAGATGATAAGGGCTACAGCTATGTAAAGATCACCCACGGCCCCTGGCCGCGTATTTCTGCTGCCCTGCAAAAGGACGATGAGAACGCCGATTATATCGGCCCGTTCACCTCGGCTTTTGCGGTGCGGGAGATGGTGGAAACTGCCCAGAACTGTTTTTTGCTGCCCCGCTGCAATAAAGAGTTCCCGCGTGATATCGGCAAGGGCCGCCCCTGCCTGAATGCCCATATCGGCAAGTGCATGGCTGTGTGCAGCGGCAAAATCACCTGCGAAGCCTATAACGAAGCGGTGCAGGGTGCCCTGCGCATGATCCGGTACGGCAAAAAAGATATCGTCAAGCAGCTGAAAGAGAAGATGCAGGCGGCGTCTGACCGGCTGGATTTTGAAACAGCCGCCCTGCTGCGGGATCAGATCGCGGCCATTGACCGCGTGGCGGCGGGCCAGAAGGTGGTTATGGATGCCGGGACAGAGATGGACGTCATCGCGCTGGCGGGCACCACCCGCGCGGTATGCGCAGCGGTGCTGCGCTACCGGGATGGCCGCCTGACCGATAAGCGGGAGTTCGTCTTTCATGATACGACCGATATCGAAGCCGTGCGGGAGGAATTCCTGCCCCAGTATTATCTGGATGGCGAGACGATCCCCAAAACCATTGCGGTGGATACCCTGCCGCCGGACGCCGAAGCGCTGAACCAGGCGCTGAATGAAGCACGCGGCAGCAAGGTGGAGCTGTATGTGCCCCAGCGCGGCGATGTGGCCAAGCTGGTAACAATGGCCTACACCAACGCTGTGGAGCGCCTGGGGCGCGAGAGCGGCCGCTATACCCGCGAGGAAAAGCTGCTGGAAGAAGCCGCCCAGGTGCTGGGCCTGAAAACCCCGCCGAGGGTGATTGAAAGCTATGATATTTCCAACTGGGGCGATGGCTCCAGCGTGTGCGGTATGGTGGTGTTCAAGGATGGCAAGCCTTACCGCGCCGGCTACCGCCGCTTTAAGATGCGCACCGTTGCCGGCACGGACGACTATGCCTCTATGGCGGAAACGCTTTCCCGCCGGGCTGCGGAGTACGAGGCGGCCCGGCGCGGCGAAAAGCCGGATAATGAAACCAACCAGTTTGCCACCATGCCGGATCTGCTGCTGATCGATGGCGGCCGCGGGCAGGTGAGCGCCGTTAAACAGGCACTGCGCGGCACAGCACTGGAACATGTGCCCACCTTTGGCATGGTCAAGGATGACCACCACCGTACCCGCGCCATTGTGGATGATGCGGGCGGGGAAATCGCCATCAACCGGCACCGCAATATCTTTACCTTTGTGACCAATATCCAGGATGAAACCCACCGCTATGCCAACGATTACCGCAAGCGGATGATGCACAAAAAGTCCTATGCGGCAACCCTGACAGAGCTGCCCGGCGTTGGCCCCAAGACCAGCGCGGCACTGCTGGCATATTTCAAAACCGTAACGGCAGTCAAGCAGGCGTCTATTTCGGACCTGGAAGAGGTCAAGGGCATCAGCCACGCCAAGGCGGAGAGCATTTATAATGCTCTGCGCCAATAAACTCAACGCCGGCAACGGCAGGAGAGGGGAAAACCCGGCTGGATTGCAGGCTGGGTTGTAAAATAAGAATGAATGACGGTAAACTCCCTTGACAAGCGGATTTGAACCATCCATAATGTATAAGGCAACACCGCACAATTCCCGCCTTACGGCTTAAGCACCGCTTCGGCGGCTGCGGCACGGCATCTGCGTTGCCAAAATGCTCGATAATGTCGGGTTGCGGTACCCGCATCGTGCTTCGGGGGCAAAAGCCCCTCGCACTCTGCGACCGCTGCCCCTGCTTCGGTTCGCTGTTTCCGCCACTGGCGGCGCTCACCTTTGCAGCATCCAGTATTATCTGCGCTTTTGGCTTAGCAGCTGCCGCACCTCGCTCGCCGTATCGGCACTTAGAATTATGCGGTATTGCCATAAGTGCAACTGTTTATCCCGAATAGGAGTGCTCTGGCTTGAGCTTCCCAGCGGGATGGGTGGCTGCCATATAACAAATGAAAGGCAGGCGGCCTAACATGATGCGTGTGATTGCAGGTACAGCCCGCGGCAAAAACCTTGCTGCGCTACCGGGGGAGGATGTTACCCGCCCCACCATTAACCGCGTAAAGGAGGCAATGTTCTCCAGCGTACAGTTCTCTGTGCCCGGCGCGCGCGTGCTGGACTTGTTTGCAGGCAGCGGCCAGCTTGGCATTGAGGCATTATCCCGCGGAGCCAAGCGCTGTGTTTTCCTGGATGCTTCCCGCGAGGCGATCCAGATCGTGCTGGCCAACTGCAAAACGGCGGGCGTGTTTGCGCAGAGCCGGGTCATCCCGGATGATGCGTTCCACTTTTTGGCCACCACGCAGGGAGAGTTTGATCTTGCCCTGCTGGACCCGCCGTACCACCACGGCACGGTAGCCAAAGCACTGCCGCAGCTGGCAGCGCACATGGCCCCTGGCGGTGTGGTGCTGTGTGAAACAGAACTGGACGCCGAGCTGCCGGAACAGGTTGAGGGGCTTGTTTTGGCAAAACAATATAAGTACGGCAAGATTTTGGTAAGCCGCTATGAGAAAGAGGAACAGCTATGAATGTTGAGGAACTGCTGGATATGCTGGAGGAAACGCTGGAGGAGGGTACCGCTGTGCCGTTTGCCGCCGCCAAGCGTGTGGTAGATGTGGACCGCTGCCGCGATATTGTGGATGAGGTGCGCAATAACCTGCCCGATGAACTGCGCGACAGCAAAAAGATTGTGGCAGACCGCGAGCAGATTTTAAAGAACGCCCAGACCGATGCGGATAACATCATCAAGCAGGCAGAGGAACGCGCACGGGTGCTGGTATCGGACAAAGAGATCACCAAGCGCGCACAGAAGATGGCCGTGGAGCTGGTGAACGCCGCACAGGCACAGGCGAAAAAGATCAACAATGCCTCCGCGGCTTATTGTGAGAATATCCTCAAAAACTCGGAGGAAGTTCTGGCCCGCAGTGTGGCGGATATCAAAAATACCCGCATGAACCTGCGCAACCTGGCCAGCCGCGGTCCCCATGGCCCACAGAAACCGAATCTGTAAAATCGGCCCCCTGTGCGGGCTTTGTGAAAGAGATCTGCACGGTTCCTGCCCCGCAAACAACAAATAAGACAGCATTTGTGAAAACTTTATGGCCCGCAGCGCTTTTTGGCGCTGTGGGCTTGCTTTTTGCCCCACGATTTGGTACTATATAAGTGTTCCAGTGGGTAAAAGTGGGCAGTTTGGGGTTAAAGTGGTGAGTTATCCACACATTCCACAGGGTTGTTAACCGCGAAATTCCGCTGAAACGCTAAAAAAGCGACAGTTCCAACCGGGAAGGGGGCGGGTTCGACAATGTTCATGGGTCAGTATGACTACGCAGTGGACGCAAAGGGCCGTCTGAATTTCCCCGCAAAGTTCCGGGATGGAATGGGCGAAACCTTTATCGTGACCCGCTGGCTGGACCATTGCCTTGCCGCGTTCCCGCCGGAGGAGTTTGAAAAAGTGGCCCAGCGCATTGCCGAAAAAGGTATGGTAAAGGGCCGCAATGTCAGCCGTATGCTGTATTCCTCTGCGGTGGAAGTAACACCGGATAAGCAGGGCCGCATTCAGCTGCCCGCAAAACTGCGGGAATACGCCAACCTGGACCACGATGTGAGCGTGATCGGCAACCGCAACTTTGCGGAAATCTGGAACACCCAGGATTGGGAAGCCCGCCAGGCGGAAAGCGATGAAGATTTTACCGCCGCAATGGAAGACCTTGATTTTTAAGATATACTTTGAGCGGGGGTGTACCCCTGCATGTTAAACCGTGTGAAACGGGGAAAGAGGAGAACACCGTGGAATTTAGTCATATCCCCGTTTTGCTCAGCCAATGCCTTGATGGGCTGGCCATTGACCCTGCCGGGATTTATCTGGACGGAACGGCCGGCGGGGCAGGCCACTCAAAGGAAATAGCAAAACGCCTGACCACCGGGCGGCTGATCTCGCTGGATCAGGACCCGGATGCGGTGGCAACCGCTGCCGCAAGGCTAAAGGGCTTACCCGCCCAGGTGGTTCAGGCCAACTTCCGCGAAACCGCCCGCGTGCTGGATGAACTGGAGATCCCCTTCATCAACGGCGCGCTGCTGGACCTTGGCGTTTCCAGCCACCAGCTGGACGATGCCGAGCGTGGCTTCTCCTATCACGCGGATGCCCCGCTGGATATGCGCATGAGCCAGCAGGGACCCACCGCGGCAGACTTGGTGAACACCCTGGACCGTGAGGAACTGACCCGCATCCTGCGCGATTATGGTGAGGAACCGTATGCCTGGCAGATTGCGGGTAAAATCGTGAAAGCACGGGAGGAAGCCCCGATTTTGACGACCCTGCAGTTTGCGGACCTGATTGCATCCGCTATGCCGCCTGCCGAGCGCCGCAAGAACAAGAACCCCGCCCGCCGCAGCTTCCAGGCAGTGCGGATTGCCGTCAATGGGGAACTGGATGCCCTGAACGAGGGGATGGAGGCGATTTTCAGCCGCCTGGCCCCCGGCGGGCGGTTCTGCATCATCACGTTCCACAGCCTGGAAGACCGGCTGGTAAAACAGAAGTTCCGCCGCTGGGCCCAGCGCTGCACCTGCCCGCCGGAGCAGCCTATTTGCACCTGCGGCGGGATGCCCAAAGCGAAACTGATTACCCGCAAGCCGATTGAAGCGGACGCTGGTGAGTTGGAAGAAAACCGCCGCAGCCGTTCCGCCAAGCTGCGCGTACTGGAAAAATTATAAGCGTGCCAGGAGGGAACATTGGCAGCGCGGCATGGCGCTTGTGACCATGCCGCACAGCTTAAGGAAAGCCGAAATTTTACGATACGAGAAAGGGGGCGGCGCCCATGGCTTCCACAGCAGCAGAAATTTCAACCAACAATCATTCCGGTTCCTCCCGCACACCGCGGGTGCGCGTTGTCAAGGGCGGACGCTACGGCCTGAGCAAGGCACGCCAGTTTGCCCGCACGGCGGGCACGGTGCTGGTCATTGCCATCTTTTTTGGTTTGTTTGCCAGCATTGTCGCCAGCCAGGCACGCATCACACAGCTTTCCGGCGAAATTGATGACGCCAAGTCGGAACTGACCAATGCCCAGAGCTATAACGACTATCTGTCCACCACCATGGATCAGATCACCAACAGCACCAGCGTCCAGCAGGAAGCGGAGGATCGGCTGGGGCTGGTTAAAATGGACCCCAGCCAGGTGACGTATGTCCGGCTGGAGGATGAAAGCGTGATCGAACGCGCAGCCGGCACAGCAGACAAGTTTTTTGCCGGTATCAAAACCGCAGCGCTCAGTCTGCTTGGCAGTTTTGACCCGTAAGCGATCCGGTCAAGGCAATACCGCATAACTTTGGGTGCCCAAGCCATCAGGTGGGAATCATGCGGTGCTGCCCTTACATTGCGCCAAAGCGTGCATCCCAACAGGAGCACGCTTTTTTTGCCATCATGGGCGGGCGCGTATTCGTGCAAACAGTCTTTTCTGTAAAGGAATGAACCTATGCCAAAGCAACCCGACAACAAGAATCAATCCACGCGTCATCACAACCGCCGCAGCCCGGAGCCGGGGCAGAATCATGCGCTTACGCTGAACGGACGCATCATGGTTTTGCTGCTGGTGATCGGCTTTATCGCTGCGGGGTGCGGCGTTCTGATTTATAAGCTGTATACCCTGCAGATCCGGGATGCTGAGCAGTACCGTGTTCAGGCGGCGGAACAGCAGCTTTCCGATACCCAGATCCCCGCCACGCGCGGCTCTATTTATTCTGCTAACGGCAAACTGCTGGCTAAAAGCAGTGTGGTGTGGAACATTATTGCCAACCCGTCCAAGTGCAACCAGGATTATGTGGCGGAAGCCAGCCAGAAAATCAGCGAATTGCTGAACGGGAGCGTCAGCGCGGAAAAAATTCAGGAGCAGCTGAGCAAAACGAACAGCCAGTACCGCGTGATTGCCAAGGACATTGATATGGTAACGGCGCAATCCATTATTGACTATGCCAACACCAAACGCATTACCAACGGCAAGGCGGAGGGGGATCCGGATGCCAAGTACGAAACGGTGCTTTCCATGTACAAGGAATCCTCCTCCACGCGGGAATACCCTAACGGAATGTACCTTTCCTCGGTCTTGGGCTTTTGTGATGACAGCGGCAACGGCATGTACGGCCTGGAAAAATCGTATGATGAGAAACTGGTCGGTACACCGGGGCGCAGCATCAGCAGCGAGAACGCATGGGGCTATGAACTGGCTAACGAGGAAAGCGATACCCATGCGGCTATCAACGGCTATAACCTGAACCTGACCATTGACGATACCATCCAGACCGTGCTGGAAACCGAGCTTTCCAACGCGATTGATGACTATGATGTGCAGAACCGTGCCAGCGCCATTGTGATGAATGTGAACACCGGCGCGGTGCTGGGTATGGCAACGGCGCCGCAGTTTGACCCCAACGATCCGTATAATATCACCGAACCCAAATTGCAGGCTATCCTGGATAATGCCGGAACGGCACTGACGGAGGACGATATTTCCGTCCTGCAAAGCCGTTTGGGGCAGGACGCCGTAGCTGATATCATTGCGGACGGCGTTGTGAACCCCAACGGAACAAAAAGCATCGACGAAGAAGGCAACGAAATCGACGTTCCCAGCGAAAAAAGCCAGCTGCAGGGCATGATCCGTGAGGCCGAGTGGAAGAACAAAGCCGTGACGGAATTGCATTACCCCGGCTCAGTCTTTAAGCTCATGACGGCCGCTGCGGCGCTGGATTCCGGCCTGATGGGGGCGGACCAGCAGTTTTACTGCGGCAGCGACCTGACAGTATTCCCCAATACCGAGTGGGAACACAGCTACCGCTGCGCCGAGGGCAACGCTCACGGCTGGCTGGATATGGCCGGGGCGCTGAACCACAGCTGCAACCTGTACTTTATCCAGGTGGCGGAAAAAATGAGCGCCGAATTCTTTTATAACTACTACCAGGCGTTTGGCCTGACCCAGACCACTGGCATTGACCTGCCGTATGAGGCAAAGGGCATCTCCAAAACCCAGCAGGAGATGGAGCAGGTGGAAACGGACCTGTACTCCACCGCGTTCGGCCAGTCCCAAAAGCTGACCCTGATCCAGATGGCAGCCGCCGTGGCTTCCACCGTGAACGGCGGCTACCTGATGACCCCCTATGTGGTGGATAATATGACGGACGACACCGGCAACGTGGTATGGCAGGCTGAAACCGACATTAAGCGCCAGGTCGTCAGCGAGGAAGTCAGTGAGCAGATCCGCGCCATGATGGAAAACAACGTGGGTCACACCGGTACCAGCAATGACCTGGACTATCACGGTTGTGCCAGCGCTTATGTGGCGGGCTACCGCATCGGCGGCAAATCCGGTACGGGAGAACAGCTGGACTGGAAAGGCGCTTACAAGTACCGCCCGGACGGCGACTACCGCAAGGCCATCAGCTTTGCTGCCATCCTTCCGGCGGACGACCCGGAAATTCTGGTGCTGGTCATGATGGATGACCCGCGCTGGATCGTTGACTACGCTTCCCAGATTGTGGCCCCTGTTACCGGCAACATCATCAGCCAGATCGCGCCGTATCTTGGCATTGAACGGGATGCTTCTTATGATAGCAACGGCAGTGTGGAAGTGCCAAATGCCATTGGCACCCGCTGGACTTCCGCCCAGGTCAAGATGAACGCCGCCGGGCTTTCCCACCGGTTTGTGGATACCAGCGATGGCGATGTTGTGTATCAGTACCCCGCAGGCGGCACCGTGGTGCCCGCAGGCTCCACGGTTTACCTGTATACCCAGTCCACCACCGACGCCACCACCACCGTGCCGGATGCCACCGGCAAAACCGGAACCTTTGCCGCACAGATGCTCAAGGCTTCCGGCGTCAATGTGGCAATTTCGGGCAGTGCATCGGACCGTGTTGTCAGCCAGGATATTGAGGTTGGGAGTGTGGTGCCCTACGGCACAGTCGTTACCCTGACCACGGAACCAGACGGCAGCAGCGATGCCCAGCAGGATGCAGATACCTCGCAGGACGATGCCGCCCAGGACGATACGCCCCAGGACGCCGCCGGTGAAAACGATCAGGAAAGCACGACCCAGGATGATACCGGCAGCGATGCCGAGCAGCAATAACCCCGGCCACGGCAGGGGGACCCCACAGCAAACTGAAACATGCCGCAACTAAACCAACCAAAAGGAGCGTGTTCCCATGAAACCCATGAACGCGAACGAACTTCTGGCCGGGCTGGCACTGGCCCGCCCGGTGCCCATCACCGCCGTTGTAACGGACTCCCGCAAGGTGCAGCCGGGCTGCATTTTTGTCTGCTTCCCCGGCGAGCGTGTGGACGGCCACGACTATGCCGCCAAGGCGTACCAGGCCGGGGCCGAGTATGTGATCGCCAACCATCCCGTGGAGGGCGTGCCGGAGGATCACCTTGTCATCTGTGAATCCAGCTACCTTGCCATGATCCGTATGGCATCCAACTACCGCACGCTGTTCAGCCCGCTGATGATCGGTGTGACCGGCAGCGTGGGCAAAACCACAACCAAAGAGTTCTGCTATGCGGTTCTTTCGGCTTTTGGCAATACCTTAAAAACAGAGGGCAACCAGAACAATGAGATCGGCCTGCCCAACACGCTGTTCCGCCTGGAGGATACCACCCAGTATGCTGTGGTGGAAATGGGCATGAGCCACCTGGGCGAGATTGCCCGCCTGGTGCGCGCAGCGCGGCCGTCTGCCGGTATCATTACGATGATCGGCGTTTCCCACCTGGAAAATCTGGGCACACGGGAGAATATATTGAAGGCAAAGATGGAAATCTGCCAGGGCCTGCCGGATGGCGCCCCGCTGGTTCTGAATGCGGACGATGACCTGCTGCCCACCGCGCAGATCCCCGGCCGCCTGCGCCCGGTGTGGTTCGGAATCCGCTCCAGCTCCGCCGATGTGCGCGCCATCAATATTCATACCGTAGGGGAGGGTACCGGCTTTACCCTGGTGGATAACGTGGACGGTGAAACCTATGAGTTCAGTGTAACCATCCCCACGGCAGGCGTTCATACCGTGTATGATGCCCTTGCTGCTTACACTGCTGCCACCCGCTTGGGGCTGGAGCGTGCCCGCGCCGCCCGTGCGCTGGCCAGCTATCAGACCACCGGTATGCGCCAGAACATTGTGCAGCACGGCGGTGTGACCTTTATTGAGGATTGCTATAACGCCAGCCCGGACAGCATGAAAGCAGCCTTGCAGATTCTGCATGACCGCCAGCCCGGCCCCGGCGGCCGCCGCATTGCCGTGCTGGGCGATATGCTGGAACTTGGCGCTGCCAGTGAACCCGGCCACCGCCAGACCGGCAAATGGGCTGCCGATGCCGCCGACCTGCTGGTGGCTTACGGCCCGTTGAGCGCAGCCATGGCCGAAGCAGCCCGGCAGAAAGGGCTGCAAACCATCCATTGCCAAGCGGCGGAGGAAGTAGTAAAATATCTACGGCAGAACGTCCGCCCCGGCGATGTTGTGCTGGCAAAAGCCAGCCACGCCATGAAGCTGGATGATGTATTAAAGCAGCTTTACGCGGCGCTGCCAAACGCATAATTGCATATTTTGGGGGAATATCACATGGGAATGATCGTTTCTTGGATGCTGGTTGCTGCGGCAATCGGTGCGTTTGCCGTTACGGCACTTTCAGGCTGTTTTGTAATTCCGGCACTGCACAAGCTGCACTTCGGCCAGACCATCCGGGAATCCGGCCCGACCTGGCATAACAAAAAACAGGGCACACCCACCATGGGCGGCCTGTGCTTCATCTTTGGCATTCTGGTGGCCTGCGGCCTAGTGTATGCCGGGTTCTACCGCTATGCACAGGACCTTTTGGGCATTGTGCAGGTGCGCGCCGCCTTGCTGGCGCTGTTCCTGGCGTTTGGTTCCGGCTTTATCGGTTTTCTGGATGACTATATCAAGGTTGTCAAGCACCGCAACCTGGGCCTGCTTGCCTGGCAAAAGCTTATCATGCAGTTCATTGTTACCGGCGGTTTCCTGGTGGGGCTGCACATGCAGGGCCTGCTGACCACCATCATTATGCTGCCCTTTATCGGTGCGGTAGATCTGGGCTGGGTGTATTACCCCATTGCGTTCTTCGGCATCATCTTTTTGGTCAATGCCGTCAACCTGACGGATGGTCTGGACGGCCTGTGCTCCTGTGTGACCTTTGTTTCCATGCTGGGCTACCTGCTGGCTGCCAGCATGCTCAGCTTTTATCATGTGGCCGTTCTGGCGGCGGCAACGGCTGCTGCGGCAGCGGGCTTCCTGGTGTGGAACTTCTACCCGGCCAAAGTGTTCATGGGCGATACCGGCAGCATGTTCCTGGGCGGTATGGTAACGGCCCTTGCCTTTATCATGGGCCGGCCGGAGCTGGTGTTCTTCTTTGGCATTGTGTATATCTGGGACGCCATGACCGTTGTGATCCAGCGCGTTTACTTCAAGCTGACCCACGGCAAGCGCATTTTCCGCATGACACCGATCCACCACGCATTCGAGATGCGCGGCTGGAAAGAAGTCAAGATCGACTTTTTCTTCAGCCTGATCGCCATTATCGGCGTGGTGCTGGGCCTGATGTACGTTTACATGGCATAAAATATCAGAAAGGGGGCTGTGCCGCAAATGACGCTTGCCCAGCTTTTCGATTTGGCCTTTGGCAACATTGGCAGGTTTTTTAAGGAAATCGCGTTCAAAAAAGAGGAACGCGGCAAACTTTCCTATGGACTTGTCGGCACGCTGATCCTTGTGTTGACTTACGGGCTGATCATGCTGTTCTCCGCCAGTTACTCCACCGGGTATTACCGCTTCAAGGGGGATATTTACCACTTTATCCGCCCGCAGGTAATTCTGGCGGTGGTGGGGCTGGTGCTGATGTATCTGATTTCCAACATCAACTACCGCAGCCTGCGCCACATGAACTGGTACTTATACATTTTAACGCTGCTGCTTTTGGTGTGGGCCCTGTTCAGTGAGCCGTACAACGGCTGTTACCGCTGGGTGTATATGTTTGGCACAACCCTGCAGCCTTCGGAGCTGGCAAAGTTTTCGGCTATATTGGGTCTTGCCTGCTTTGCAGACCGGTATTATGAAAAACGGGGAACACTGCTTTACGGCATTGTGCTGCCCGTGCTGCCGCTGCTGCCGGTGGTGGTTCTGCTGTACAAAGAACCCCATAACTCTGCTATCATGCTGATCCTGCTGATTGCGGGCAGTATGATTTTGTGTGGCGGTGTGGGCCGGTTCTGGTGCATCCCGGCGGCAGGCGCGGCTGCGTTTGTGATTTACAAAATGCTGACCGGACAGAATAACTATGTTCAGCAGCGCCTCGGCGCATGGAACGGTGACGAGGGCGATATTTTGTACCAGACCCAGCAGAGCCTGTATTCCATTGCGTCCGGCGGGCTGACCGGCCTGGGCATTGGCAACAGCCGCCAAAAGCACCTCTGGCTGCCGGAAGCCAGCAACGACTTTATCTTTTCCGTTCTGTGTGAAGAGCTGGGCTTTATCGGCGCGGTGATCTGTATGGGCCTTTTTGCCGCACTGATCATTCAGGGCGTTATCATCGCCCTGAACTCGCCGGATTATTTTGGTACGATGCTGGGTATTGGCATTATGTCGCAAATTGCCTGGCAGACCATGATCCACATTGCGGTGGTCACCAATGTGGCCCCAAATACCGGCATCAGCCTGCCGTTTTTTTCCTCCGGTGGTACCAGCTTGCTGATTCTATTGTGTGAGATGGGCATTATACTAAGCATATCGCGGGCGGGCAACGCGCAAAACGCTGCGCGTAGCAAGCGCTCGCATGAAGAACTTGCCCGCCGGATGAACCCGCAGCGCCGCACCCACAAAGCCCTGCACAGCAACTGAGAATTCCCGCATGCCTGCGGAAAGCATTGTTCTCTTTGGTTTCAGATATAAGGCAATACCGCACAATTCCCGCCTTACGGCTTAAGCACCGCTCCGGCGGCTGCGGCACGGCATCTGCGTTGCCAAAATGCTCGATAAGACATCCAGTATTATCTGCGCTTTTGGCTTAGCATCTGCCGCACCTCGCTCGCCGTATCGGCACTTAGAATTATGCGGTATTGCCATAACATAAACGTTCGATTTTACGGAGAAAAGAGGAACCACTATGCGTGTTTTGATTGCTGCCGGCGGCACAGCCGGCCATATCAACCCGGCGCTTGCCATTGCCGGAGCCTTAAAGGCGGCAGACCCCGCGGCCGAGATCCACTTTGCCGGGCGGAAAGAGGGCATGGAGTACGGCCTTGTAACCAAGGCAGGGTACCCGTTCCACCATATTGAGATCAACGGTTTCCAGCGCAAGCCAACCCTGAAGAACGTGGGCCGCAACGTGGTAGCGCTCTACCACCTGGCCCTGTCCGGCCCGCGCACGGCGGCTATCCTGAAAGAGGTCCGGCCCGATCTGGTCATTGGCTGCGGCGGTTATGTCAGCGGCCCGGTGGTGCGCGCCGCCGCCAAAAAGGGCATCAAGACCGCCATCCATGAGCAGAACGCATTCCCCGGTGTGACCAACAAGCTGCTGGCCAAGGATGTGGACGTGGTGTTTGCCGCTTCCGCCGCTGCGGTGGAAAAGCTTGGCGCGCCGGAGAAGACCCTTGTGGTTGGCAACCCTGTCCGCCCGGAAATTTTGAACCGTGACCGCGCCGCCGCCCGTGCTGCTGTGCACGCGGGGGACCGCACCGTGATTTTGAGCTTCGGCGGCTCTTTGGGGGCCCGCCGTATCAACGAGGTTGTGGCAGAGCTGTGCGCGTGGGAGCAGGCAAACGATCTGCCCGTGCTGCACCTGCACGCCACCGGCAGCCGCGGCGTAAAGCTGTTTGAGGACCTGGAAGCCAAGAACCACTTTGCCCCCGGCGCCAACCTTGTGGTAAAAGAATACATTGATAATATGCCAGATCTGCTGGCCGCGGCGGACCTTGTTATTTCCCGCTCCGGTGCGCTGACGCTGGCGGAGCTGGAAGCCATGGGCCGCGCGTCCATCCTGATCCCTAGCCCCAATGTGGCCGAAAACCACCAGTATTACAATGCACTGGAGCTGCAAAACGCCGGTGCCGCCATTGTGATTGAAGAAAAAGACCTGACCGGTGTCAAGCTGATCGAAACCGTGCATGCCCTGTTGGCAGAGCCCGGCAAACTGACGGCCATGGGCACCGCCGCCAAGACCCTGGGCAACCCCAAGAGCCTGGAACTGATCACCGCAAAGTTGCTGGAACTGGTGAACGGAAAGTAACCTGCCGGAACAAACCGGCAGCAAATAAAAGCTGAAACACAGAAAGGAGGTACACCCCATGGATCGCAATCAGCGCAGCCGAAACCAGAAAAAAAGTGTACCTCCCCGCAAGGGTCAGCCCAGCCATCGCAACACCAAAAGCGCTCCGCCGCAGCGCAGCAGCCGCCCGGCGTGCAGCCAGCAGCGGCCAAAGGGCAGCGGCCAGCGTCCCGCAAAACAGCCCGAACGCCAGCCGCCCAAACAGCAGCAAAAGCGCCCCCGCCCCCAACAGAACCCCCAAAAGCCGGGGTACCGTTCCAGTGCGCCACAGGTGCAGCGCCGCGTTACCCGCGCGGAACAGCTGCGAATCCGCCGCCGCAAGGCCATCATCGGGGTGCTGTGCGTTTTGGCAGTGCTGGTGGTCGGCATTGTGCTTTCCATCAACCTGTTGTTCAAGGTGACGGATTTCCGGGTGGAAAATGCGGACCGCACCACCCCCGCCAATACCGGAATTTATACCGAACAACAGCTGATCGATGCAACCGGCATTCAGGTGGGGGATAACCTGTACGGGTTTTCCACCAAAGAAAAATCTGACCAGCTGTTGGCGCAGATGCCGTACCTGGATGTGGCAGTCGTCACCCGCCAGGCCCCCGGCACCGTGATCATCCGGGTGCAGCCTGCGGTGGAACGCTTTAAGATGGAGTATTCCGGCAGCTGGCTGGTGCTGAGCGAACAGCTGAAAGTGCTGCGTGTGGAGCCGGCAGAGCCGGATAATCTGGTGCAGCTGGATGCCCTGCTGCCAGAGGGCGCGGCCACCACGCCGGGCAGCTTCCTGACACTGGATGCCCCCAGCGAGCCGACCGCCCTGGCAACGGCCATGCCAAGCGGCACCGCAACGCCGGAAAATGCAGACGAAGCCGATACGGCACAGGAGACCCCCAACGAGGTGCTGAACGAACTGCTGGGCGAACTAGACCAGTATGGCCTGCTGGATGGAACCACGGTGCTGACCATGCAGAACATGACCGAGCTGAGCTTTTTGTATCAGGGCCGTGTGTCGGTCCAGCTGGGCACGGCAAACAATCTGGATTACAAGATCCGGTTTGCCGCCTATATCATTCTGGATACCGGTGGCGATGGCCTGGCAAGCAGTGACCGCGGTACGCTGGATGTTTCGGACCAGCAGACGGACGGCACCATTCAGCCGCGCTTTTTGCCGGCGGAAAACCCTGTGGCCACCCCGGAGCCGACCCCGGAACCCCCGGCAGAGGATACCACGGATGCTGCCGCCGATGCAGCGGCAGATGGTGCAGACCTGACTGCCGATGCGCCCCAGGATGATACCCAAAGCCAGGAATAAAAGAACAACCGATCCTGCCGATGCCGTTTCCAAGCGGTGCGGCAGGACTTTTTTTATCGCTGCCTGTAACAAAACGGCAGCCGCGGCCACCAATATCATGTAAGGCGCCTGAACAAAGCGAAAGGAGGTGGGCCAAAGCATGAAACTGCCGGAGCTGGAGGAACTGTACCGGCGCTACCGGATGGATCTGTACCGCTACCTCTGCTTTTTGACCCACGACCCTGTGCAGGCGGAAGACTTGTTGAGCGAAACCTTTGTGCGGGTCATCAAGCGGCTGCCCACTTTCCGTGGAGAGTGCGAGGTAAAAACCTGGCTGTTTGGCATTGCACGCAATATCTGGCTGGAAAGCCTGCGCAGGCGGCACCAGTCCGTCAGCCTGGACGATTTGATGGAACGCTACATAACCGATGATGCCCTGACCGAAACCACCGCCGCCCGCCAAAAGCTGCGCCGCGTGCAGGCTTTGCTGCAACAAAAGGACGAGCGCACCCGCAGCGTGGTATACCTGCGGGCGCAGGGGTATTCGTACCAGGAAATTGCCCAAAAACTGCAAATAACCGAAGCATCCGCGCGGGTGGTGGAGCACCGTACCCGCACCTGGCTGAAAGCAACCCTGCAAAAGGAGGGATACGACGAATGACGCAAGAAAAAGAAACAAACCGGCAAGCAGAAAAGGGAAAAGCAGAAACCGAAATTCCCTGCGCGGTCTGCCGGGATTTGATCCCGCTGGTGCAGGATGACGTTGCCAGCCCGGAAAGTGAAGCGTTGGTAAAAGCCCACCTACAAACCTGCCCGGAATGCCGCACCCTGTGGCAGGCGGGCGGCGGGCAGGCCCTGCCCCAAAACCTGCCTGCACCCGATGATGCCCGCCTGCTGCAAAAGATCCGCCATAAATACAATACCGGCCTGTTGATGTTTGCCGCGCTGGGCATGGGCTTTGGGGTGCTGACAAGTTACGGCGAACATTCCAACTGGATCATCCTGATTTTCCCGTTCGTGTGCGCCGCGGCAGTGTACCAGGACCCCCAGATGTGGAAATTGCTGCTGGCGGTGGGGGAAGGCATTGCCCTTTGCGCGCTGCTGCGGACCTTCGTGCGTTATTGGCAGTATGGGGCCACCCTGATGGAATACCCGGTCACTCTAATTGTGTACAGCGTTTTTATGCTGGGGCTGTGCGGCGTTGGCTGCCTGATTGGCTGGCTGCTGAACTATGCCAGCGGGAAAGGAGAGAAAAAACATGAAAGTGAAAAGTAAGCGGAAGATGGCAGGCATTCTGGCGGCGGTGCTGATTGCTTTGGTGCTGCTGGCCTTTGACTGCATCAACGGCGACCCCATCAGCGAGCGCTGGGCCATGCACCGGGCCATACAGTTTGCGGAAAAACTTTACCCGGACCAGACTTTTACGGCAGAAAACGCAGGTTCGATGCGGGGATTCTGCTATACAGTAAGCGTACAATCCCAGCAAAGCCGGGATACCCGGTTCTATGTGGAAACGAGTTTCTGGCTCTTTACCAGCGATACCCCTACCGTTGACCACACCCAGTATGTGGATGCCCGGCTCAACACTGCATGGCGTATGGACGAGGAAGCGCGGGCTGACCTGGCACCGGCCCTGGTCGATGCCCTGCCGAAATACGATATTCCCTACGATGAAAAGCAGCAATGCGTGATGGTGATTCTGCCGTATGAATCAGGGAAAAATATCTCTGATCTGGGCATGGAATACCAGCAGTGGCTGCCATTGGACGCCCCGTTTAAAAAGGAGATTCTGCAGCATGTACCGGCCAAGCTGGCGGTCACGATTCAAACCACATCGCAGCCCCAGCAGGCAGATTTGCAGCCCGCCCTGCAAAAAATAAAAGCCGCCTGCGAAGCAAACGGCTACCATTTTGCCACCTATGATGTGACCATGATCCAGCGGGATATCCCCTATGAGACCGCTCTTGCCCAATGCATAGAATCCGACGATGTGGCGGCGGGGGAGATTTGAAGCATTGATTAAAGTTTCCTGCTTGCACTTCGGACAGAATAATGGGAAATTTATCAATTCTGTATCGCCCCGTATTTTGGTTCGTGTCTTGTTATACAAATAGGACATAACACCCATGATTGATTACTCATAGAAGCACCACCTTTTACGATAATAGATTTTTAAAATCTATTCTTTATATTTTTGTGTGTATGACGCATTAGTTTTTTCCAAACTACTCAAATAGAATTGATATAACAAATACCCTATAGAAAATATACCAATTAACAAATATGCCACATTTTCTTTTAAAGATATTAGATATAATGAGAATACAACAAAGCTAATAGTCTTGATTATCGCTTTAATTTTTCGGTTTTCAATCTTATCAATTTTACAACAGATAAAACGTACACCAATAACAATAGGAGAAAATAAAATTGCTATCAAAACTAATATAATATTTTGTTTATTAAAAATAAGCTTTGATAATTGTTTTTTCTCATTATCATTGATATCCAAACACTGGTATAGCAATACTAGAGAGGCTTGATCAGGAACACTTTTTCCCAATTCCCATTTCGAAATTGTCTGTCGCGTAACAAAGACTGCATCAGCCAGTTGTTGTTGGGTTAATCCCTTTTCAATTCTGGCTGATTTAATCAAATCTGATATTTCCATAGTCGTACTCCATTTATTATCTTCTTTTATATATAACATCGCATAATTTCATTGCTAAATAAGTTACTATTGCAAGAAAAATAATCTGATGTTTAATAACTAAATAAAATAGGCTGATTGCCAATAACATAATGATAAAAGCAATCATACTATATTTGTATATTCTAGGATACTTTTGGGATAATGTACCTAATATTTTTACAATTCCCGCTATTATAGGAATAATTAACACCCCCATAACACCAAATAAAATCCCAGTTACAACAACACTCATTTTGTTTTTCCTTAATTCCTTCAGCATAAAAAGAACCTCCTTTATTTTTGATACTAAAATAATAAAATAGAATTCTTTTTATGTCACGCAACGCTTGTGAAAACAGACGCAACGGTAACAATTTGCATTTTAGTCATCAAAAGCAAAATAGGAATTTACAAATTCTACAAACACTGATTGGTATATTTCTTAATTCATACTATATCATAATGAAACGCAGAACAGTATAGATAAAGCAATAAAACACTATACTATTCTGCTGTAATATTCATCCTACAATCTTCCAGTTATCGTCCTTATGAAGCACAAACTCATACTGTGAGATTTGTGTCATTTTCGACTTGTTATACTGGATGTCTTATCGAGCATTTTGGCAACGCAGATGCCGTGCCGCAGCTGCCGGAGCGGTGCTTAAGCCGCAAGGCGGGAATTGTGCGGTGTTGCCTTAGATGTATGATGGAATATAATTCCCCTAAAACTCAAAAAGGCTGCTCCTTCAACCGAAGAAGCAGCCTTTCGCTTATTCATCCAATCATGATGCTATCGTAATCTTATAATTCCTCAAGCCCAAATAAATCAAACATTCAGCTCCACATGCTGGCCAAGATCCTCTTTGTTGGCGTCCAGCACGGGACGGATAACTTCGGCCAGGAACTCTTCCACCTGCTGCGGGGCGCGGCCGGTGAAATCTTCGGGGCTCAGCTCGGCCTCAATCTCCTCGCGGGTCAGACCGAATGCAGGGTCAGCTTCCACGCGGGCAATCATATCATTGGGCTTGCCCTCCTGCTTGACCACAGCGGCAGCAGCCACGGCGTGCTCGCGCAGGCGCTCGTGCAGCTCCTGACGGTCGCCGCCTTTCTTGACGGCTTTCATCATGATGTTCTCGCTGGCCATGAACGGAAGCTCAGCCATCACGCGGCTGCGGACAACCTTGGGGTAAACCACCAGCCCGTCCGAAACATTCAGCAGAATGTTCAGGATGGCATCAGCGGCCAAAAAGCCCTCAGCCATGGCGATGCGCTTGTTGGCGGAATCGTCCAGCGTGCGCTCAAACCACTGGGTGCCGGCGGTGATGGCGGGGTTCAGCACATCCACCATCAAGTAGCGGGAAAGCGCGCAGATGCGTTCGCAGCGCATGGGGTTGCGCTTGTACGGCATGGCGGAAGAACCGATCTGGTTCTTTTCAAACGGTTCCTCCATCTCCTTAAAGTTGGCCAGCAGGCGGATGTCGGTGGCCATCTTCATGGCGCTCTGAGCAAGACCGGCAATGGCGGAAAGCACATTGTAGTCCACCTTGCGGCTGTAGGTCTGGCCGCAGACGGGCACAACCTTGTCAAAGCCCATCTGGGCGCATACATCGGCTTCCACTGCCTTGACCTTGGCAGAATCGCCGTTGAACAGCTCAATAAAGCTGGCCTGGGTGCCGGTGGTACCCTTAACGCCGCGCAGGGCCAGCTGGCTGATCTGGTGGTCAATCTCCTGCAGGTCCATGTAGAACTCGTTCATCCACAGGGTAGCGCGCTTGCCAACGGTGGTCAGCTGGGCGGGCTGGCAGTGGGTGTAAGCAAGGCAGGGCATATCCTTGTACTGCTCGGCAAAATCGGCCAGGTTGGCCAGAACGCCGATCAGCTTTTTGCGCACCAGCTGCAGGCCTTCGCGCATGATGATAACATCGGTGTTATCGCCAACATAGCAGCTGGTAGCACCCAGGTGGATGATACCCTTTGCCTTGGGGCACTGCAGGCCGTAAGCGTAAACATGGCTCATGACATCGTGACGCACCAGCTTTTCGCGGGCAGTGGCTTCCTCGTAATTGATGTCATCCTTGTGGGCTTCCAGCTCGGCAATCTGTTCATCGGTAATGTCCAGGCCCTGCTTCTGCTCAGCCTTGGCCAGCGCAATCCACAGCCTGCGCCAGGTGCGGAACTTGTTATCGTCCGAGAAAGTATACTGCATCTCATCGGAAGCATAACGGGTGGAAAACGGAGAAATATAACGATCATGTGCCATTGGTCGGGTTTCCTTTCTTACAGCATGTCTTACAGTTTGAAGTAGTTCACGCCGCCTTCAAAAATCGGCTGGTACTTGTCGCCGGTAACGTTTTTGTACAGGCTGTCGCCGCTGCGTTCAGAATGGCCCATCTTGCCGAACACGCGGCCGTCCGGGCTGGTAATGCCCTCAATGGCCAGCACAGACCCGTTGGGGTTGTAGCGCATATCCATGGTGGGCACGCAGTTCAGGTCAACATACTGGGTGGCAACCTGGCCGTTGTTGATCAGCTGCTGCAGCAGGCCGTCATTGCAGACAAAGCGGCCTTCGCCGTGGCTGATGGCGATCAGGTGTTCATCATCCACATTGCATTCGCTCAGCCAGGGGCTCTTGTTGGAAGCTACGCGGGTGCGCACCAGCATGCTCTGGTGGCGGTGGATGGTGTTAAAGGTTAGGGTCGGGTCGTTCTCGGTAATCGGACGGATCTCGCCATAAGGCGCAAGGCCCAGCTTAATCAATGCCTGGAAGCCGTTGCAGATGCCGAGTGCCAGGCCGTCACGCTGGTTCAGCAGACGGTTGACGGCATCGGCCACAGCGGGGTTGCGGAAGAACGCCGCAATGAACTTGGCGGAGCCGTCCGGCTCATCGCCGCCGGAAAAACCGCCCGGCAGCATCAGAATCTGGCTCTGGTCAAGCTCTTTCACCAGGGCTTCGCAGCTGGCGGCAACGTCGGCGGGGGTCAGGTTCTTCAACACCAGAATGTGCGGGTCGCCACCGGCGCGGCGGAATGCGCGTGCAGTGTCGTATTCGCAGTTGGTGCCGGGGAACACAGGGATGATAACGCGCGGGGTGGCCAGGCGCACAGCCGGGGCAACGCGCTGGAAGCAGTTGACCTTGTATTCCAGGGATTTAACTTCCTCGCCAGCCTTGAGGTAGGGGAAGACAGGCTGCAGCTTTGCTTCCCATACATTCTGCAGGTGCTGCAGGTCGATGTTTTCGCCGTTGACGTTGATGACGTAATCCACGGTGGTGGAACCGAGGAATTCACCGGCAGAAGCATCCAGAAGCTCCAGAATAACTGCGCCATAGCAGGGCTTGAACAGGTCGTCCAGGTTGATATCGCGGCTCAGGGACAGGCCTACGTGGTTGCCGACGCACATCTTGAACAGTGCTTCGGCAACGCCGCCGTAACCCGGCGTTGCTGCGGCCAGCACCTTGCCTTCGTCGATCATCTGCTCCACGATCTTGTAGATGGAAAGCAGGCTGCCGATCTCCGGCATGCCGTCCTTGTACTGCGGCTTCAGGATGACAACAGAGCTGTTGGCTTTCTTGAACTCAGGGCTCATGACGTTGGCGGTGTTGCCAATGGCGGTGGCAAAGCTGACCAGCGTGGGGGGAACATCCAGGCCTTCAAAGCTGCCGGACATACTGTCCTTGCCGCCGATGGAAGCAATGCCAAGGCCCATCTGGGCATCCAGCGCGCCAAGCAGGGCGGCCAACGGCTTGCCCCAGCGTTCGGGGGCAGTGTTCAGGTGCTCAAAATATTCCTGGAAAGTCAGGTACATATCCTTGTGGCGGAAACCGGCGCAAACCAGTTTGGTCACGCTTTCCACAACGGCCATGTAAGCGCCGCGGTAGGGGTCCGCTTCAGTCAGATAGGGGTTAAAGCCCCAGGCCATGCCGGAGCAGGTGGTGGTTTCGCCATCCACCGGCAGTTTGGCAGCCATGGCCATGGTGGGGGTCAGCTGGTATTTACCGCCGTAAGGCATCAGCACGGTGGAAGCGCCGATGGTGGAGTCAAACCGCTCGCCCAGGCCTTTCTGGCTGCAAACGTTCAGGTCACCAACCAGGTTTTCCAGCTTTTCGGCAAAGGTGGAACCGGCCCACTGGGGCTGCCATACCGTGCCGGGCAGAACATGCACATCGGCATGGCGCTCGGCACCGTTGGAGTTCAGGAACTCGCGGGAAAGGTCCACGATGGCAACGCCGTTCCAGTTCTCGCGCATCCGCTTTTCCTCGGTAACGGTAGCAACCACGGTGGCTTCCAGGTTTTCCTCATTGGCAAGGGCAATGAACTTTTCGGCATCCTCAGCGGCAACGGCAACAGCCATGCGCTCCTGGCTTTCGCTGATAGCCAGCTCGGTGCCGTCCAGGCCCTCGTATTTCTTGGTAACTTTGTTCAGGTCAATGTTCAGGCCGTCGGCCAGCTCGCCGATGGCAACGGAAACGCCGCCTGCGCCAAAGTCGTTGCAGCGCTTGATCATGCAGCAGGCGTCCTCGCGGCGGAACAGGCGCTGCAGCTTACGCTCAATGGGGGCGTTGCCCTTCTGAACCTCGGCACCGCAGGTTTCCAGGCTGGTCAGCTTGTGGGCCTTGCTGGAGCCGGTAGCGCCGCCAATGCCGTCACGGCCGGTGCGGCCGCCCAGCAGGATGATCACATCGCCGGGCTGGGGCTCTTCGCGGCGGACATGGCTGGCCGGGGTAGCACCCACAACAGCGCCGATCTCCATACGCTTTGCCACATAGCCGGGGTGGTACAGTTCAGCAACCTGGCCGGTGGCAAGGCCGATCTGGTTGCCATAGCTGGAATAACCGGCAGCAGCAGTGGTAACCAGCTTGCGCTGGGGCAGCTTGCCGGGCATGGTTTCGGCAACCGGCTTGAGCGGGTCGCCTGCGCCGGTCACGCGCATGGCCTGGTAAACATAGCTGCGGCCGGACAGCGGGTCACGGATGGCACCGCCGATGCAGGTAGCAGCGCCGCCGAACGGCTCAATCTCGGTGGGGTGGTTGTGGGTCTCGTTCTTGAAGAGGAACAGCCAATCCTGCAATTCGCCGTCCACATCGCACTTGATCTTGACGGTGCAGGCATTGATCTCTTCGCTCTCGTCCAGGTTCTGCAGGATGCCGCGCTGTTTCAGGGCCTTGGCGCCGATGGTGGCCAGGTCCATCAGGGTGCGGTTCTTTTTATCGCGGCCGGTCTCGGCACGCAGGGCCATGTAACGGTCAAATGCAGCCTGCACAACTTCGTCGTCAATCTTGACATCGTTCAGGATGGTGCCGAAGGTGGTGTGACGGCAGTGGTCAGACCAGTAGGTATCGATCAGGCGGATTTCGGTAATGGTCGGGTCGCGCTGTTCAGATTTGAAGTAGTTCTGGCAGAACACAATGTCGGCATGGTCCATGGCCAGGCCCTTTTCATTGCGGAAATTCTCCAACGCAGCGTCATCCAAAGCGCAGAAGCCGTTCAGGGTTTCCACAGCGGTGGGCACGGCAAATTCCATTTTCAGGGTATCGCGGGTGTCCAGGCTGGCCTCGCGGGCTTCCACCGGGTTGATGACGTACTTCTTGATGGCTTCCAGATCCTCTGCGCTCAGCTCGCCGTCCAGCAGGTAGATGCGGGCACTGCGCACAGACGGACGCTCGCCCTGGCTCAGCAGCTGGATACACTCGGAAGCAGAATCTGCACGCTGGTCAAACTGGCCGGGCAGATACTCCACAGCAAACACCGTCTTGGCGGTGGGCAGCTCGGTATAGGTCACATCGACTGGCGGTTCGCTGAACACGGTGGGGATGGCTTTCTCAAACAGGTCGCGGTCAATGCCTTCCACATCATAGCGGTTCAACAGGCGCAGAGCTTTCAGGCCCTTAATGCCAACCAGCTCAACCAGTTCATGCTTCAGGCCCTGGGCTTCGCCGTCAAAGCCGGGCTTTTTTTCTACATAAATGCGGTAAACCATTCTTGTTTAACCCTCCTGTGCTTTCATTGCCGCAAGGGCACGGGCACCAATATCACTGCGGCGGTGCAGTTTGTCAAAATGGATGCAGTCAGCAGCGGCGTAAGCCTTTTTCAGGGCTTCGGGCAGGGCGGCGGCGGTTGCCGTTACACCCAGCACGCGGCCGCCGTTGGTAACCAGCTTGCCATCCTTGATGGCGGTACCGGCATGGTACACGGTCACATCGGCAGCACCGGGCACCTGGCCATTCTCCAGGCCGGTGATCTCCTTGCCCTTTTCATAGGCAACGGGGTATCCGCCGGAAGCCAGCACCACACAGGCGGCAGCGCCATCGCTGAACTTGACCTCGGTCTTGTCCAGCGTGCCGTTGGTGCAGGCCTGCATCACGGTCAGCAGGTCGCTTTCCAGCAGGGGCAGTACTACCTGGGTTTCGGGGTCGCCAAAGCGGCAGTTGTATTCAATCACCTTGGGGCCGTCCGGGGTCAGCATCAGGCCAAAGTACAGGCAGCCCTTAAAGGGGCAACCCTCTGCCTGCATGGCGGCAACCGTAGGCAGGAAAATCTTCTCCATGCACTCGGCGGCAATGGCGGGGGTGTAGCAGGGGTTGGGGGCAACGGTGCCCATGCCGCCGGTGTTCAGGCCCTCGTCATGGTCCAAAGCGCGCTTGTGGTCCATGCTGGAAACCATCGGCTTGACGGTTTTGCCATCACAGAAGGACAGCACGCTGACTTCCGGCCCGGTCAAAAATTCTTCCACCACAACATGGTTGCCGGAAGCGCCGAACTTTTTGTCCAGCATGATTTCCTTTACGCCATCGGCGGCTTCCTGCTCATTCTGGCAGATCAGCACGCCTTTGCCCAGCGCCAGGCCATCCGCCTTGATAACAACCGGGTACTTGCCCTTGCTGCGGATGTAATCCATCACCTTGGCGGGGTCGTCAAAGGTTTCATAGCCGGCGGTGGGAATGCCGTATTTTTTCATCAGGTCCTTGCTGAATACCTTGCTGGCTTCAATGCGGGCGGCAGCGGCATCCGGGCCAAAAGCAGGGATGCCCACCTTGGCCAAAGCATCCACCATGCCAAGGGCAAGGGGATCGTCCTGTGCAACAACAACATAATCAAAGGCTTCTGCCTTGGCAAAGGCGACCATGGCGTCTACATCCGTTGCAGAGATGTTTTTGCAGGTGGCATCGTAACCAATGCCGCCGTTGCCAGGGGCACACCAGATATCGCCGCAGTCGGGGCTTTTTTTCAGCGCGCGGATAATGGCGTGTTCACGCCCGCCGCCGCCAACAACCAGAATTTTCATGGCAAACTCCTTAGCTTGAAATGAAAAAAGAATAATGAATAAAGAATAATGAAGGTGGACCGCGTTGCTGCGCACCGCTTAAAAAATATTAGAACTCTAATATCCAAAACCGTGCCGCTTGCGGCACACCTTCATTCTTAATTATTCTTTATTATTTATTATTTAGCAAAAACTTCGTTTTTGCTTAGTGGTGGAACAGCCGGATACCACAGAACGCCATGGCAATGCCGTACTTGTTGCAGGTGGCAATAACCTGATCATCGCGGATGGAGCCGCCCGGCTGCACAATGGCGGTCACACCGCTGCGGCGGGCGCGCTCAATGTTGTCCCCAAAGGGGAAGAATGCATCACTGCCCAGGGCAACATTCGTTACCTTGCTCAGCCAGGCTTTCTTTTCCTCGGCAGTCAACGGGGCAGGCTGCACAGTAAAGGTTTCGGCCCAAACGTCATCCCCAATCACATCCTCCGGGGTATCGCCGATGTAAACATCAATCGCGTTATCGCGGTTGGGCTTGGAGATATCCTCGCGGAACGGCAGGTCCAGAACCTTGGGCATATGGCGCAGCTGCCAGTTGTCGGCTTTCTGGCCTGCCAGGCGGGTGCAGTGGATGCGGCTTTGCTGGCCTGCGCCCACACCGATGGTCTGGCCGTCCTGCACATAGCAGACGGAGTTGGACTGGGTGTATTTCAGCACGATCAGGCTCATGATCAGATCGCGCTTCTGGGCATCGGTCACCGTCTTGTTCTCGGTTACAAAGTTTTGCAGCATGGTATCCACGCTGATCTCCAGATCCTGGCGGCCCTGCTCAAAGGTGACACCGAATACGGTGCGGCGCTCCAGCGGAGCGGGGATATAATCCGGATCAATGGCAACGATGTTGTAGTTGCCTTTCTTTTTGGATTTCAGCACTTCCAGGGCGTCGGCGTCATAGCCGGGGGCAATGATGCCGTCCGAAACTTCGTGCTGGATCAGCTTTGCGGTGGCAAGGTCGCACACATCAGACAGGGCGATCCAGTCACCAAAGCTGGACATGCGGTCCGCACCGCGGGCGCGGGCATAAGCGCAGGCCAGGGGAGAAAGCTCAGCCTCTGCACTAATATGATACATCTTTCTCAGCGTTTCGTCCAGTGGCAGGCCAATGGCGGCACCGGCGGGGGAAACATGCTTAAAGCTGGCAGCAGCAGGCTGGCCCAGGGCTTTTTTCAGGTCGCGCACCAGCTGGTAGCTGTTGAACGCATCCAGAAAGTTGATGTAGCCCGGCTTGCCATTCAAAATGGTAACGGGAAGATCAGAACCGTCTGCCATAAAAATGCGGGCAGGCTTCTGGTTGGGGTTGGTGCCGTATTTCAGCTGGAATTCGTTCATAAGTTCAGCCCTCCACCGTGTTGTATTTGTTCAGGATCACATCTTCATAATCGCCGGTTTCCAGCGTGATGGCACGCACAAACAGGCTGACCTTATTATCTTCGTTCAGGGCTTCCCACAACTTTCCGGCAAATTCGTCGGCATCGTTCTGGTCCAGTGTCACGCGCAGCGGCTCACCGGCAAAGCTGGGGATGGGGGAGCCGTTTTTCTGGTAGGTGGTAATCAGCTGGCCTTCGCCTGCAACGGGCTGCGGATAGTCAAAGGTCTGGCGCTGCACGCTGGCGGGGTTGCCATCGCAGCTTTTCAGGATGCTCAGCTTGTAGCCGCCGCAACGCATATCCACAACGCCGGAAATGCGGGGGGTAAAGTTGGGGGCATCGTCCTCAAAAGTGCGGGTGGCAAGGGCTGCTTCAAAGCCGTAACCGGGGAACAGGTTATCCCGCATGTAGCGGTAAATGGTATCCGTCTGGTCACCGTTGGTCACAATGGTGGTATCGTTCAGGGTCAGAACCGGGTTATAGATGATCAGGTGGGGATCTTCCAGCTTGGCGGGGTCTGCGGCTACCGTGCGGATGCCGCCGGGGATGGCGTCAAACACGCGGTTGCGGCTGTTGGCGCTGCGGCCCATGATCCAGTAAGCAATCATGGCCTTGGTGCCGTCCGGCGAACGGCCGATGCAGATGCCGCGGCCGGGATATTCGTTACCGGCCAGATAAGTATAAAGATTCTTTTTCATGCGGGAATCCTCCTTGTTCGGTCAGGCTTCGCCATTGCACACCATGGCAATGGCCTGGGGCAGCAACTTCCATTCGGCTTCCACCATCACGCGCTTCTGCAGCACTTCGGGGGTATCACCGGGCTGCACTTCCACGGCTTTTTGCAGCAGGATGGGCCCGCCGTCACACACTTCGTTGACAAAGTGGACGGTAGCGCCGGTCACTTTCACGCCGCGCTTCAGCGCTTCCTCATGCACTTTCAGGCCATAGTAGCCGGGGCCGCAAAAGCTGGGAATCAGGCTGGGGTGGATGTTCAGGATGCGGTTGGGGTAAGCGGCAATCACGCTGGGGCCCAGCACGCTCAAAAATCCTGCCAGAACCACCAGCTCAATGCCATGGTCTTTCAGCACACTCAGCAGGGCAGTGTCAAACTCCTCGCTGGTGGCGTAATCCTTGCGGCGCACCACGGCGGTTTCCACGCCGAAGTTTGCAGCGCGTTCCAACGCATACACACCAGGTTTGCTGGCAACCACCAGGGTAACCTTACCGTTGGGGTTCTCCCCGCGGCGTTCGCTTTCCAGGATGGCCTGCAGGTTGGTGCCGCCGCCGGAAACCAGCACAGCAATCTTCATCATACCAGCTGCACCCCGCTGCCTTCGCCAATCACACCAAGGCGGTAAGCATCCTCGCCGTTGGCTTTCAGGATCTCAATGGCCTTGTCGGCATCCTCGGCAGCCACGGTCAAAATCATACCAACGCCCATGTTGAAGGTGTTGAACATATCGCGCTCCGGAATGTTGCCCTCTTTAGCCAGCACATCAAACAGCACGGGGGTGCGCACATCGCTCTTCTTGATTACAGCGCAGCAGCCGGCTTTCAGGCTGCGGGGAATGTTCTCGTAAAAGCCGCCGCCGGTAATGTGGGAAACGCCCTTGACGGTAACTTCCTTCATCACGGCCAGCACAGGCTTGACATAAATCTTGGTGGGGGCCAGCAGGGCTTCGCCCAGGGTCTTGTCCATGCCGTCAAAGGTCTTTTTCAGCACATCGGGGTTGTTCTCCAGGTCAAAGATCTTGCGCACCAGGGAGAACCCGTTGGAGTGTACGCCGGTGGAAGGCAGGGCGATGATCACATCGCCGGGCTGCATGGTGGAGTTGTCCAGGATCTTGCTCTTGTCCACAGCGCCAACGGTAAAGCCGGCCAGGTCGTACTCGTCCTCCGGGTAAAAACCGGGCATCTCGGCGGTCTCACCGCCAACCAGGGCACAGCCAGCCTGCACGCAGCCTTCGGCTACACCGGCAACCAGCTCGGCAATGCGCTCCGGCACGTTTTTGCCGCAGGCGATGTAATCCAGGAACACCAGCGGCTTGGCACCGGCGCAGATGACATCGTTCACGCACATGGCAACGCAATCAATGCCAACGGTGTCATGTTTGTTCATGTACTGGGCAATGCGCAGCTTGGTACCAACGCCGTCCGTGCCGGAAATCAGCACGGGGTGGGGCATATCGGTGCAGTCCAGCTCAAACAGGCCGCCAAAGCCGCCCAGGCCGCCAATGCAGTGCTCGTTCATGGTGCGGGCAACGTGCTGCTTCATCAGGTCAACTGCCTTGTAACCGGCGGTAATATCCACACCAGCGGCAGCGTAACTTGCAGAATAGCTTTTTTCCATTATGTTTCTCTCCTTATCAGCTTACAGGCGTTTTTTGGTCTGGGACTGGCTCAGGGGTTTATCGTATACAATGTCCATCGTCTCGTTGGGGGCGGGCACCGGGTAATGGCCGGTAAAGCAGCCGGTGCAGAACCCGCACTTGCTGTGGATGGCCAGCTGGGTCACATGTTCAATGCTCAGGTAGCCCAGGGAATCGGCCCCCACGATCTGGCGGATCTCCTCCACCGTATGGCCGGTGGCAATCAGGTCTTTTTCGTCCGGGATGTCGGTGCCGAAATAGCAGGGGTGGGCAAACGGCGGGGCCGAAATGCGGTAGTGTACTTCCTTGGCACCGGCGTCGCGCAGCAGCTTGATGGTGCGGGCGCTGGTGGTGCCGCGCACGATGGAGTCATCCACAAGCACAACGCGCTTGCCCGCAACGGTGGAGGAAATTGCGTTCAATTTGATGCGCACACTGCTTTCACGCTGGGCCTGGGAGCCCTGGATGAAGGTGCGGCCCACATATTTGTTTTTAATAAAGCCCACGCCATAGGGAATACCGCTTTCCTGCGCATAGCCAAGGGCGGCATCCAGGCCGGAATCCGGCGCACCGATGACGACATCGGCTTCCACCGGATGCTCCTGTGCCAGAAAGCGCCCGGCCTGCAGGCGGGCATCATGCACGCAGGTGCCCTCGATGATGGAATCGGGGCGGGCAAAATAAATGTACTCAAACACGCACATCGTGTGCGGCGCAGTGCCGCAGTGGGTGCGGATGGTGCGCAGGCCGGTGTAGTCTGCCACCACGATCTCGCCGGGCAGTACATCGCGCACAAAGCGGGCGCCTACAGCATCCAGCGCACAGGATTCCGAAGCAAAAGCCCAGCCGGAGCCATCCGGCAGCTGGCCAATGCAGAGAGGGCGGAAGCCATTAGGATCGCGCGCGGCGATCAGTTTGGTGTGGGTCATAATGACCAGGCTGTAAGCACCCACGATCTGCTCCATCGTGCGGCAGACAGCTGTTTCAATATCCGGGCTGATCAGGCGGTTCTGGGTCAGCAGATAGCCGATGACCTCGGTGTCCGAAGTGCCGTGGAAGATCGAACCGTTCATTTCCAGCTTGTGGCGCAGCTGGGGGGCATTGGTCAGGTTGCCGTTGTGGCAGATGGCCATAGTGCCCTTGCAGTGGTGCAGAACCATGGGCTGGGCGTTGGCGCGGGTGCGCTGGCCGCTGGTGGCATAGCGCACATGGCCGGTGGCCATCTTGGCATTCTGCGGCAGGTCAGCCAGCACGCGCGGGGTAAATACCTCGCTGACCAGGCCAAGATCGCGGTAGCCGGTCAGCACACCGTCCACGTTCAGGGCAATGCCGCAGCTTTCCTGGCCGCGGTGCTGCAGGGCATACAGCGCACTGTACACGGCGCTGACCATGTTGGTTTTGCCGGTGGAATCATAGATACCGAACACGCCGCATTCTTCATGCAGTGCTTCGGCTGGACAAAGCTCCTTCATTCAGTTCTCCGTTTCCTGTTTCAAACGATGGCAGGGTGCACCGGAAGAGCGAACGGCGGTTCCAGTACACCCTGAACATTGGCTGGACTAAGCTTGGTTCAATCAGCCCAGCAGGCGCTTCATAACTTCCTGGTAAGCATCGGCCTCACCGCCAAGGCTGCGGCGGAACAGGTCTTTATCCAGGTGGGCACCGGTGGTGGCATCCCAGAAGCGGCAGGTATCCGGGCTGATCTCGTCAGCCAGAATGATGGTGCCGTCAGACAGGCGGCCAAACTCCAGTTTGAAGTCAATCAGGCGGATGTTGGCATCCAGCATAATCTTCTTCAGCACTTCGTTGACCTTGAAGGCGTACTTGGCAATGGTGTCCAGCTCTTCCTGGGTGGCAAGGTCAAGGGCCAAGGCGTAATAATGGTTGATGAACGGGTCATGCAGGTCGTCGTTCTTGTAGCTGTACTCCAGGATGGGGGTCTTGAACACCTTGCCCTCGGGCACGCCCATGCGCAGGCTGAAGTGGCCGGCAGCAACATTGCGGATGATGACTTCCAGAGGAACGATCTGAACCTTCTTGACCAGGGTATCGCGGTCGTTCAGCTCCTCAACATAATGGGTGGGGATGCCTTCTTTTTCCAGCTTCTGCATCAGAGCGTTGGACAGCTTGTTGTTGACAATGCCCTTATCGCGGATGGTGCCCTTCTTTTCGCCGTCGCCGGCGGTGGCATCGTCCTTGTAATGAACCATAACGATTTCGGGGTCAGAAGTTGCGAATACCTGCTTAGCTTTGCCTTCGTACATCTGTTCTTTAATTTCAACGTTCATTGTAATGCGCTCCTTTATATTCTTTCATGAATTGATTTATGGAATCCTTTTTATAAAAAGGGATAAAACAACAGCAAATAAACCGGGATTTGAAGTTACATAGCTGCGGCTTCGGCAGCGATGGCGGCGTCCTTTTTGGCAATGGCGGCGGCGGTGTCGGCACGGAACTGATCCAGCTTAGCGGCAAGCTCATCATCGGCAACAGCCAGGATGGCAACGGCCAGGTAAGCGGCGTTCTTGGCACCGTTCAGGGCAACCGTGGCAACCGGGAAGCCGGAAGGCATCTGCACGGTAGCAAGCAGAGCATCCAGACCGTCCATGGCACCGCCCTTCATCGGGATGCCGACCACCGGCAAAGTGGTGTTGGCGGCAAAGGCACCTGCCAGGTGGGCCGCCATACCGGCAGCGCACAGGATAACACCGTAACCATTGGCGCGGGCAGATTTGGCAAAGGCAGCGGCGGCTTCCGGCGTACGGTGGGCGGAAAGAATGTGCGCCTCAAACGGTACATCGAAATCTTTCAGCACCCCGCAGGCACTTTTTACAACCGGCCAGTCACTGTCAGACCCCATGATGATGGCAACCTTTTTACGGTTCGGCATGTTACAGATCCTCCTTCAAAAAATAAGAGCGCGGTGTACACGGGTACACTGCGCTTATACAAGGCTATTATGCTTATAATACACCGCATGAAGAACACAGCTGCGCAAACCGACCGGGAATGGTCCGAAAAGATTCGTGTAATGCACAAAGTCGCCCTCCATCCTTTAATGTATGGCTGGATCCCCCGGCGGGCTGTGTACAGAATAACACACAAAACACCCGTACGGAAAATCTCTGTAATTAAAGTGTAAAGCGTGCAGCGCAAAAAAGCAAGAGCCAAAACTTTTTTTGGCGCACTTCCTATTGTGTTTAAAATAAGATAGGGCTTTTTGTCAAAGTTGATGGAGAAAAACGGGGTGAAGTATGACTTTTTTGATAAGGATTTTTGTGCTATAATAACCATACCAGAAAATACTGCCATAAGGCAGGATGGGAAAGGGGTATCGCAATGAAATTGTTCCACACAGCCCTTGTGCTTGGCAAGGGGGGCTTTGGCACACAGCTGGGAGAAATGCTGGCGGAAGCCGGCGGCTATTCCCGTATTTTGTACCTGGATGACCAGGCACCGGACGCTGCGGGCAAACTGGCAGATTACCTGGATCCCACCATCAGGGAACGCTGCACCGCGGCTTTTGTGGGCCTTGGCAACAATGAGCTACGGCTGCAATGGCTGCAAAAGCTGGTGGCTGCGGGCTACCAGACACCGGTGTTTGAACACCCGGCGGCAGAAGTATGCAGCAGCGCAGCCCTGGGGGCAGGGACCGTGGTGCTGCCATTTGCCTTTGTGGGCGCAGGAACCAAAGTGGGGGCAGGGTGCATCATCAATGCCGGTGCCATTGTGGACCATAACGCCGTGCTGGAAGACGGTGTGCATGCCGCCCCCCGTGCAACCATCAAAGCCGGGGCAACCGTGGAGCGCTGCATGAAAGTGGACAGCGGCGAAATTATTCGCAGCCCATGGGAAAAATAATGCAGCTGCGCGGAACCGGCAGCCAAACAATGCAGGCAGAATTTTGAAAAAAGCGGCCCCGCAATTTGGGTATATTGCGGTGTTGCCCTTAATAATAAACGAACGTAAAAACCAGCCGCCTGCCGTGCAAATGCACAAAGCAGGCGGCTGGTTTTATAAGGCAATACCGCACAATTCTAAGTGCCGATACGGCGAGCGAGGCACGGCAGCTGCTAAGCCAAAA
>OLZR01000166.1_pt1 | contig 45065 bp, 38 predicted proteins | sample 1644421 | NCBI WGS metagenome assembly OLZR01 (sample SAMEA103958132, study PRJEB25191) | human gut metagenome | biome: human-associated habitat [ENVO:00009003]; feature: intestine environment [ENVO:2100002]; material: feces | place: Germany | collected 2013/2015 | reverse complement strand
ACTCATAGCCGGGGTGGTAGCGGCGGGTGCTGCCCGTCCTGCGGTATTCCAGCGTACCCGGCGTGGGGACGCCCTGCTCCGTCAGCACACGGGCGATCTTGGAGGGGCCGTTCCCGGCAAGGCAGAGGTCATAGATTTGTTTGACTACGGGAGCGGCTTCCTCGTCCACGATGAAGCGCTCGTCCTCGCCCATGAGGTAGCCGTACACGGGCTGGGTCGTCGTGGGTTTGCCGCTCATGCCCTTTGCCCGCTTGACCGCCTTGATCTTTTTGCTCGTATCTCTCACCATCCATTCGTTAAATAAATTCTTTAGCGGCGTTAGGTCGTTCTCGCCCTGTGCGCTGTCTACTCCGTCGTTGATGGCGATGAAGCGCACGCCCTTCTTGGGGAAGGTGATCTCTGTGAACATTCCGACCTGCAAGTAGTTTCTGCCCATTCTCGACAGGTCTTTGGTGATCACGCATTTGACCTCTCCGCTTTCCACGCAGTCCATCATCTCCATGAAGCCGGGTCTTTGAAAATTCGCCCCGCTCCATCCGTCGTCCACGAAAAAGCGGCAGTTCAAAAATCCATTATCCCATGCAAAGGTTTCAAGGATACGCTTTTGATTCTCAATGGACAGGCTCGGGCCTTGCTGTTCATCGTCCTTGCTCAATCTTGCGTAAAGGGCAGTAACAGGGGTAGTGTAGGTGGCTTGTCTTAACATAAAATCCTCCGTTTCCGACAGCCGCCCCGCGATTCCGTATAAATATCATACCACACGGGGCGGCGGCCTGTATAGCGGGTAATTGTAAATTTCGCTTCTTTACGACCCGTCATTATGACGATTTTTCCAATGCAGGCTTATCGTCTGCTCGGATGGAGGCCTCCGCTGCCAGCACCTTCATCATCTTGTCGGCTGCGGTGGCGGCAGCGTCCTTCTTGAAGTAGCCGGACACCACAAGTACGGTGTTGCCCATGCGTACCTCGGTCACGCAGTCCGGGCGGCGGGGTTCGTTGTTCCTGCTCTCGTTCATCGGCTCTCCTTTCCTTCCATCAGCGTTTTCAGCTTGTCCATTTTCTGCGCGGCGTTTTCCCTACGGAAGTTCTCGCCCGATACGCAGACGGGGCAGCACATTTCCAGCAGCCTGTCATAGATGCGGGCGTGGGGCGTGTCCTGCGGGTTTTGCAGCTCGGCAAGGCTCAAATTGGTGGTCACGATCAAAGGCTTGCCGCTGCGGCAGCGGCTATCAATGACGTTGTAGACCTGTTCCAGCCCGTATTCCGTGCCGCGCTCCATGCCGAAGTCGTCAATGATCAGCAGCGGGTAGCGGCAAAGGCGGGAAATGTACTCGTTTCTTCCCTCAATGCGGCTGTTCAGGTCGTTCAGCACGGCGGCAAAGTTGGTCATGCGGACGGGGATCTCCTGTTCCATGAGTGCGTTGGCGATACAGGCGGCAAGGTAGCTCTTGCCCGTGCCGACGCTGCCCCAGAACAGGTAGCCGATATTCTCATCCCGCATGGCTTCCCAGTTGTCCGCATAGAATCGGGCCTTGTCCATCTGCGGATTTCTGCCGTTGTCGTTTTCAAACGTCCATTTCCGTATTTTCGGGTCAGTAAAGCCCTTCTGCTTCAACTCGTCCACGGTTTGAAGGTGCTTTCTGCGCTGCTCGGCGGCTTCACGCTCCAAACGCTTCGCCCGCTGGCAGTCGCACTCCGACGGGCGCTTGTCATGCCCGGTCAATGCCCTCGTTTCCTCCGTGTGGTAGGCTTCCTTCGGGGCACGGCACTTGCCGCAGTACAGCAGCCCGTCCTCTCCGGTGTAGTCCTCCGGTTCCGGCGTGACCGTCGTCAGTTTCGTAAAAACAGCTTCCAGTTCGTTCTTCATAAGCTCTCTCCCTCCTTGTAGGTGTAGTCCGGTATGCCCTGCTTCGGGGCTGCCTTCGCGGTATCGTCTGCCGCCCAGCGCAGGATGGTGGCGGCGTGGTTCTGGTATTTCTTCCCGGTGGACGCGATATAGCCGGAAAGACGGTCGATGTAATACTCCCATTTTTCGGGGATTTCCTCTTTCAGCTCCGCAAGCTCGGCGTCTGTCAGGAAAACATTCTGATACTTTCCGAACACGGCGGGCGCGGACTGTCCTTCCTCTCGCTCTCTCTCTTTCTCTAACTCTATCTCTATCTCTTTCTCTATCTCTGGTGGACGAATGTCGGACAAATGTCCGCCGTTTGTCCGCTGCGGCAGCAAAGCCCGGTTTTCCCGCCTTGCCGCCCGCTTCCGCTCCCCCTCGGTGGAGGACTGGCCGATCATCAGCTCAATATCGGTCATGTAGAGCAGTCCGCCGTCAAGCTGCTCCACAAGCCCCAGTTGCAGAAAAACCTTGATCGCCCGTTCCACCGTGCCGATCTGGTGGCGGGTGAGGGTGGCGATCATCTGCGCCGTGTAGGGGATATGCTCGTCAAGCTGCAATTTGCCGCCGTTTTTCAGGGATTTCAGGTACAGCTTCATCAGGATATTCGAGAACAATATCCCGTCCGGCATACTTTCCAGCAGCACGATGGAATCTCCGTCGAAAAAGCTCTCTTTCAGCTTGAGGTAGTAATATTTGCGGTTATCTGCCATTGGTTCACGCTCCTTTGTGCGGGTCTCTCGGTATACATCGGGGCTGTCGTGAAACACGATACCCCTTTCCTCTGCACGGGGGGGTACGCTGAAACACGGCAGCCCTTTTCCGTGGATGGGGGCTGTTTTGGACCCCCATCCGGCGGCTTCCACCGTTTGGACCAGTAGCGGGGGCAAAGGACAACGATTGCCCGGAAGCTCTGCTTGCAGTCGTGGGTGCAGCTCCGGCAAAGCGCGTTGTAGGCGATGCGGTTTCTGTGGTTGAGGAAAAACGACCATTCCAGGCGTTTTTCTCTGCTCATTCTCGGCATATCTTTCACGCTCCTATCTTTCGTCTATCGGGTGTCATGGTATGGTAGGCAAAAATGTAAATCTCGGTATCAATTTCGGCGATTTTTTGCCCTGTACGCTCTTTTTACAAGATGGGTGGTATGCGGGTATGGGTAAGCTCCTTTCGTGCGTTCTGCGGCGTTTCGGGACGGGATATTTACCCCGGCAAACGAGCTAAGTTCAGCTTAGGGCGTTACCGCTCCTGCTCGTGGCTGCGTTTCTTGTGCTTCTGCGCCTGTCCGGCCTCCATCAGCCTTTGGGCGTTGTACTTCACATTGGCAAGCTCGTCATGCTCGTCCTTTGCGCGGCGATATTCGTTGTAAATGCCGTTTTTCTCGGAAATGAGGGCCTCGATCTCGCCTTTCAGTCTGGCGGCTGCGGGTATCTTCCCGCCGTTCAGCATCTCTTTCAGCCTGCGCACGGCGGCCTCACAGATGATATAGTCCACTTCGTAGGCTTGACGGTGCATCTCCGCTTTTTTGCCTTTCAGTTTCCTGCCCGCTTCCACTGCGGGTTTCGTGCGGCGGTAGTCGTTGATGGTCTTTTGCAGCTCCTTCTTTACGGCGATCTCATCCTCCACGGCGCGGAGCTGCCGACGCAGGGCGTACATTCTGCTGTGGCTCTCATACACGGTTTCATTCAGACGGTCAAGGTCGATCAGGCCGTTGTCCGTCAGGAAATTGTGGGTAGCCGCCATCTGTTTGAGGTTATGGATTTTCGCCCATTTCTCATAGCCGATGCTTTTTCCCTCGGCTTTCTTGGCTTCAATATCCACCATGCGCCCAATGGCGGGGGCATGCGGTGCGCCCTGCTTCGGTGCGTACCTGCCGGAAGGACCCTCGATGGAAGATAGGGTGTTCTCTGCCGGAATAGCGTCGCGTTTCGCTGCGGTATTCACCGGGCGCAGGGCGTTTCTCTCCAATGCGGCAAGCACAGCGGCACGGTCATAATCGTCGCCCAACTTCCGGGCGGTGATGGGCTTTGTGCGGTCTGGTGTGAGGTAGGAATACCGTCCCCGGCTCTCCTTGACGGTCACGCCCTCTTGCAGCAGCAGAGAAGAAAACTCGTCAAAGCCGCTTGCCCGGTCAAGGGCTTTTCGTATGGTCTTGCGCAGCTTCTCCTTGTCGGTTTCAAACTTGCTGTGGATCAGCGGCTCGTGGTTTTCCAGCCGTTTTTCGTTCTCCCGGTCAATAGCAAACTGCCCCTTTTTCTTCGCCCAATACTCGCGCTCGGTGATGCGGTTTGCGCTGCCGTGGAGCAAGTCGATTTGATAGAGGTTTTCCCGGTGGCACAGCTCCATGACCTCGGCTCTGAAATGTTCCATAGCCGCGTCGGTGCAGCGGTGCTTGCACCCGGCTTTCGTGTCTGCGGGTCTGTCCATGTAGGGCAGCAAGGGAACATCTTCAATGCGCAAGCTGTTGATGACGATGTGAACATGGATATTTCCGCTGTGGTTATGCCCGTCCGGGTGGGTGCAGACAAGGGCTTGGTGTCCGGGGAACTGCTCTTTACAAAACCTCTCGCCCAGCTCCTGCGCACGGTCAACGGTCAGCCCATTGTCCGGGCCGTCCCGTGGGTCAAAGCTGATGATGTAGTGGTGGCTCTTTACGTCCTCTTTCTTCTGATTCTTTCCGTAGCGGAGATTGGAGCGCATACAGGCAACAGCGAAATCTTCCTCGCCGCAATTCAGCGTGGATATGCGGTAGTCCTCCCTCGGCACAAGCCGCCCCTGCTCGTCCAGCGTGGGCTTCATGGCGAACTCATCGTGTTCAAAGGTCAGGTATTTTTCAGCGTCGCCGTAGTTGGCGTTCTTAGAGCTGATATGTTTGAACGTTGCCAACCGCTTCACCTACCTTTTCAAGAACTTCAAACTTCAAGGCGGCAAGGTCGGAAGCCACCGCCCGTACCTCCCCGGCAAGCTGCGGATAGGGGCTGTGCCACTCGTTCAGCGTCCTGGCGATCTGGTTTAAGTTCCCGCCGACCCTGCCGTATTCGGCGGTCAGCTTCCCGATGGCGGACAGCAGCTCGTCATTGACCGGGGAAACCGTGACAACGGGACGGATGCTTGCGCCTCGAATGGCTCTGCGGATAAACTCGGATTGGCTGATACCGTAGGGTGCAAGGCGGGCGGCAAAGTCAGCGTATTCCTCCTCGGTCAGCCGGGTCTTGACTACCCGCTTTCGGCGCGGCGTGTCGTACTGTTTGCGGGGCATAGGTTTCAACTCCTTTCTGCGGTATCGTTTGTAAACAGGAAAACATCTCCTCAAATACCTAAAGAAAAAACGGCAAAAAGTACGGGGCTGTTCTTCAATGTTCACAAATTCTTAATGGTTTGATCTTCGGCGCTCTCTCCGGCGTAAGCCGCAACAGCAGGGTTTGGGGAAGGCACTCCCCAACAAGATTCCGATGGGACAGAATGAGCGGACAGCGAATTATGGCACCTCGGTAGAATCTTGCTCTGACAGCTCACGCTCTGCCCCTGACACAGCTTCGTGTGTTTCCCCCTTCACCCATTACTGGTAACGCAAAGGGCTGTTTTGGCCAGTTTTGCGGAAATTTCTCAAAAAAATCTTTTCTCCCTTCACCTACTACTCGTTCTGTAAAGGGCGTTTTTGGCCAGTTTTAGAAAAAATTTCCCCTTTACCCATACTGGTGTTGGGAGCGCCCATTTTGGCGGAGTTTCGGGGAAATCCTCAAAATTTTTTTCTCTTATCTCGCTGCGACGGCTAAAGCGGCCTACTGAACGGGCACAAAAAACCGCAGAAAACTTTCTGCGGTCGCGTATTGATGGTTTGAAAAAGACTGGTGGAAAGCTATCACCCATAAAGTAGTAATCTGCCATATGTAATGTGGTTCTTAGCCTACAGCTCAAGTCCTCCCGTTCATAGAAATGTTACACAAAACGGTTTGACAATGCTTGCTCTTTTCAATGCTTTATGGTAAACTAAATATGTAACAAGAGAGGTACGAACACCGCGGTCTGCCGTTTTAAGCAAACAATACAAACGGTTTCTATGCCTTCCACAAGTGAAGTATTATTAGACCGCAACAGCTGTTGACGAAGGCTTGTTGCGGTTTTTGCCGTATGTTGAAAGGTTTGTGTGAATCTAAAAAGTAAAATATGTAACTGGCAGAAAGGAGGGTTACAAATGGCAAACATAATAATTTATGGCGGAGGATTTCAAGCAGCGGCGGCAGCGTCAAAGGCAGCATCGCAAGCTGGAAATGCGCAAATCTATGTTATAATTCCTTATCCTGTATCAGACACTTCAAAGGCGTTTGGAAGCATCGGAACGCTTGGTGGGCAAAACTTTTTTGATGTTCGTCATTGGAATGGATCTTTTCCGTATAGAGGTTCATTTGAATGGTGGTACAGTCAGGGAGGTTCGTTTTACAACACAGAAACAATGGCAGCACGGCTCACAACCGATGTTACCAAATACAGCAATGTACAAGTTTTTTACGGATATGATATTTTTTCGTTTAGCACAGCAGCCAGCCCGTACAGAATAACACAGGTAACAATAAAAAAAATCGCACGAAATTCATCTACCGGATTTGTGGAATGGAGCACAGGAACATATACATTAAGCGGAACTGTTTTTGTTGATGCTTCTGATGATGGAAGGTTGACAAGACTTGTAAACTTTGGCGGTACAGTCGGACGCTATGATTGGCCGAGTAACAAACTTGATTCAGACGAAAGAGGGTCAAGCGGCAAACCAAGGCAACAGGTAGCATCGCTCATGTTTCAAGTCAAAAACATTCAGTTCAACGGACAAAACAGTAACAATGATATGAATTGGACCACGTCGACGAATGGGACGAAAGGTGTTTACGGCGGGCGAGTTACCTATACAAATGACAGTTATTTGAAAGCATTTAATAATTATTGGGGACCGAGAGGATTTGCAATTAAACCGTTAAATGCTGCACAAGACGGTAAAGACAGCCCTAATTGGTGGATAAACACACTATTGGTATTCAATGTTGACGGCAGAGCGCACGAACGTGATAGGAACACAGCATTTTTTCCGACTGACATGAGAAGTGATTATATTACCGTTGATCAAGCGTGGGTCAATGCGCGGAATATGCTGACCGAAACCAGTCCGTATTCATTTATGACAGCATTAAGAAGATTTGGTGGCTTCGGAAATGCGCAGCTTGTTATGGTCGGTGGACAGCCTAAGGTCGGAGTTGTTATGTATATAAGAGAAACAATACATATGGCAAAGAATGCAGCCAACCGAGGAAACGGCACATACAATTCAAATTACGAAGTTACCGACCACGAATGCCACCGCGCCGGAACCTCACCGAACAACGGCAGTGATGCGGCGAACTATGCGACAAGAATTGGTCTTAATTATTATTGGTCTGACATTAACGCATATAAATTTGAAGATATGAAGAAGAACGGTGTTTATATTTGGGGAGGAGATATTGCAAATAAACTTCGTGATGATTTACATACAAGTGCCTACCCTGTTGACGATAATTCACCGCGTCATCCGGCATATATTCCGTACAATGCTTTAACAACGAATTATGTAGCCAACTTGTTGATACCGGGTTATGCGGCAGGTGCTTCATCATATGCATGGGCTGAAATGAGAGTTTTCCCGAACCTTTGCGTATTGGGCGACGCTGCAGGTGTAGCGGCAGCGTATGCCGTAAACAACAATAAGCATCCACTATACTTTTCAAGCAGTGATATTGCGGCGGTGCAGACAACATTAACAAATACCGGCAATGCAAGGCTCGAAAAATAAAAGGAGATGTATAATGAGAAGTTCTCTCTCTTGTCATTTGAAATCAATATCGGTTTTGCTGATTGTGGTTTTCATATTTGCAACCCTTCCTGTTTGCAGAGTTGCAGCGCTTGAAACTGCAAGCATATCCGAATATGCAAAACCGTATGTTGAAGAATTGACCGAAAGCATCCCGTTTGATTATGATGATTATACAAAGCCGATAAAGCGTGATGAGTTTGCAAGGTTGATTTATTTTGCGATAAAGCAGATGTCTGATGCAATGACTACAAAAGTTGTTCTCAATGATGCTGCGCCGCCTTTTTCCGATACAGACGATGTTTTTGTGGGAGCGTTGTCCAATGCCGGAATTATAATGGGTAGAAACGATGAAATCTTTTCTCCGAACGATTTTCTCACAAGAGAAGAAGCCGCCGTTATTATCGGAAGAACATTTGACTTATTCGGATTTAAGCAGCTGAATAAAACAACAGATTTTGCGGATAAGGGAGATATTTCGCCGTGGGCTGTTTCGGCAGTGGATTCGCTTTGCCCATATAAAATATTTATAGGATCAGATAACGGGAAATTTCTTCCGAAACGCACAATAACAAGGGAACAGGCAGCCATGATTACGCAGAGATTTATGCGTATGACAGAGATTTTCAAGTTCACGGTTGATGGACCACTCCCCAATGGTTATAGTGTTTGGCAAACCTGGTCTGCCAGCTACATAGAGGATGGCGCGGGAAAGGTTGTATTCTCGCTTCCACGATATTATCCGCCGGAAATGGGGAAATCGGTTGAGAGCTATGACGGATTAAGAATATTTGCGTATAAAGGCAGCTATCTTTATATCGCATCGGGAATTGACGCAGCGAGCGCTGCACAGGGAAGCACGATTCCAGGAACAGTTGTGTTTGATGGATCAAGCGGCAGAGAGCTGATGTTTGTGCCTATGCAGCAAAATGACGTTGGAAATTGGGCATCGGGTTTTTATGGCTTGACATCCGACGGAGAATACCTGATTTTTTATCATCAGACTCAGCAAGGATCAATAATGGGAAGTAGCGGGAAATATGTTTATGGCATATATGACATTAACGGAAATGAACTTTTACCTATATCCCATGCATGGCAAGACCTGTACGATGGCGGTTGGGTAAATGAAGAAACGGAACCATTTAGCAAATGACCGCTTAGAATCAACTTCTTCTTTCCTTGAGGAGTCGCAATAAACCTTTCTGCTCTCGATATAGTTTGTTCAAGGCGGTCAAGTGCGTTTGGGCTTGACCGTCTTTCCCGTTTTTCTATCTCTCCGGCACTGTTCCCGCGAGAGTGCCGTTTTTCGCTCAAATTTTCCGGCTCTTGACTTGAAGAAAATGCAGATTTTCGAACAGAAAACGCTCCGCGATACATTCCTCGTCCGGGGCGTTCCTGTTGGCTGTATTCGGTTTTTATCGGCTCTTGACCGCTTCTGTGCTTTACGGAATCGCAGGGCGGCTGTCCTTGTCATATTCTGCGGCTCATTTTCGGTAGCCGCTTCCGAAAGTCCTTCTTTGCTTCTTTATTAACCGTGCGCATTAGCGCCGGGGTTGTCGTTTCCGTAGCCTTCCAGCAGGTTAATGGCTCCCCAAATGCCGAGACCGGCACCGAGGGCGATGACGAGGGTCTGGAGAACGCCGACAGCAGAGTTGAAAAATTCCATATTTGTGTTGCCGGAATCATTGGGTGTTGGTTGTGTTGAAATCTCGCGGATACAGCAGGAGCCGGAGCGAAAGCTGCGATGCAGCCCCGATTCCGGCTTCTCCTTTCAAATTTTAGTTCGTGGATTCGTTCCGACCCTGCAAGCGAGGAAGCGTCTTTTCTCATCCGTATCTATATGAAAAGCCGCCGCGCGGTTGGCGGCGGGCTTGTGCGCTCAGACGCGGCCCACGTCGAACACCTCGTAGACCTCATCCGCTTTCGGCACCAGCCTTGTGGAGAGGTATTTCTCGATATCAAAGGCGTTCCTTGGGTTCGCGTCCGACAGATACTTATAATTGGGATGTTTGGTGATGTCGTACTTATCCGAGAGGAAGGGGCGTACGCCCCGAAGCTGCAAGATGCACTTGCCGCCGTCCAGCACCGCCAGCTCGTCTATCGTGGCAAGGTCTTTGCCCAGCTTCTGATAGTTTAGGCTGTGAGACACCTCCCGTCCACGGCTCTCGCCGGTGTTGAAGGTGTCGATGGTCTCTTTCCCCAGCGCCTGATTCAGCTCCTTCAGCGTACCGGGCTCCTTGCCGCCTAAAAAGATGGAGCTGTCGCAGTTGCCGATGATGGTGTCGGCGTTGTCCTTGTACAAAGCCTTTAGCTGACTTTGGGCTTGCAGCACCAGACAGGCGGAAATCTCGCGGCTGCGGATGGTGGCCATGAGCTTTTCCAGATTCGGTATCTGCCCGATGTTGGCGCACTCATCGATGAGGCAGCGCACATGGACGGGGAGTCTGCCGCCGTACACGTCGTCGGCCTTTTCACACAGCAGGTTAAATAACTGGCTGTAAATCATGGAAATGAGGAAATTGAAGGTGCTGTCAGTGTCGCTCATGATGAGAAACAGCGCCGTTTTCCGGTCGCCCAGGGTGTCCAGCTCCAGCTCGTCGTACATGGTGATTTCCCGCAGCTCCTGAATATCGAAGGGCGCAAGGCGCGCACCGCAGGAAATATTGATCGACTTGGCTGTTTTGCCCGCCGCTAATTTGTATTTTTTATATTGCCGCACGGCGAAGTGATTCGGCTCACGGCTTGCCAGCTCCTTGAAGGCCAGATCCACGTTGTTCTCAAAGGTCTCATCGTCCTCACGCACCTCCATGGCGTTGATGAACTCGATGAGCGTGGCGAAGTTCTGTTCCTCCTCGGGGGCTTCGTAGTGGATATAGCCGATGAGCGCCGTGTAGAGCAGCGTCTCGGCCTTCTGCCAGAAGTCGTCCCCGGATTTCCCGTCCCCCTTGGTGTTGGCAATGAGGGTCGTGACCAGCTTCAAAATATCCTTCTCGCTGTGGATATACGCAAAGGGGTTGTAATGGTGGGACTTCTTGAAGTTGATGGAATTGAATATCTTCACCTTATAGCCATTGCGGAGCATGAGCTTTCCGCACTCCACGGCGATGCTGCCTTTCGGGTTTTGTCAATAAGGATAGAGAAAAAAGTAAATTATTTTTATGAGGTTACAACATCGGATTGAATAAGGCGCAGTACCTTGTCGGTAAAGGTTTCCCGGCTGGTCTGGCTGAAATGGAAATAAATATCAAAGGTCGTACCGCCAACGGTCTTTACCATATCGGGTGGCGGTACGTCCGGGGCGGGTGAAGCGTTGCCGCCCGCCATCACGGGCAGGGGGATGGCCTTGCCCTCTCTGCTGGTGCTGTCGCTCCCCTCCGGGGCGGGGATGGTGCTGGTGATCGTCATGCTGGGGTCGTAGGTCATAGGCTCTCCTTTCATCATTCATCAAAGTTAATCCACGTGAGCGCCATTTTGCCGCCCACGTTGGAGTGGGGGAAGGGGAATGTATTAGTCCCCCTTTGAGGACTGTCCACAAGCCCCCTGATTGCAAGGCTTTTCAGCCTCTAAATGTCCACGCCTGCGGCGTTCCCGTTCGCTGGCAGCTTTCTTTCTCCGGCGCACATTGGCGGCGCACTCGTCACAGTATTTGCCCCGATTGGAGCGCGGCACGAACATCGCCCCGCACTCGGCACAGGGCCGCGCCTGTCCTCGGTGGAGCAAGGCGGCACACAACCCCTTGTCTGTTGGCAGGACGGCGGCGCGGAACCATTTACAGACCAGGGAATAGGTGATACTCTGGACGCAGACACAAGGCTCCCAGCCGTCATCAAGAGCAAGACAGTTGCCGCCGTCATAATTGCAGCAGTCATGCACCAGCCGCCGGACGGCTCGGTACTGCTGGTAGGTCAGTCGGGGAATGCCGTTCACCGCTCCACCTCCCGGCGTTTCTGCTGGGTCTGCTCCTGCTGGTGTATGGCAGCATCGGCGTTCCGCTTCACCTGTTGAAGCCGCCGCAAATCGTCTTGGATAGGCTTGTACTGCTCATACTCGGCTGTGTACTCCTGGTGAAGCCTCGCCTGTTCCTGTTCCCACGCATGAACGGGGATTTTACCAGCAGGGGAACGGTGCTTGTCCAGCTTCCGGCGGGCCATGTGGAACGTCCTCAACTCGTTCTCATGCTCCCTCTCGAATTTTTCCCGCTTGCCCTTCCACTTGATACCCTGCAACTCGTCATAGACGGGCTTGGTGTCTCGGTAGAGGTCAACAAGGCGAAGCAGTTCCTTCAATTCGTTCAGACGGTCACGCTTCGCTTTCATGGATGTGTTGATGGCCTCCGTTCGTTCACTCTGGGCGGCGATATGGGTCTCTAAATCTTCCAGCGTAGCGATGCCCCTCTCGGTCAGAAAATTGATGGCCTCGGCAAAACCTTTAAGATTTCCAATCCTGGCGTTGCGGCTCCATGCTCCGGCGTTCCGGCCCTCATAGTAGTCGGTCAGCAGGGCGGCAAGGGTCGGGGCCTGGGGCTTGCTCAATTCTTCTTTTATGGCCTTAATCCAATCCGTCAGGCCGGCGATTTTCTTCCGAATATCCCGCAGAATGTTGTTGGCCTTTTTTATCCAGCGGTTCAGATCGCCCTTGTCGGTGGGGATGCCCTTGGCCTCCATCTGGCGGACGGCCACGCCCTCATGGACGGTGGGCAGCAGGTCAAGGCCCTGACGCTCATAGGAGCGGTGGTCGATGCGGCAGGTCAGCCCCTTTTCCTCAAACTTGGCGTTCACCATAGCGGCCCACGCCTCCCGCCAATGTTCCAGTGTTTCCGGGCTTCCCCAGTCGGTAGTGGGAACAGCGTCAAAGAGGGGCTTGCCGTCCTCTCCCATAATGCGGTTCCCGTCCTCGTCCAGACGGTAGCGGCGGCGCTGCTTGCACCCCCATTTGCCGTCTGGCTCAATGGGCCGGATGGGGCAGAGAACATGAAAGTGCGGGTTAGGAATACCGCCGTCCTCCTTGTCCGGCTGGTGGATGGCAAAGTCGGCAATCATGCCCCGGCCCACAAGCTGCTCCGAAACAAATTGCCTTGCAAGAGCGATGTTTTCCTCCAATGAAAACTCGTTCTGCAAGGCAATGTCAAAGCTATATGCAAGCTGGGCTTTCTTGCCGCGCTCGGCCTTCTCCACGGCGTTCCAGAGGGTGGCGCGGTCTTGGTACTGGTTGGGGGCCTGGGGCGGCAGGAGAATGTCTGTGCAGACCACGCCGCCCTTGTGGGTGTAGTCGCTGACCTCGCCATAGTATTCGCTATACAATTTCTCCCCGGCTCGGTAGGCGGCGGACGTGACAACAGACTGTCCCGCGCTCCGTTTGACCTGGGTAACGTGGAGATGGAACAGGGCCAATTATCCGCTTTCCTGCTGGTCAGTGGCTTGGCTCACCAGGGCGGCAACTTCCGGCAGGGAAAAGACCTTTTCCATCAAAAGAAAAAAGGCCCTTTCGCTCATGCCGCGCACCTCCGGGGCGATACTCTCCACCGCTCCGCCACGGGTGATAAGTCGGTGGTTTCGCTTCTTCCTTTCGCCTTGGGTGTAGTAGCGGATGCGGTTCTCATACCGCTGGCCTCTGTGCTGGTACTGCTCCAACTTAGCGGTGGCCTCAGCATACTCTTTCTCTAATTCTTCGCGTGACTTGTCCATCGTGTTTGACCTCCTTCTTGGCAAAACAAAAGACCGTCTACCTGCTGTGTCGGGTAAACGGTCAAGGGTAACGGTATTCGGTTTTAGCCTCGCTGGAAAGGTGCAGACGCAGAGCGGATGTACCTTTCCAGCGAGGGCGCAGGGATAGCCGCAAAGCGGCGCAAGGGGCGCAGCCCCTTGTACGGAGCGGAGCGACGCAAACGGCCCGGACTTTCGGAAGTCCGGGCCGTAGCCTCGCAGAGCGCACGATACATGGTCGCAGACCATGTATAGAAGTGCGCCCTTTGTTCCAAAGGGATTTTATAAGTCCATCATTGATGGGAGAATTTTGTTGAACATATGGCGCACCTTATCAATCCGGGTGTTTGGGCGGCGTGGCTGAAAAACTGGTTCGCCGCTGGCGATTTGATACCCCTTCAATTCTGTTAAACAAACGCTTCTCCCGTTTGTATAAAAGGTGAGGTCATTGCGGTACTCTTGCACACAGCGGGCAGGGATTTCGCCAGTAAAAATCACCTCGCTGTTTTTAACCTGGGTCGTTTCAATACTCGCGCAATATTTTGGTGCGTCATGATAAGCTCTGGAGAGATATTCCTGCGGCGCATAGAGTGTAAAAGAAAGATATGGTTCCAATAGCTGCGTCCCCGCCTTTTTCAACACCTGCTCCAATACAATAGGTGCCAATGACCGAAAGTCTGCGGGAGTGCTGACCGGACTATAATAAAGCCCATACTCAAAACAGATTTTACAGTCCGTTACCTTCCATCCATACACGCCTTGTTCCAGACCGTAGCGGATACCATCCAATACAGCGTTTTGAAAACTCTGATTCAAGTATCCAACGGAAACTTTGCTCTCATACTGCACTCCGGTGCCAAGGGGGAGAGGGGTGACGGACAGCCCGATGGACGCCCAGAATGGATTGGGCGGCACTTCGATATGAATGGTGTGACTTACCGCTTTCAATGGCCTCTCCATATAGATGACGGTAGGTTCTTTTGCAGTTGTGTTGAGCTGATATTTTTCCACCAGAAGATCAGAGATAATTTCCAATTGTACCCGGCCCAAAAAGGAGAGAATGATCTCATGGGTCACAGCGTCTACTTCATAGCGCAGAAGCGGGTCGGTATCCGCAATTTCTGTCAAGGCGTTTAACAAGCGTTCCCTCTGTTCTGGTTTCTCTGGTGCAATTGTTGTCCGCAGCAAAGGGAGAGGATTGTCGCTCCACGTTTCACGGGGCAGCAGCAGTTTGTTTCCCAGCACATCATTCAGCCGCAAACTGTCGCAGGGTACAATGACGATCTCGCCCGCATGGGCAATCTCTGTTCGGACAATCTCACCCTTTGAGGGGATACGCATTTCCGTAATTTTCAGTTTTTCTTTCCCTGCCAAGGCTACGGAATCCCGCAAATGAAGCGTACCGCTATACAACCGCAGATAGGCAAGGCGTTGGCTCTGGTTTGCGTACTCAACTTTGAACACAGTTCCGCACAATTCAGAGCTGTTCTGCCCGGTGGGTGATTGGAATGTATCTGTGACCGCTTCAATGAGTTGTCGGATTCCCAAGTTTACCTTGGCACTGCCATGATAGACCGGAAACAGAGAGACGCTTTGGATTCTCCTGTTTTCCTCCCGCAGAAGTTCTTCTTTGTCCATTGGTTCTCCGGCAATATATTTCTCCAACAATTCATCACAGTCCGCAATCACGGTATCCCAATTCTCCAGCCCCATGTTTTCCATGATGGATATATCCGGGGAAAGCTGCACGTTCTGCTTAATAATCATATTTGCGGAGAGCTTATCTCGGATAGACTGATACACACCTGGCAGGTCAATCCCGTCCTGGTCGATTTTGTTAATAAAGATAACAGTTGGGATTTTCATTACTTGCAGAGCATGAAACAGAATACGGGTCTGCGCCTGAACGCCGTCTTTTGCAGAAACAACCAAAATCGCTCCGTCAAGAATGGCAAGGGAGCGATAGACCTCCGCTAAGAAATCCATATGCCCAGGAGTATCCACAATGTTGACCTTACAATCGTGCCACTGAAAGGAAGTGACCGCCGTTTGAATGGTGATTCCACGCTGCCGCTCTAAAAACATGGTGTCCGTTCTCGTTGTTCCCTGATCCACACTGCCGGGCGCCTCGATTGCTCCGCTGGTATATAACAGGCTCTCCGTCAAGGTCGTCTTACCTGCGTCTACATGAGCAAGAATGCCAATATTGATGATTTTCATATGATTGTCCTCCATACAAGGCCCAGAAGGGCGCAAAAATCCCCAGCGACAAATACTTTTACCGCTGGGGATGATAGGTAGGACACACATGAAAACTGCGGCCAAGGCTGGCCGTTGTCTATCACGATATGAAATGAAAAGGCAAAAGTATTCTTAAATTGGGTACAAAAACCAAGCCCTCTCCTTGAGGACGTTTGTCTTTGTTCCCATTATCAAATTTTATTTAAGAATACCTTGCCGCATATTGATAAACTCCTTTGCTTGGATTTTTATAGTATAGCATATCAAATTCCCAAAAGCAACCCTGTTAAGATAAATTTTTTCTGTCACTGCACCTCCATATCTCTCTCGTGTATACGCCATACGCAACTCTTTTCAAAAAAGAAGTGGACGCGCTGGCAAAGCTGTGGTAGAATGAAACGAAAGAAGGTGAGGATGGTGGAGCTCAAAACGACAATCGCCCAGGGACTGCACGTCACAGATGACAGCGCGGGTTATGATGCCGCCTGTAAGCGTGTCCTGTCTGAAAAGGCAATCCTGGCGCGGATTATGAAGTCCTGCCTGGAAGAATACAAGGATTGCGATGTCAATGATATTGCCGAGAAGTACATTGAGGGCCAACCCCAGGTGTCCGCCGTCCCGGTGCTGCCGGACGAGGGTGGCACAGTCATCAGCGGCATGGACACCGAGGACAAATCGGTGCGCGAGGGGACAGTCACCTATGACATTCGCTTCCGCGCCATCGTTCCCGACTCCGAGGAACAAATTGCCCTCATCATCAACGTGGAGGCCCAGAACGATTTTTACCCCGGCTATCCGCTGATAAAGCGTGGCATATACTACTGTTGCCGCATGATTTCTTCCCAGTACGGCAGGGAGTTCACTGGCTCCCATTATGAGAAAATCAAGAAGGTCTACTCCATCTGGATTTGCATGAAACCGCCGCAGTATCGAGAGAACACCATTACCCGGTATCGGCTGGTGGAAGAATATCTGGTCGGCGAGGGCAAAGAACCCATCAGGAATTATGATTTGCTGTCCATCATCATGCTGTGCCTTGGCGGGCCGGATGGGTCAAATTATGACGGCGTATTGCGGATGCTGGATGTGCTTCTCTCCAACGAAACCAGCGAGGCGGAAAAGCGGAAAATTTTGCAGGACGATTACGACATTCAAATGACGCAGACAATGGAAAGGGAGGTGTCGGTCATGTGTAATTTGAGCAAGGGCGTTGAGGAAAAAGGCGTTGCTAAAGGTATCTTGTCCTCTATCAAAAACCTCATGGAAACGATGGGGCTGACCATTGAACAGGCTATGGCGGCGCTGAAAGTCCCGGAGGGCGAACGTCAGAAATATATGGATTTGCTGGAACGGCAGTAATGACAAAAACGCCACGGACTATCGTTGTCCCTGGCGTTTTCTGTATCTACGTTAGCTGACTTGAGCAGCTTCGGCTTCTGCCTGTTTCTTCCTGTGGTAGTTCTCCCGCCTCGCGGCAAGCATACGTTCATACCGGGCCTGGGCTTCGGGATCTCCGGCGGCAGCGTCCGCATACATTTTCTGACGGGACTTCTTTACCGCTTCTGACTGTTGCGCTCTCTGCTGCGCCAACTCTGCCGCCGCTACCGGGTCGGTTTCGGCGCGGGCTTTCAAATCCTGCAAAGCCGCCTTTTTCCGATTGCGATGGGCTTCCAGCCGTTCCGCTTCTTCTAGGGTGAGAGGCAAACCTGCCTCGGCACATCTGGCAAGTTCTTTCAACGTCCGCTGTTGGGGCTTCGGGGGCTGTGCGGACTTCTGCCTGTCACGCCACGCTTTGTGCTGCTCGGCTTTCTTCTGGCGGTGCGCCGCAAGCCGCTCCGCTTCCTCCGGGGTGAGATCGGCTCCATCCAGCTTGGCGAGTTCCTTCAGTGAGCGTTTGCGAGGCTTCTCTGGCTGACTGGCCTTTTTCTTGTCGCGTTGCTTCTGCTGATAGGCCCGATTGCGCTCTAACCGCCGTTCTTCCTCCGCCTGTTCCTCCGGGGTCAACAGGCCCGCCCGCTTCCTCGCGGTAAACTCCCGGCGCTCCTGCTTGTACCTCTCATACCGAACCTGGGCAAGCACCTGGGAGCGTTCCTCTTTCTCTGCCTGTTCCTCCTGCTGGCGGCGTTCTTCCTCCTGCTCCATCGGGGTCACAATGTCGGCGGGAACCTCAAACGCGCCAATGAAATTGAAATAGAAATCTAACCGCTGACGGCGCTGCTTTCCCCGTCCGTTGCCCTCATGGACAACGATTTTCTCGATAAACTCATTGAGAATGGGCGTAGTCAGTTCCGAAAAATCGGTGTACCGCTTGGCAAGGTCGATAAACTCCGTCATTCTCACCCGGTCGGCGTTCCAGTTGTCCAGCAAGCCCTGCCACTCCGTCATGGAGGCTTCCAGCGCGGCCTGTTCCTCGTCATACTCGGCAAGGAGACGGCTGAAATGCTTATCCGGCAGCTTGCCCGTGGCGTTGGCCTCGTACAGCTTCTTCACCAGTCCGTCCAGTTCGGCGTGGCGCTTCTTCGCCTGGACAATCTGTTTCCGGCAATCCTTGACTGCTTCCTCCTGGCGCAGACTGGATGCCTTTCGAACCCGCTGAACAAACTCCTGCTCGTTGTTGCGGACATACCAGCTTATCCGCTGGATGGCGGAGAGGATCGCCGCTTCCAGCTTTTGCGTGGCAACATAGTGAATGGTGCAATCCTCCATAGGTGCCCGGTATCTGGAACAGGTGAAAGCATCGTCAATGTACTTGCCTTGGACAAGACTGTTGTGGTGGGTCAGCTTTGCGCCGCAGTCGGCACAGTAGAGCAGTCCGGTTAAACGGTTAGGGGCATTACTCCGCTTGGGTGTCCGGCGCTTGGTTTCCCGCAAACGCTGAACATTGTGCCACGTTTCTTCGTCAATGATGGCGGGGACGGCTCCCTCAAATACAAATTGTTCCTCTGGCATTGTCCTGCGGGTGCTTTTAGTCTTGTAGTTCTCACAGACAGTCTTGCCCAGCACCTTGCGCCCCAGGTACTCCGGCCTTTTAAGAATATAACCCAGGGTGGTGGCAGACCATGCGTAGGGGTCGCGGTAGCTGTTGGCTCGAACAGGACAGCCGATACGCTTCCAGTGTTCGGAAGGGATGGGGATTTGCTCGGCCCGCAGCGTTCGGGCGATGCCGTTGACGCTCTGACCGTCCATGACCATCTGAAAGATGCGGCGCACAACGGCGGCAGCTTCCTCGTCGATCACCCACTCGCCCTTTTCTTCTTTTGAGGCGAGATAGCCATAGGGGACGGCCCCCGAACAGCGCAGGCCCTTTTCCATTCTGGACTTGAAAACGGTCTTGATTTTGCGGCTGGTGTCAGCAACGTACCACTCATTTATCACATCCCGGAAGATGGACATAATATCAAATCCATTGGCGGTGTCCAGGTTGTCATTGGCGGCGATAAAGCGGACGTTGTACTCGTCAAAGGTGCGTTTGAGCAAGCCGACCTCCACCACGTCACGGCCTATTCTGCTCTGGTCTTTGACAATGACGGTAGCCACATTTCCGGCCCGTATCTCGTCCACCATAGCGTCCAGGCCGGGCCGCTTGAAGGTCGTTCCCCGCACCCCGTCATCGGTGAAGTGGCGGACATTAGTGAAGCCATTTTTTCGGGCGTAGTCCTCCAGGATGCGCTTTTGATTTTCTACGGACACGCTCTCGTCAGACCGCCCATCGTCGTGAGATAACCTTTCGTACAATGCTGTGATTTTACCCTTTTGCTCCTGCTTCCTCATGTGTGTAACCTCCTGTTTTGTATTTTCACGACCTTTCTATCCTTATTATAGTGACCCTTTCGGGTCGGTGACAACGTATGAACTGTGTAATTGCATGAGATTTGGCTTAATGAAAAACCTCGTCTTGCCGCTGCCGGAGCCGCCCACCACCAGCACGTTTTTGTTCCGCGCCGTCTTGGGGTCTTTGGGACGGTTGGACATCATGAGCCGCTCGGTCTGGGTGAGAATGACGTTGTTCTCAAACTTCGGATCGACGTAAGGGGCGATATCCTCGGGCTTGCCCCAACGGGCAGAGCCGTATTCCAGATTTTTGCGGAATTTCTTGGCGTTTTTGCCCTTGACGTACACGATAAGCCGAATGAGCAGAGCGGCTGCAACGCCCACGCACAGGTCGATGGGGTGGAAGCTGGGCAGCGCCGACCGGAACGCGGCGGCAAAGCCCTCCATGAGGTGCAGCGCCTTTCCCGAGAAATCCATACCGGGGGCAAGCCGCCACGCCTGTCCCAGCTTGGTGGCAAAGAGGGCGATAAAGACATACGGGATATTGGGCAGCAGGAACTTCTTGATATTCAGAGGTTTCTTCATATCGTGATGCCCCTGTTCTGGTTTCGGGATTTCCCCGGCGTAATGGCCTGAACCTTCGCCTTGAGTGCTTGCAGATGCGCCAGCACGGAGGGACGGTTCTGCGCTTTGGCGGCGCGTTTAAGCTCATATGCCGTGTATTCCTTGAACGCCGCCGTCAGTGCGTCCGCGTCCCTCGCCTTAAAGAACACAAAGTATTTCGGCGGTGAAACGCTGCGGTCTTTCTTAACGGCAAAATCCACGCCGTATTTCCGGGCTATGCGCTCAAAGCCTTTGATATTGCTGTTGGTGATCTCAATGTTGGATACACCCTGATTCTGCCCTATGAGCTGCTTCACCGTCTGCTTGCCGGTGGGCTTTTCAGGCGCACCACGCGCCTTTTCCATGGCTTTGCTCTTCTTTTCGGAAAGATATTTATCCATCCCGGCCTTCAGCTCCCGTGCGGTCAGCTTGACGGCAGAGATGATCAGAGTGACAGTTCTGTTTTCAATTTCTTCCTGCATGAGTCATTCCTCCTTCCGTTCGCAGTGAGATTGATGGTATCATCGCTCTGTCACCGGAGCGGTCTTGCCCTTGCCCGCTGCCTTGGCGGGCTCGGTGGGGATTGCCATAATTTTGCTGCCCATCTTCAAAAAGGCTTCCGGCTGACGGAACTTTTCCTCATATTTCTGTTGCAGCTCCTTCGGCAGAGACGCAAAGTTCTCATCCCCCAGACCGCAGATGAAAAACTTACCGGCCACAATATCGTAGATATCGCCGTCCCCGTCCCGCAGGGCGCGGTTCAGGGGCTTGCCCTCCAGCTTGGCTTCCTCCCCGCAGATCAGCGCCACGGGGTCGTCATATGGGTAAACCGCTTCGATATAGCCGTCCACCGCCTTCTGCAAGGAGGCAAGGTCGGAGCCGATACGCTCCACGCGCGGGTACTGTCCCGGCTCCACCATGAGCACCTCGATGGTGTCGTCCTGCGCTCTTTCGGCGGAGATTTCCTTGCCGTCATTGCTCTCAAACTCCACCTCCACGAAATTGTCCGCATCCAGAATATGATCCCCGGCGTGCCACTGGTCGCTTACCATCTGTTGGGCTTCCTCTTTGGAAGAAGCCTCCACGGACACGGTGAGCTTCAGCGTTTCGGTGATGGTCACGTCAAATTCCTTCATGCGCGCCGCCTCCCTCGTCAATTTCAGCCGGAAGAAAGGGAAAGAGCAGCTCCGCCACTGCCTTGACCATAGCTTCCGCAATGGACAACTCGATTTCTTCGCTGTCATCCTCCGTATCGGGTGCATCTTCATATGGGGTTTCGGGGCTTTTCTCAAGGTCGTCGTCATACACGCCGCGTTCGTCGCAGCCGCCGCAGTGGATGTGTACGTCGCCGTAGATGTTGATGGTTACGTTCATGGATAAACCTGCCTTTCTCAGCGCTCGTTACGGCGCTGCTGTTTTTTCTGCCACTGCTCCAGCAGCTTGATGATGGTCTGCTGCATTTGCAGGGGCGTGTAGCTTCGGGGGAAATATTTGCGGAGGGTATCGCTGCTCAGCGTAATACGCTCCTGTTCCTCCTTCTTTTCCTCGGACATGATGGAGCGCATGGCCTCCTTCGTGCATTTTCCCTCCCGGCTGAGCTTCTTGAGCCGCTGCGCCTGGGAAAGCGAGGGTGTGTTCTGGGAATAGTCCATTGCGTCCAGAAACTGCTTCTGCTCGTCATGGGTGAGGTATGACAGCTCCACGGCGGGGCTGAATGCGATCTCCTTGCTGTCCACCTTTTTCTGCACCTCCGGCAGAAGCTCGGTGAGACGGATATAGCGGCGAATCTGTGCTGCGCTGTCGGGGCTGTTTTCAGCCACAAGTTCGCGTGAGGTCTTTCCCGGCAACTTCTGTCCAACTTGAACAGAAGTTGATTTTCCCTCCAAATCCACCCGTTTTCCCTGATGCTTCAACGCTTCCAGCTTCATTTTGTACGCCTGCGCCCGCTCCATGGGGCTGATGGTTTCCCGCTGCAAATTGCTGTCCACCATGAGGATCACCGCCTCGTCGTCGTCAAGATTGCGGACGATGGCCGGTATGGTTTTCAGCTCCGCAAGGTCTGCGGCATGGAGCCGCCTGTGTCCGGATACCATCTCGTATCCGCCCTCCGGTGCGGGACGGATGATGGCAGGGTTGAGGACGCCCACCTGCATGATGCTGTCGATGGTCTGCTGCATGAGCTCGTCGTCCGTCACCTTAAAGGGGTGGTTTTTGAAGGGACGAATCTCTGAAAGCGGTATCTGCTGTACCTGTTCGTTGGGTTTCTGTTTCGGCACGGTCGCATCACCTCCTGAAAATGCCAAAGCCGCAGGCAATAACCTGCGGCTCAGATGAAGCCCTCCGACATATCGTGACTGACAAGGCTTCGGTAGTAGTTCCCGATGGTCAGAGGGGCGTTATACAGCGTGGCTAAAAGATACTGGCGCATATTGCGGATGCGGGTGGTGTTTTCCTTCAGCCCGCCCACCACAAAGCGGATGTGCTCGCTGTTCAGCTTCAAAAACTGGCTCCTGACCACCTCGGCGGGCTTATCGTCGCCGGAAATGCGGACGGAGCTTTTCGTCGTACAGACAACATCCACCAGCAGCTCCAGGATTTCTTCCAGCGTGTCCTGCTCGTATGGATAGTCTGTCAGGAGTGCGTCGTAGGCGATGTTCTCCGCGATAAGCTCTCTGTACCGCTCTCTCAGAACCGCTTCGTTTCCTTTCGCTTCCCGCCCGTGATCCCTCCTGAACGAAGTGAAGGGAAAGGAATCCGTATCACTAAAATCAGTATCATTATTCTCAGTATTATTAGATCGTGATTTTAACGATTCTTGATCCGTGATTTTCACTGCTCCTGAATCGTGATTTTCACGGTTCTGGAATCGTGATTCCGGGGAAGGCGCGGTGCTGCCCGATGCGTTATCCACATGGTTATCCACAAAGTTCTTGACGTAGATGAGGTTGGGCTTGCCCAGCCCCTGCCTCTTGCGCTCGATAAGGCGGCATTTGTTCTCCAGCTCATGCAGCAGCTTTCCGGCCTTCTGGTCGGCGCAGCTCAGGGCGGTCATGACCTCCTCGATGGTGAAGATGATATACACACGTCCTTCTTTATCCAGCCAGCCGTTCTTGCAGCTCAGGCTCATACGGTCAAGGAGCAGACCGTAGAGCACCTTGGCTTCTGCGGAAACGCTTCTGAACCGTTCCTCCGTGAACAGCACCTTGGGGATACGGTAGAAGGAGAACTGTTCCGCTTCCGCACCGTAGAAATAGTCATACATGGCTTCTGTCACGCTCCTTTGGAAGCCCTGAGGCGTGCATGACCTCTTTGGTACACCACCCGATGCAGGGGGCAGCCTTTCCGTAGGGACAGCCCTCGCACTCCGAAACGGGAGCGGCGCTGTCCGCAGCTGCATCGTAAACTTGTTCTATGCCGTTCCGTCTTGCGGGCTTCTGCGGGACGGGACAGCAGCAGCCGTCCGGGTAGACGCAGCCCTTTAGCTTCCCTTTCCGGTACAGGCAGTACCGGCAGTCATATACGTTGTAGCCCCACGACTTCCCGTATGCTTTCACAATAACACCTCCTTCGCCCGCATCTGGGCATAAAAATAGCGCGCCTGCCGACCCAAGCGCCACTTTGGGTAACAGACGCGCTATGTACTGATTATTGCAAGGATGTCGTCTCCTTGCCGGGAGATGAACCGAGCAATAGCTGCTGAAATTGACGGTTTCAAGAGGGCGGAATACAAGTAATTTCGCTGTTCGGGTGTCCTAAAACCATTGATATTACTGTGTTTTTTGAAAAATGCTGTATCACCACTCGCACCATCAGGAAAACAACTTTTGTCTACCACGATAAAGGTTGTTTTTTTGTGCTTTCAGACCCGAAAATGAGCCGTGACGGAAAACGCAATTCAAAATAAGGAGAAGCATATGAAAAAATTCAGAACAACAGTTTCGGTAATTATCATGATACTTGCCGGAATTGCAGGCTTTTTTGCAGGTTCGGCTGTTACGGACGGAATGGGCGGCGCAATACTTTTTTCAATGATTGCGGGCATAGGCTGCATAGTTTATGCAGCGGACAACCGCAGCTGATAATCGTTGGGAGAATTAGAAGGTATTTTGGGAGAATTAGAAGGTATTATTGATATGGATATTTGGGAAAAACTGTACCTTAAAGCAAAGGAACAATATCATCCGGAGGATGTTACGCCGTTTGTGTATGCGCATCATGTTGTTTGCGCACTTGAAAGCGAAAACGGGGAGATCTTCACGGGATTCTGCATTGAAAGCTGCAGCGGTGTGATGAACCTTTGTGCGGAGCGTGTTGCAGCATTGAATATGTTTGTGAACAGCGGGCAGACTGTTGTGAAACGCATGATCGCGTTCCGTGATGCACCGCCCTGCGGCGGCGGAAGCGGAATGCCCTGCGGTGCGTGCCGCGAGTTTTTCATGCAGCTGTCCCCGCGCAACAAAGATGCGGAAATTCTTGTTAACTACGAAACGCGTGAGACGATTACTTTGAATGAGCTGATGCCGAAATGGTGGGGCGATGAAAGGTATGAGGAGCAAATGTCGAACGGCGAATCCGAAACTTAAATAACGTTCGGCCGAAGGATGCGGAATACGCTGCGCTTGAGCAGAAGAATTAAAAATAAAGAATGAACCCCTCCCCGTCGGGAAAGACTGAAAAAGGGATAATTTCCTTAAAAAGATGATATCTGCTTTTTTTAACGGGCGTTGATGTTGAATTGATACAACGTTGCGGCAGGCGGCATATAATCAATGCGAAAAAGGAAATGCAGAGAAAAGCCCGGGCAGCGTATGTTCGACGAAAAAGCCCGAAAGAAAAAGGATGAACCGACGGGAGGAGAACATGAAAAACAACGAGGCGGATGATGCCCGCAAAAACGAAATTTACAAAAACAAGATTCTGACCGTGCCGAATGTGCTTTCCGCATTCCGGCTTTTGCTTGTTCCTGCACTTGCGTGGCTGTATCTTGTTCGGAAGGATTATTCCGCAACGGCATGGGTGCTGCTGCTTTCGGGCGCAACGGATATTGCGGACGGCTTTATTGCGCGGAGATTCGGAATGGTGAGTGACCTCGGCAAGGCGCTCGATCCGATTGCGGATAAGCTGACACAAATTGTGATGCTTGCCTGCCTTTTGACGCGCTTCGGCAACCTGCTGTTCCCCTGCGTTCTGCTAATCGTGAAGGAAATCGTCACCGGCTGCATGGGCATTGCCGTAATTCGCCGCACGGGAAAGGTTCTTGCGGCGGAATGGCACGGCAAGCTGACGACTTTTCTTTTATACACGCTGATGATTGCACATGTTGTGTTCTATAATATTGCTCCTGCGCTGTCGGACACGCTGATAATCATCTGCACGGCGATGATGTGCTTTTCGTTCCTGATGTATATGATGCGGAATATCCGTGCGCTTAAGAGCGTGGGTAAAAAAACCGAAAAAAAGCCGGAAAGAACCGTGCAGGCGTTTGAACGGTGAGCGCACAGAAGCCGATAAAAGCGAAAATAAAAAAATCCGAAAAACAATGCTGCCGATGCGGCACGGCTTTTCGGATTTTTGTTCATTGTTAAAATGATAAATCGCTTCGGGCTTTGCGCATATCCTTCACACAAAGGATGGTTGAAGCGGAGAAGGCGGGTTCGGTCAGTTCAAACCGTCGGAAGCCGCCTCGGGACTGTTTTCGAAATTTCTGTTATGCAGAATTTGGGACAGCAGCTCATCCGAAAACTTCTTTGCAGCCTGTTCAACAATGATGCTGCCGGAGTAGGAGGGCGCGTAGGGGCTTACCGTCATGGATGCACCGGGGACACTGTCAAAATCAATGATCAAACCGCAATACGAACCGGAAATTTCAAGGTTTGAGAACATTTCATCGTTGAAGAGCTTTGTAAGGTCATTCGGCATAACATCTTCAATTCCAATGGTGAAACGCCTGCTGTCGGCATTGCCGTCGGGGAACAGCTCTTTGATTTTTTCCCCGATAGCAGTTGAAATGCGGCGAACGCTCACCTGTTTTTGAAAAGATCCTTGGCTCCGACGGTGTAGTCGATTCCGGACCAGACCGTCAGCGCAGCGGCGGCGCAGATAAGCACGAAATCCACGGGAATGCCTATTGCCGTGAACACGGGTCCGCAAAGCAGGGTAATAAGGATTGCGGCAAATTGCAGCGTTGTTTTCGCCTTGCCGATGGCTTTTGCGGCAATAACAATGCCCTTGCCTGCGGCAAGCTGGCGGATGCCGCTGACGAAGATTTCCCGCGCAATGATGATGAATGTGAACACCGGCATCAGGAAATTGCCGAAGCTCATGACTTCAAATCGGCAGAGCATGATGAGTGCGGCGGAGGTGAGCAATTTGTCCGCCGTCGGATCCATCAATTTGCCGAAGTCGGTAACAAGGCCGCGTGCGCGCGCAATGCGCCCGTCCAGCGTGTCCGTAACATAGGCAAGCAGGAAAACCACTGCTGCAAGAACGTATTTGAGCAGCAGCGGAACGCCGTTCAGTGTGCCGATAAGCCAGCTTTCGGGCAGATAGAAGCATGCGATAAAGAGCGGTATCATAAGCATGCGAAGCATTGTAAGCTTGTTTGGAAGGTTCATTTTTGTTTCTCCGTAACAGTTTTAAGGGGTGGTGACGGCTTACCGTGCGGCAGCTTTAAGGGACGGCACCAATTCACCGCAGAGGTCATAATAATCCGCGCCGGTGATTTTGATGCTGACATAACTTCCGGCGGGAACGGGGTTTCCGCAATGCGGAACCTTGATGATTCCGTCAACATCGGCTGCTTCGGCGTAGGAACGGCAGAAAAGGAATTCCTCGTCCGCGCCGTCAACAAGGGCTTCAACAACGGTGCCGATTCTTGCGCGGTTCAGCTCAAGGGAAATCTTCATCTGCTGACGCATGAGCCTGTCAAGCCGCTGCTCGGCGGTTTCCGCATCGACTGCGTTCGGCATGGAGGCGGCAGGTGTGCCGTCCTCGGCGGAATAGGTGAATGCGCCCACTCTGTCGAAAGGATGTTCCGCCATGAAATGCATAAGCTCGTCAAAATCCGCTTCGGTTTCGCCGGGAAAGCCGAGCATGACGGTTGTGCGGAGAATGAACCCGGGAGCACTGCGGCGGATATAGTCCGTGATTTCGCGGATGTGTTCCGCGCTGCCGTGGCGGTTCATGTCGCGCAGCATATGTGCCGAGATATGCTGAATCGGAATGTCGATATAATTGCAGATTTTCGGGTTGCGGTACATTGCGTCAACAAGCTCTTCCGTGACGGTGTTGGGATAGGCATAAAGCACGCGAACCCAATGCAGCCCCTCGATTTCGGTCAGTTTTTCAAGCAGTTCACGCAGCATGGGTTTTCCGTAAAGGTCAATGCCGTATGCCGAAGTGTCCTGCGCAATAACGGTCAGCTCCGTGACCCCGCTTTTTGCAAGCTGTTCAGCCTCGGCAAGAAGGGTCTCCATGGGGGTGCTGACTCTGCCGCCGCGAATCAGCGGGATCGCACAATAAGTGCAGCGATTGTCGCAGCCGTCCGCAATGCGCAGATATGCGCGATATGACGGGGTCGTGAGCAGTCGCTTCGGGATGCCGCAGCACGCCGCGGCATTCGCATTTTCGGGCGCGGGTTTAACTCCGCAGATTCCTGCAAGCCGCTCCGCAAGAGCGGGATAGTTTTTTACGCCGTTGAAAACGTCAACCTCGGGCAGTTCCCGCGCAAGCTCATCACCGTAACGCTGGCTCAAACAACCCGTGACAACAAGCAGTTTGCAGCTGCCTGCGGTTTTATATTGCGCCATATCGAGAATCGTATCTATGGAATCCGTCTTTGCGCTTTCGATAAAGCCGCAGGTGTTAACGATAATGATTTCCGCCTGCGCGGCATCGTTCACGATATCGAACCCGCGTGACTTAAGTTCGCCCAACAGAATTTCGGAATCCACGGCATTTTTGCTGCATCCGAGGGAGACGAGACCGACACGGGGGCATTTTGAATATAATTTATCGCTGTTCACTTAATCAGTATCCTTTCCGCTCCCGGGGGAGCCGCTTTGCAGATTTCCGCCGAATATGCGGTTGTATTCGGCTGCATCAATGAGCACCTTTCGGGGCTTTGCACCGTCCGGCTCGCTCACGAATTTGTTCTGTTCCATGATGTCAACAAGCCTTGCCGCACGCGCATAGCCGACGCGCAGCCGGCGCTGAATCATTGAAATGGAGGCCGTGCCGCTTTCAACAACGAGACGCACCGCATCGGGAAGCAAATCGTCGTCCTGCTTGCCGTTGCCTTGGCCGAGTCCTCCCCCGCCGCCGGTGATTTCGTTTAACACGCTTTCGTCATATGACGGAGCAGCCACCTGATTCTGAAGGAAAAAGTCGCGGATCGCTTCAACCTCTTCATCCGACACAAACGCACCCTGTGCGCGTGTGGGCTTGCTTGCGCCGTTCGCATGGAAAAGCATATCGCCCCTGCCGAGCAGCTTTTCCGCACCGCTTGCGTCCATAATAACGCGGGAATCCGTGCCGTTTGAAACGGCAAACGCAATTCGCGAGGGAATGTTGGCTTTTATAAGGCCTGTGATAACATCAACGGACGGCCGCTGAGTTGCAACGATAAGGTGAATGCCGCAGGCTCTGCCGAGCTGCGCAATGCGGCAGATGGATTCTTCAACATCCTTTGAAGCAACCATCATAAGGTCGGCAAGCTCATCGATTATGATAACAAGGCGCGGCCACTTATCCTCCTCACGCTCCTGCATGGCATTATAGCGGTAGATGTCGCGGGCGTTGACTTTTCCCATCTTGCCGTAACGCTGCTCCATTTCCGTAACCGCCCAGCGCAGTGCGCCCGCCGCTTTTTTCGGCTCGGTAACAACGGGACAGAACAGGTGCGGAAGCGCGGAGAAGATGGACAGCTCAACGACTTTCGGGTCGATGAGGATCATTCGAACATCCTTAGGTGCGGATTTGAAGATCAAGCTCAATATGATGCAGTTGATGCACACGGATTTACCGGAGCCCGTTTGACCCGCAATCAGCATATGCGGCATTTTTTCAAGATCCGCAAGCACGACTTTGCCCGCAATATCCTTGCCCAAGCCCATTGTAAGCGGGGATTTTGCAGAGTTGAATTCACGCGTTTCAAGCACATCGCGGAGGTACACGGGTGCGGTATCCTTGTTCGGAATTTCAATGCCGATTGCTGATTTTCCGGGTATCGGCGCTTCGATGCGGACACGCGGAGCCGCAAGCGCAAGTGCAATATCGTTGCTCAGGGTCGTGATGCGGTTCACGCGGATTCCCTGTGCGGGCTGGAGCTCGAACCTTGTTATCACCGGACCGACACTGATATTAACGATTCGTGCGGAAATATTAAAGCTGTTGAGCGTTTCGATAAGCACCTTTGCCTTCTCCGTCGGCGATTCGGATGCAACCGCTGCGGCAGGGTCGGGCAGGCGCAGAAGGCTGTACGGCGGCCGTTGGTATTCGATCACGGCGGCGGGAACGACGGAGGAGACGGTGTTCCCCGAGGGACTGCCGCCTTGCGAAGAATCATTGCCGCCGACGGGTGGTGATTTGCGTTCTGCGGGAAAGCCGCTTTGCGCCGTTTCGGACTGTTCCGTGATGCTTTGCGGCGGAATGTCTTCCATGCGTGTCACCGGAATGCCGCGCAGGAAGTCATCATCGGCTTCGGTTGAATCTTCGGCGGCGGGGCTGTCAAACGGCTCTTCCGACGCGGAAACAGCCGAATCGGAAGACTCGTTGGAATAATCCGGCTCGAAAGGCATGTCGTCATCCGCTGTCGGAGGAGCAAAGCCCTCTTCGTCGCGTTCAACATCGGCATAGGAAAGGTTCATCGGAATGTCAATGTGTTCATCGCCGTAGGAAGGAAAATCCTCCCGAGACCCGTTGTCAACATCAACATCGGAGGGAACAAAATCGCTTGTTTTCAGTTCACGTTTTCCGCTGCGCCTGTGCTTCTGAGGTTTTGTTGTTTTAAGCGGCCCCGAAACGGGGAAAAACTCAAGTTCGTCATTGTTTTTTGCGGTGCCGAAAGGCCTGCGCTTCTGCGGGGTGCGCCGTGCGGTGAAATCGGATGTGCCGACGGTTTCGGCAATGTCCGCCGCATTCCCGTTTTCGGAACGTGCGGACATCTCCGCTTCCTGCCTTTTGCGGGCTTTGCTGCGTTTTGCAAGGGAGGAAACCTGTTCGCCGCTTTCCGCCCCGTAATCGCTGTCCCCCGCCGTGAGCGGTTTTCCGGAATGAACAAGGAATCCGTCCTCGTCAAACTGCGGCTCGTTGGAGGAGCTTTGTTTTTTGCGCCCTCTCTCGGGTTTTGTATCGTCAAGTTTTTCGTTGTAAAGCTCGGTTTGTCGGCGGGCACGCGAAACGGCGTGAGCCTCCGCAACGCTTTCGGCAAGCTTTTTGCCCGTTTTTCGGATGGAAAGCCCTGTGATAACAAGCAGCATGATAATATCAATGCCCGCCAGTGCAACACATCCGCCCGTGACGCCGAACAGCTTTGCAAAAAGGTATGCAAGGCTTCCGCCGAAAAAACCTCCGCCGCTGCGCAGGCGGCTGCCTTCGGACCATGCATGGGAAACAGCCTCTCCGAAGTTCATGGCGGGAATCGATTTTGCATATTCGGCAAGGTGAATGAACGAAAGCAGCGCAAATGCGGCAGCGGCTGCGCAAACGATCGTGCCCGTGCGGGAATTGTCCTTTCGAATTGCGATAACACAAACTCCGAGTGCCGCACAAAGCACGGGCACTGCATACATTCCGATGCCGAAAATGCCGAAAAGCAGAGGCACAATTGCCGCAATAACCCCTTGGGACGAACGGGGGGCATAGCAGAATATGCCGAGTATGATGCCGACAAGTATAAGCACGACCCCGATTATCTCGCGCTTGGTATCGGCCGAATCGGCGGATTTGCCGCTTTGCTTTTTTCCGTTTCGTGAAGCGGAAGCGGGCCGCTGTTCGCTGCGCCCTGCGGAGCTCCGTCCGGAGCGTCTCTTTGCGCCGTTTGAACCTGTTGCTGCCATTTATTTGAACCCTTTCAGAGTGAAATGTGCATTTGAATGCCTGCGGTTTGAACCGGTATTCTATTATAACGCATTTCGCCGCCGAATTAAAGAGCCGTTTTCTTAAAAAAGCCGTGATTGAGAAAAGTCTGAGCCGGGCTCGGGAAACGAAGCCGTATTTCCCGGGAAATAAAATTTATTCGTGGAACCGTAATCAAAAAACAGGGGCCGCCCGCATGTCTGCGGGCAGTCCCTGTCGGTAGGTCAAGTTCGATTCAACCGAGCCGATTCGGTCGAGTCAAGGTTATGCGGTCATTGCCATGCGGAGGATCGTTACGGCATCGGTGATGGTAACATTGCCGTCGCCGTCAACATCGGCTGCATTCACATTGATGTTTGTAACGGTGCCCATTGCATAGCGCATTGCAAGCAGTGCATCGCTTACGGTAACGATGCCGTCGCCGTCGGAATCGCCGGGGATCGCATTGGAATGATATTCAACATCGTCAAGATATGCACAGTCATCGTTGCGGTTGACGCTGCTGTCCTTGGTGTATTTCCACTCAAAGTTGTAGGTGCCGGAGGTGGCTGCGGTGTAGGTGTATTCCTCCCATGCAAGGCTGCCGGACTTTGAGAATACCTGGGTGTTGTTTGCGGTGAAGATGAACTTGTCGTAGTTCTGTTCGCTGCTGACCTTGTAGCGGAAGGTGAGGGTTTCGCCCGCGCTCATGGTAAGACTGAGAGAGATCGCGGAGGTGCTGCTGTTCACGCCCTCGTTGCTGCTCTTTGCATAGTCATCGAGAACCGCCCAGGGATAGCTGCCCGTGCTGGTGAAGTTCAGCTCGCCGCCGGGAACGTTGAGTGCGGATTCGAGGGTGTAGAGCAGGTTAACTTCCTTGACCCACGCGCAGTCGCTGCCCGCCGCACCGCTGCCGTCCTTAACATAGCGGAAAGCAAAGGTGTGGTCGCCGCTTTCTTCGATGAGGTAATCGTACTGAGTCCAATCCGATGCGGTTGAAACTTCAAGAACAACATTTCCGTCAACAACAAACTGGAACTTATCACCTGCGCCGCCGTCGAACTTGTAGTTGAAGCGGAAGGTAAGTCCGGAATTGATGTTTGCGGAGGTGCTGATTTCGGAGGTGCTGTTGTTCACGCCCGCATTGCCGCTCTTTGCAGCATTGCCGTCAACGGTCCAGGGATAGTTGTTGCCCTCGAACAGGAAGTTGCCGTTGCCGGTGTTGATAACGGAGCTGAGAGTTTCCTCAAGCACAACGTTGCGGATGTAGGCCTTGTCGTCGCCTGCCGCGCCGCTTGCATCCTTGCTGAATTCCCAAGTGAGAAGCACATCGCCGTGGGTGGGAATGTAGCAGGTGTAGGTCTGCCAGTTTTGGCTTCCGCTTGCGGAGAACAGTTCTTCGCCGTTTGCAAGGAAACGGAGATAGTCGTGGTTCTGTTCGCTGCTGACTTTGTATTCAAAGCTGATGCGCTGATATGAACCGAGGGTTGCTTTTGCGCTGAGGACGGAAGTGCTGTTGTTCACGCCCGCATTGCCGCTGAATGCGCAGTTTGCATCCGCATTCCAAGGATATTCGCTTGCGGAAGTGAAGTGCAGGAAGCTGCCTTCGCCGTTGATGATGTTGTCGAACTTAAGCAGGTCGGTAACGTTCAGAATACCGGTGCCGCCGCCTTCGATGCCGACATCGATGGCAGCACCCTTGAGAGTGTTGATAACTTCGAATGCGCCCATGTTGGGGTTGAAGGTTTTAAGAAGTGCGCATGCTGCCGCAACGTGCGGAGTCGCCATGCTGGTGCCGTCCATTTCGGTGTAGCCGCCGCCCATACGGACGCTGCGGATGCCGACACCGGGAGCGGTAATGTCAACGATTTCGCCCACGTTGGAGAAATCGGCCATACGCTTGTTCCTGTCGTGTGCCGCAACGGTAACGCAGTCGGGAACGTTTGCGGGGCAGCGGGTGGAAGCGTCGGAACCGTAGTTGTTGCCTGCCGCAACGCAGTAAACGATGTCGTTGTGTGCCATGCCCTCGGCAACAACTTCAACGTATGCATTGTGGTCGGTGTCGCAGGGGCCGCTGAGGCTGAGGTTTGCCGCAGCCGCGCCGTTGAGGGAAGCGTATTCCATTGCAAGAATGATCTCTGCGGAATTACCGTAACCCTCGGCATCGAGAACTTTAAGAGGCATGATTTTGACGTTGGGAAGGTTGCCGTCAATGATGGTGCCTGCGCAGTGGGAACCGTGGCCGTGGTCATCCTCGGGGTTGCTGTCGTTGTTTACAAAGTCATAACCCGGAACGGATCTGCCGACAAGATAGGGGTGATCGCTGTCGTAACCGGTGTCGATAACGGCAACAACGACTTCGGGAAGGTTTCCAACGCCGCCGGCATAGTCGAGCATCCACTCATTGTAGTTGAAAGCATCAACATAGTCCGCACCGTAGCCCCAGCTGAGGAATTCGTTCACGCCGGGTTCCTGATCCGCCTGCATGACGATATCGGGTTCGGCATACTGAACGCCCTTTACAAGCTCAAAAGCTTCGGCCGCTTTGCGCGCTTCTTCGGAAGTTCTGTACTGAATAATGTGCCAGTCATTGTAGCCGTTTACATGCGCAACGGAGCCGGTGTAGTCCAGCTCTTCGGCGCTCTTGACGATGATTCGTCCGTTTGCATAGGGGTCGGTATCCGCTGCTTTTTTGGTATATTCAGCGGAATACTTTTCGGTCATGTTGTGCAGTCTGCCGGCAAAAGCAAGCAGATCTTCGCTGCGCTTTGCGTTATCGGCAGCGGTGGCGGTCCCTTCGGCAAAGCTGCCGACGGGAACGATGAGGCTGAAGCACATGATGAGCGAAAGCAGCAGTGCAGCAGTTTTCCTGAGATTCATTCGGTTTTCCTCCGTGTTATGTTTGTTGATTCGCTGCGGTGCATATCGTGTTTAAAACGCCGAAGCAAATCTGTCCGTATAATATTATCAGAAACGGGGACTGAAGTCAAGGAAAATCTATAATCTATCGAAAAATGGAAAGAATTCAATTTGAAGTACAAAAAATGACGTAATCGCCTTTGAAAATGAAAAAACTGCATTTGCGCAGCAGATGCAGGCCGAAATGCCCGCATTTTGCGCAAAAGCAGCTTGTTAATTAACTTAATTTAACCGACGTATGCTCAAAATGCGCGTGCCGCAAGCAGCCGCCGCATCAACATCAGTGCATCGACGGAATCAACGGTGCCGTCCCCGTTCACATCACAGGCGGCGAGCAGGATTCCGGGAACCCTGATGCCCATTGAGTGGCGAAGAATGCTCAGCGCGTCCGTAAGTTCAACCGCGCCGTTGCCGTCCGCATCGCCGATAAGGTAAGGCAGGCCGAAATTTGCATAGACATGAAGGTTACTCCGAACATTATCAAAGTCTTCCGACCAACCGTAAAAAACATAACCGTTGTGCACGGGCAGAGGAGGTTCAACGGCGGAAAAACCGTAGTATATGTTTTGCTGCGAAAGGACTTCGCGCGTTATGCCGTCCTTAAATGTGACTGTGTACGTGCGCAGCGGCTCAAGCTCAATCGAAAACGGGCAGACGAGGATCTCCGTAAAAGTTTTGGTTCGGCTTGTGAGAGAGGAGCTTGCCGTAACAATCGCTTTAAGTTCGTAGGCATAATGCCCGGCGGCAAGGTTTCCGAAGCGGAGTGCGGCGTCAACAGCCGTGCCGGATATGTCAAACCCGCCGTGAACGCCCGGCAGCACCGCGGCGGACATGAGCGTGTCCGCGTCGCCGTCCGCAAACCTGCCCTCAATGCGCGTTATGCTGTGCCGCGAAACAACGGTCTGCGTAAGCGCGAATGACCTTCCGAGAGGGAGCGTTCCCTGCGGGATTGTTTCGGACTGAATTTCAATATCATCCAAAAACCGCACAAATCCGATTTCACTTTGTTTTACATAAAGATGCGAACCGTTAACAAACACTTGGTGCCAGCTTTGCCCGAGGGTGTTTACAAGGTCGCCTGTTACAACGAGCTTTTCGCCGGCAGAGGCGGTTGAAACGGCAACCGAGCCGAACCCCGCGCTTGCGTCGCAGGGCAGGGAGAACAGCGTTGCTCTTGATTTGACCTGCGCCTCAAGATGCGTCATTTCAAAGCTGCACCGGGAGATGTAGTCCGAATCGTTGGGATTATTGCCTGCATAGATGCACAGCCTGCTGACGTACGGATAACGGGAATCCAGCGCAACATCCGCGTTTCCCGCAACATTGTTCAGAGAGTCCATGATATAAACACGACCTTCCGCAATGCTTTTTGCATTATCAACGGCAACGTAATGCCCATAGTTTTTTACAGTCAGAATAACATGCTTATCCTGCCGCACATAGCTCATTATCTTTTCCTGCATTGCGGCGGAGGACGAATCCCCCGCGTAATACTCCATCCCTTCAAATTCAAGTCCGTCTATCATCTGCGCGGGCTTGTACCAATACAGATTGCCGTCATCGCTCAGGCCGCCGTTGGCGTTCAGCCAGTTAACGAGCGTTGCAACGTTGAACGTGTCGGATGTTCTGTATCCGCTTTGAATAATTATCTTTGTTACGGATGTTACAAGGCAGCCGATCTGCGCCACTGTTTTTCCGCTTGCACCCATCGGGAGCTGCCCCCAGCGCGGATCGCGCTGCGCCCATTTGCGGTAATCCTCCGCATCCTTTTCGGAAACGGCTTCGGCGTCAAAGGGCGGTTCGTCCGCAAGCTCGTCGGGAATATCGGACAATAAATAATTATCGTCAGACTTTTCGCTTTTTTCGGTGTTTGTGTCTGCAACGGAAAAACTGCCGAAAACCGACACAAAAAGCATCGAAACAGCAACAAAAATTAAAAAAAGGTTGTAAAGTTTTTTGTTACTATTCATTCTTTTCTCACCTCAAGCGGATTATAGCGCAGAACGGTGCGATTTTCAAGCTTTTTGGCGAAAATTACGCGAGAAATATGAAAAAAAGCGGAGCCGCTCACGGCAGCCCCGCAGAATCAGATGCAAATTCGGCTTTTCATTCGGGTTCGGTGTTTCGGATAACGGTGATATCAGCCTTTTTCGGGTCCGTCCGAATTTTCCGGTTCGGGAGTGAAGAACTGGTGTTGATTCCATGCATTGGAATACTTTACGAATTTCCATGCGCCGTCAACGTATTGAAGCTCAACGTCAAACCCGCTTGTGTCGCTTTCGGAAATAAAGCCTTTGACGGCAACCGTGCATGTGTCCGCATCGGTGCTTTCGCCGTCCTTAAGGGTGAATGTGAAAATCTTTCCCAGCCCCATCTTGTAGGTGTCGTCATAGGTCTTGTAAAAATCGCCGTCGCCCTTTGTGATATAGCCCTGGGCAACAAGATCCTCATAGCTGAGCTGAACAAGGTTCGCTCCGCTGTTTGCACAGTACTCTGTGAGATAGGAGGTAATTTCGGGAGGGAGCTTGTCAAAGCTCCAGCCCTCGATGAAGAAAGTTAAATATTCGACTTTTGAATGGTTGTCATCCTTGGGGCAAACATTTGCAATCGCCGTGAACAGAGCAGCTTCCTCGCGCGTCATATTGCTCGGCACAACAAATTCCTTTTCTTTTTTGCAGCCGGGAAGGCTCACAAGCATCAAAGCCGCAAGCAGTGCGGCAAACATAGTTTTAAAAACTCGCATTCGTTTCCTCCGTGCGTCAGATTCCCGTTTTCGTCGGGGTAAGCCGCCGATTGCTGTATGCGGGCATCGGGAACGGCAGGGCATAACCGAACCTTTTTCATAAAATGAAAATGCACTGAATCGGCATTCTTATTATAATGCCCCGTGCGGGAATATGCAAGCAGTTTTTAAAGGCGGGCGGCGGATGCCGCAATTTGCGATTCTTTCCCGAATGCTTCATGTCCCTTTAATTTGCAGGCTTTCTGTGCTATACTTGCAGTGCTTCGGCAGCAAATGATTGATTCGGAGGCGGATATGGAAAAAACGGAGATAAAAAACGGAAGCGAAATTTACGACACGGTCAGGGAGCTGCTGCGTCTGTTCGGTGCGGATTCCGTTCAAACAGTGGAATTTACGGATTCATCGCACGGAGATTCGGATATCCGCCACAATTACCTGATTGACAGGAAGTACGTTCTGCGCATCAATTCGGCACCCGTTATGACGGACGGGCGATTGGAGGAGTTGAACAGGCTGATAGAACGCTATCGCGAATTCGGAATGCATGCGCCGAAATTCCTTAAAGCGAAAGACGGCAGGTTCATTGTTGAGCGGGACGGAAACATCTGCTATCTTTCCGAATACCTGGACGAAACCGTTGCCGACGACGTGAAGGACGGATGCCTTGAGGAGCTGCGGACTCAAAGAAGAATTTTCATTGCCCGCTTTGCCGAGAAATACAGAAACGTGGATTTGACGGAAACGGTATCGATGTATTCGATATTCGACCTTTCACCCTATGATAAACTTGACGGACTTGAAATTGATGAAAAGCAGGATAATTTCAATCACCTGACGGCGGATCTTCAAAAAGCGGGAGAATATGCCCTTGCCGAAAGATTGGTGCAGGAAAACGAAAGAATCCGCCGCGAACTAAGATCGTTTTACAAAGAACTTCCGCGTTGCGTTTTCCAGGGAGACGAGAATTTCTCCAACCTGTGCGTGGACGAAAAACGTCGAATTTCGGGACTGTTTGATTTCAATATGTCCGGAACGGAAGTTATCGCGAATTACCTTGCAAATGCGGCCCTGAACTTTTTCTATACCGATGAGATAATGCAGAGCCGCAGTGCGGACGAGATCTATCGGATGCTTACAAAAGCATACGCCGAAAGCACGGAGCTTATCCGTAAATATTATAATTTTACGCCGCAGGAGTTTCGCGCCTATCGACTGTATTCAAAAATCGCTATGTACTCCGCCTACTGGAACACATCCGCTTTTTCGGAGTTTTTGGCGCAGGAACAGTGCGCGGAGAAAGTCGTTCGGCTTCTGTGGAAAATCGCGGAGGAGGATTTTCGCGCCTGACTGCGGGGCGAAAGAAATACGGCGATAAATCGGCAAAAACACAGGTTCGCTTGGACTTAATCCTCCCCTTCAACATCCGTCACAACGCCGTTTTCAATCGTGAAAACGAATTTTTCCGCACGGACAAGCCCGCCTGCATCGGTTTTTATCGCACCAACGATGATTTTTTCGGCGGTTGAATTATCATATGCGATGGGTTCGCATAACCCCGACGGGGCAATTCTTTCGTCCGCAAAGCTCCCGAAAAAATCGCAAAGCTCCGCAAACGAGAGCGTTTCGGCAAGCTCGCGCGACAGCAGAGCATCGGCCTCATCCTCCCTGCCGAGCCGAACGGCCTGCATCAATGCAAGTGCGGTTTCCTGCGGGGAGTTCGGCATATGCGCCCGGTTTGTGAAAAAGCCCGTTTCCGGCGGCAATTCGCGCAGTGAACCGCCGAAAAACTCATACCTTGTTCGCTTTTCATGTCCCAAAACGGTTCCGAGCGGCTCAATTGCGGTGAGGTATCCGTTTTCAATGCGGCAGATTTCCCCGGCAAGAGCGGCGGCAACCTCGATTTTGTCGTTCAGAGCAACAAGTTTTTCACATCGACAGCCGCATTTAAAACCGAGCACGGGCGTTTCGGCTTCCGAATTTTCGCATCGGCGGCAGCCCGAGGCATGAATAACGAGCAGCCTTTCCCTTCCGATGTCCAAAACATGCGCTTTCCCGTCCGTGCCGCCGCAAACATACCAGCTTCGTTCCTGTACGCTTTCTTCAACGGAGATTCTGAGGCCGCCGTCACGAAACAGCGCAACCCTTCGCTGCCTGCCGTTTCCTGTCGGGAAATCAACGCTCCCGAGCCGTGCGGGTTCGGGTTCCGAGCGTTTTTTTTCGTTCAGCAATACGCACAGCTCAAAACAGCCCGCATCCCAGTGTATGCACTGAGCCGCGTTGTCGGTGAGCCTGCCGTCTCCGTCGATTTTTAATACCGCAATTTCCGAATCGGTTTCGGCGGGAAGCACGGCTGCGATGAAAGACGGCACCGCCCCTCCGCCCGCATCAACGGTCGGAATATCAAAAACTTCTCCGCAAACTCCGGAGCGAAAAAAGCCGCTGCCGGCAACAAGCACAATTGATGCGGCGGAACGAAGTTTCCCTGCCGTTTTTTCGGTTCGGTCCGCACTCTCCGCTCCGCTGCGGGCATAAGCGTTCACAACAAGTTTCATCCCGTTCCCTCAAATCCTGTTCCCTTAAATCTTGTTCTCATAAATCGGAAGTATTTCGAAAATTACTGCATGTTTTGCGGATTCCCGATGCCGGTTCAAAAACTCCGAACATATGTTTCCGCTCGAAAATACGATTGGTTAAAGTTTTTCATGCGAAAAAACAATCGTTCGGAGCATCGCATTCACAACGGCAGATAATAAACATTATGCCGCATTGCGCGGTTTATCGCTGCTTTTTTCGCATTTTGCAAAAAGTTTGAATGTTTTTCAGCGTATTGTTATTTCACCCGTTTTTTGTTATAATCCATAATGCAGAGGTGTGCGCCCGAGCAGCACATGCCGCTGCGGACACTGATTCTCGATTCAACAGGGTGAACACATTGGAAAAGACCGAACAAAAAAGCGGCGGACGCGGTCCGGCAGGCATTGTAAAACGTATTTTCGGCAGTTTCCGGGACGGCTCGGCAGAGGAGTTCTTTTCGGATATGCGCTGGATTTTCGGTTACACAAAAAAATACAAATGGTTTGTTGTTATTCAGATACTGTTCGGCGTGCTCAGTGCATCACTGAGCCTTGTTTCCGCAATCATCAGCAAGTACGCAATAGATATTGTTATAAACAGAAAAATCGGCTCACTCTGGCTGCTTATCGCTGCTGTTGCGGCAAGTGCGGTTGCGGGGCTTGTGTTTTCAAGCCTTCAGTCGCGCGTTTCCGCAAAAATTGCTCTTCGGGTGAACAACGATATGCGGGCGGAACTTTTCGACAAACTTATGCGGGCGGACTGGCAGGGCGTTAAAAAATTTCAGAGCGGCGACATTCTGAACCGCTTAAACGGGGACACGCAAACGGCGGCTTCAATTGCAATAAGCTGGATTCCCTCCGTCATTGTAACGGGCTTTTCTTTCGCGTCTTCGTTCGTCACGATTCTGTTTTACAACGTGCCCATGGCATTTATTGCTTTGCTCAGCGCACCGTTTCTTGTTGTCGTCAGCCGCGGGTTAATGAAAAAATCCCGCCTTTTCCACCGCCTTGTGCTTGAAAAGGAAAGCGCGCTCATGAGCTTTGAAACGGAGACTTTCTGCAATTACGACACGGTCAAGAGTCTCGGCGCGGCGGAAGCCTACGGCGAGCGATTCCGATGCAAGCAGGAGGAGTGCAAAACGGCAAGCCTTGACAACAACCTTTTCCTTATCCGCGCAAATATCCTGCTCACCGTTTCATCATATATCGTTTCGTTTGCAACCTTCGGATACTGTCTGAGCCTTATTTGGCACGGCGCAATATCATATGGAACGATGACATTCTTCCTTCAGCAGAGAGCGCGTATCACGGCGGGTTTTTCTTCATTCATAAAGCTTGTTCCACAGCTTTTGAACAGTGCCGTTTCCGCGCACCGCGTCCGCGAGCTTTCGGATCTTCCGCCGGAGCCGCAGGCCGAAACTCCCGAACAGGCTGCGGAACTTGCCTCCCGCCCGCTCAGCCTTCGCCTGACGAACATAGATTTTCGTTACTCCGATGATGCGGCTGTCAAACCCGTGCTGACACGCAGCTCCTTTTCGGCGGAACCGGGCGAGATAATAGCCGTTATCGGCGCAAGCGGACAGGGAAAAACAACGCTGCTTCGGCTGATTCTCGGGCTTATTCGACCTGAAGGCGGGCTTGCGGAGCTTGTGGATGACAGCGGCAGGGCTCACACCGTTTCGGCCGAACATCGCAGGCTGTTTTCATATGTTCCGCAGGGCAACACGGTTTTTTCGGGAACGATTGCGGAAAATCTTCGCATTGTCCGCCCGGAAGCATCCGACGAGGAATTGACGGCTGCACTGGATGCCGCATGTGCGCTCCGCTTTGTAACAAGAATGGGGGGCATAGATGCCTGCATCGGGGAAAAGGGACACGGCATAAGCGAGGGACAGGCGCAGCGGCTTGCCATTGCAAGAGCAATTCTGCGCGATGCACCGATACTGCTGCTTGATGAGGCAACCAGCGGACTGGATATTGAGACGGAGCAGCTGATAATCCGCAATATAATTGCAAAAGGAAGCAGCTTCAACCGCAGCTGCGGAGCAAAAAAGACCTGCATTGTTGCAACTCACCGCCCGAGCATACTTGCCCTTTGCGACAAAATCTTCCGCGTGCAGGATGCAAAAATAACGCTTGTTTCCGCAGAGGAAGCGGAAAACTACTTCAAAGGCGCGCAGTGACGCCCGCAAGGGTTTACTCGGTGATTTCTTAAAAATACTTGTACTTCGGATAAAAAATATTGAACAGGAAATAACAACATGAAAAAACATTTGTCTTCGGCACCTTCAATCAGAGTTCGCCGCCGCAGGGGTCACGCGCCCTTCGAAAGAAAAACGGCAATTGCAGCGATTCTTGTAATTTGCGCCGTTATAATCGCCGTTTCGGCCGCATTGTGCTGCAAGGCGGGGTTTCCCGCATGTTCGGCGCAGCGCACTCCCCCGCCGCAGAATACATTCGTGCCGACGTCAGCTTCACTCCCGACGGCAACTCCGCTCCCAACGGCAGCTCCGCTCCCAACGTCAGCTCCGCTCCCGACGGCAACTCCCGCACCGTATACTTTCGTTTCCGTAAGCGTTTCCGATGCGGCGGAGGGACAGCTTGCACTCGTAAATTTTGAGCATGGTTTCCCCGCAGCGGATTCAACCGATGTTGTTCCGGTAACCGCCGCAGGTTCGCTTTTGACCGAACGCAATGATTTAAGTCTTGCTCAACCTGCAATTTCCGCGCTCTCCGCACTTGCGGAAGCTTTTTCGGAGCAGACGGGCGGCGACAGGCTGCTGCTTACAAGCGCGTATCGAACTCTTGAATATCAACAGGGGGTTTACGATGATTATGTTGCGGCCTACGGTCAGGCAGCGGCGGATGCCTATGTTGCCGCCCCCGGAACGAGCGAACACCACACGGGGCTTGCGGCCGACCTTTCGTCAATGTCAAAGGACGGCGAACGCGTGACGCTTCCGAATCACCCGCAGTTTGAATGGCTGAAGGTGCATTGTGCGGATTACGGTTTCATCCTTCGCTATCCGCCGGAAAAGGAGAACATAACGCATGTTGCATATGAACCGTGGCATTTTCGCTATGTCGGCAAGGAAAACGCGGCAGCGGTCCGCGCTCTCGACATAACATTCGAGGAGTACATCGAATATCTTCGCGGCTTCACCCCGGAGACGAAATTGCTGCATGTTCCGAGTCTTTCCGCCGCAAAGCCCGAGGATCTCGGTTCGGCGGAGTTTTCCGCTCTTCCCGATTCCGGATACGTCATATACTTTGTTCCGACGGACGAAAACGCAGGCACGGAAAGCGTGAATATTCCCGTGCCCGCACAGTGCAGGAGTTATTTTATTTCCGGTTCCAATGACGGCGGGTTCATTGTGACGGCGGAACTGTAAGCAAATGCGGGTTCGGCAATTCACTGCATGAAAAAACTGATTTAAAGAGAAATCGGTTTAAGGAAAGAATTTGAAGACTGCGCCGCCGGTCGTGCGGAATCCGAAAATGCCCTCGGCAGAATCCGTGCCGAGGGCATTAATGTTGTGTTTGAAAGGTTTTGTTTAACGGAAGAAAGTGTTTTATTCTTCTCCCTGTTTGTAAATCGGCATATCAAGCAGCATATCGAACACGGGTTTCAGCTTTTCCGAATTCCCGCTTGTGTGGAATGCGACTTTGCCGCAGCCCGTGAAATTGCCGAGATTGCTTTGCTCAAGCACCCTTCCGAGCTGCCGAACGGTTGCCGAATTGCCGTCAAACAGGCGGCATTCCCCGCAGAAGTGTTTTTTGAAATATCTTTCAACGGCGCGGGCAATAAAAATGTAGTGAGTACAGCCGAGAACAATGCCGTCCGCTTTCATGCCGTGATACGGAGCAAGATATGCGTCAAAAATGTCGTCAAATGCATCATCGGCAACGGTTCCGCTTTCAATTCGCGCAACAATGCCGCTTATGCCGAAATTCAGCACGCGCTGCGGGTCGGGCATTCGTTCCTGAAGCGCCCGATACCTTGCAAGCCGCGTTGTTGCGGCGGTGGCAAGCATGAAGATTTTGCCGTCCCCTGGAATTTCGCAGGCGGGCTTTATTGCGGGTTCAACGCTTATGACGGGAACGTCAAGTTTTTTTCTGAGAACGTTTATGGAGGCACTCGTTGCCGTGTTGCAGGCGATAACAAGCGCTTTAACGCCCAATTGCAGCAGAAAATCAGCGGAATTCTCGGTCAGGGCAAGAATCTCTTCCTCTGTTCTGTCGCCGTAGGGAGCGTTAAGGTTGTCCCCGTAGTATATAAAATTTTCCGTCGGTAAAAGCATCCTTGCGTCACGCAGCAGACTCACGCCGCCCATGCCCGAATCAAAAATGCCGATTGGTCTTGCATCCATGCAATTATACGCTTTCGTTGTTTATAATGTTGTTTTTATAAGTTCAGCGAAACCTCGCTGTTCCTCATCCGCAAGGGAAAGGAAAATTGCAGCGGCAAGCATGTCCGCCGCGCCGCCGCAGCTTATGCCGCGCCGAATAAGCTCATCGTCAAAATCAAGAAGCTCCGCCTCCGTCAGCATTGTTCGCTTTGAAAGCAGGAACGCGGCACGCCGTTTAACAAACCGTGCGCCCGCATTGCCGCCGCGCTTGAGCGCGTTGTTATCCTCCAGCTCGGCCATGATGCCCAGAAGAGCAAATGCCCACGAATCGACAGAACCCTGTCCGTTTGATTCGATATTATACTCTTCATGCAGGGATTTTGCAACAATTGCAAGCGGAAACCCCGCTTTTGCCTGCTCGATCGCGCCGCCGACGCCGTATTTGCGCCGCACAATTGCGCCGTTGGAACCTGAATTGCGTTCGTAATCAAATGCTTCGGCAAGTTTTCCCGCAAGCTTTGCAATGCGCTCGCCGGCATTTTCCCGCAAAGGCATATGCCCTTCCGCACCCGCTGCCGAAAGCGCAGCCGCGCACACCGCAAGCCCGATAGAGAATATCGCACCGCGATGCGTATTTACCCCGCCGGTTGCCGTGAGCATTGCTTTTTCGGCAAGGATGCCTGTTTGCTTCAGGCGGGATACCGCATCGTTCGGAAGAATGCTTCCGCCGAACGCTGCACCGCCGGAAAAATCGCCGGAGAATCCGGAAGCCGCAGTGCAAACGGCGTCAAGCGCAATTTTTGCCATCTGCGCAAAAAAAGGTTGGACAGCTTCCGTGCTGAGCTCAAACAGTGCGGCATCCATATCGTCGTTTGCGCCGCTGTTGTTTTCGTCAACAAGTCCGGGTTTCGGCGTTGTGTGAACCTCGCGGATAAGTGCCTGCGCCGCAAGTTCGGAATAATGCTGCGCTGCCGCCTTTTTCAGAAGTTCCGCCGTCGCTTTTCGGAGCTCCTCCGCCGAATGTGTTCTGCTGCGCGCACATGCCGCAGCGGGCTGTCCGCAGATTAAGCATTTTCGCGGCACATTGCGGGAGAGCTTCAGCCCGTCCGTGCCGATGACATCGATATCAAACAGCCGCCCTTCGGGAAATTCCTTTTCAATGCTTTCCGCTTGCTTTTTCAGGCTTTCTGCCGCCGTGTCAACCGCAAGCATCGCTTCAATTCCGGTTTTTTCGTTCGTGAAGGCGAACCCGCGTATTTTGCCCTTAAAACTGTTTGCGGCGGCGTTCAGCGCGCGGAAGAACGCCCAATCGATGAGCGCACCGCGCTTGACGGGGCCGGCAATATTCATGTTTATGCAAACAAGGGGCAGCCCGCGGCGGG
>OLZR01000133.1_pt1 | contig 51817 bp, 45 predicted proteins | sample 1644421 | NCBI WGS metagenome assembly OLZR01 (sample SAMEA103958132, study PRJEB25191) | human gut metagenome | biome: human-associated habitat [ENVO:00009003]; feature: intestine environment [ENVO:2100002]; material: feces | place: Germany | collected 2013/2015 | reverse complement strand
TCCTACCACCTCAACCAACGCGGCTATGATCCGGGTAGTAAGATCTACACCCTGAAAACCGCCGTGGACTACGACACGGAAATGCCGTTGGAGCAAGCCTTGCTTATCTGGCGCAACTGGCATAAAGAATTCCCCTTTCTGGACTGGTCTTCCTCTGACCTCCAGGAACGGGCCACATCCGCCACATCCCGCTCATTTGCGGTCCATACCTGCGCCTGCGTCGCCCTGTACGCATCCGCCATGCTCCCCTTGTCCTCACCTCGACTTGGTTATGTCTATACCTCCAATTCTCAAAGATCCGGCAAATCACTATTGGCAGACCTTGCCACCGGCATCACGTACAACAATAACGCAAAACATCCATGGTATTATGACGACGAAAAGCTTCAGGGCGTCTTGAACACCATCCTCAACACCCGCGCGCCCTACGTCTATTTTGACAACCTGCGCGGCAAGCTGCAATCTACTTGTTTAGAATCCTTCATTTCTTCCGTCTCCCAAGACATACGCCCATTTCATACGCAATCTCTTGTTACCAAGCAAAACTGCGCCACCGTCTTCATCACCGGAAACTCCCTGGAGTGGAACACAGACCTTGCTTCCCGGCTGCTGATATGCGACTTGAATTTGACAGAATCCAATCCCCAGGACCGGACAGTTCAGCGCGTCATTGACCTTGAAACCATTCAGGACTCCGGCAACCGGGCGGAACTTCTGGCCTGCCTGCATGCGTTTGTTCGCAACTGGATAGAGCAAAAACGGCCCATGCCGGACAAAACAAGAGCAGGGTTTCAACGCACATCATCCATTATTGCGGGCATTGTCTCCCTGCTTGGCATTGGCGATCCGTTCGGGGAACGTCCTGATGAAATATACGGAGGCGGAGACCAAAACCTTCAGGACATGCGCGACTTGGTGCAAACGGCGGTGGCACGCCTGAAGCCCGGTGAAACATACGGAGAAATCAAATGGGACGAAATCATAGAAATCTGCATTGAACGCAACTCATTTGAATCTCTTATTGACGCACGTACGGAATACGTGACGGAAACGGACGAAACCGGGCATGAAAGCAAGATACCCCGTTACAAACTCACCCAGGCATCCAACAAACGCTTTTCCTTCCTTCTTAATTCAACCTATGGAGGGAAGACATTCAAACTAAATGACGGCCGCACCGTCAAATGGGATTCCCGCGGAAAGAAGCGCAGTAAAAAATATACGTTCCAAATATCCTGATGATGATAAAAAAGCGGCCTTATTAGCCGCGCCAGCATGACAACCGCACGCTTGACAAATCCGGCAAAAAGAGCATAGTAAGGACGTATTGATTGCCGAACATCACATGTTCACCTTCTAAACAATCGGCCCCGGCTGCTGGAACAGCCGGGGCCTTTTTTGTCAGCTGAACAGAACTATCAAAAGCTCAATCAGCCGTTGTATTGAATGCCAGTCTATTATCACATATTACACCTCCTTTCTTAGTTCCGGGACCAACCCGGCACGGCCAATATACAGAAAAACGGAACTTTCCGCAAGATATTTTTATCTGTAATTTTTTGACGCTCAAAAGATTACTGTTTTACAGCCGGGCGAATTGAAGGTGCATCCAGTCATAATTCCGTTCACGGCCTAGGGAAACGGCCCCATGGGCTTCCCATATCCGCCACCACTCTTCACACTCCGGGCGGGAAAGCCCGGCATGGGGGGCTTTGCAGGAATAACTGTTCCGCACCGGGTCAAAGTCCAGGGCAATCCCCCAGGCGTGCATGCTCTTGCTTTTGCCTCCGGCCGTGCTGCGGTCATTGTAGGATCCGCCATACTGGTCCAGGTGAAGCGCGCGGATCCGGTCCAGGCCATACGCGGCCAGGACTTCCGCCAGGGCCGCCTGAACGTCCTGGGCGATTGCCTGATGCACGCGGATCGTTTTCACGGGCCGCCCCTCATAATATAAAGGATAAGGGGGGACAATAGAAACAAGGTTGTTTTCGTCCCCTGGCCGCCCAAAAATGGAAAGACCGGCCCGGACGGTTGCCTGGTCAGGCCAGGACCGGGGCAGGGCAATGTCCAGGGCGGCGGCAATGCCGCGGGCCGTGGCAGGGCCGGGGATGCCGTCAGGCGTCACGTTCACGGCGGCCTGGACCGCGGACCATATTTCATGACAGCGCAATTTCAGAGCTACAGCGGCCAGCGTTTTAGGCCCCGGCATCCCATCCGCCTTCAGCCCCAGGGCGCGCTGAACGGGTTTGAATTCCTGATATTCTTTGATAATCATATAATTATTTAATTGTTAAATAGTTGGAACTGGTAAGAAAAACTTTACAGTTGGAACTAGTCCCTGTTGTCCAGAAATTCTTCATGCGCCTTGCGGACGAACTCACAGCCGGAACACTTATTTTCCGCATCAATGCGTTTTTTGCGTTCGTCATCATAGAGCCGCTCATAACGTTCCGCCCGTTTCATTTCCCGCCACAGAAAAATTCCCATGACCGCGGCCACGCTCGCCCCGTTCTGGATGTACTCCAAAAACGGGTTGCCTGACGTGACGGACGCAATCACGGACAGGGCATTAGCCCCCAGCAGGCCCGCGTTGACAACAGATCCGGTCATGGCTTCACTTTTTCAGGGATTGAACGACGGGTGGAACGTCCGTTTCCGGCTGGGCCTGACTGTAGGAGATATGCCCCTGCTCAATGACGAGGCAGGAGCCGTCTTTGCATACCTCGGCGCGGCCCGGCGTTACGTCCACGGAGTGCCCGCAGCCGGACAGAGACATTCCCAAACCGCCAAGGATAGCCCCGGCAATAACTGCTCCGGCGGCATACAGGGCCTTTTCCCACCAGCTAGACTTGCCGGTAGCCACGGATGCTTTAAGGTCCAAATACACCCGGATGTCATTAGCAGCATGCTTTGCGATAATAGGGAGGGCCTGTTCTGCGACATTCCGCCATCCGGCTTTATCATCGTCGGGAAGCCCTTCCCAATTCGTGCCCTCCTTCTGGTTTTCCAGGAAGGTATAATACATATCCTTGGCGATAGCCTCGGCATGATTGCATTGATTATTAGTAGTCATATGATTATGTTGTTATTGGTTAGGGGGTAGTGAAGTGCTTGAAAAACTCCACGGCGGCGGGGTCCGTGATGATAAAAGCCGGGTAGTCCGAGGCTGTAAAAATCCTGCGGCCTTTGGTCTCCGCATGGACGGCCTCAACGGTCAAAGACACCGCATCAATCATTGTATAGGCACCATCCTCCGCAAGGGTCAGGACATCTTTTCCCAGCCTTGCCCACACATGCACCGCCTGCCAGTCCTCACCCAATCCCACCAGCGCAGCAACTACGGACTCCATTGCCGGAGCCTGTTCCGCTGGTATCTCGTCCGCTGTGTAGCGGTCTGTCCGGGTGTACCCGTCCGCGTCCTGATAAATGGCCGTCAACGTGAATTCCTGCCAGTTGCCGGGCCGAGGGAACTGAATTTGTATTTCTTCATTCATGATTCTTCAATGGGGGTGTTAATATCCACAAAATCCGCCGTTTCCTCGGATTCAATGGCATTGACGGCCATTGCTTCCAATGCGTGATAGGTTGGATTGGTCAATCCATTGGCATAAAGGTGCCTGGTGCCTGTGCCCGCGTCGGCTGAAAGGGCATATGTTTTCTCATTGCGCGCGTCGATAATCAGGGTGCTTACGCCCGTCCCTGCCTCGAAATTGATGAAGCCGCGGAGAGAAGCTATCTTGAACAGGGTATTGGTACTGCCGCCTCCCAGCTCCATATAAAGAGCCGCCTTTTCCTCCCGCACTGCTGTACTCGGCGGCCCGCTCTGCATGTAAATAAGCCTGTTCAGCCCGTTTGGCATCAGCTCATTATGGCCTACCGGAAGAAATACGGTTGTCGTCTTCACCTGCCAGTGTCCAACGGACGATACATAAAAGATTTCCCTTACTCTGATTTCATACCCCTTGCGGACAGTATCGTAAGGAGTATTGATGGTAACATCGATGATTTCCCCATGGTTGACGGCCAGATCATTGGCAGGAATCATGGAATAAGAATCCATCGTCAACCCGGTTCTGTTGGTTTTTGAGCCGCGGCCTATGCCAAAAGTAAATTTAGCGAAGGCTGTCGCGTTGACCGCAAGGGAAAATCCGCACACGGAACTGTAATTAAATTGACCGTTAGGCCCTATCAGGGGAATAACCGCTGACCCGTACGCATTGGACCCGGCAGAAGCTGCGCCCACCGAAAAACGCTGCGTCAACCCGGCAAGAGTACCGTTGGAAGCTTTAGAGACGGAACCCGTGACTGTGATTGAGCCAGAATTAAGGTATATTGGCTGAACCAACGCTGATACAGCACCGGCCAATCCTGACGTATAAAAGCGATTAACCGCGCCCGTATCGGTCGGCGCCCCCACGGCCAGCGGAATATTGATGCCGCCATTGGCGTTAATAGCCCCCGCCGCCGTCAGACCTCCGGCCAGAGTCATGTTGCCTGCATCATCTACTTGAGGTATGGCCTCAAGGGCCTGTTGGGCCACCGTGGCGGAGTTGGCTGCGCTGGTGGCGGAGGTCGCGGCATTCGTCGCCGCCGTATTGATGCGCCTCTCCGCCTGGTCAATGTCTTCCTTGGCGGTTTCGGCGCGCTGGACAAGGGGCGTAATCGCCCCCACCGCTCTCTCCTGCGCCGTTTGCACGGCGGCAACGGCATCCGTTCGTGCGCCGGCTATATTCTGCTGCGCGGTCTGTGAGGCACGTCCCACGGCAAGAACAGAATCGGCTTGCTTGTCCTGTATGGCAGTAACAGCCTCATTCCCGGCATCAACAATCTTCTTCTCCCCGTTGCTGACCGTTTCCGGCCAGGTGGCGGCCAGCGACTCCACAGCCGTTTTAGCGTCATGGGCACTCTTGGCGTCACGGTCCGCGTTGGTTGCGGATGTGTCGGCTGCGGCTGCAGAATCGGCGGCAGCCCTTTTGGAGGCCCAGGCAGACCCTGCATAGCCTTCCGCCTCTTCGGTCCGTGTAGCAGCGGTGGCTGCCGCGTCCGTTGCCGTCTTGGCTGCCTGGCTCGCCGTTTCTGCGTCCGCATGAGCATTCCTGGAAGCCTGGAGCGCATGATAGGCAAAAGCCTGTGCAGCAGTAGTAGCCATCCACTCCATACGGAGACGCATTGTCGCTTCCCCAGGCATAGCGACAAGCAGCGTCCGGTTCTTCATTGGCGGACCGCCTGCCAACTGTGCGACACGAGAAACACCGAGTACGGAAATATACCCGGAAAACAAAATTCTTTGGGAACCATCATCTGCCTGAACCAGGACATTGTAAGACCATCTTCCTTCCGGCAAGGCGGGGAATGAAAAAATCACCTCATTAGAAGACTCCCCCTTCTCAATGGAAATCTCTACCATCTCCTGATTGGCGGATACAATGCTCCCTGAAAAAATCACGCCGTCCAGAGAAACGGCTTCCCCTGCCATATCCCGAAACAGGGCAGGGAAGGAAAACGGAGTATTCTCCATGCAGGAAAAATGTTCCGTGACGCCCAGGAAATCTAACATGCCTCCCTCTTAGCACACATTTTTGCCGCACGAATACAACCGTAACTTGAACAAGCAAAAAAATCCGCTCCCTGTTTCGGCAGGGAGCGGAACAAACAACAACGAATACCCTGGAAAGATAATTAAGCTCCAGCCGTCGCCTTCTCCTTACAAAGAATCTGCACGAAAGATTTTTCGTCTTTCCTGGAAGCCCCATACATGCAAGCGGCATCTGCTCGAACAACAGAAAGGTTCTGATACTTGTCCGGTCGCACGATAGAAAACTTCATCTGATCCCACGGAGAAAGAACCAGGCGGCTCTTGACCCACATCGGACAAATACGATTGCCGTCCTCATCAAACGGAAGCATATTCGTGACCAGGAATCGGACATTCAGCATTGGATTCACCTTGCCATGTTCCAGCACGGAAAAACCGTAATTCTTATTCTTCTGCTCCTCCCACATGATCATCTGCGCCTTCATCGTTGAGGAAATCGCCAGACAAAGAGTGTCGCCGGAAGCCTCGTCCCATGCGTAATTCTCTTCCAGCATGCGCTTGGCTTCAACAATCTGGTCCAGCAGGAACCCGGCAGGATTCTTCGTCCCATCCATCTTGAAATCAGCAGGAACAACCAGACTTGGATCAAGATTGGTCAACGTGGCGCCTGAATTGCCCGTGTAATTAGGTGCAAGCATTCCCCCGCAAACACTATCCGAAGTTGTACGGATGCGGAACTTTCCGGGATTATCCGTATCGGGAACCACCCCAAGCAAAACCTGATCAAGCAGCCTCTTGCCGGCCTTCTTCATTTCCGCGATAAAATCGCTGATACTGAGTTCAAGGTCGTTCAATAGGATGTTGTCAATATCATCCTTGTGAAGAGAGTCCGCATAACGTTGAGGTTTAATTACACGCTTCCCCATGGAAAGCTCGTGCGGGCTGGCCTCTACGAATCTGTTGCCGATCTCCTTGAACTCCGTCTTGCCCACATAGGGAATCTCCATATCTTTCCCGCGACCGGGGAGAACGGAACAATACGGCTCAAGAATAGACGTAACCTGTTGAATCTCACGCTCGAAAATTGTTGAATACTTCGTGCGGAGCATATCTGCAATAGAAAGATTAAACTCCATGCCCCTGTCATTGCACGGAACGTGATCGGAGACATACAACCACGACTTGAACAAAAACGCCCACGACTTGAACAAAACAATCAAAAGCGCAGCCTGGAAGCCTGTTCCTTGCTGTGCTCGTCGCGCAAATGACCATACACCCGCATGGCGAGAGCGCCCCCGTCCTGGTGCCCCAGCCACTTGGCCACGGTCGGAATATCTACTCCCTGCTCAATACACGTCGTGGCGAAAAAATGGCGCAAATCATGCACCCGAACATGGGGAAGACCCAATCGCTCACAAGCACGTTCTAACGCCTTTCTTGGAGTCAAAATATGGAACACGGGATCTTTTGTGCTCGCGCAACAAGCGCAAGTCCGCAAAGAATCAATCACCTCCCGCAATGAAGCATTGATATATAAAACCCTTCTCCTAATAGAATGTTTGATAGCAGGAACGGAAATGACATCATTGCCAATATCTCCCCATGTCAACTGCCGAGCCTCTTCAATGCGTAATCCGGAATAAGCCAGAAATGCCACCATATCGGAAGAATGCCTGCTTGTGCCCCGGCGGGCTCCAATACTTTCACCTCTTAAAATCTCGGCCACAATACGGCGCAAATCATCATTGGATGGAATATTCAACTGTTTAGGACGTATGGGCATGCGTTCCAGCGAAGAAGAAGGATCAGCATGAACAGCTCCACTATCAAGCAGCATTTTGAAAACCCCTCTTACAGCCCCTAAAGCTCCATTCGCCGTTCTTGGTGAACAACTCTGCGCTTTTTTAGCCCACCATGACCGGCACATACCGGGCGTAATAGCGTCTGCTGCCATATCCTGATCAACCAGCCTGCGAGCATGTGATGCGAACTGAATGGCGGACTCAACAGCTTTGGGCTTGAGATTCGGCCGCATCTTCTGATGAGCAATATAGGTATCAACGGCCACATACCAGGAAACGTGCCCAATGGCAGGTGTATCTGCCCCCATCCCCTGTAAAAAGGCTGCCATTTTAGCAATAGCCTCTGTCAATTCTTTCGTCTTTAGAGAGCGCCGTATCGTTTTTCTTCCTCCCTTCCTGGAATCTACGCGAGCGTAATAAATGCCGGAATTCTTTTCCCGGTACAAATGGGCGTAATCGGTGGGCTCAAAATACTGACGCATACTCTTCTCTTGCCATTCCTGCGGCTCCAAAACAACATTTTTCCACGTTGACGTGTGGCTTGACGTGTGGCTGTATTTTCTTTTGTGCTAAAAAGCAACCCGCTCAAGGATTGACCTTGAGCGGGTTATGATGGAGCCGCTTGTCAGATTTGAACTGACGACCGTCCGCTTACAAGGCGGGTGCTCTACCACTGAGCTAAAGCGGCATGGTAATGAGGTGGCCCATATCTACAGAAGATGGCCCGTTGTGGCAAGCCGAAAATGGATAGTCAGGCATGGATATTTCCATTTTAAGAGATTGAAAACGTTTCAGGAGTCAAACAGGGAGCCCTGTTCCAGCGGCGGATCGGCAGGCGGTTCCTCCAAATGTGGGGCTGTTTCAGGATGCAGCGTTTCCGCGGAGGGGGCGGGTGAGCCTTCCGTCCGTTCCGCTGTTGCGGAAGGAGCGGTTGTTGGCCCTTCCGTTTCCTCATTTCCGGACTTGGCCGGAGGCATGATGCGGGAGACGCGTTCCACAGGATGCCTGGTAATGATATTTCCTTGGGCACCGCGGTTTTTGATTCTCAGGTCCGCGAAGTGGAAGGGCCTGATCAGGTTACGGAGTTTCAGAACGGCTTTCAGATAAACGTTTACGCTTATCTGGGAACTGTTTTCCTCCGTTTCATGCACGGAGAAGTGGAAGATGCGCGTTCCCTTTGCGCCTCGGGTAAGCGGATATTCCTTGTCCCTGGTGAACCCTCCTATGCGGAAACGCTTGGCGTACACGGGGCCGTCTTTTCCGTCCCGGTAAATCAGGTTGAACACGGGGTCGTCCCCTTTTTTGATGACGGAAATATAAAGGGGGTTTTTACCAGCGAAAAATTTGTCCTGAATCCGCACGATTTTGAGCACGCCTGCATTGTCAATGATCAACACGTCATCCAGCGTGGAGCATTTGCAGACAGGGTTTCCCTTCTTGACGCCGTAACCGGCAAAGCCTTCGTCATCAATATACAATGTTTCATTGGCAACAGCCACCTGCGCGCGGTTTACGGAGCCGAAGGAGGAAATTTCCGTTTTCCGCGGATAGGCGGCGCCGTATTTTTTACGCAGGGCTTCAAACCAGCGGATAGTGAATTTGGTAAGCTGGTTGAGGTTCTTCTGCGTTTGTTCGATGTCCTCTTCAAGCTGGCGGATGTGCTGGTCCGCCTTGAAAGCGTCAAATTTGGAAATCCGCTTGATTTTGATTTCCGTCAGCCTTACCAGGTCGTCCCTGGTAATGGGGGCGCGCAGCCGGGATGCAAACGGCTGCAATTCCCGGTCAATGGTGCCGAGCACTTCTTCCCACGTTTCGGAATCTTCTATGGAGAGGTAGATGCGGTTTTCAATGAATATTTTTTCCAGGCTTGCCTGGTGCCACGCCTCGTTCAGTTCCTTGAGTCGGATTTCCTGCTCCTGGCGCAGGATTTCCTTGGTGGAGTCCGTATTGTAGCGCAGGATGTCGCTGACACACATGAACCTGGGTTTTTCCTCCACAATGACGCAGGCATTCGGGGAGATGCTGACTTCACAAGCGGAGAAGGCGAACAGGGCTTTCCTCGTCTGCTCCGGATCCGCTCCGGCCGGGAGATGGACCAGGATGTCCACATGCTGGGCCGTATTGTCCTCAATGCGGGCGATTTTAATTTTTCCCTTTTCCGCAGCGGAGACAATGGAATCAATTAAGATTTCCGTGGTGACGCCGAACGGGATTTCCGTGATGCGGAGAAGTTTCTTCGATTCCGTGAGGATGCGCGCCCTGATGCGGACGCGGCCCGTTCCTCGTTCTCCGTCACGGTAGTTGGTGGCATCCATCACGCCTCCGGTCGGAAAGTCCGGCAGAAGCTGGAAGGGCTGGCCGCGTAAGTAGGCGATGGAGGCTTCAATCAACTCATTGAAGTTGTGGGGAAGAATTTTACTGGAAAGCCCCACGGCGATGCCTTCCGCTCCCTGAGCGAGAAGAAGGGGGAATTTGACGGGAAGGCTGACCGGTTCCTTGTTCCTGCCGTCATAGGAGAGCTGCCATTCCGTGACTTTGGGGCTGAATACTACGTCACGCGCAAAGGAGGTGAAGCGGGCTTCAATATAGCGGGAAGCCGCTGCGGGGTCGCCTGTCAGAATATTGCCCCAGTTCCCCTGCGTGTCGATAAGCAGCCCTTTTTGTCCCAGCCCCACCAGCGCGTCTGCAATGGAACGGTCGCCGTGCGGATGGAATTTCATCGTGTCTCCCACGATATTAGCCACTTTATTATAACGCCCGTCGTCCAGGCGGTCCATGGCGTGCAGAATACGGCGCTGCACAGGTTTAAACCCGTCATTGATCTTGGGTACGGCCCGTTCCAGAATGACATACGAGGCGTAATCCAGAAAGTAGTCGGCATACATGCCTTCCACAGACTGACTCGCGGGAGCAATGTGGGCGGGTTGAGTCACGACGGCGGATATTAAAGGAATTGTTCCGGGGGGGCAAGCGCGATCTCCGTAAAGAAAATAACCGGCTTCCCTTGTCAGGGGAAGCCGGTTTTCCGGAAAAGGAAGGAATAAAAGCAATCAGGCCTGCTTGGCAGTCAGCCTGTTCTTGAGTTCCTCCGCTTCAGTGCGCAGGGTGTCGAGTTTGGCTGTCTGGGCTTCAAGGTCGGCGATTTCTTCCAGAACGGCCGCCAGGCGGCGCAGGTCGGCGGGTTGGGCGGCTGCGAGAGGCTGTGTTTTGGGAGCAGTTGTATTTTTGGTGCCGGGCTTGCGGCCGCGCTTGGCCTTGGATGCCTTCATCCAGCTTGAGATGGTCACCGTGCTGATGCCGAAGCGTTCGGCGGCTTCTTTCTGGGCACCCCTTTTGTTTTGGGTTTTCCGTTCAGCAATGAAATCAAGAACGGATTGTTTTTCTTCAGGCGTGTAGCGCCTCTTATTTTTGGTACTGTCGTTGGAGTTCATGATGTTGACGAGTGGTTATTTATTTAACTAATCATCCTTGGTCTGGCAAGAAAAAAGTATATGTGTTATAACATTTTTTAAGAGGATTCTTAAATGACTGGTACGTATTCTTGAAGTTCTATTACGGGCGCTTTACTTTATTCATGATTGTTGTTGTTAACATATTGTGTTTTTTATGATTTTGCGGGAGAATACGCGGGATATTTAAACGCTTTTCCATGTTATATCTCGGGTGAAGCCTTTTTTCGCAATCTGCCTGTTGAACCACGCACGGCGGCTGTTCCCCGCCCGTTTTCCAGACGGTATTTTGAGGTTGCAGGGGACCGCGGAATCGTATAAAATCACTCCAATTTCCCAGCCATTTTATCACGATGACCGATCAGACAGGAACCCCTTCTTCGCCGGAACCTCCCAAATTGCGACGCCGTTTGGTAACGGCAGCCCCTGCGGCCGCACCCAAGGTAAAGTTTGTTTCTCCCGCCGCGGAAGGCGTGGAGGTTGTCAAGCCGCGTTTTCTCACTCCTGAGTTGCAGGCCAAGCTGGCTCAGGAGCAGGAGGAAGCCGCCCGCCGCGCAGCGGAACAGGCGGAGGCGGACAGGATTGCTGCGGAAAAGGCGGCTGCCGAGCAGGAAGCTGCCCGTATTGCTGCCGAAAAGAAGGCGGCGAGAATAGCTGCCGAGCAGGAAGCCGCAAGAATCAAGGCGGAGCAGGAGGCTGCCGAAGCCGCGCGCATTGCCGCAGAAAAGGAGGCCGCCCGTGTAGCTGCCGAAGAGGAAAGAGCACGCCTTGCGGCGGAGCTGGAGAAAAAGGAAGCCGCTTCCGCTCCGCAGCCCGAGCCCTCCGTGGATGCCCAGATTCAGGATGCCCTTGCCAAGGTAGCGGAGGCCCAGAAAGCCCTGGCGGAGGCTCAGGCCGCTGCACTGGCCCAGGCCGCAGGGGTAGCGCCTGCGGCTGTGCAGACCCCGGAACCGTCTGTTCCGGAGCCTGCTCCTGCGGTGGGGGCTCCCAAATTGAAAGTTTTCAAGACGGACGCGGCTCCCGCTGCGGCGGAGAAATCCCCGGCCGCCGCTCCGGAAAGCGCCGTTCCCAAGCTGAAAGTATTAAAATCCCCCGTGGGGGCAGCACCAGCTTCTCCCATGGCTCCCGCTGCGGTTCCCCAGCCTGTGGCTGCCGCGGGAGCTTCCCCTGCCTCTGGCGCTCCTCCGGCGGGCGACGGCGGTATTCAGCCTCCCGCCGGAACGGAATCCGCCCGGGATATGGCCGCTTCCGTGGATAAATCCAAATCCCTGCTGCGGGGTGTCCTTTATGGGGTATGCGCCCTGGTTGTCATCGCTGCCGGCGTAGGGATTTATGCATGGAGCACCAGCAGCAAGAAAGAAAAGGTGGAAGGTGAGAACGCCCGCCTGAATGCGCTGGTCGTGGAAGGCGGGAAACTGGGCCGCAGCCGTCTGTTTGACTCCAAGAATCTCAGCCGTGTTCCGGATGTGAAAGTCGTTCCCGATGCGGAGGATGCCGCTCTGCTGCTCGCCAATGTGAGGGGAGTCAAGGGCAACAGGGAAAACTGGCCCGGCGCCGCCCACCTGGTTTCCATCATGGCCCAGATGGATGACAACATTGCCCGCCAGGTGGTGGAAGACATGAAAAAAAATGTCGGCAGGTACAGTAAGGAGAAATATTCCATGATGGTGACCCTTTTGGCCAAGTCTTCCAGCCCCGCCATGCGCGACATGCTGAAAGACCTGTACGCTTCCATCAGCGAAAGCAAGAATAAGAAGATCCAGGACAAGCAGGCCGTGGTGCTCAAGTACATGCGTTTTGCCATGAAGCTGGACGACCTTAACGACGTGATGAAGATCCTCCAGAAGAAGGATGCTTCCCCGGATTTGATTTCCTCCGCTTTCCGTACGGCGCGCTACCTGATTGACGAAGCTCCTCCAGCCAAGCGCAAGGCGCTTTCCTCCAAACTGCTCCAGTATCAGAAAAACATGCCGGAGGAAAACGTCAAAATGCTCTACAAGCTGCTGGCCCGCACCGGTGATCCCAAGGTGCTGGACATGATGGAAAAGAGCTATAAGGAGGATCCCAAAAAGGCGCTTGCCATCATTACCGCCTGGGGGGACTGGAATACGGATGACGCCGTTCCGTACCTGTTCAAGGCCTGGAAAGACGAATCCCTGCATGAACGCGTGCGTTCCCAGGCCCATGATTCCATTCTCCGCGTACTCTCCGTGGACCGTGACCGGGATGACAACGCCACGCTCAAGTTGTTTGACCCCCTTATTGCGGATGCCAAAACCAGCGAACGCCGCCAGTTTCTGGTTTCCGCATTCAAGAGGCTCAGCAACCGCCCGTATGTGATTCGCCTGCTGGGCCGCATCAAGCAGACGGCGGAAGACCAGAGAAACGCGGTGGAACCAAAGTTCCAGGCTGCGGAGGAAGCCTTGTTCAAGGCGGAGGACAAGTTCAAGGCCAATCCCGGCGATGCGGCAGCCAAGGCCGATTATGAGGCCAAGGAAAAGATTTATAATGAGTTGTCCAGTCAGAAGACCGGGGAAGACAAGGTGATTGCGGCGGTGGACAAGGCTCTGGAAAAGGTCAGGAAGACGCCTGTTCCCACCAAGAAGGCCGCTTCTGCCGAGGACAGGGATGATGACGACTCTTCCGTGATTAAGACAATTTAAACGGTTTTAACGGCCGTATCCGAAAACCGGAGGGAAAATAATCCCTCCGGTTTTTTTATGTGCGGGAGTGACAACCATGATTGGCTTGCCGCTTCTGCGCAGATGAGGCTGGATTGTCCGTTGAGCCGGACGGAAAGGGGTAGCAGACTTACTTCATGTATTTTTTGATTTCCGGCAGCAGTGCGTCCGCCCAGAGACGGTAGCCTTTTTCTGTAAGGTGGACGAGGTCCCCGGTAATTCCCGGCAGGAAAGTGCCGTCCTTGTCCAGGAATGCGGAATTAATGTTGACGACATGGACTCTCGGCATATTTGTTTTGTCCAGCTCCCTGTTGATCATTTCATTTTGGATGCGCAGGGGGTCTTCCGCCGTTTTCCCCCGGGGAAAGATGTGCAGAAGAATGATTTCAGTGGCAGGGTGGAGCCGATGGACCCGGGAAGCTATTTCCCGGATACCCTCCGCCGTTTCCTGCGGGGTCTGCCTGCCTTTGTATTGCCCCGTGTTATTGGTGCCCACCATGATAACGCATACTTGGGGGGAATGAGGCGTTTTAAGGGCAGAATCGTCAATGCGCCACAATACATGTTCCGTCCTGTCGCCTCCTATCCCGAAATTGACAGGAGCATAGGGGGAAAAATATTGGGACCATATTTTTTTGCCGTCGGTTTCCCAGCGATGGGTGATGGAATCGCCGATAAACAGCAGTTGGCATGGTGTTTCCGCCAGGGTCTGCTTTAACAGGGCGTGCCTCTGGCTCCACCAGTCAGCTTTTGTTTTGGAAATGTGGGCGGCATCGGGTTTTCCTTTTTCCGGCTGTTGGGAGAAAACAGGCAGGGCGAGTCCGCATCCCAGAAGGCAGATGGAGGCGGATATGGCGTTGATAGACGGGAAATGATTCATGTTGTTTATACAATACGGGGAATGTTTCTGCCGCCTTTCTTTTGGAGGATGAAAAATCCCGTCGGTATGTTGAATGCGTTTTCCTGCCGGTACAGCATGGTGCCGAAACATGGCGTGGACCCGGCTGGAACGGCAATTCCGTATTTCCTGGCGGAATGGTACTGCAGCAATGGATGGACAGCTTTGTGTTCAGGAATTGATAAAAAGAGGGGACGGCTAACGTATGTTCACGGAGAGAATCCGTTGAATTATCAATGAATATTCCTGTTACCTTAATTTTGCTTGCTTTCCACATGGCTGCGGCGGCTTCGGCATCAATCTGTGCCTCCCGGAAAACAGAGTGGGCGGATTGGAATTATTTAACTTCTTACGGTCAATCCCTTTCTGTGGGCTGGACGGCTAAGCCCGTTGTAACGGAAAAGCAGGAGGAAGGGGGCTTGTATATGTTCAGGGGAGGGGTGAGAGCGTATGAGAACGGCAGTGACCGCAAGATGCTGGTTCCTCTGGAGGAAGGAGTGAACGGTCCGCGCGGCGAAACTCCCGTATCCGGGGCTGCCTGTCGTTTGTTCCGCCTGATGCAGCATTATTCTCCCGTTACGGCTTCCCGTATCCGGTTGATTTGTTCTGCGACGGGAGTGGGTGGGGCGAGCCTTGGTTCCCTGGGCAGGGGAACTGGAGCCTACAACCGCATTTTGGATGATTTGAAGGCCGCCAAAATACTGGCTGACCGGGAAGGGAAGACCCTTTCCATGCCTGCGTTTATCTGGACCCAGGGAGAGACGGATCACCAGGACAGAAAGACGAGGGAATGGTACCGGGAAAAAATGGAAAAGCTGATCAGGGACATAAATCATGACGCCAGGGCCGTGACCGGGCAGAAAAACGATGTGGTCTGTTTCGGCTATCAGGTTGGTTCCCATTTGAATTATTATCAGTTTAATCCTACGGATTATCCGGCTATTGCCCTGGAACAGCTGGAGATGGCTTTGGAGAAGGACAGCCGGTATGTGATGACGACCCCGATGTATCATTTCGAGTATAGCGACGGAGTCCATTTGACGGCGCCCATGTCCCGCCTTTATGGGGAGTATGTGGGCTATGTCATGAAGAAAGTCCTGTTGGATGGGGCGGACTGGAAACCCGTGCATCCCCTGACCCATAAAATCAGGAAGTCCGGAAAGGGTTGGACGGTGGAAGTGGCATTTTATGCTCCCTGCCCCCCTTTGGTTCTGGACACGAAGACGGTTGACGATCCTGGCAATTATGGTTTTTCCCTTGTGGGGGCTGAGGGAGAGGATATTGCCATCAAGTCTGTCCGGCTGGTGGGGAAAAATGCGGTACAGCTGTTGACGGAGAAGGACCCGGGGAAAGGGCGTCTACGCTATGGGATGACGATTAATGAACACCGTCCTTCCGGTCCGCGGACGGGGGCGCGGGGCTGTCTGAGGGATTCCCAGGGAGATGAGGTTAAGGCCCATATCCAGGGCAAAGATTACCGAATGGATAATTGGTGCCCCTTTTTTGATTACTCCCTGTCAAAAGGGCATTGATTTTCCGGAAATGGCTGCATGATCTTTTTTTGCCGCAGGTTGTTCCCCCCCTCTGCAAACGGAAAAGGATACCCGGACGGCTTGAAAAAAACAGGAAAGGCTTCAGCCGATGCATACTGATTCCGGATTGTTGCGGAGGGGAGGCTTGCACGGCCATGCATGGTGTTATGCTGCGGCTTTCGTGGCCAGATGATGACGAGGTTGTGATAGCTTGACCGTAGAGCAGGAGAACTTGCGGAAGTGCATCGTAAGCGCCTCTTTTTCCACGAGGTTCATTTTTTCTTCCTCCGGGGGGTATTCCCTGCTTCCGGTTTCTTTATGGCTGGCCCTTACAGAAGGAGCCCTGCCTGGTAGATCAGCGTAGCCGTTGCAAAACCCAGGAGGGTCAATCCGCCGAATTGAGCCAGAGCGAACCACCAGGTGCCCGCTTCCCTCTTGGCGACGGTGACGGTGCCGATGCAGGGCAGGGCAATCAGGCAGAATATCATGATGCTGATGCCCTGGAGAGGGGTGTAGCTGGCTTTAAGACGGGCGTTCAATGTCTGCTGGGCCGCCGGGCCCGAATTTCCGTCTTCCACCGCATAAAGGATACCCATCTGGGTGACGAAAATTTCCTTGGCGGCAAAGGCTCCTACCAGGGCGGAATTGATTTTCCAGTCAAATCCGGCCACTTGCGTGACGGGTTCCATCCAATGGCCTATTTGTCCGGCGTAGGAATGTTCCATGGCCGCTGCGTTTGTCGGCGCCGTGTTTTCTTCCGGCCTGGGGTAGGTGTTCAGAAACCACAGGATGATGGAGGCCCCAAGAATGAAAGTGCCTGCTTTCCGGACGTACATGAAAGCCCGTGACCACATCAGGATGCCCACCTTCCGCAGGGAGGGGAGGCGCAGGCGCTTCATGTGGTGGAGGGAATCCCTCTGGGGCGCCTTGAAAAGCGTGTTTTTCAGAAGCCGGGCGCAGCACAGCGCCAGCAGGACGCCGCTGGCATAAATCCCGAACAGCACGGGGGCCTGCAGGCGGGAGGGAAACAGGGCGGAGACGAACATCATGTAGATCGGCAGGCGGCCCGCACAGCTCATCATGGGCAGCACGGCGATGGTGACCAGGCGGTCGCTGCGCGTTTCAATTCTCCTGGTGGACAGGATGGCGGGAACCGAACAGCCGAATCCCAGCAGGAGGGGGGCAAAGCTGCTGCCGTTCAACCCCATGATTTTCATGATGCGGCTCATCAGGCGGGAAACCCTCATCATGTATCCGCTGTTTTCCAGAACGGTAATGGCCCCGAAGAGGAGAACCACGTTGGGCAGAAAGGCCAGTACGCCGCCCACGCCTCCTACCACGCCTTCCCCCAGCAGGGATTGCAGGCGGGGCCACGGTTCCAGCATGCGGCAGGCCCAGACGCTGAACAGCTGGGTGCCCGTCTGGATGAGCCTGACCAGAGGATCCCCGATAGCGAAGCTCAGGAAGAAAATAATATAAACGATGCCCAGGAAAATAAGGGAACCCCATATCCTGTGCATCAGGACGGCATCCAGTCTGGCCCTCCACAGGTTGTCCTTCGCCTCTGCCTCCCGTTCCATAACGTTTACCGGGACGTAACTTAAAATCTGTTCATTTGACAGGCAAGCCTAAAAGAAAGGGGCATGGAAACCAGGCATTCCGGCCGTTTTTGGGACGGGGCTGCCGCATGGGCCCCGGATGGGGCCGCAGACTTTGTTTTTTAGCGGCGCAAAGCCGCCAGGCCCTGGATGAAAAGGATGGCCGCAGTGCAGCCGAATACCATGGAGGGCAGGCACTGAAGCATGTACAGCGGATCTGTGGAACCGTTTCCGTAGGAGGGGAAAATAAAGGCCAGAATCAACGCGATCAGGGACAGCCCCCATGCCAGCCATGATGTAGCGGGAATCCGGCGGCCGGATGCTGCGGCTGGCCGCTGCGGCAGGTTTTCCTGCCGGATGCCGCGTTCGTCAGTATCGCGTCCGGAGAAAGACGTCCGCTTTTTCCTGACGGGAGGCAGGGCGGCCTGCGTTTTCATGGCGTTTTCCGGTTTGCGGCCGGATGGCGAAGAGGAGGCTTCCCCGAAGGGAAGCCCCGTTGTAACGTGAATCAAAACGCCGCACGCCGGGCAGCGCATGCCGGTTTTGGCGTCCAGTCCGGCCGGGTAGGTGTACCCGTGGCCGCATTGGGAGCATGTGGCGGATTCTCTCATGATCTGGCCCGAATGGATGTTAGTCGTCCAAGGGAAGCAGGTCCTCCTGGTCAGCCTTGGTTTCGGGCCTCTGGCGGATTTCCTCAAGCTTGGCTTTCATCTGTTCGCAAATGTCCGGATGCTGGGAGGCTACGTTGTCAAGTTCCTTCGGGTCTTTTTCCAGGTCAAAGAGGCTTCCTCCTTCCGGGGACTTGCTCATTTTTGCGGAGGCTCCGTTGATGCCGTCGCGAATGGCCACGCCGGCGGGAATGAATTTCCATTTGCCGTGGCGAATCGCCAATGCCTTGCCGGTACTGTTGATGACATGGTAGTCACGCCCCTTGGCGGATTTTCCCAGAAGGGCGGGCATCACGTTTTCAGAGTCACGGAAGGAATTGGCCTTGCCGGGGGCCAGCAGCTGTTCCAGGGAGGCTCCCAGATCCATCTGGTTGAGCAGGGCTTTGCTCGTGGTTCCGGGTTTGATCACGCCGGGCCATTTGACGATAAACGGAATGCGGGAACCTCCTTCCAGAATGCTGTATTTGCCTGCGCGGAAGGGGCCGGCGGGGGAATGGGTGGCGTTGTCCCGGACGGCGAAATCCCTGTAGCCGTCATCCAGCACGGGACCGTTGTCGCTGGAGAAGATCACCAGGGCGTCTTTTTCCAGACCGGCCTGTTGCAGAGCCTCTGTAATGCGGCGCACACAGTCATCCAGTTCCACGGTCACGTCACCGCGCACGCCGTGCCGGCTCTTGCCCACAAAGCGTTTTTCCGGGCAGCGCGGCACGTGGATGTCATGCGTGGCGAACATCAGGAAAAACGGTTCCTTGGCTTTGGCGCTCTTCTGAATGTATTCAATGGCCTTATCCGTAATGACATCGGCGTTTTCCTCATCCTTCCACAAGGCGCTTTTGCCGCCCTTCATGAACCCGATGCGTCCGATTCCATTGATAATGGCCTGGTTGTGTCCGTGGCTCCACATGAGTTTGAGCTGGTCCTTATTGTCCTTGCCATTGGGAAGCCCGGGGAAGTTGTGCTTGTAGGATACTTCAATGGGGTCGTTCGGGTCCAGGTTGCGGACATTGCCGTTTTCCAGAATCACGCAGGGAACGCGGTCGCCCGTAGCGGCGAAGATAAAGCTCTCGTCAAATCCGATTTCGTTCGGGCTGGGGGAGATATGTTTGTTCCAGTCAATTTTCTTCCCCTTTTCCCCCAGGCCCAGGTGCCATTTGCCTATCATGTAGGTTTTGTAGCCGTGGGATTGGAGCATCTTGGGCAGGGTGGGCTTCTTGGTATCGATAATGAGGGCGGCGTCTCCCGGCAGGATGCCCGTGCCTTCCTTGCGCCACGGATATTCTCCTGTGAACAGGGCATAGCGGGAAGGGGTGCAGACGGATGTGGTGGAATAGGCGTCCGTGAAGCGGCAGCCCTGCTCGGCAAGCTTGTCGATGGAGGGGGTGGGAATTCCCTTGGCTCCATAGCAGCCTACGTCTCCATAGCCGAGGTCGTCAGCGTAAATCATGACGATGGCCTTGGGGGGCTTGACCGTTGGCGTGACTGCGGCCGGGCAGGCCGCTGCCGCCGCCAGGGCAAGCATCAGGTGTAATGCGGATTTATTCATGTTGTCAGGTGTGTGTGATTATAATTTTCCGGAAAGGGCGGTCGGAAGGATGCCGCTGTTTAAGCGTGGGCCGAATCTTCGGGGGTGTCCGGAGGCTGTTCGCCGGGATGTTCCGGCGGAAGCACGGGTTCCGTCATGGGGCGCATGCTGGCATTCTGCCAGATGTACCGCTTGTAAAGGACCTTGATGGCGGCTGTCAGGGGGACAGCCAGCAGGGCGCCGATTAAGCCGCCCAGGATGAGTGTCCAGATCAGCACGGAAAACATGACCGTGAGCGGGTGGAGTTCCACGGAATCCCCCACGATTTTCGGCTGGATGATCCATCCGTCAAATTGGTTGACGGCCAGGAAGATGCCCGAAACAATCAGCACGTGCTGGAAATCCCCCCATGTGAACCAGGCCAGCAACACCGCAGGGATAAAGGCGGTGATGATACCCAGGTAGGGAATGATGCCCAGCACGCAGACCGCGGCGCCAATGGTAATGGCGTACGGCAGGCCGATCAGCTTCAGGCAGATGGCAATCAGAATGCCTTCAATGATGCTTACCAGCATTTGGCCGCGGAAGAAGGAAATCAGGTAGCCGTTGATTTCCTCCATGGTGTCCACCACGTCTTTTCTGAATTTGGAGACTTTCAGGGGCAGGATGCTGGGCCATTTCTCTTTGATTTTATCCGCCTCCAGCAGAAAATAAAAAGCGAAAATGGGCGTGATCAGGATGCTGACCATGATTCCTATGGTGCTGTAAAGGGCCCGTCCCCCGGAAGTGAGCCAGCTCATCAGCTTGTCCTGGTAAAAGGAGGAATTGATGGTCATGTAGGCTCCCAGCTTTTCCCGGGCGGTCCGGGCGTTTCTCAGGTCATGGACTTCCGCTTCCGTATAATGGCTGGCATTCAGTTCCCGCAGGCTGGTGCTGTAAACACTGTCAATGGTGCGGGAAATGAAGGGGATTTCAATGGTGGAGTCAATCAGTTCGGAGGTTTTGTCCCATAGCTCCATCCGGTTGTCGATCAGTTCATCCGTCTGCCTGATCAGGGGAGGGAGAATCGTGGCTCCAAAGCCTACCAGAACGGCCAGAGCCGCAAACATGACCGTGACTACTGCCCATGGACGGGAGAATTTGAGACGCACCAGCCAGGAAACGATGGGTTCCAGCAAATACGCCACGACGGCGGCAATCAGGATGGGCAGGAGCACCGGTTCCAGAAACCCCAGAAGTTCCACTACTTCAAAAATGACGAAGGCCGCAATGCCCAGCATCACCAGAATGGATACGCCTGCCAGGGCATGCCAGCAGGTTCTCTTCTGGAAGGGGGAGGGAATGGCGGGGGCGTCGGAAGTGTGGGTATTTTGATGTTGTTCGTTGTTCATGCCGGTGTGGAGAGATGGCTGGTTGCTGGCCCGGCTCAGGCAGCGGAGGCCTTGTCCGTTTTCCCGTCAGCTGCGGGAGAGGCTTCATCCGGAGTTTCTCCGGCCGTAGCCGGAGGCTGCTGGCCGTCTGCGGAGGGCTGGGTCTGTTCTTTTTTTTCCTGCTGCCTGACGTGGTTTTCGAATTCCTGTTCCGTAATGGCCTGGGGCGTGGGGTAATAATCCCCGGCAGGGGGCGCGGCCGGAACTTCCCATTGGATGCGCACCAGCCTGTTCCTGCGCTGGACCACCACGCTGGCCTGAGCCCCCCGCTGGGTGGTAACATATTCTACGAGGTCCGGATAGGGATTCTTTCTTCCATTGATGGAAATAAGAACATCTCCCGTTCTGAGGCCGGCGTCCCATGCGGGCGACCACTCTGCCACGTAAGCTTTCATGGGGCCGTTCCCGTTGCTGTCCTGGATAAAGGTGCCTCCCATCAGGTTGAAGGAGGCGGGGGCGGGCATCCGGTGGCTGGTGGAGCTGAAATAAAGGGCGTTCCCCGGGCCGTCCAGCCAGAACTGGCGTGCGGCCAGAGCGCCGTAGCCCAGGATGATGTCGATGTCATCGGGGATGCCCATCACTTCCGGGTTGGCGAAGCTTTCACAGAGCAGGATATTTTTTAATTCCAGTGGACCGAGCTGGAAGGAGCTTACATGCATGCATTCGTGGGCGTAAAAGCCGCCTGCGGCGGGGCTGTAGCCGGAATAGACGCTGACGAACGCATCCGGGTAGGCCTGCTTAATGGCATTCCAGCGTTTTTTGGAGATGTAAACGGCGTGGGGGGCTCCCGTGTCCAGAATGATGCGCCTTCCGTGCTTGTCCGCGATTTGCGGATAGTCGGACCCGGGAATCAGGGAAAGCTTGTTCCAGCTTTTTATTCTGGAGGGAAGTTTATTGAAAAAACGGTGGGAGCGTTTGGGATAGTTGATGTTCCACACATATTTCCGGATGCATTCCCAGCCCAGCAAACCGTCATACGGGGCCTGGTCTGCCATTACTACGTCCTGTTTCCGGGAAATGGGTTCCCCGTCATCCTTCAGGGAAACGGGCACGTTGGCCGTGCGCATGGCGCCCCTGCCGCGCAGGCGTGCGCCGATGGATTCCACTGCCGGGGAGAAAAGCAGGGATGTCTGGACTGCTCCCGTGTCTACGCCCATCATTAATTGCGTTCCGGAGCTCCACGCCAGCGCCACGGGGGTGCCGTCCAGGGGATTGGCCGCGTCAATGGGCGGGGAGCTGCTGTCCTGGATAGGCCGGTGCGATACGCAGGAAACGCACAGCATGGTTGCCAGAAGCATGATGGAGGAACGGAACATAAAGTATTCCGTTCATAACAAACAGACCATAGGCTGGCAAGGTTTCCTTCCTGCTTACAGGGCTTTTTGACGGCATCAGAACGTAAAAACCGCTGCTTGCCGGAGGGTAGCTCATGCAGAAGCATGATATTCAAAATGCGGGCGCGTGCGTTTTTTGAGGCTCTATATCATGGACGGGAATTTTGCCGTCTGCCGCGTCCGGCGTTCCGTTCCAGCGAGGGGGCGGCTGCCTTCATTTTCCCCATGCTGTCCCCAAGGGAGGGCTGAAGCTGGAGCGCTCCCAAAAATCTTGATTTTCACAAGGAGCCGTATAGGGTAGCGGTGAGCCGCTATGACCACCCCTACGTTTGAAGATGCCGTGAGCCGTATCGTACGGAAGGATCCCCGTTTTGCGGAACGGGCATATTCTTTTCTGAAAGATGCGCTGGATTTTACCATGCAGCGCGTTGAAGAAAGGGAAAACGGCTCTCAGAGGCATGTCAGCGGGCAGGAACTGCTGGAAGGGTTCCGGGATTACGCCCTCGCCCAGTTCGGGCCCATGGCTTCCACCGTGATGAAGGAATGGGGGCTTAGGAACGGGAAGAATGTGGGGGAGATGGTTTTTTTACTGATTGAGGAAGACGTTTTTTCCAAACAGCCGGAGGATTCCCTGGATGATTTCAAGGGCTTCATGAGCTTCCGCAAGGCTTTTGAAGAACCTTATGAATTTCAGGACCAGCCCAGTTGAACCGCCCGATACCGCCATGAACAAGGAACCCGATGTACGCTGGCCCGCTGAATGGGAGCCTCAGGATGCTGTCTGGCTGTCCTGGCCCCACCGCAGGGATTTATGGCAAGGGGGGCTGGACGAGTTGCAGCAGACTTATGGGAGCGTGGCCGCTGCCATTGCTCCGCATGCCCTTGTATGCGTGAATGCCGCAGCTCCCCTTCATCCCGGCGTCAGGCAGGCGATGCTGGCCGCCGGAATGAGTGAGGAGCAATTCCGCCTGTTCAACCACCCGACCAACGACGTATGGTGCCGGGACCACGGCCCCGTTTTCGTCCAGGATGTGAAGGACGGTTCTCTGATGCTGGCGGATTGGCAATTTAATGCGTGGGGCGGCAAATTTGCCCCGTGGGACCTGGACAACGGCGTTCCCGCCCTGATTGGGGCGGCGCTGGGGCTTCCCGTGCGCAGTTCTTCCCTGATTCTGGAAGGGGGGGCGATTGAGGGCAATGGGGACGGCTTGCTGGTGACGACGGAGTCCGTGCTGCTGAATCCCAACCGCAATCCGGATTGGAGCCGGGCCATGATTGAGGAGGAATTGAAGCGCATGCTGGGCGTCAGAGCCGTTTTCTGGCTCGGTTCCGGCATTGAAGGGGATGATACGGACGGCCATATTGACGACATGGTGCGTTTTGTGTGCCGGGATGCCGTAGTCTCCATCGTGGAAACGGATTCTTCCTCTCCCCATTACCGCGCTCTGGCGGAGAATAATGAACGCCTTCAGGATTTGAGATGCGTGGACGGTTCCGGGGTGGAGGTGATTCCCCTGCCGATGCCGGATCCCCTCCATGCGGAGGACTGGCGCCTGGATCAGCTCCCTGCCAGTTACGCCAATTTCCTCATTGTTAATGAGGCCGTCATTGTTCCCGTATTCAACCAGCCCCGGAATGACGATCGCGCCCTGGGCATTTTGCGTGAATGTTTCAGCGGAAAACAGGTAATAGGGGTGGATGCCCGCAAGCTGGTGCTGGAAGGCGGCGCCATCCACTGCATCACCCAGCAGCAGCCCCGGCCGGGGAAGGAGGGACTGTGAGCGGAGGGGAAGGAATAACGGTGGATGTGATTCTGCCGATGGAAAAGGCCGGCAGCGAGCGCGTGCGCCGCGCTGCCGTGGCGCGGAAGCTGGGTATTTCCCCCTCCCGTATCAAAGATGTGCGGCTGGTGAAGGAGTCCATTGACTCCCGGCAGAAAAAAATTCTCTTCCAGCTTCGGCTGCTGGTCGGGGTGGATAGCCCGCTGCCGCCGGAACGTCTTCCCTCCCGGGATTATCCGTCCGTCCGTCCCGGCTCCCCCGTGGCGCTGATCGTTGGATTCGGACCGGCCGGGATGTTCGCCGCGCTCCGCTGTTTGGAACTGGGTATGAAGCCTGTGGTTCTGGAACGGGGGAAGGATGTTTCCTCCCGCCGGTTTGACCTGGCTCCCATCCTGCGCCGCGGCACGGTGATGGAGGATTCCAATTACTGTTTTGGAGAGGGAGGGGCAGGCACGTTTTCCGACGGGAAGCTGTTTACGCGCGCGACCAAGAGAGGCCCCGTCCGGGAGGTTTACGAGATTTTTGTAGCCCACGGAGCGCCCAGGGAAATTTTAACGGACGCCCACCCGCATATTGGCTCCAATCTGTTGCCCAATGTCGTCAAAGCCATCAGGGAATCCATCCTTCGCGCGGGCGGGGAAATTCATTTCAATGCCCGTGTGGAGCATCTGCTCCGTTCTGCGGACGGCCGCCGCATACGCGGCGTGGCCTGCGCGGATGGCCGGGAATTTGCGGCGGATTCCGTTTTGCTGGCTACCGGGCACAGTGCCCGGGACGTGTACCGCATGATGCTGGCGGAGGGGCTGGCTCTGGAACAGAAATCCTTTGCCGTGGGTGTGCGCATTGAGCATCCCCAGGCGTTTGTTGATGCGCGCCAGTACCACCTGAATCCGGAGCAGAGGCGCCCGGAGCAGCTTCCGGCAGCCCGTTATTCCGTGACGACCACCATCCAGGACCGCGGCGTCCATTCCTTCTGCATGTGTCCCGGCGGCTTCATCGTGCCCGCCGCCACGGAGAACGATGAGGTAGTGGTCAACGGCATGTCTCTGGCCCGGAGGGATTCTCCATTTGCCAATGCCGGTTTTGTAGTCAGCGTGCATCCGGAAGATACGGAACCGTTTTGCAGGGAACACGGGGTGCTGGCGGGCGTGGCGTACCAGAAAGCGCTGGAGACGGCTTCCTGCCGTGCCGGAGGAGGCATGCAGAAAGCCCCGGCCCAGAAGGTGGAGGATTTTCTGAAAGGGCGCGTTTCTTCTTCCCTGCTGCCTACCAGCTATCATCCCGGCATCGTATCCCATCCCCTTCATGAATTGCTCCCGGAAGGGATTGTCTGGCGCATGCGGGAGGGGCTGCGGCAGTTTGACCGTAAATGGCGGGGATTTGCCGGAGCGGACGCCCAGCTCATTGGCTGTGAGACGCGCACCAGCTCCCCCGTGCGCATTCCAAGGGACCCCGCCACGCTGGAGCATCCCGGTCTGGAGGGCCTGTACCCATGCGGCGAAGGGGCGGGTTACGCCGGCGGCATTGTTTCCGCCGCCCTGGACGGACGCCGTTGTGCGGAGGCCATGGCGCAGCAGGCGACCCGCTAGGTTTTTTCAAGCGTCCGGCCGCCGGAGCGATGCAGCTTTTCTGCGTTTCTGGATGAAGATACGCCCCTGTGAGCCTTGTTATGCCGGAACCGGATGCCATCAAGCCGGGAATGGGGGCAGGCTTGTTTTTTCCGGGAAGGAAAGACAGTCCGCCGTGGCGGCGGCCGTCAATGCTGCGGGATGCGGCGGAAGGGAAGAATATTGTTGACCCTGCGCAAAAGATTCCTGTAACGTGATTTCATGTCAAATCTGTTCCGGTGGGGAATTCTCCCTGCGTTTTTGATGACTTTTTCCGGCATGTCCCAGGATATAGCGGCGCCCTCCATGGCTAATGTGGATTTGGAAATGGAGGATGAAAAGAAAATAGCGGCGTACAGGGAGGCCATGGCCAGGCACTTGCAGCTGGGCATTATTTGGACGTGCATTGTGGAGTTGGAGGAAAAGGATAATCGTGCGGTGCTGGTGGCCACGCTGAAATATATTCAATCTCCCGAATGGGCTGGGATTCTGGATAAATGCCCTTCCGATTACCGTGCCATGCATCTGAAGATGATTAGGGAGTCCGGGAAATTGCTGGAACGGGTGGAAAGAGAGAAGATGACTGCCGATGAAATTCAGAACGCTTACGGAAAGTACGGAGGCCAATACATGAAAATGGGGGGGAGCATTCTGGAAAAATATCGGCTGGAGAATTGTTCCGTACAGTTTTCTTTATTCCTGATGCGGGAAACGGAAGGATTGGATGATAAGGAAAGGTTGAAGGCTCTTTACCGTATCAGGAAGGATATCCTCTCCGGAAAACTGAAGGTTCCCGGGGAGGGCGGTGGGATGGGCGAATCTGGGTTGGAGGAATGACCGGGATGCCGGGCCGATTCCCCGGAACGGTTCCGGAACCCCTGTGTTTCCTTTCTCCCGTTGTCCATTTCCACCCGGGGCCTTCCTTTTTTTGCAGGTTAAGTCTTGCCAGGGCAGGGGGCTTGGGGGCATAATCTGCAAGTTTCACAACCGCACACACAGCCATGAAAGTCATCGTCATCTACGGCAGCCCGAATGATAAGCCCTTTATGGAACCGGCCCGCGAGTATTTTGCTCAGGAGAATGTTCCTTATGAAGAAACCGTTCTGTCCGCCCACCGCGACCTTCCGGAGTTGATCAGGTTCCTGGGGGATTTGGAAGCCAGCGGAGAAAAAGCGGTTATCCTGGCTGTGGCCGGCCTGTCTGCCGCCCTTCCCGGCGTGGTGGTGATGAGCTGTTCCCTCCCGGTTATCGGCGTGCCGGTCCCCGGAGGCCCCCTGAACGGCATTGACGCCCTGCTGGCGATTGCCCAGTGTCCCGGCGGCGTGCCCTGCACTACGGTTGGCTTGCATAAGAAAACCCCCGTCAATGCCGCCATGGCCGCCCACCGCATTTTAAAACTGGCGGGGCTGTAACGTGAACTTTTTCCCCCATCCGGCAAATGACCCCTCCTTCACAGGAAATCGTATTGGACGGTCCGGGAATTTCCCGTGCGCTTGAGCGCATGGCCCACGGCATTGTGGCCCGTTTCCCCGGAGAACCTCTCGCCATCGTCGGCCTGCTCAGCCAGGGGGATGTGATTGCCCGGCGTCTGGTGGACAAGGTAAAGGAGCTGGGAGTGGAAGCCCAGTACGGCTCTATTGATATTTCCCTGTACCGGGATGACATCTTCAAGCTGGAAGCCCGGCCTTCCCTCCGTTCCTCCAATTTGCCGTTTTCCACGGATGACATGAGGGTCGTGCTGGTGGACGACGTCCTTTATACGGGGCGCACCATACGTGCGGCCCTGAACGCCCTTTTCGACTACGGCCGTCCGGCCCGTATTGAACTGGCGTGCCTGATTGACCGCGGCGGGCGGGAAGTTCCCATCCAGCCGGATTATACGGGGCACGTGCTGGACCATGCCGGAGCCAAGGTCATCGTAAGCATGAAGGAGGCTGACGGCGAGGACAGCGTGGTCATTCCTTCCCACTGAAAATTTTCCAATCCATTCTCCGTTTCCCATGAATCATCCCCGCAAGGATCTTCTTAATATCTCCTCATTGACTGACGAGGAAATTCACACGCTGCTGGATTCGGCCGGCCCGATGAAGGAGCTTTTTACCAAAAGCGTCAAAAAGGTGCCCGCCCTGAAAGGCAAGTCCGTTCTGACGCTTTTTTATGAACCCAGCACCCGCACCCGTTCCTCTTTTGAGGTAGCGGCGGAACGTCTGTCTGCGGACGTGACCAATTTCACGGTGTCCACCTCTTCCGTGGTGAAAGGGGAATCCGTACAGGACACGATCGCCACGCTCCAGGCCATGAAAGTGGATTATGTAATCGTGCGCCATTACAACAGCGGCTTGCCGAACGTGATTGCGCGCCATACCTGCGCCAGTGTGGTGAACGCCGGGGACGGAGCCCACGCCCATCCCTCTCAGGCGCTGCTGGATTCCTTTACCATCCGGGAGGTGTTTCCGGATGTGAGGGGAAAGCGTGTTCTGATTGTGGGGGACATCCTGCATTCCCGCGTGGCCCGTTCCACCTCCCTGCTGATGAAGAGGCTGGGGATGGAGGTCGCCTTCCTGGGGCCGGGTTCCCTGGTGCCGCGCACCGAACATTCCGGCATTCCCCGTTTTTCCGATTTCAATGAGGCGTTTGCCTGGAAGCCGGACGTAATTTACCTGCTGCGCGTTCAAAAAGAGCGGCAGGACGCCCCTTTCTTCCCCAGCGCCCGGGAGTACAACAAGATTTACGGCGTCACGGAAGAACGCCTGAAGCGCATTTCCGGTGAAGGCCTGTACATCATGCATCCGGGGCCGGTCAACCGCGGCGTGGAAATCTGTGACCTGGCGATGGACTATGAGCGCTGCCTGATCAACCGCCAGGTGGAAAACGGCATCGCCTGCCGCATGTCCATCCTTTACCATCTCACTCCGCAAACCCAGCACTGATTGTTCATGAAAACTTCCGTACTTATTCGCAACGCCCGGCTGACGGACGGTTCCGCCCCGGCGGACCTTCTGGTTTCCGGGGGGGTGATTACAACGAAAGCTCCTGCCGGAACGCTTTTGGAGAGCGCCGCGGAAAAGGCGCTGGATGCTTCCGGGAAACTTGTTCTGCCCGGCCTGTTCGACATCCATGCCCATTTGTGCCAGCCCGGCCGGGAGGACAAGGAACGTGTGGCTACGGCTACCGCCGCCGCCCTGCATGGAGGAGTGACCGGACTGATGGCGATGCCGGATACCGAACCCGTGATGGACAATGCCGCCCAGATTACCACGTTCATGGAAATATGCCGGACGGATGCTCTGGTGGAGGTTATCCCCTCCGGTTGCCTGACCAAGGGGGACGGCGGGGAAGAGCAGGCCTCCTACGACTCCCTGCGCGCCAAGGGCGTCCGTTTCATCACGGACGGGGACCGTGCGCCGGACAACATGCTGCTGCTGTACCGCGCCATGCAGTACGCCAGCAATTTGAACCTTACTTTCGCCCTGCGCGGAGACGTGCCGTCCCTGACGGCCAGGGCGGCCATGCACCCGGGCACTACTTCCTACCGTCTGGGGTTGATGGGCTCCCCCTCCTGTGCGGAGGAAATAGGGCTGGAAACCATCATCCGCCTTTCCGTGGATACGGGCAACTCCCTGCATGTGCAGACCGTCTCTACGGCCGGCAGCGTGGATATCCTGCGCCGCTGCAAGCGGAAAACCGCCGGGTTGAGCGCGGAAGCGGCGCTTCACCATCTCCTGTTCACGCATGAGGACGTGGGCCGGTACGATACCTGCTACAAGACGCTGCCGCCCCTGCGCGACCAGTCGGATGTGGATGCCCTGATTGCCGCCGTGAATGACGGCACCATTGACTGCATTGTTTCCGATCACACGCCCTGCACGCCGTTTTCCAAACTTCAGGATTTCGTTGTCGCCCCGCAGGGCATGATTGCGCTGGATACGTTCCTGCCCGCTATTTACCAGTATCTGGTGGAACCTGGAAAAATGTCCTGGCAGACGGTGGTGCGCGCCTGCAGCGACGCTCCCCGCAGGCTGATGGGGCTGGCCCCCGTCTCCCTGGAAGAAGGGGCTCCGGTCAATCTGGTGGTGTTTGACCCGGAAGGAGAAACGCCCGTCACGGATGAAACGCTCCGCAGCCGCGCCCGCAACACCCCATTCCTGGGCAAGACCTTGAAGGGAAAAGTGGATGCCGTGGTGTTCGGAGAACAGCTCCACCGCTTCTGATGAAAGCGTCACGGAGAAAGGCCGGCAGCTATTAATTATTAACTATCAGTCTCCGCTTGCAGCCCGTCGCCCGCGTCAGCACGTGTTATCCGGACAAATTCGGTGCGCCGCGCCAGAGCGGCCTGGTTCCGGATTCGCGGGCGCGGCTGGTATTTGAGCCGCCGTTCCGTCATCCGGATGCCGTTCGTGGTCTGGAAGGGTTTTCCCATCTGTGGCTGGTCTGGGTGTTCAGTGAAAACGTGGATAAGGGGTGGAGCCCTACGGTCCGGCCTCCGCGGCTGGGGGGCAATGTGCGCATGGGGGTGTTCGCCACGCGTGCGCCGTTCCGTCCCAATCCCATCGGGTTGTCTGCCGTCAGGCTGGAACGGGTGGAATTGCATCCTCTGGACGGCCCGGTATTGCATCTTTCCGGCGTGGATTTGGTGGATGGCACCCCCATTCTGGATATCAAGCCCTATGTTCCTCTGGCGGACTGCATTCCGGAGGCGTCGGAAGGGTTTACGGCTGTCCCCTATGAACGGCTGGATGTGGAAATTCCCGAATCTTTTGGCGGTTCCATGTCTCCGGAAGAGAGGAGTGCGCTGGAAGATACGCTGTCCCTGGATCCCCGTCCCCAGTATCAGGATGATCCGGAACGGGTTTACGGCCTTTCGTTCTCTGGCTGGGAGGTGAAATTCAAGGTAGAGGAAAAGCGGCTGCGCGTATTGTCCCTGGAAAGAAGGCGAAGCGGTTCCGGCCTTTTTTGATATGCGGGCCATTCCTTAGGTATTTTTTCTTTATCCCTGCGCGGAGCATTGGTTTCCTGTGGCTGGAATGGGTATGTTTGCCGGGAAACGCCGGATGATGCGGGAAAGAAATGCGAAGGTGGTCGGATTATTGATGGTTTGTTTTTTCAGTTTATTGATGAAGAACGGATTTGATTTATTTTTACTGGTGAGGCCAACGTGTTTTTCCCGAGCTCTGTTATTCTGATTCCGCTTGACTTGCGTCCGGATAAAGAGTACCTATCGGTACATTTTTGAAGCATGCTTCATTGTTTTATGGCCGACCCTTTTACGATTTCGTTTTTGATGAAAATGATTACGGACCGCGTGGATATGATGCTTACGCGCGGTTTGACTCTGGAGCGTGTTACGGCCTCCCAGGGCCGGGTGCTGGCTTACCTGATGTCCCGTGACGGAGAAAACGTCTCCCAGAGGGACATAGAGCGGCATTTGGGGGTCTCCCATACCACGGCCAAGGGAATTGTCCAGAGGCTGGAACAGAAGGGCTGGGTAACAACGGCTTTTGACAGTGAAGACGGACGGCTGAAGAATGTGTACCTGACGGATATGAGCCGGGGCGTTCATGAGGCCATTTGCCAGCAGATAGGAGTGATTGAAAATACGCTGCTGGACGGGATGCCGGAGGAAAGCCGCAGCATGCTGAGGGATTTGCTCCGGCGCATGTACGACAATCTCAAATAATAAAAGCACGTGCTTTTTTCCGGGGAACGGGTTTGGAAAAATATGAAGCATGCTTCAATAATATTGTTAACCAACAACATGAAAGCACACTATATACTGATAGCGGCCCTGTGCGGGCTGGCAGGATGCCGGGAAGACAACGGCGCCGCGGATGCTGCAAACCGGAGGGAAATGCCCCCGCTCAAGGTTTCCGTGATGAATATGGAGCAGAGAACGGTGGAGTTGAAATCTTCCTGGTTCGGCCATTTGCGCGGGGTGGAGCAGGCGGACATCAGGCCGCAAGTTTCCGGAACGCTGATACGCCAGGTTTATTGGGACGGCTCCATTTGCGACAAGGGAGAATTGCTCTTTGAAATTGACCCGGCTACTTATCAGGCCGCCGTGGACAGGGAGGCGGCCAACCTGGCTACGGCACGCGCCGTCAAACTTCAGGCGGAAGCTTCTCTGAACAGGGTGCAGAAGGATTTGGACCGCTATGACAAACTGATCAGGACGGGGGCTATTTCCGTCAAGAACCTGACGGACGCGCAACAGAACCTTAAGGAGATGCAGGCCGCTCTGGAACAGGCGGAAGCGGGCATCAAGCAGGCGGAAGCTTCCCTGGAAAACGCCCGGATTAATCTGGACCGCACCAAAGTACGCGCGCCGTTCCGGGGACTGGCTTCCAAGGCGACGGCCAGCGTGGGGGAACTGATTTCCGCCAGCGGCTCGCCGCTCACGACCATGTCTTCCATCGACCCCATCCGGGTGGATTTTTCCGTGACGGGAAAACAGGTTCTCAGCCGCCTGATGGATGGAACCGTGAATGTGAAAACCGGGCGCATGGGAGACATGCCGGATTTTGAACTGATTCTGGAAGACGGCTCCGTTTTTGAAAAGAAGGGGAAGGTGGTTTCCGTGGACAGCGAGGTGAGCCGTTCGACGGGCACCGTCAATTTCGTCGGCCATATTCCCAATCCGGATTTGAAATTGCGTTCCGGAATGGCGGTGCGCGTGCGCGCCGTGACGGGTACGGAGAAGGATGCCTTGCTGGTTCCCGCCCGCGCCCTGCTTTCTTCCATGAACCACCGCAACATCATGGTGGTGGCTCCGGACGGGACGCCGCGCCGCATTGACGTGCAGCCGGGGGAAACCGTAGTCCTTGACATGCCTGACGGCAAGGGCGGCTCGGCCCCCATGCTGATGCAGATGGTGACGGGAACGGTCAAGCCCATTCCGGAATCTCTGAAGGAAATAGGATACGGAAAGCCGACGGATGCTCCCGTCATCGTGGAAGGCGGCATGATGGCCGCCCAGTATTCCAAGGCGAACAGCCTGATGCGGGAACATGGAGCCACGGAAGGGTTCGGGACGGTTGTCCCCGTTCCCTTTATCTATACCGCTCCTGTTTCCACAACTCCTTCCGTAACTGCCAAATAAGCCATGAGTGCGTTTTTCATCAAGCATCCCGCAATCGCCGCCGTGATTGCCATTGTGACCACGCTGCTGGGGCTGGTCTGCATGTTCAACCTGCCTATTTCCCAGTACCCGGAAATCACGCCGCGCACTATCCAGCTTCAGGCCATGTTTCCGGGGGCCAATGCGCAGGCGGTGGCGGATTCCGTGGGCACTCCCCTGGAACGCCAGATTTCCGGCGTGCAGGGCATGGACTACATGACGTCCGTTTCCTCCAACAACGGCGTGTATAACCTTTCCGTCATTTTTGAACCGGGTTCCGATACGGATATTGACCAGGTGCTGACCAATATGCGCTACGGGCAGGCCTCTTCCCAGCTTCCGCAGGAAGTTCAGAGCACGGGCGTGACCATCAAGCAGCAGCCGGGGCTTCCGCTGATGATTTATTCCCTGACGTCCCCGGACGGCAGTTATAATTCCGTGGATTTGGCGAACTATGCCCAGGTGAAGTTGATTGACGAACTCAAGCGCGTGGAGGGCGTGGGGGAAGTTCAGGTGTACGGCGCGGGGCGTTATTCCATCCGCATCTGGCTGGATACGTCCAAAATGACCCATTACGGCGTTTCCGTCAATGAAGTGCGGGGCGCCATCTCCGCCCAGAACACCACCAACCCCGGCGGCAAGATCGGGGCAGACCCCGTGCCGGACGGCCAGGAGCAGACCATTACCGTGCGCACTCAGGGGCGCCTTTCGGAGCCCCATGAATTCGAAGACATCATCATTCGCCAGAATGGGGATGAAATCCTGTACCTGAAAGACATTGCCAAGGTGGAACTGGGAGCTGAAGACTATTCCGTCACCGGCCGCCTGAACGGAGAAGTTTCCGCGGCTATCGTTATCTTCCAGTCTCCGGGATCCAACGCCATCGCCACGGCGGACCGCGTGGAAAAACTGCTGGAAGCCAAGGCTCCGCTGATGCCGGAAGGAATTACCGGGCGCGTTTCCCTGGATACGACTACGGCGGTGCGCTATTCCATTGATGAAATCAAGCACACGTTCATGGAAGCCGTCATCCTGGTGGCTCTGGTCGTGTATGTTTTCCTTCAAAACTGGCGCGCCACCCTCATTCCGCTCATCGCCGTTCCGGTTTCCCTTATTTCCACTTTCTGCCTCTTTCCCGTCCTGGGTTTTTCTCTGAACACCATTTCCCTTCTTGGCATGGTGCTGGCCATCGGCCTGGTAGTGGATGACGCCATTGTGGTGGTGGAAGCCGTGCAGGAGCACATAGACAAAGGTCTCAATCCGCGCATGGCTTCCTTCGCCGCCATGCAGGAGGTATCCGGCCCCGTCATCGCCATTGCCCTGGTGCTGGCGGCGGTGTTCCTGCCTTCCCTGCTACTGGAGGGCATCACGGGAACGCTGTTCAAGCAGTTCGCCGTGACCATCGCCATTTCCATGCTCATTTCCGCCTTTAATGCGCTGACGCTTTCCCCTGCCTTGTGCGCCCTGTTGCTGAAACCCCAGAATGCGGGCAGGAAGAGCCTCTTTTCCCCATTTCACCGTCTGTTCAACCGGTGTTACGGACGTGTCTCCAACGGCTATACCCGCATGTGCGGAGGCCTGGCCCGCAAGCTGGCGATTTCCATCCCCCTCCTGTTTTTATTCTGGGGGGCGGTGGCTCCTGTGGCGGAGCGCATTCCCGGCGGCTTTCTGCCGGATGAGGACCAGGGCTTTCTGCTGGCCTGCCTGATCCTGAAGCCGAATACCTCCCTGCAGGTTGCCTATGAACAGGATAAAAAATTTGAGGCGGCCCTCCAGGATCCCGCCGTGAAGAACCTTACTACCGTGGTGGGGCTTAACATCCTCAACAGCGTGCAGACTCCCGGCGCCTGCATTGCTTTCATTGAGCTCAAGGACTGGAGCGAACGGCCGGAAACCTCCGCGGAACTGGCCGGAAAGCTTCAGGGAAAGCTGGCCCAGGCCGGCCTGGACGGCATGGCGATGGTGCTGGAACCTCCCGCCATCCCCGGCGTGGGAACCGCCAACGGGGTTACGATGGTTCTGGAGGATCTGGAAGGGCAGGGCGTAGCTTATCTGCATGAGCAGGTGCAACGGTTCCAGGAAGCGGCATCCCGGCGTCCGGAAATAGCCTTGTGCATGGACATGATGATGGCGGACATGCCGCAGAAGTACGTGAACCTGGACAAGGAAAAATGCAAATTCCACAAGGTGGATATTGACGCGGCCAACGGAATTCTGGCTTCCTACAACGGTTCCTCCTTCATCAATTACTTCAATGCCTTCGGCCAGCAGTGGCAGGTGTATATCCAGGCACAGGGCGAAGACCGCGCCAGCCTGGAAAAGATGGACGGCTTCTTTGTCACGAACGCGGACGGAGCCCGCGTGCCTCTCTCCGCCCTGGTGAACATCAGGGAGATAGAGGATACGGAATTCGTAATGCACCATAACATCTACAACGCCGCCAAATTGAACGTGATGCCCCGGCCCGGCCACTCCACCCAGCAGGTGATGGATGCGCTGGAGGAAGTGTTCCATCAGACGATGGATCCCACGAAGGTTGGCTTCGACTACCAGGACATGAGCTTCCAGGAAAATAAAGTGCGCAACAGTATTGGGCTGGGGGCCATCTTCACCATGTCCGCCGTTTTCGCCTTCCTTATCCTGGTGGCGCTTTATGAGAAATGGTCTCTTCCCCTGGCGGTTTTCCTCACGGTTCCCATTGCCGTGCTGGGGGCCTATGCCGGGTTGTTCTGGCAGGGCATGGAGCTGACGCTCTACGCGCAGATCGGTCTGGTGATGCTGGTGGGGCTGGCGGCCAAGAACGCCATCCTCATCGTGGAATTCGCCAATCTGGAGATGCAGCGCGGCAAGGGCTTGATGGAGGCTACGCTGGCTGCCGCGCGTCTGCGCCTGCGTCCCATTCTGATGACCTCGCTGGCATTCGTTCTGGGATGCATCCCCCTGATGCTTTCTTCCGGTTCCGGAGCTCTGGCGCGCAACGCTATCGGTACGGTGGTGGTGATTGGCATGGGGGTGGCTACACTGGTGGGAGCTTTTCTGATTCCATGTTCTTATGTGTTCATCATGAGGTTATTCCGTATTAAATTCTCCCTGAATGATCTGAAGGAGGATCCGGATGAAGTGGGAGCCAGGAAATACCTGGCTGCCCATACGAAGGACTGATATTTTACAGCTTGTCCTGTTCCGGCGCTGACCATCCAGGGCAGCGCCGGAACTTGCTTTCGAAGCCGGAGGGGAGTATTCTCCTGTCCGGACGCCGGGAGTAACGCCGGGTCATTTTAAGGGAATGAATGAGTACCGGCAGATAACTGAAGCTTTTCAGGAAAATTTCCGTAACTACGGAGAATTGGGCGCCTCCGTTTCTGTCTGGAAGGAGGGAAGGGAGATCGTTTCCCTGCATTCCGGGTTTGCCGCAGCGGATGAAACGCATCCATGGACGGAACATTCGCTGGTGCCCGTTTACTCCGCCACCAAGGGAGCCGCATCCGCCACCCTTCTGCTGGCCCTGCACCAGCAGGGAGCCTCTCCGCAGATGAGTATGGGGGAACTGTGGCCTGAATTCCCGCTGCCCTATGCATCCATCGCGCAGATGATGTCCCATCAATGCGGTTTGGCGGCTTTTTCCCGGACGGCAAGCGTATTTGACCATGAGGATTGCGTGCGCGCCCTGGAGGAAACCGTTCCGGCGTGGCAGCCGCCGGAACACGGCTACCATCCGCATACTTACGGGGTGATGCTTGATGAACTCATGCTGCGGCTGACCGGGGAACGCCTGTGGCGTTACTGGGAGGAATACATCCGCAAACCGTTGAATCTGGACTTTTACATCAGGTTGCCGGAATCCGAATGGAACCGCGTGGCGACGCTGTATCCCGGCAAGATGGACATGTCCAACATGGGGACGCCGTTTTATCTGGAATACATGAACAAGGGCACGCCCGTACACCGTGCGTTCAATACTCTGATAGGGCTGAACAGTGTGCGGCAGATGAACACGCCGGAAGCGTGGTCATCCGGAGTTCCGGCCTTCGGCGGCGTGGCTTCCGCCCGCGGCATGGCGCAGTTCTACCAGGCCTGCCTGGGACTGGATGAACTCCGGGTGTTCCCGTCCGCCGTGCGCGGCTGGATGCGGAACGTCGTCATTGACGGGCCGGACCTGACGCTGAAAACGCCCACCGCCTTTTCCTGCGGCTTCATGCATGATCCCGCAGACCCCGCCACGGGCCGCAAGCTGCGCCATCTGTTCGGCTCCGGCGGCTTCGGCCATGCAGGGGCGGGCGGTTCCCATGCCTTTGCGGATCCGGCCCACGGCCTTTCCTTCGGCTACGCGATGAACCGCATGGACCTGAACGTGCTGCCCGGCGTGAAAACCCGGAACCTTATCAGCGCAGTCATGAAAGAAGTGGCTGAAGAGTGTTTTTAACCTGGACCTTGACTATCTGTTCAATCCCCTCGGAAGTTTCCGGATAGTTTATTCGTTCCTATTCTTACGGTCTTTTTTAATCTGAATGTGAAGGGCGCGAAAGAATGATTCTTCAGTCATTTCCTTGCTGCCCTGTCCCCTGTTGAAAAATCAGGGTTCCGTTTACCGGGGATGGCGACCCCGGCCTTTTGGAGGGAGCTGCCGGTTACCACCCTCCGCCCAGGGCGCGCGCGAGTTGCACCACGGCCTTGCGGATGTTCTGTTTCATGGTGACCAGAGATTCCTCCGAACTGAGCCAGGAACGCTGGGCGGTGATCACGTTCAGGAAGTCCGTCTCGCCGTTGATGTACAGGGTGCGGGAGAGCTGGAACGCTTCTCTGTTGGCGTTGTTTTCCTTGTGCAGGTATTGCATCTGGGATGTATAGCTGCCATAGGCGATCAGGGCGTCCTCCACCTCGGAGACGGCGGTAATGAGCGTTTTGCGGTAAGTTTCCGCAGCTTGTTCCGCTGCGGCTTTCTGGGCGCGTACCGTGGCTCTCAGGGCTCCGCCCTGGAACAGGGGCTGGAGCAGATTCCCTCCCAGGGACCACGCGTTGTTGTTTTCCCTGAAGAGCTGGCCGAAATCTCCGCCGCGGCTGGAAAGGGAGCCCGTCAGGCTGAAGCGCGGGTACAGATCCGCTACGGCTACGCCCACGTTGGCCACGGCCGCGTGCAGGTCCGCCTCAGCGGCGATAACGTCGGGCCTGCGCCGCAGGAGTTCGGAGGGGAGGCCTACCGGAACGACGGGCGTTTTCTCAAAAACGGAAGCTTTGGGCAGCGTCAGTTCTGCACGGGAATTATAGGTGCCCAGCAGCACGGCGAGCTGGTTTTTAGAGGAGGCCACCTGTGCTTCCAGTTGCGGGATGCGGCTTTCCGTGGAGGCGACGGTGGAGGTGGCTTGCTCCACATCCAGACGGGGGGCGAATTCCGTTTTGTAGCGTTTTTCCGCAATGGTGAGGGTGCTGCGTTGGATTTCCAGTTGTTCCCTGGCGATGCGGAGCTGTTCGCAGGCGGTAATCCAGTCAAAGTAGGCCGTAGCGACGTCCGCCAGCAGGGCTGTGCGCACGGCTCCTGCGGAAGCTTCCGTGGACATGAGGGAGGCGCGGGAGGCCTCGATGGAACGCCGGTTGCCGCCAAAGAGGTCCAGCTCCCAGGAGGTGGACGCTCCCAGGGAGAAGTTCTGGGAAGTGGAGCTGCGAAAACCTCTGTCTGGGGACAGGCTCCACCCGGCGCTGGCGTCTGCGGAGGGAAGCAGGGATGCCTGGGAGACGCGGAGTTTTTCCCTGGCCTCCCGGATGCGGAGCAAAGCCACCTTCATGTCCGGATTGTTGTTGAGGGAGGTGGAGACCAGGCGGTTGAGTTGGGGGTCTCCAAAGATATTCCACCAGGAACGCAAATCTTTGTCCGAACTGTGGGGGGGCCTGTTCGCCTCCCACGTGGCGGGGAGGTCATTGGTCGGCGTCCGGAAATCCGGGCCTACCATGCAGGAGCCAAGGAAACAGGCGGCCAGAAGGGGGAGATGTTTGAACGTGGATGACATGGAAAAATAAAAAGTAAGGTGTTATTCGTGGCGAAGGGCATCAATGGGGTCCATCTTGGACGCCTTCCAGGAGGGGTACCATCCGAAGGCCAGGCCGATGAATACGGAGACGCCTACAGCCAGAGCCATGGCTTCCGGGGAGGAGGCTGTGGCCCAGTTCATGGTGCGGCTGACGATGATGGAGATCGCCTTGCCGAGCATGATGCCCAGCGCGCCGCCCACCACGCAGAGCAGCACCGCTTCCAGCAGGAACTGGCGCATAATATCCTGCGGACGGGCGCCCACCGCCATGCGCAGGCCAATTTCCTTGGTTCGTTCCGTGACGGAAACGAGCATGATATTCATGATGCCGACGCCGCCGACGACCAGAGAGATCATGGCCACGATCATCAGCAGATTGGTCATCACTTCCGTGGTGCTGCTCATGGCACGGGACATTTCCGCCATGTCCCATACCCGGAAATCGTCCAGCTGGCCGTCCTTGAGGTTGTGTTTGGCGCGGATCACTTCCGTAATCTGGTCAATGGCCTCGGAGGAGCGTTCCGGGTCTGAAATCTGAGCCATGATGGAATCAATATTGTTGAAGCGCCGCGGATGGGGAGCGTCCGTATAGGGCTGATCCGTAGTTTCCGTGTAGTAATCCACGGAACTGGCAGTGTATTTATCTGCCCGGTTGAAGGTGGTGGTGCTGTTGCCGGTGGAAGTGGTGGTGGAACCGCCGCCCAGGCCCTGGAGGCGGTAGCGGATGCTTGTCCATGGGAGGATGATGGAGTCGTCCTGGTCGCGTCCCATCATGTTGGCCCCTTTTTTCTGAAGGATGCCGATGACTTTGAACATGACATTCTTGATGCGGATATCCTTGCCCAGCGGGTCTTCGTCCCCGAAAAGTTCCTTGGCCACCGTCTGGCCGATGACGCACACGCGCCTGGCCTGTTCCACATCTTCCTCGGAGAAGGGCTGGCCTCGCGCCATGTCATACCAGCTTTTGATTTTCAGGTATTCCACGGAACCTCCCTCTACAGTTTCCGGGCTCCAGTTCTTGTTGCCGTAAATGACCTGGCCGCTGGCGCGCACCACGGGGGTAGCCCGCAGAACCATGGGGCAGTCTTTCGCAATGGCTTCGCAGTCCGCGTTGGTCAGGGAGGCCCGTCCGCCCGCGCCGGTATTGACGCCGCTTTTGGAGATGGCTCCAGGGCGGATATTCAGCGTGTCCGCCCCCATGGAAGCGATGGTATTTTTAATCTGGAGCGTAGATCCCTGGCCGATTTCCACCATGGCGATTACTGCGGCAATGCCGATGATGATGCCCAGGATGGTGAGAGCTGCGCGCATGGGATTACGCACCAGGGCCCTGATGCAGGTTTTAAGGAGAGGAAGGAATTTCATACGTCGTCCTTGCTAAGCATATCGGAAATCCCTTCGCAGATAAGACCGTCCGCCATGTTGATGGCCCTGTCCGTGAAGGCGGCTATTTTGGGGTCGTGCGTCACCAGGATGACTGTGATTCCCTGTTGGCGGTTCAGGTCCTTGAACATGTGCAGCACTTCCTTGGAGGTAGTGGAGTCCAGGTTTCCCGTTGGTTCGTCCGCCAGCAGGATGCTGGGGTTGTTGATGAGGGAACGGGCAATGGCTACGCGCTGCTGCTGTCCGCCGGAAAGCTGGGCCGGGGTGTGGTCCATGCGGTCGGAAAGGCCTACCAAATTCAGCAATTCCACGGAACGTTCGCGCATGGCTTTCATGCTGAGGGCAGGGTGGGCATATACGGCAGGCATCATCACGTTTTCCAGGGCTGTGGTACGGGAGAGCAGGTTAAAGTTCTGAAAGACGAATCCGATGCGCTTGTTCCGGAGAGTGGCTCGTTCTGCGGCGTTGAATTTGGCAACATCTTCCCCGGCAATATAGTAATGGCCTGAGGTAGGGCGGTCCAGACAGCCCAGGATATTCATCAGGGTGGATTTTCCTGAACCGGAAGCTCCTGTGAGGGAGACGAATTCCCCCTCGTTGATATCCAGGGTGATGCCCTTGAGCACTTGAAGGTCTATTTCTCCCAAGTGGTATACCTTGGTTATGTCACGTAAGCGAATCACGTTGTTGGAATGCTTGATACGGTGAAAAAGAGTAATTAAGAGGTCGAATGATGGCGGTTCCCCGGGTCAGGGAGGCGGGGGAGGGCCATCGTTTCCGGCCGAGGCTGGCGTTTTTGTATTGCCTGTGCTAGGCTTGCGGCGCGGGGGCATTTTGGGCGCGAACGGGTTTTCCCCGCCGGCGGAGGCGGAAGAACCGTCCCCCGAACTGTCGGAGCGGTTCAGTATCTGGGCCGTAGATACGATTTCCATTCCTTCCCGGAGCGTTTCTCCCGCAATGGCTGTCAGCATGCCGTTGCTTTCCCCTTTGGTGACCAGGTGGGGATAAAGAAGATTGTCCCGCAATTCCCAGACCACGGTTTTTTTCTTTTGTCCGTCCCGGACGGGGGCGGCCAGCTCCGGCTGCATCCGGTCAAAGGCCGCTTTTTGTTCAGCGCTGACCAGTTCTGTTTCCGGGCGGAAGCGGAGGGCCGCATTGGAAACGAGGAAGGCGTTTCGTATGTCCTCTACCACGAATTGGACATTTGCCGTCAGATAGGGGATAAGAAGCTTGTCCGGATTGGGTACATCAATGTCCACGATGTAAGTGACCACATTGGACGTCATGGTTGCGTCCAGCCGTATCTTGTCCACCGTTCCCTTGAATTTGCGGCCGGCGAAAGCGTCCACGGTGAACAGCACCTCCTGCCCCTTGCGGATGCTGCCGATGTCCGCCTCGTTCACAGCGGCCCAAATTTTCAGCTTGGAAAGGTCTGTGGCGATGTAAAACAGGCTGGAGGCGCTCATGCTGGAAACTACTGTTTGGCCTATGTTGACCAGGCGTTTGACCACGACGCCGTCCACGGGGGACTTGATGGTAGTGTATTCCAGATTGCGCATTTCCTTTTTCAGCGCGGCTTCCGCCTGTTTCAGGGATGCTTCCGCTTCCTGCAGGGAGGCTTCCGCCACGGCTACGTTGGCGCGGGCGGTTTCTTCATCCGCAATATACTGGTCGTAGCTGGATTTGGACAGGGCATCCCCCGGCCCCAGCTTTTCCGCGCGTTCCCGGTCCAGTCTGGCCTGCTGGTGCTTGGCTTTGGCCTGCTGGATGTCCGCTTTGGCGCGGGCGATTCCGGCAATGGCCTGCGCTTTGGAGGCTTCCGCCCTCTGAACGTCCAGTTGCACGGGAAGCTTGTCGATTTCCGCGAGCATCTGACCGGCTTTTACAGGGCTGGAATAATCCACTACCTTGCCGTTCATGTCCTTGCCGAACTCCATGATGATTCCGCTGACCTGGGCGCCTACATCTACCAGTTCATCAGGCTCCGTAACGCCGGTTGCTTCGATAGTGATCATCAGGTCTCCTTTTTCAAGAGGTTCTGTCTGGTAGTCCACCTGGATGGCTTCATTTCCTTTCCACTGTTCCCAGGCAAACCAGATGCCTCCGAGAACGGCAATGACGATGATGAGTTTGATGAATCCCTTCACGACTATATTATACTTCGCAATAATGAAAAAGTTGCACGGATGTTAAAAACTTTTCCGCAACGGAGCGTGATCCTATCATGATTTCCGGAAATGTCTAAGGGATTATTATGTTTATTAACAGTTGCTGTTTATTAACTAATAATATTTCCTTTCTTCCTTTTCGCCCAGTGACGGAAGGAGCGGGAATGGAGGGCCACGAAATATCTGAAAATGCTCCCATTCGATCTTTTGGGGAATTGGCTTCTCCGTGTTTGTAAGTGATGCGGGGGTGGGAAGAACAGGGAAAGGCGGTGAATCCCGACAGGAGTAATGTTGCCCAAGAGGGGAGTCCCTGCTGACCTGCGGGTTCAAGGAGGGGAGAAACGTTGAAAGAACGAGCTTTCTGGATTCAGGTGATGGAAAAAAGACACCGCTGCACCGTCTCTGGCTGTGAGCCACGTTCCCGTGCCTCAATAGAGCGGGGACTTCCGCCGCTGTTTTGACTTTTCCGGTATAGGACGTAGTCAGCCCTGCGTCGGGGCTGCCCCCATTAGGTTGTAATATCGGTCCGGGCCACTTTGCCAGGTGATGACGAGTGCAGCAGCCACCACCTTGTATACCTCATGGGAGGGAATGTTCCAAGGTGTTTTTGCAATCTTTTCAGACATGGACGGGAACTTTCCCGTGGAGCGATTGAGTTTGAAAGGGATGCTGCTTTCAGCGGTGTTCTTCCAGCCATTCCTTTAACACAAGGCGGTCCGCAGGCGCCCAGGGCAGTTCTTCCAGCGTACGGCGGGAGAAGAACCCCAGGTTTTCATGTTCCAGGGGCCGGGGCAGGGCGCAAAGTTCCAGACGGCACAGAAAAGGGATAAGGCGGATAATGCGTTCAGGCTCCCGGTGCCGTACGGGGGTGAGCATGCGGACGGGGAAGACGGGGCATCCCAGTTCTTCCCGTATTTCCCGTATGACGGCGTGCCGGGCATTCTCCCCTGGTTCCACTTTTCCGCCGGGGAATTCGTAAAGAAGCCCGTTGGACTGCCCCGTTTTCTTTTTAGCGCCCAGAAGAAGAGGGCCTCGTGCGGCGGGCAGTTCAATCAGGGCACAGCAGACGTCCAGCGTGTTCATGATGCGTGAAAATCCAGGGTATGCAGGTTGATGATGCGGGTTTCCGTATCCAGGACGCCGAAGCCGATGCGTCCGGTCCTGCCCTGGAGTTCTCCGGGATTGGCCAGCAGGCAGCCGCCGCATCTTTCGCTCACGGCCTGGTGGGTATGGCCGTACAGGGCGGCGTCTGCGTTTCCGCTGCGCGCTTCCCGCAAGGCGTATTTTGGGTAATGGGAGAGGGAAAGTTTCATGCCGTACCGGGTGATAAGGACATGTTCCGGATGCAGGCGCGCCGCCGGGGAACTGTCGGCCATCCGCCGCATGGTTTCCACATCATAGTCATTGTTGCCCGGAACGGCATCCAGAGGAAAGTCCTCCGTCAGTTCAATCAGGCGCCGGAAACTCTCCGGCGTGGTGCAGTCGCCCAGGAAGATGAAATGTCCGCAACCCAGCAGGCGCATCCGGTGCATGGCTGGCTCCAGATGGTCTGTGCGGTTGTGCAAGTCGGAAAAAATGCCTATCTTCATCTTTTTTCAGCAATTCATGGCATGAATGGGCCATGCCTTTAATTCATCCGGCAGGGAAAGTGGGAGCGGATGGCCTCCCTCCTTGCGCAGCAGACAGGTGAAACCGCCCGCTCCTGCTCCGTGAAAGGGCATGAGCCGGTAGCAGGCTTCCTGCGTCAGGGAGGAACGGAAATGCTCCAGCTCCGGCACGGTTACGGTGTGCAGGTCCGGATGGCGCTTCAGCAGGTACAGGACATTGCGTTCATTTTCCTCCGGAGCGTAGGTGCATGTAGTGTACAGCAGGAAGCCGCCGGGAGCCAGACACCGGAGGGCGGCCAGCAAAATGCCCCGCTGCCGCTTGGCGTTGCCTCCGGTGACGGAGGAATTGAAACAGCCGGGGTTGGGAATGCCTTTAGCCAGCAGGGACTGCCCGCTGCACGGGGCATCCGCCAGAATGAGGTCAAAACACCCTGGGGCCAGTTCCGCCCACTGGTCCGGGCGCAGGCGCTGGGTGTACAGATTGGTGAAGCCGCAGCGAAGCAGGTTGTGGCGTAGAATGCCCAGGCGCTTCGGATGCACCTCATTGGAAACATGCTCCTGAGGAGATACCCGCGTTTGCGCCAGAATGCTTTTTCCTCCCGGCGCCGCGCACATGTCCAGGCAGCGTCCCGGACGAAACGGAAGATGCGCCAGAGGGGCCGTTTCCCAGACGGACGAGAGATCCAGCGGATAGTAATAGCCGCATTCGTAATCCGGCAGGGAGCCGGGTTTGGTTTCTGTCTCTCCCGGCGGGAGCTCCAGAATGGAGGAATGCCCCCATTCCTGCGGCGTGTTTTTTGCCGGCAGGGGCGGCTGGTAGCCTTCCGGAGCCTTCGGTGTAATGACCAGCGCGCTTCTGGAACGGTTCCCGGCCTGCATGGCGTCCAGAAAATCCCGTTCCTGTTCCGCCGTCAATTCCAGTTTGCGGGCGAGTCTGAGTATTTGGGATGAAGACACGAGATCAGGCCCGGAATGTTTCTCCGAAGTGGGTGTTGAGGGCCAGATGGGCGGCCCCCAGGATACCCGCCTCCGTACCGAACTGGGCGGGAAGGATTTCAAGGTATTCCACCAGAGGGGCGGCGAGCTGGGCTTTCATGATTTCCTGCAGGGGCTGGAAAAGCAGGGTTTTGGCCTTGGCCACGCCCCCGCCGATGATGATGGCTTCCGGGTTCAGGAGATAGCAGCAATTCATCAGGGCGCAGGAGAGTTTTACGGCCAGGTCCCGCCATACTTGTTCAGCCACTTCATCACCCGCCAATGCGGCCCGTTCCAAAGCGATGGGGTTGCAGTCCACAATGGCCTTGTCAATGCCGTGGCTGGCGTAAAGCGTGCGTGCATCCGCAGCTATTTCCCGGTTGCCTACATAATCCTCCAGGGAGCCGCGGTTGCCGTAATGGCCCAGGCGCCCCCGGTAGTCGATGCTCGTCTGCCCCAGCTCCCCGGCGGAGCAGGTAGACCCGCGCAGAAGTTCTCCGTTCACGATCAGGCCGCTGCCAACGCCGGTGCCGAGGGTCAGGCAGACCAGATGTCTTTTTCCTTTTCCGGCGCCCAGCTTCCATTCCGCATAAGCCATGCAGTTGGCGTCGTTTTCCACGTATACGGGCAGTCCGCAGGCGGTCTGGAGCATGTCCCGTACCGGAACGTTGTTCCAGCCGGGCACGTTGGTAAGCGTATAAACGGTCCCCTGGTAAAAATTGACGAACCCCGGCATTCCCATGCCGATGGCCTGCACTTCCGGGTGATTCAGCCGCAGCATATTCACGAACTGGGCTATGGCTTCAATCAGTTGATCGGGATTGCCGTATTCCTGGGTGGCTATCGAAGGAGCGTGGGCGATTACTTCCGCGCCCTTGACGACCCCCATCTTGATGGAGGTGCCTCCGAAGTCAATGCCGATGGAGGGAATGGTTGAAGCTGTCATATAACGCCAATATAGAATTTTATCGGGCGTTGAAAAGGTTAAAAGAAGTATGTTCCCGGTAAAATCCCGACAGGAAAATAGAGGGTGCAAAAGGGGGAAAAATGACTTGTTTCATAACTGAATTTTCTTGAATGAACATTTGGGCGTTTGTAATGTCTCATAGTCTAGTCAGCGGGGCGGGTTCTGCCCTCTGTTCGTGAAATATTGTCAACCTCAGCCCATAGAGACACCTCCTATGCCTACTCCCAAGAAAACCAATAGCAAGACCGTCGCCAAGGAAGTTCCGGCTTCCAAGAAAAAGACCTGCGGGAAGTCCGATTGCAAGACCGCTGTAGACCTGGAGGCTCCCGCCAAGAAGAAATGCTGCAGGAAAAAGGCGTCTGAACCGGAAAAAGCCGCCAAGCCCGCCAAAGAGGCTGCCGCCGCCGCGGCTGAAATGGAAAAGAAGCCTGCGCCGAAAACGGCCAGAAAGGCTCCGGTTAAGAAAACCGCTCCCGCTCCTGTTGCCCCGGTTCCCGCTCCCGCGAAAAATGAATTGACGGATGAACAGGCGGAAGCCATTGCCGCCGCCAGGGCCGAACTGGCCGCCAACCCCGAATGGGAGCCTTTTGTGCAGATGCAGCGCCAGCATCTGCTGGACTTGCGCGACAGGGCTCTGGACAACATGAGCGGCGTGGCCCGCGATACTCTCCGGAATCATCCGGAAGGCAGTGAGGCTTCCGGCTCCGGGGAGCACCAGGCGGATGCCGGCAGTGACGCCTATGACCGTGATTTTGCGCTCAGCCTGCTTTCCAAAGAGCAGGACGGCCTGTATGAAATCGAACAGGCGCTCGCCCGCATTGACAACGGAACATATGGCATCTGCGAAATGTCATACAAGGTCATTCCCATCCTGCGTCTGGAGGCCATCCCCTTTGCGCGGCTTACCGTGGAATGCCAGGCCCAGTGGGAAAAGGAAAAAGGCCAGAATGCCAGGTTCCGTCCCAGAGTGGCCCTGGGCTTTGCCGGAGGACAAAATGATGTAGATTTATCTGTTTCTCTTGACGATGACGAAGAATAGTGTATAAATCCTCCCCCGTAACACATTTTCATCATGCCAAGAGACATCATCATCCTCGAATGCACCGAGGCCAAAGCCGAAGGAAAGCCTACGTCCCGCTACGTCACCACGCGCAATAAAAAGAGCCTGCGTACTCCCGGCCGCCTGGAAAAGATTAAGTACAATCCTTTCCTGAAGCGCCGTACGCTTCATCGTGAAATGCGTTAACTGGTTCGGCTTATCGATTATCTTTATTATTATGTCCACTGAACCCAAGACTGTAGAACGCCGTATTCGTTTCCGCACGTGCAATCGTCAGATGCCGCGCCGCCGTCTCGACATCCCGATGGATCAGGTCAATCTGCTCAACCCTGATTTTCTGTCCAAGTTCACCTCTGAAACCGGCAAGATTCTTCCCCGCCGTGTGACCGGGCTGTCCGCCAAGATGCACCGCAAGATAACCCGTGAAATCAAGCGGGCCCGTTCCATCAACCTTCTGCCGTAACAAGCCCCAAGGAAAATCTCTTTCGGTAGAATTGTCTTTGCAGGCGGGAGTTTGTCCGGTAACAGGGCAGACTCCCGTTTTATTTCCACCCATCATCCTCTTTTTCCATGCAGGAACTGAAAGATACCCAGTCCGAGGCGGATACGCGCAATATTTCCATTGACCGGGTGGGCGTAAAAGGGTTGCGCTTCCCCATCCAGATACAGGACAAGCTCAACCGCATCCAGTCCACCGTGGCGACGGTTTCTCTGGCGGTGGATCTGCCGGAAGAATTCAAGGGCACCCATATGAGCCGTTTTGTGGAAGCGTTGCATCAGCATGGCCCCTTGCTGGATGTGCATACGGCCCTGGCCATTCCGCGGGAACTGCTCCGCCGTCTGTCCGCCCGCCGTTCCCATGTTTCCGCTCCAAAAACGCTCCTGTGACCGGAATTGAAGGGCTCATGGATTACGTTGTCCGGTTTGAGATGGAGGCGGAAGCGAACAACAAACTGGCTGATTTCAAGCTGACAGTTATCGTTCCCGTGACGACACTTTGCCCCTGCTCCAAGGCCATGAGTGCCTACGGAGCCCACAACCAGCGCGGGCTGGTTACTTATTCCGTGCGTTTCGCCTCCAGGCCCGTCTGGATTGAAGACCTGATTGACCTGGTGGAATCCTGCGCGAGCTGCTCCCTGTTCAGCGTCCTGAAAAGGCCGGATGAAAAATGGGTGACGGAAAAAGCTTATGAAAACCCTGTCTTTGTGGAAGATCTGGTGCGCAACGTGGCGTTGAAAACGCAGAGTCATTCCGCCTTCAGCTGGTACCGGGTGGAAGCGGAAAATTTTGAATCCATCCATAACCACCAGGCATATGCCGTCATTGAGCGCGATTTGCGTTCCTGAACCATTTCCGCGCCGGATTTATGAACGATAACTGGTGGGCCGTTGCCTCTCTCATCCTCTCCCTGGCTTTCACAGGGCTGGGATGGCGCCTGCTGGCTTCCGGCCGGCGGTTTTTATATGCCCATCTTTGGATGGCGTGCCTCTTTGTTCTCCAGACAGGGGCGCTATGCGTCAAAGCGTACCAGACGGGAATGTGTCCCATCCGCGGCGCTTCAGAGGTGCTCTTTTTCCTTTCCTGGAGCATCAATCTCTTTTATCTGATGCTGGGACGTGCTTACCGAATGTCCGTGCTTGGCATCTTTACGGCTCCGGCTATTGCCGTGCTGACGGTTTTTTCTCTGCTGATAGGCCGTTCCGGAGCGGACGTGCAGGGCACGCATGACTTCTGGGTGACGGCGCATGTGGGCATAGCCATGATGTCCTACGGAGCCGGCGGCCTGGCCGCTGCCGCGGGGGCGGCGTTCTGCATGCAGAATGAATGTCTTAAAAGACACCGGATTCCCGGCACCTGCCGTGTGCTTCCTCCCATCCGTACACTGGAAGCCAGCATGAAGCGCCTGGTTCTTGTGGCATTCCTCCTTCTTCTGCTCGGGGAATGGTTCGGATGGCGGGGGCATCTCCCCATTAATGCGGCCAAGACATCCATTGTCATTCTTCTCACGGCAGGCTACAGCGTCCTGCTGTGGTTCATTTACCGCCGCGGCATGCCGGGAAGAATTTTGGCCTGCTGCTGCGTGGCCCTCTTTATTGCATCCATGAGCATTTTCCTGGTAAGCTGATGAGAATGGTTTGTTTAGGCTTGAATCACCGGACCGCTCCCGTGGAAATACGGGAGCGGTTTGCCGTGCCGTCCCATAAGCTCCGGGAGGAAGGACAGCGCATCCGTTCCCTTCCTGGTGTGGACCAGTGCGTTGTGCTTTCCACCTGCAACCGCATGGAAATTTATTATTGGTCCAACGAACCGGAAAATGCGCAGGAGCACATTTTATCCCATTTTCTGGGTGATGGGCGCGGGGAACTGGATATGGCTTCTTATTTTTACAGCCATCAGGGAGAAGATGCTCTAGGGCATCTGTGCCGCGTGTTGAGCGGCCTGGATTCCATGGTGCTGGGGGAAACGGAAATCTTTGGCCAGGTAAAAACGGCCTACCATACGGCTCTGGATGCCGGAATAACTGCGGCCTGCGCCAACAAAACCTTTCAGAAAGCCTTTACTATCGGTAAAAAAGTGCGGACGGAAAGCCAGATTCATGCCGGGGCAACCTCCGTGGGATCCGTGGCAGTGGAGCTCGGCGCAGTCCTCGCCGGTGTAGCTGTCGGGGCCGGGGAACAGCACGCACAGGGCGCTGTCCAGCACCCGTCCCTCGCCGTCCAGCACCCGGCCCAGCACCATGGTGCGGGGCGTCTGCTGAGACATGGGCCTGCCGTTCAGGGGGAAAAATACAGCGTCCAGCACGGCCTTCGTGTCCGGGCCGCTGAGCCGCAGAATGCCGATGGCGCTGGGCGACAGCGCCGTGGCGATGGCGGCAATGGTATCTGACATGGAGATGACCTCCCTTTGCGCATAATCTTACAAATAGCAGTATAGCACAAGCTGAGACAAAAGAAAAGCAGAGGTTTCAAGTAGTAGATATAAGGAAAAGCGAACCTTCGCGGTTCGCTTCACGCTGTTGAAAGAGATGTCATTCCGAACCGGTGACCGAAGTCACTGGCGTGGGGAGCGATCCGAGCGCTGCCTGTGGCAGATGAAGCGAGGTGAGCGAGTGGCAGCGGTCAAAATTTCAAGCGTCCACCGTAAGGCAGCACAGAAATTTTGGACACCGCAACAGAACCGCCCCGCCCTACGAAGTTCCACTACACCCGGTTATTTGTCCCCCCATCACCCAAAGGAGGCTTTCTCAATGTCCGAACCCATTCGACTGACCCTGGCCTATCCCAACGAAAAGCAGCAGCGCTTTCTGGAATGCACCGCCAAATACATCGCCTTCGGCGGAGCGCGTGGCGGCGGCAAAAGCTGGGCCGTCCGCACCAAGGCCATTCTGCTGGCGCTGGGCTACGCGGGGATCCGGCTGCTGATCGTCCGGCGCACCTATCAGGAGCTGGAGAGCAACCACATCCGCATCCTGCGGCCCCAGCTGGCCCAGGTGGCCGAGTACAAGGCCACCACCCGCACCTTCACCTTTCTCAACGGCTCCACGCTGGAGTTCGGCTACTGCGCCAGCGACGGCGACATGGATCGCTATCAGGGCGCGGAGTACGACGTGATCTTTCTGGACGAGTGCACCCAGCTGCGGGAGCAGTGGATGCGGCAGTTCGCCGCCTGTCTGCGGGGCGTCAACGACTTCCCCAAGCGCATTTACTACACCTGCAACCCCGGCGGCCCCGGCCACAGCTACATCAAGCGGCTGTTCATCGACCGGCGCTTCGAGCCCGGCGAGAACCCCGACGACTACGTGTTCATCCCCGCCCGTGTCACCGACAACAAGGCGCTGCTGGCGGCGCAGCCCGACTATCTGAAGCAGCTGGAGGCGCTGCCCCGCCGGCTGCGCCAGGCATGGCTGGAGGGCCGGTGGGATATCTTTCAGGGGCAGGTGTTCAGCGAGTTCACCGACGATCCCACCCACTACGCCGACCGCCGCTTTACCCACGTGATCCCGGCCTTCGACATTCCCAGGGAGTGGCGGGTGTACCGCAGCTATGACTTCGGCTACGCCAAGCCCTTCTCCTGCGGCTGGTGGGCGGTGGATTTTGACGGATGTATTTACCGGATTTTAGAGCTGTACGGCTGCACGGAGAACCCCGATGAAGGGGTGCGGTGGGCCCCGGAGAAGCAATTCGCCAAGATACGGGAGATCGAACAGACCCACCCGTGGCTGAGGGGGCGGACCATTGACGGAGTGGCCGATCCGGCAATTTGGGATACCAGCCGGGGAGAAAGCATCTATGAGACGGCCCTGCGGCACAGGATCTACTTCACAAGGGGCGATAACCGACGCATCCCGGGGTGGATGCAGATGCACTACCGGATGACCTTTGACCAGGAGGGATATCCGCAGATGTATGTATTCAAGAGCTGCAGGGCGTTTATCCGGACAATACCGGAGCTGCGATTTTCGGACACGGAGCCGGAGGACCTGGATACCCGGCAGGAGGATCACGCAGCGGACGAGAGCCGGTATTTCTGCATGTCGCGGCCCATTCGGCCGGTGCGCCGGGGTGAGGAGCTGGCGCTGGGGGATGATCCGCTGAATATGAGGAAGAAATGAGAGCTTTGGGACGGGGCGCGGATTGCCACGGCCAGCGTGCGCGCTGACCTCGCAATAATAGGTTACAAGG
>OLZR01000130.1_pt1 | contig 53039 bp, 51 predicted proteins | sample 1644421 | NCBI WGS metagenome assembly OLZR01 (sample SAMEA103958132, study PRJEB25191) | human gut metagenome | biome: human-associated habitat [ENVO:00009003]; feature: intestine environment [ENVO:2100002]; material: feces | place: Germany | collected 2013/2015 | reverse complement strand
TTGCCTTAAGGTTTGTGGCGTGGAACCACCCCTCACCGGCTTTCGCCGGAGCTCCCCTCCAGGGGAGCCAATCTCTTACTTTAGGTCTGAGGTGGCTCCCCCTAGAGGGGAGCTGGACGCGAAGCGGCCTGAGGGGAGGTTTCCCGCTGCCAGGCTAAAAATTTGCAGGGAACAACACCTGCATCGGCCCGCATGACGGACCTTGCCAAATATTCTGCCCCTGAATACCGCAAACACCCGCGGGCGCACAATCTGCGCCCCTACGGGTGGGCAGCCATTAAAACCTGATGATTTCATTCCAAATGTGTGGTAGGGTTGGGTGACCCTATCCTACCGTGAAAAAAATGCCGATTGTGCTGTACCGATTATCCCTTTTTCCGATTGAACCCAATATACAACACCAGCCATGCCGCCGCCACGCACACCAGGGTAATCAACCCCAGCATCTGCCAGCTGTGCACCAGGTTGGGCACGGTGGCATCGTACATCGGGCTGTCCAGCCCTGCTTTCAGCCAGGAAAGGCGGTCGTTCAAATCGGTGGAAGCGCCCAGCGCCCCCATGCCCCAGCGGCAGACAATGATATAGCTGATGGCCGTCAGCGCGCCGGTCATACTGAACATAACGCCGCTGAACACCACCTGCCCGATGATGAGCACCAGCACCAGCAGCACCGCGGCTTCGCTGCTTTTCAGGCTGGCAGATACCAGCAGGCCCATGGCACTGGATGCTGCCATGAGCAGGAAAATCGTAATGAAGATTTCTACATTGGTATCCAGCAGCAGGTGGTTTTGCGGAATATGGATGATCTCCACAAAACCTGCCGTCAAAATGCCCGCCTGCACGGCTTCCACCAGAAACAGGGTGATGGCCTTGCTGAGCACCGTTGCCAGCAGCGAAACGCCGACGCTGGCTTCACGGAAGATAATCTCCCGGTCTTTACAGATCTCGCGGTAAGAGTTCAGCAGCCCCATAAAGGAAGCCATGGCGCACACAATGAACAGCACCGTGCGGCTGCCGATGTTGATCAGGTTGGAGGTAAAGCAGTCCGGCTCCCCCACCAGCTTGATGACAAGCACCATCAGCGGGGCCTGCAAAATCAAGCTGCCAAGGGTCAGCTTCTGGTTCCAGATCAGCTGAAAATTGCGGGAGATGAGCACCGCCAGCTGGCGCAGCAGCTTGCCGATTTTTACGCTTTGCATCGTTTTTCCGCCTCCTTGGCTGCTGCCGGGAACCGCGCTGCAAGGCGATTGAATTCCGGGCTGGTAAAGTATTTCCGGCGGTAATATTCCACCTGTTCGGGGTCGTGCAGCTTTTCAAAAATATCGCTGGTCAGTTCCACATCAAAATATTCATCCATCGCTTCGGGCGAACCATAATAGCACAGCACGCCGCCCGTACCCAAAAAGGCGATCTTATCGCATAGATTGATGTTGGACATGTTGTGGGTAACCATCAGCACGGTGCAGTTTTCGTGGCTCAACTTGCGGCACAGCTCCATCATGCTGCGGTCCAGATCCGGCGAAAGCCCGCTGGTGGGCTCGTCCAATATCAGCAGCCGGGGCGAAGCCAGCAGTTCCATGGCGATGGAAACCCGCTTTTTCTGCCCGCCGGAAAGGTTTGCAATCATCGTTTTTTCCCGCCCGCCCAGGTCAACGGCTTCAATGGCGTGGGCCACAGCAGCTTTGATCTCGGTGCGGGTGGCATCGCGTGCAATGCGCAGCTTGGCGGTGTAGGTCAGGCTTTGTTCCACTGTCAGCTCGTCGTGCATAATGTCTTTCTGCGGCACATAGCCCAGCACGGCATCAAAGGCATTGCGGTTGCCGCGGGTGTCAATACCGTCAAAGCAGACGCTGCCGGAGGTGCAGGGCGACGCCCCGGTGATGCAGCCCAGCAAACTAGACTTGCCGGTTCCGGAACCGCCCACCACAACCACAAAGCTGTTGGGTTCCACCCCCATGCTGGTGCCGTCCACAATGTTCAGCGGCTTGCCGGTGTTGCGGTTTTTGACGGTTTTATACACATCCAGCAGTTCAATGCTGATGCCCACCTTATGCTCATGGTAGTGCAGCATTCCGCCGGAAAATGCAAACACCTGGGTGGGCACATTGATGACAGCGCCGTCCGTCAGCAGCTCATTGCGCACGCGGGTGCCGTTCAGGTAAGTACCGTTGGTGGAGCCAAGGTCATTCAGTTCATAGTGGCCGTCCTTATACACCACCTCGCAGTGGTGGCGGGAAACACGGTCGCTGGTCAGCTGCACATCGCAGTCCTCGCCGCGGCCGATCAGGATGCGGCGCTTGCGGCGCACATCCAGCTCCCGCAGCACGGTGGCGTTGGGCGTTTCCCGCCGCAGGGCGGCGGTACCCTCGCCCTGGCGGATTTCCTCCACGCGGAAGGTGATTTCCTGTGTGGTTTCGTTGCCGTCGGTATTCAGGCCGATCACATCCCCCGGCTGCAGGGTCACTTCCTCACCGGAATGGATATAGCGGTTATTGTACCAGGTGCCGCAGGTCGTGGAGCCTGCGTCCTGCATCAGCCAGGCATTGTTTTTGTATTCGATTGTGAACTGGTGTTCCCCCACGTTGTTGCGGCGCAGCACAAAGCTGCAATCGCGCCCACGGCCAAACACAAAGGGAGCTGCCGTGCTGGAAAGGGTCAGCTTTTGGCGGTTGCGCCGCTCGCTGACGGTTAAAATAATCTCACTGGCCAAGGGAGTCACTTCCTCTCTTTCGGCGCTGCATTCCAATTGAACTCCGGCCCACACAGCGGCACAAAACGCAGCTGTGCGCCGCCCACAGCAAAGGTATCCCCCGCTGTCAGCGGCATTTTTTCAATCAGGCTTTTTCCGTTCAGGGTGCACAGCTCGTTGGAAGATCCCGGCAGCGCACACCAGTTGTTATCCTGTGGGTCATACACCACAATGCCGCGCCGCACCGCAAGCGGGCTGTTGGCATCCAGCACGGCGGGGTTCCCGGCCGCATCCACCCCCAAAAAGTTTCGCCCTTCGCCCAAACGCAGGTCCTGCCCGCGGGCGGGGCCGTCCAGTACCACCAGCCAACCGGCCACCGGGCCTTTGGGTGCGGCAAGGTCAACCTCGGCAGCAGCACCGGGCCGGGCAATGGCGCTGCCGGCCTCCAGCCCGCCATTGCAATAGGGGCATTCGGGGTGTTTATCGGCATCATAAAAATGGCCGTTGGGGCATTTGGTCAGTTTCATCATTTTCCTCCTTCGGGCGCGTTTACAGCACAAGCCGCAGGGTGGTGCGGCCAATTTTTATGGTATCGCCGTTTTGCAGGCGGTATTCTCCGCCGATGGGGTCGCCGTTCACCATCACGGCGGCTCCCTCCAGCGGGCGCAGGGTCACGCCGCTGCTTTCCACTTCCAGCACTGCGTGCTGGGGGCGGGTGCGGCCATCCGCCAGGCAGAGGTCACACTGGGTGGCATCGCTGCCGATAATCAGGCTGCTTTCCACATAGGCGGACCAGCGGGTTTCTGCAATGCCCCGCCGGGTAGAAAGGTACAGGGTGATCCACCGCCTCGGCAGGCTCTGCTGCACGGGGGCGGCATCGGTCAGCAGGTGTTCGGCTTCGGCCAGCTTTTCCTCAGTGCGCTCCTTGCGGCCGCGCAGCAGGGCTGCCGCGGCCAGCACCACCAACAGCCCGCCCAGAATAATGGCAGGCAGCCGGAATCGTGCCAGATAGAACGCCCTGTCCTTGGGCCAATCCTCCACGGTAAAGCGGTATACGGTGCCGGAATCGCTCACGTTGGCCGCGGTCATGGCGCTGGTCATCTTGTTCAGCTTAATGGTATAGGTTCCCTGGTACAGCGGCTCGGTGTACAGCGAAACACTTCTGCCGTCCGCGCTGGCAAGGGCCTGTTTAACTTTTACATGCCAGCCCCAGATATCCTCGCTCTGAATGCTGTAACAGGTCAGGTCCTCCGCACGGCCCACGGCCTGGTTAAACCGAATGGTCATGGCATAGCGGCCATGCAGCGTCACGCTTTCCACCGCCGGTTTGGCCAGGCGGTGGCCCATATACACGGTAGCGTTGGTTTTCACTGCGCTGCCCAGCTGCGGCACGCTCAGGGTCAGCACATCCAGGCGCTCGCCGTAAAAATTTTCATCCACCGCGGTTTTGATCTCCAGCGCATTGGCAAGGGCCTGCTGTTTTTCAGCCAGGGTATCGGCCAGTTCGCTTTCATGCACCACATCCAGCTTATCGCCGCCCAGGGCCTTGCCCAGCTCGGCAAGGGGGTTGTCATCATCCACCGTCACAAAGATATCCAGCGGCATGTTCAGGCGGCTGGCGGCATCTTTGGCCACAGCGCCCAGCAGAGCTGTGCTGGTGGCGGTATTGCCCGCTTCCGTCAGGGCAAAGATCGCCTTGCGCGGCGCAATGCTCTGGTAATTTTCGTTGATATCGTTACAAATTATTGTGGCTGCCTGCACCAGATTGGGCTCGTTCTCTTCCTGGCTTTCCAGCGCGTTCACGGCGTTCACTGCCGCCCTGGTATCAATGGTCGCGGGCAGAACGCAGGCTGCATCCCCGGCCAGGGTATACAGCATAATCTGGTCCTTTGCGCCTTTGGCGCTGATCAGCCGCCGCAGCGCAATGCGGTATTCTTTCAGCGTGGTTTCGTCCACACTGTTGTCCACCGCCAGTACATAGCAGATCGGCTCGTTCGCCATGCCGATGTTGCCGGTGGGGATCTTTTCATCCCCCAGGTACAGCTCCACCCCTGCCGCCCGCACAAGGTCCGGGCTGATGGGCTGGCCTTGTGCATCCGTTGCCTGAACAAACACGTCCAGCTCCGGCACGTTGACATAGATCTGCTCAATGGAAAATTCCCCGATCGTGGTGCCTAATGCTTTGGGCGCACACAGCAAAGCTGCCATGACTGCAGCAACAGCCATGGCAACCAACACCTGTGTGAATTTTTTTACCGCAGCAATTTTCACTTACAGGCTCCTATTCTTTAGGCAATACCGCATAATTCTAAGTGCCGATACGGCGAGCGAGGTGCGGCAGCTGCTAAGCCAAAAGCGCAGATAATACTGGATGTCTTATCGAGCATTTTGGCAACGCAGATGCCGTGCCGCAGCTGCCGGAGCGGTGCTTAAGCCGCTAGGCGGGAATTGTGCGGTGTTGCCTTGGGAAAAAAGTTGTCCAAGACTTGATATCGGGCGGCTTACATTGTTTATGGGGTAGAGTGAACCCGCTCCGGCGTACGCCGCAGCTGGCTGCGATATTCGGACGGCGTAATGCCGTATAAACTGCGGAAAGTTTTCAAAAAACTGGTGTAATTGGTAAAACCGCTGGCGTTGCAGGCATCCAGCACGCTGGCGCCGGCTGCAATGGCACGGCGGCAATGCTGCATGCGCAGGTTGGTCAAATAGCCGTGTACACTTTCCATCGTGTAGGTTTTGAACGCGCGGGACAAATGCTCCCGGCTGGTGTAGGTATATTTGGCAAGGCTGCCAACGGTTAGGTTCGGGTCGGTATAATTGGCCTGCAGAAAAGCAACGGCCTTGGCAACCAGGGCACTTGTAGCGCTGGGCGGTGCCGTGCGGCGCTCGGCCACAATCTGGTCCATCAGCAGCAAAAGCTCCATCAGCTCGCACCGCTGCACCATGTGCTGGGTGCTGCCGTGTAAGTAAGCGGTCTGGGCCATCCGCTCAAATAAGCCGCGTAGATCCCATGCGGTGACGGCGTCTGCATCCAGGATCACCAGCTGCCCCAGCCAGGTGGGGGCAACCAGCCCGCTGGCCAGCAGGGCTTCCTGCCATAGCTCGGCGCTGATCTGGGCAATCAGACGTTCAGAAATCTTATCCGTGATATTGAACATGCCCGCATGATAGCACCGGGCAGGGAAGATGATCATTTCCCCCAGGTTTATATCATAAATGTTGCCGTCCACAGAATAGCGCACGTTGCTGCCCACCAGGGGCAGTACAAGCTCATAATACGGGTGAGAGTGTACAACAGACTGGCTGTCCTGCTCGTTGGTATACCAACCCACGGCAATCTGACCGCTTTCCAGCTCCATGCTGGCGCGTTCCTGCGTCAAAAACTGGTCCTTGATATGTGGTACTTTCTGGACGAACATGGTGGGCCCTCCTTTTTTGACTTTGCGGCGCAGATTTCTGGGGAACGTTTGTAGTCCGGTCCGGGATGTTGGGCATAGCAAATAACAAAATAGGACAAAAATGGCGGTAGTGGCCAATTTTTATATGGCATCTGACTTTATTATAGCATAGAGTGCAGCAAGATGGTATTGGCATACACCAAAAAATATCGATTTCTGGCAAAAAAATCTGATTCTTGGGTGCAGCTTGCGTCAAAAGAAAGAGAATGAGAAGGGGAAAAATAAACAATGTTATCTAGGGCAATACCGCACAATTCCCGCCTTACGGCTTAAGCACCGCTCCGGCGGCTGCGGCACGGCATCTGCGTTGCCAAAATGCTCGATAAGACATCCAGTATTATCTGCGCTTTTGGCTTAGCAGCTGCCGCACCTCGCTCGCCGTATCGGCACTTAGAATTATGCGGTATTGCCCTAGGATATATTATTTTTTGCGTATTGAATCGGCATGGACAATATGCTAAAATAACTTTGATTAGATCAAAAGAGGAAAGGAAGAATAAAGGATGTTTGTAGGAACATGGTGGTCACTGATGCCGCCCATTGTGGCGATTGCGCTGGCACTGCTGACCAAAGAAGTGTATTTGTCATTGTTTGCGGGGTGTGCCCTTGGCGCACTGTTGGCGGCAGAATTCCACCCGTGGATTGCGTTTGATACGCTGTTTAACACAATGATCGATAGTGTGGATTTTTCCATTCTGATGTTCATGATCCTTTTGGGCATGATCGTTATGCTCATGCAGGAATCCGGCGGCACCCGCGCTTACGGTGAGTAGGCCTCCGGCCACCTGAAAAGTAAGCGCTCCGCTTTGGTAACGACCTCTCTGCTCGGTGCGCTGATTTTTGTGGATGACTACTTCAACTGCCTGACGGTTGGCTCTGTCATGCGCCCTGTCACAGATAAGTACAAGGTTTCCCGCGCCAAGCTGGCGTATATCATTGATGCAACCGCCGCGCCAGTCTGCATCATTGCGCCGATTTCTTCCTGGGCGGCAGCCGTCAACTCTTACGTTCCGGCGGGCAGCTCCATGTCCGGTTTTGAGATGTTCGTTAAAACCATTCCGTTCAACCTCTATGCAATTTTAACCCTGTATATGGTGTTCTTCACCTCCATTGTAGGCTTCGATTTCGGCCTGATGAAAAAGCATGAAGAGAACGCGGCCAAAGGTGATCTGTTCACCTCCGGCGGGGAAGAGTTCCAGAACCAGGAAACAAAAGACCCGACCGAGGGAGGCAAATACGCAAAAGGCAAGGTCATCGATCTGATTGCGCCCATGGTCGTCATGATTGCAACGGCAATCGCAGCTATGATCTGGACCGGCCACCTGAACGGCGGCCAGAATCTGGTGGAGGACTTTGCCAACTGTTCTTCTTCGGAAGCGTTGGTGTTTGCCGGTTTGGTCACAGTGGGATTCCTGCTGCTTCTGTATCTGCCGCGCCGTGTCATCGGCTTCAAGGATTTTATGAATTCCGTTCCCGAAGGTGGCAAGCTTATGATGCCCGCCATCCTGATTTTAGTGCTGGCCTGGACTCTGAAAGGTATGACGGACGCCCTGGGTATCGGTACCTTTGTACGTTCGGCCATCAATCTGAATTCCAGCCTGATGAACTTTGTGCCGCTGGTCATCTTCTGCATTGCAATTTTTATTGCCTTTTCTTCCGGCACCAGCTGGGGCACCTTTGCTATTTTTGTGCCCATCGTGGTCAACATGTTTGCTGAACTGGATCCGACCATGATGATCATTTCTGTAGCGGCTGTCCTGGCTGGTGCTGTCTGCGGTGACCATATTTCGCCTATTTCTGATACTACCATCATGTCCAGCTCCGGTGCTCAGTCCAACCATATCAACCATGTGCAAACCCAGATGCAGTACGCCTTTGTGGTCATTGCCGTGTGTGCTGTTGGCTACCTGATCGCCGGCTTTACCGAAAACTGGTGGCTGACCCTGCTTTGCTCGCTGGTGATTTTGACCGGAGTGCTGTTGGAGATAAGGAAGAGGGAAATGTGCGGCCGATAAACCATACTGACGTAGCATCATCAAAAAGAACCTGCTTTGCACACTATATGGGGCACTAAAACCGGTCGTGTTTTACAGTTATATGAACTATATATGAACTAAAACGCCGAACTTTTGGCCCCTGCGACACAAAATTGGCACAGCTTTTTCAGAAGTTTTGAGGAGATGGCGAAAAACAAGAGAAAACAATGAGAATCCATGAGTTTATCACCTACCTCGTAAAACTGTTGTTGAGTACCTGATGCAGAGGGGTCGGCCTTCTTTACATGGCTGCCGAAGATGTTTGGTAAAAGAGTTGTAGTTACCGTCCATGGGGGGTGTGAAATAATACGCGGCTGTCATAATAGGGACAAGGGTACGGCAGAGAATGAAAGGCTCCGCAACCTGAAGTTCATATTTTCTTACCCGAAGAATGAACGACTGATCTTTTTGGGTGGCAGAAATGCTGCACAGGAAGAAATCTCGACCATGAGGGTGGGGTGACAGCCAGCGGACAGGTGCACGAGCCTATCCGCTCTTTGTGTTGGCCGAGATATTGATGAAGAAATTGAGTGGGATTGTGGGAAAGATTTATGAGTAAGAAACTTGCGATTGCAATGTTCGGACAGAAGCGATTATCAAGAGAGGGCGGAGTAGAAATCGTTGTCAAAGAGCTCTGCACCCGAATGACACAGAATGGCTATGACGTGACTTGCTACAACAGAGCAGGCCATCATGTGAGCGGTGCAGAGTATGACAATGTTGGTAAAACGGAGTACGAGGGAATTCGTCAGAAATCTGTTCCGACCATTGAGCGGCGTGGACTTGCGGCTGTAAGTTCATCGTTCTTTGCCGCACTTTACAGCGCATTCGGAAGATACGATGTAGTACATATTCATGCTGAAGGACCAGCTTTTTTCTGCTGGCTTCCAAAATTGTTTGGAAAGCGTGTTGTTGTTACCATTCATGGCATTGATTGGCAGCGCGAGAAATGGCAATCAGGACTTGGCTCTAAGTTTATCCACCAAGGCGAAAAAAATGCTGTGAAATATGCGGACGAGGTCATTGTTCTGAGCAAAGGCGTGCAGGACTATTTCAAGGAAACCTATGATAGAGAAACTCACTTTATCCCCAATGGCGTGAATAGGCCGCAGATTCGGGAAGCAAATCTGATTACGGAGAAGTTCGGGCTGAAAAAAGACTCATACATATTGTTCCTCGGTCGTCTGGTGCCGGAAAAGGGGATTCGATATCTGGTTGAGGCCTTCAAGAATGTCAAGACGGATAAAAAGCTGGTTATCGCAGGCGGCTCCAGTGATACGGATTCCTTTATGGAGGAATTGAAAGAACTGGCGAAGGGGGACGATCGGATTCTCTTTACCGGGTTTGTGCAGGGAGCAATGTTGGATGAACTATACAGCAATGCTTACATCTACACGCTGCCGTCTGATCTGGAAGGAATGCCGCTAAGTCTACTGGAAGCAATGAGCTACGGCAACTGCTGTTTGGTTTCGGATATTCCGGAGTGCGCAGAGGTTGTGGAAGACAAGGCATTGATTTTCAAAAAGTCAGATGTAGAGAACTTGCGAGAAAAATTGCAAGATGCCTGTGACCATCCTGAAATGGTTATGAAAATGAAGAATCAGGCAGCTGACTTTATCTGTGCAAAATACAACTGGGATGAAGTTGTAAAGGAAACGATAAAACTGTACAGGAGAAAATAATAGATGAGAGTATTGATAATAAACAATCTCCTCTAACCGAACGCAGATAGTGAGATGTACATAGTGAAAACGCCGGAAAAATAGCGCGTTTACGGTACTTTTCAAGAGGTGGGTGGATCTGCGAGAGCAATTTTAATCTCGCTACCTAGGTTTAGCAACAGCAGATGATTTTATCATAAGAACTTTCAGTATCACTAACTGCGTTTGTATGGAGCACTCTGGTATATGAACAACACATTGGAAGTGCTTCATCTGAACAGGGGCAGTGAAATAGAACATAGAATATAACGGTTGACACTTGAATTGCTGAGAAAATATTTATCAGCAGAAAGACAGTACGTAACTCGTATTGTGAAAAGAAATTTATAAGGAGAAAAGGCAATGATAAGAATTCTTCATTCTGTCAGCAATATGGATCGTGCTGGTATTGAGACGATGCTGATGAACTATTATCGATATATGGATAAGTCAAAAGTTCAATTCGATTTTTTATGCAATAAGAAAAAACCGGGAGCGTATGACGATGAAATAAAATCTATGGGCGGTAGAATTTATCATACACCGGGATTGAATCCGGCCAAGTATCCTGTGTACTTGAAATACATGCGAGAACTGTTTCAAGAACATCCAGAATATAAAATCGTTGAGGCGCACAATGGGGCACTTGGCGTGTATGCACTTCATGCTGCCAAAGTGAGCAAAATTCCTGTGCGCATTTTTCATGCACATGGAGCAAGCATAACGAAAGATTGGAAGCTTCCAATCAAGCTTGTTTGTAAGGCTTGCCTTCCCACAAATATGACGCATCATTTTTCTTGTGGTGTCGAGGCTGCAAAATGCTATTTTGGACAAAAAGTGGTAGACGAAAATGACTATGTGCTGATTCCAAATGCAATAGACGTTGCTCGCTTTATTTATAACCCCAAAATCCGTAATAAGATTCGCAAGGAAAACAATCTGGAAAACAAACACGTTGTGGGGCATGTTGGACGCTTTATGGCGCAAAAAAACCATACGTTCTTAATGGATGTTTTTGCAGAGGTCTTAAAAATTGATTCTCAGGCACATCTTGTTCTATTAGGCGATGGTGAACTGATGGATGAAATTAAAAGAAAGACGGTAGACCTTGGTATCAGTGAGCATGTAACCTTCGTTGGAAATGTTGGAAACGCCAATGAGTGGTATCAAGCATTTGACTGCTTTGTTTTGCCGTCAATTTGGGAAGGCCTTCCCGTTGTGGGTGTAGAGGCTCAGGCAGCGGACCTTCCGTGTGTCTTTTCGTCAGCCATTACAAGAGAAATTGGGCTGTCACAGCGCGCAAAATTTGTTCCGCTCACAGAATCTGTTTCTGTATGGGCAAAAACACTGTGTGATGCGTTGCAGCAGAATGAGCGTAATGACAACACGAAGTTGATTACAGAACACCACTATAATATTGCATTTGAAGCGAAGGAACTGCAGGAGAGATATTTACAACTTGCTGGAGAAGTGAAATGAAGATCGGAATATTAACACATCAGTATATCAACAATTATGGTGCTTTTTTACAGGCGTGGGCACTAAGAAAAGCAATTTCAGAACTATTTCCCGAAGATGAAGTGCAGATTATAGATTATGTAAACGTAAAACATTATATCATCAATGCCGGTGGGTGGTTTCGATTTTATAAAAATAGAGAAACGCTGAAAGAATGGTTTGCTAAGGTTCAACTTCCGAATACTTTTGCGAAAGCAAGAAATCAAGAAATGGTCCTTTCCAAAAGATGTTTTAATGCTCGACAGATCAATGAATTAGAATTTGACTGCATTGTTGTTGGCAGTGATGAAGTGTGGAACTACAGAGATACAAAGGGAAATGCTGAACTTAAATTTGGTGTAGGACTAACATGTAAAAATTTGATTGCCTATGCGCCGAGTGTAGGAAAGACGGCAGCGGATGAAGTAGTTCCGCAGTATGTTATTGATGGTATCAGAAAGTTTAAGCGGATTTCTGCGAGAGATGACCTGACAGAACAACTGGTCGAGCAGGTAACAGGGAAGACACCGAAACGAGTTTTAGATCCTACTTTTTTGGCCGAATTTCCACGGGCAGAATTGAAAGCAAAAAGAAGGCCGTATATTCTGTTTTACTACTGCGAAAATCTACCGGAAAATATTTTAAATCAAATTTTTTCTTATGCAAAAGAGCATGGTTTGGCGGTTTATGGCGCGGGTGAATGCGACAAACGATATTCAGAAGTTACTGTAAACCTGACACCATTTGAGTGGGTGGAAATGTTCCGAAATGCGGAGTTTGTGTTTACTGGAACTTTTCACGGTGCAGTATTCTCTATTCTGAATCGCAGGCAGTTTAAGGTATATCTGACAAATGAAAGCCGAATCAAAAAAGTAACAGCCTTGCTGAGTGAACTTCAGATTACAAACCGCCCTATCAAAGAGGATTTTTGCTTCGATTTAGAAAGTATGAAGTCGGAAATCAACTATGAAAAAGTGTATGATGTCATAGAACAGAATCGGCAGAGCAGCAAGCAGTATTTAAAAGATGCGATAGGAATGGAAAAAAATGAGAATAGGAATTTTAACACATCATTACGTAAAAAATTATGGTGCATTCCTTCAGATGAAGGGAATGTATGAAACGCTACAAAGGCTATATCCTGAAGCAGAAGTGAGGGTCATCAATTATGTAAATCAAAAGCACTGGAGAAGAAATATCATCCATATTCTTCACTTTCGTCCGGGAGTTGATACGCTTTCTACCTATGTGGAAAAAATCCGACAGTTAAGAACATTCACAAAATATGAACGCAGTATTCCGAGGACTCGCTCGGTAAAGACTGCCAAGGAGATAATCGATTTGAAATTGGATCTTATCGTTCTTGGCAGTGATGAAATTTGGAATCTGTGTGGATCTGGGTACCATCCTTTGAAATTTGGTACGGGACTTGAAAATCAGCGGACAATTGCTTATGCACCGAGTGTTGGCGCAGTAACCGAAGAAACCGCTGTGCCGGAGGATGTCTTTTCGGGCTTGAAACACCTTGATCGGATATCTGGTCGTGATGTGGAATCTTTAAAATTTGTTGAGAGGGCCTGCGGAAGAAAAGCTGAAAAAATGCTTGATCCGACTTTTCTCTATAATTTTGATATGGATATTGAAAGGGAAAATATCAAGCCGAAGCCGTACCGGTATATTCTGATCTATGACTGCAAATTAACAGAACCGATGGCGAAACAGCTACAGGAATATGCAAAGAAAAATGATTTGAAGATCATTGGTGCAGGTGATTACAAGACATTCTACGATGAAGGATTTATTGACCTGACCCCATATGAGTGGGTCGATTTGTTTCGGAATGCAGAAAAAGTTATTACTGGAACATTTCATGGGACAGTTTTTTCTATTAAGTACAACAAATCGGTTTTGTGTTATCCAACAGAGAAAAACCGAATCAATAAGATTCGTTCGCTGTTATCCGATATGAAGATTGCCTCTCGACTTTTGGAGGTGGGATGCGAAGATGATTTTATCCCGCTGTTGGATACGCCAATGGATTATACGGAAACTCGAAACTATATTGCACAGAAGATTCAGGAAGCAGATGACTTCCTTACAGGAGATAAATCATGAGTTCGATCGTTTTATTTGACGATAAAAAGGATTGCTGCGGCTGCGGGGCGTGTATGAACGTTTGTCCCAAGAATGCGATTCGAATGGCGGAAGATGAAGTCGGTTTTGTTTATCCAGAAATCGATCAAAATTTGTGTATTGGATGCGGTGCCTGCAAAAAGGCTTGCGGCTATCAAATGCAGCCTATGATGCAGAAGTCCGAAGCGGTCTATGCGGCTGCATCGAACGATGACAATTTGTTGCGAAAGTCTGCATCGGGCGGAGCATTTGCTGTCCTTGCAGAGAATGTGTTGAAAAAAGGTGGTGTAGTATATGGTGCTGCACTTCCTCTGGAAAGTGGAAAATTGGAGCCAAAGCATCTCCGCATTGATACAGTGGAAAGGTTACCTGAACTGCAAGGATCGAAATATGTGCAAAGTGCGATTGGGGATACCTATGCACAGGCAAAAAAAGATCTGTTGGATGGAAAAAGTGTTCTTTTTTCTGGAACACCTTGTCAGATTGCAGGCTTAAAGCAGTATCTGAAAAAAGATTATGAAAATCTGCTCACAGTGGACATTATTTGTCATGGAGTTCCAAGCAAACGATTTTTCCAGAGCTTTATGGAAGACTACGGGAAGAAACTGGGTGGAACAATCACCGAGTTTTATTTCCGGGACAAGAGCAAAGGTCAGGGGATGATTACCCGGAGTGTCTATAAAGATATGACGGGTGAAAACAAGGAGAAAGTGTTGATAGGCGGCCTTACCGCATATATCCATTTCTTCTCTAAATCGTATATATATCGCAAGAACTGCTATTCCTGTCCCTTTGCTTCAGAGAAGCGTGTTGGAGATTTGACTTTGGGTGATTTTTGGGGATTTCATGAAGAATACCCGTCTTATGATGAAAAGCAGGGACTTTCTAATGGGAAAGGCGTTTCTTGCATTTTAGTCAATACCAATCAAGGAAAAGCTACGTTGGAGCAGTGCGAAGGTCAGTTCGTCCTGATGACCTCAGACTTTGAGAAAGTTGCACGGCATAACGACCAGCTGCATTCGCCCAGCAAGTACAGCCCGAAACGTGAGCAGATTCTGGAATTGTACCAGAAAGAAGGCTATGAAGCGGTTGACCGCTATTTCCATAAAAACTATAAGAAGGATATCTTGAAATATACGGTTTCCGGAATGCTTCCAAAAGGGTTGAAGAGAAATATTAAGAAGATGGCTGGTAAAATTAAAAACAAGTAAAAATATAGGATGGAAAGAATGTAATATGGAGAAATAAAACAATGCTGTTTTTAGTATTTTTTATAGTGGTTGCACTATTGGTTGCACTGAAAGGAAACAAAAAATTTATTTTGTTTTTCATGGCGTTTTATCCAGTATTGCCTGATTATTTTGCTATCGAATTGGGCGGCGGGCTTCCATTACTCAAGGCCAGCAGAATTTTGTTGCTGATACTTCTTCTATGTGTATGTTTCCGAAACAAAAAAATAAAACTAATTAGGAAACCCTTGAAAGCAGCTGGTCTATATTGGCCGTTGATTATTTATTTTGCAGCAAGAATTTTGGCAAATGGATATTATGTCTCTAGCTTATCTGCTGCAATCAATACGGAGTTTACAGTCATTGTAGAGCAATTGCTATTGCTTGTCTTGATTTGTCAAATTATACAGGATCAAGAAGATGTGTATCTGTGCGTGAAAACAATCGTAGATGCAAGTGGAATAATAGCAGTTATCAGCATTATCAATGTTCTGATTGGGTCGAATTTGTTTTATTCTTTGAATACGGTATCTCGGAACGTTTTAATGGTGTCTACGGTAAGAATGGGCATCATTCGTGCAGAAGCTACATTTGGGCATCCGGTATACTATGCAATGTATTGTGCGCTTATTATCCCCTTAGCATTGTATATGTGGCAAAATGAAAGAAGAATGTGGAATGGATGTATTCTTGGTCTAAATATTGTCGCAGCATTCTTAACAGAGTCAAGAGGAACAATTGTTGTACTGCTTGCGTTGCTGTTGGTGTTTATACTTATTACAGATAAAAAAACAAGAAATAAAATTCTTTGTGCAGGTTGTGTAATTGCTTGTTTGGTTTTTTTGATTTCGGTTACTGTGCCGACTGTTTCGCAACAATTTACAAACATAATTAAATCAGTAATTATAGCGTTTGGGGATAGTGGCGAGACGATTGAAAACTTTGGTGGCAATTCTTCGACGGGGCTTTCGTCAAGAATGATACAATTATCGGGTATCACCTGGATGCTCATGCACAATGCGATATTTGGATTGGGAGCAAGTTGCCATACGCGAGGAAAATTAAGTTATCGTATAAGTGGAATATGGCAGGTAAGAGATACCATTGATAACGGTTATGTTGGATATTTTGTAGAGGAAGGTTTGTTAGGTGGAATTGCATGTTTTAGCTTATTCTACTCGCTTCTTAAATCTTCTTGGAAAAAAGCGACATTCAAAAACTCAAGAAACATGAATAACAGCTTTTTTCTCTGTTTTGTGTCCTATGTGGCGGTAATGTTGTCTGTTGCTGATGTATCGCAGTTGCTTTGGGTGATAATAGCTTTATATATAATTTATAATGCGAAAGCACAAGCAATTGTAAGCGAATAATTTGAGAGGTTTAGTATGTATCGATGCTTAATATTATTATCTACATATAATGGTGAAAAATATTTACCGGAACTATTGGAAAGCGTACTAGCACAGAAGGACATATATGTTGATATTCTTGCGCGTGACGATGGTTCTACAGATAAAACGGTTGAAACATTGAAAAGCTATGACAGGGTTAAAGTTTATGGAGGAAATAATTTAAAACCGGCAAAAAGTTTTCTGGACTTGATTTGGAAAGCGGATATAAATTACGATTATTATGCGCTGTGTGATCAGGATGATGTCTGGAAAGAAGAAAAAATCATTTCTGCTGTAAAATGTATTGAAAATATAGACAAGCCTGCTTTATACAGTAGTGCAGTTGAAGTGGTGGGCAAAGACTTGACATTTATCCGAAAATCGTTTACAGATAATACATTTAAAAATCCATTGTATGATATTCTGACATACGGAACACCAGGATGTACGTTTGTGTTTAATAAAGCACTGATGGAAAAGCTGAAACAATACAAGCCTTCTGTAATTAGTATGCATGATAGCTGGATCAGCTTTGTGTGTCTTGCTGTGAATGGCTTTTTTTATTCAGATCAGAATGCTTATATCATGTATAGACAGCATGATGCAAATGTTTTGGGAGCACAAAGGCATTCTTTGAAAGATACACTGATGGGGATCGTTAAAAATAAAAATGTCCTTAGAAGTGATATGGCGAAGGAAATACTAAAAGGGTATTCCGAGATGATGCCAGAAAAAACAAAAGAAGCTTTTATAACTTTTGCAGAATACAAAGAAAATTTGAAATATAAATTGAAGATTTTGATGCTCCCATATAATAAAAAGAAAACAACCAAGAGAACATTTGAAAAAGTAAAACTTCGAATCGTGTTTAATACGATATAAAGTGAAATTGAAGATTGAGAGCATTCGATCTTCATAAAAATAAAGGAAGAGAAAGTCTATAATGTCAACATCACTGAAAAAAGGACTGATGTACGTCCTTATAGCAAATTTTATCAATTTGGGATTTAACCTGATAACAAATTTTGTCCTTCCAAAGGAATTAAGCGTGGAAAGCTACGCAACGATAAAGACATTTCAGCTTTATGTAAGTTATGCAGGTCTGTTTCACTTTGGCTTTGTCGATGGAATGTACTTGAAATACGGAGGAAAAAATGTTAAGGAAATTCGCGGGGAAGATTTAAAGACAAATCTATCGACATTGAGATTCTTTGAAATTTTTGTTACTTTGATTTGTACTATTGTTGCGCTCTTTCTGAGGCGAGAGGTTTTAGCATTCTTTGCGCTTTCAATTCTTCCATTAAATTTGGCTAATTATTTTAAACAACTTTATCAGGCAACAGGAGAGTTTTCGCTTTACGGAAAAATCATGAATGCAAATACGATTTTGATTTTTTTTGCAAACATGATGTGGATATACTTAATCAAAACAGATAACGCACAATGTTTTCTATTGAGCAATGTTATTGTGTATTTTATCGTCTGGATTGCTTTGGAATTGAATTGCAGAAAACTTGTTGCAGGTGAGCATAGAGGAACTTCGTTCTCTTTAAATGAGTTAATAAATAATATTAAAGGTGGCATTTTGCTGACAGTCGGAAATTTGTCATCTGTTGTGCTTACGAGTATGGATCGATGGTTTGTAAAAGCTCTTATGACTACGCTTGCATTTGCACAGTACTCATTTGCTGTTAGCATGGAGAACTTTATGAATGTCGCAGTCACACCTGTTACAACTACATTATATAATTACTTTTGTAAGGCAACAGATGAAGTTAAGGTAAGAAAAGCAAGAAATTATGTGATGATTTTTGCCGCATTGATTGTATCCTGTGCATTTCCTGCTAGATTTATTTTGGAAGTATATTTAACAAAATATATCGATTCTGCTAAGGTGATGTTTTTGCTTTTTGCGGCACAGATTTTTTATATTGTCATAAAAAGCATTTACGTCAATCTCTATAAGGCACAAAAAAAGCAGAGTATTTATTTTATAAAACTCACAGCGATTATTGTTGTGGGATTTGTGTTTAATGTAATATGCTATAACCTTTATAAGGTAAAGGAAAGTTTTGCAGTGGGTACATTGCTATCGGCTGTATGCTGGTACTTTTTATGTTTACCTGATTTTAAGTGGATAAAATATAACACCAAGGAAAAGCTGTATCCTTTTATTCAGACGTGCGCTTTTTTAGTATGTGGATTTTGTTTTAGTGCTATCCCTGGATTTTTCATTTATATTTTTGAAATAATGGTTGTGACATGGATTTCTTTTCCTAAGGAGACAAAGTTCATTATTAATGAGGCAAAAAGCAAGTTGGCTCACTTAAAGTAACATGATCAGAATAGCCTGAACATTATAAAAAGGTCGAAGTATTCCGCTTCTGACTAAAATAGGATGCGTTGAGCTGTTGTCTGAAAGAAATCAAGGAGAAAAGTAAAAATGAGTCAGCTTTTAATTATTACCAAAAAAATCCTTACTAATATTCTAGCAGCTCTATATAAACCTTTTGGCTTTTCATGCTTGCTTTCTTTTTTTGCTCTGTTTTTTTACCTTTATGCCTATTACCCGTCTGAAGCCGGAAAAGGTTGGAAAGCAGCAATCCATACATGGTTTACTGCATTCAAAGTATCCTCTTTTTTTAGAAAGTTATTCTTGCTTGTTTTTGTCACCTCAATGATCCTGTTCCGGACGCTATTGAATCGGGACTTGTGGATGAATCCTTTGTCCGATGTAATGGGCGGCTGGGGCATCTGGGAAACGGTGAACGGAGAAAGACAGCTGACGACCGAGTGCATCGAGAATGTGATCCTGATGATGCCGTTCACCGGGATGGTGATGTGGACGTTTGATGTTGAGAAGGGTGTAGTATGGAAAAGCACAAAGCTTGGCCTGATCTTCTCCGTGAGCATCGAGATGCTGCAGTTGCTGCTTCGACTGGGGACATTCCAAGTGTCAGACATCGTGTACAACACGCTTGGCGGTATGCTTGGTGGACTGTGTTACATAGTGGGAAAGAAAGTACACGAAAGGCTGTCAAAATAGAGAATAATATGATATACTGGGGCAAACGAGACTGACTGTGTCTCAGGTGGGGCCCTGACTCTGGGGCCACGGGAGACCGTGGCTCTTGCTGCTCTAATAATCACACACCTCTACGCGGTGAGCAGCAGGCAACAATCTAAGGATTGGCTGAGATGTGAAGAACTACAGAAAAAATATGTGAGAGGGATATGAATGACAAAAAAATCAGACGAGGATTCCATTCATCCTTCGGAAACTGCCTATGATAAAGCCATAAAAAGAATGGAAGAACGAGAGGCACATATTTTTAATACTCCGGCTATGCAAATTGCCGCAGATGCTGCAGAACAAATAAGAATTCAACAGGCACCATTGATTCAAGCTTTACAGCCCCTGCAAGATGCTTTGCAACCATATCATAATTTAATAGATCAAAATAGCTTGGGGCTTGTTGCGGCATCTCTATCTTCTGTGGCCCAGACAATAGTTCCCGATAATGCAGTGGGCTCAATGACAAAATCTTTGAATGTTGTAGCAACAGCAATACAGCCGTACCAACAAGATATGAATTTATTCAACTCAAATGTTCTAGCCGCTTTTGAAGCTGCAGCAATTACGCCAGAACTACGGGATTTTCGTACACAGTTTGAAGTTAATGTCCAAGAAATGGGAGATGGTATGTCTGCTATTTCTGATTATGTAAATGGATTGACTTCACAGTGGGACAATGCGCTTGGAGTGGCTAATGTATTAGAGCGTAGTATTGCAGCACAAAATCTCGCTATGGTAAGAATGCTGCCCTGCTACAGTGATTTAGAGCTGCCGCGTGGAAGTAAAAAGGTATTAAGGTCTTTGACAAAAACGACTGCTAAGAAATTGATGCAGTCCGATGAGATTCAGTTTGATCCAAAGGAAAAAGACTTTTATCACAAAGATTCACCAGAAAGTAAGCTATCGGCAGATCAAATCACGGTGGTAGAGAGTTCGCTGGAGCTGTTTGCGGAGTTTACACTTGATGAGTTGCTTTCATTTGAAAGTAAATTGGAACAGAATTTTGCTTTTGCTGTTCGGCATCCAGTTGGCGTTAGAATATATGAAATTCTTCAAAATTGGAAGAACTTTGTAAGCTTTGAGAATATTACATATTATCATGCAAGAACGTTAGGTGAAAATCAACGACCTTTTCATGACTCTGAGATGATGAAAGCACCTACCAATGTTTCAGCACACGGCCGTTATAATGAAGTTGGAAGAAGCTGCTATTACATAGCTGAAACCAAGGACGGCGCATTAAAAGAAATTTACAAGCACAGTGGCAAAACCAAACCTCGTGTGCAAGTAATTGGGCTGAAAGCCATAAAATCGGCTAAATTACTTGATTTGTCTGGAGATGTAAAAGAAACTAATCGTTTCGTAGAGCACCTGAGATTTACAGTAGAAAACGATGAGGGAAGAACGGTGCAAGAATATTTACTGCCTAATTTTGTAGCTTCGTGCTGTAAAGAACTGGGAATTGACGGCATCAGATATAAAAGCACTGGATATAAATGCTGTGTTCTTTGGAAAGACGATTATTTTGAGAATGTCGAGGGCAGCAGAGAGATAATACCATATTAAAAATCCAAGGAAAAATGTGAAGAAGATGCATAAAGTGCGGGGGTGATAAAATGGTTGACTTATATAAAAAATATTATCTTGATAGCGAGACGATCAAAGAGATTCTACAGAATGGAATTGTTGTGTTCGATACTTCTGCATTGCTGGATTTATATTACTATTCTTCAGAAACCAGAAATGAGATTTTTAATAAGGCATTCAATTATCTCAAAGGTCGGCTATGGATACCTGCACAGGTATACTTTGAATATTTAAAGAACAAAAGCAAGGTTTCAGAAAAACCAATCCTTTCGTATGAGCGACTATTAACGAAACAAAGCAAAGATGGTGGATATGTTAATTCAATCGTAGACAAGACAAAGATGCTCCAAGGGCAAAGTTTAGGCGAGATAAAAAATCAATTGAAGACACTGAAGGAACAAACATTAGGAACGGATAAGCACCCATATTTGTCTCCAGATGTGTATGCAGAATATGAAAGTGTATTGTCTGTTGTTGAAAATCAATTGACTGATTTTTCAACTAAGACAGCAGACTTCCAGACAAGAATACAGAAAGAAATTGAAAAGAAAATCGCAGAGTTGCAGAGTGATCTGCTACCTGATAATGTGAATAACGCCATAGAAAGCAGTTTTCAAATTGGAAAAGAGTATTCTTTTTCAAAAATGATGGAAATTGCTAGAGAGGGAAGTTTTAGATATAGCGAAGAAATTCCTCCTGGATACGAAGACGGTAAAGAAAAGACTGGCCTCCAAAAATATGGAGACTTGTTTGTATGGAATCAAATCCTTGATTGTGCAAAATCAAAGCAAAAAGATTTTATCTTTGTAACAAATGATGTAAAGATAGATTGGTACGAGGAAGATAAAAGAACTCCTCGATTTGAGTTGCTAAAAGAATTTCGTGAACAAGCAAATAAGCGAATATGGCTTCTTTCAATGAAGAATTTTATTTATCACGTCAATTTATTGCTGGATGATCAAATTCACGAAAATGTATTGCAAGATATAGATTCCGTGCAGGATGAAAAAGAAAATGACAAGATCCGAAAAGAACTATCTGCAGATGACATTCAAAAGATTTTTAATAATTTGATAGTTAAACCCATTTATGTGATCGATAAAATTCCAAAGAATGAGTCAATTAGGCTGTTTGATAACCCGGATATTTATGAAGCGGAAGATGAAAATGGTCGAAAATTTATAATTAATAACTACCATTGTTGGAGGAGGAAATTACGCCAGGGTTTTGCATGGAATGACAAATGCGTTCGAGCTGAAGAAATTGTATGAAACCGGTAATGAGCATTATTGGTACTACAATTTTATAATAGCAAAAAATGAGGCACTCGTAGAGAAAATCATGGAGCATATGGGAAAAACCAAAGTTAGAAAGCTATTTGCGGATCATTCAATACAGACAGCAGTATGCTATCTTAATGAGGATCAAAATATAAATATTGCAAAAGCAAATTTTGATATTTGATGAAATTATCATTGCTTTTTGTAATTGAAATAGTACACAAAATGTAAGAGGTAACAAAAATGCCCAGAACCAAAGGAAGCAAGAATCGCGCCAAGACCGACTTCGATGCACAGATCGCAAAGCTGCAGAAGGACAAAGCTCTCTTAGAAGAGGGCCTAGCCAAGACGGTTGCTCAGATCGAGGAGTTAAAGACAGACATCAAGTCTATGCGTGAATCGCTGAAGCCGCAGAGAGCTGAGATCAAGCAGGTCGAAAAGGAAATCGCCAAGCTCGAAGCCAAGAAAGCCAAAGCAGATGCTAAAGCCGCTGAAGAAGCTAAGAAGACCGAAGCGGAGGCTGTGCTGAAGAAGCTGCTGGCAAGCGGGATGAGTGCAGACGAGATTCTGGAAAAGCTGAAATAAACAAGAACCCAAGAAAAAAATAAATGCTGTGTGGACAAACTGAACTCTAGGAGTTCACACAGTATTTTTGAAAGTTGTCGTATAGTTTGTAACGAAAATAAAATGAGAATAAAAATGGAGTGTGAGAAAAAATGAATTTATCAAAAATACATCATATTGCAATCATCGTATCTGACTACGAAGCCGCAAAGGATTTCTATGTGAACAAGTTGGGCTTTTCTGTCATCAGGGAAAACTATCGCCCGGAGCGCAAAGACTGGAAGCTGGATCTGCGTGTTAACGAACACACAGAGCTGGAGATTTTTGCAGAAGAAAACCCGCCGAAGCGTGTGAACCGCCCGGAGGCCTGTGGGCTGCGTCACCTTGCATTTTGTGTGGAGAGCGTGGAGCAGACAGTGAATGAGTTGGCAGAGGTAGGAATTGAATGTGAGCCAATTCGTGTGGATGATTACACCGACAAGAAGATGACTTTCTTCCATGACCCGGACGGACTGCCGTTGGAGCTGCATGAGTAAAATGAAGAAAACAAGAAAACCAGGCGGTGGCCGGAAGAAGTTGAAGCCGGAATACGATGCCGGGAAGAATCTGAAAGATCAGATGGATGCGGCTGTGGCGCTCTATGAAGAGGACTGCTCCCTCCAATCCATCGCTGATGTGCTAAACCTAAACCCAATCAAAGTGAGAAAGCTGCTCATCACAGCCGGTGTGTATGAATCAGAAGTGGCGGAGAAGGTACAGGACACGTTTGAGAGGTATCGAAAAACGCAGGATTATAAAACTTCCATTCTCTCAACGGCAACAGTCCTTGGCCTATCCAAAGCCTCCGTCACATCGTACCTGCCTTATGAAAAAGGCGTGTACTTCCCAAACACAGCAGATAAAGGAAAAATCAGCGTAGGAGCAGAGCGGCAGCGGAGATACAGGGCGATGAAGCGGTGGAGGACTGATCCGACAGAGGAGCACCTGTGGGAGGTGGTTCTTCTTTATGCAGGTGTGCGTTTCAAAACGTACTCAGGTTTACCCTTTACCTATGAAATACGAAAGGGCCGGAATGGGCAATACACTAAGGAACTGTGGATCGATCGCAGAGAGAATAGTAAAAGCCTGGCGTGGAGTTCTGTGCTGCTGGCTCTGGGCCATATTAAAAAGGTAGGAGAAGTGGTTGAACGACCGAAAGCACTGGGCGATATCCGGGGTGTGACCTATATATACGGAATGTTCTATCGGTTCGGACTGATCGACGTGCCGGATGAAGCAAAAGAAAAGATGAAGAAAGCATTCAGCAAATCGTCCTGACACGGATGCCGCAGAGGGAGCGGGAAAGAAGCATCACCCAATGCTTGAGGTCATTGCGTGAACTCCCGGAGATTACACAAAAAACCGCCTGCGGAATGAATCACAGGCGGCTGAAATCACATTATAGCTTATTCAAAAAGTCTTCCAGAACACGGTTCCATTTTTCGGGGTACTCATAGAACATCAGGTGACCACCCATGACGTAGGTGTCGTAACCGGGAAGCTGTGCTTCGACAAAGGGCTTTGCAATGTCCTGCCAGTGTTCTGCAATGAACATCAGGCTCGGCATCGTTGCACCGACATCTTTTGCGGTCTCCAGATAGTTGGAGAACACAGCGTCGCAGAACAGCTGACGGCAGATCCAGTATGGTGTGCGGCCGGAAATATCCAGCAGATACTCCAGCTCGTCAGGCTTCATCTTATGCTGGATCATGACACCAGTCGCATACTCGCTGAAGAACTCACGGCATCCCTGCGAAGAGGTCAACACCTGTGTGGCGACCTGAGACAGCTCTTCAATCGTGCCCTCAGTCCACCACTTCGGGTCAGGGGAGAGCGGGAGCGGAGACATATCGATAGTCACAACGCCGCGTAGCTTGTCTTTGCCGAACTGTTGCACATAGCTCCATGTGTCGAGGTTGCCCGTGCTCCAGCCAATCAGGACAATATCTTCGAGACCCAATGCATCAATCAGACCTGCTACATCGCGGCCGTGAGTCAGGTAGTCGTTGCCATCCACGGTTTTGGCAGAATAGCCTTGGCCGCGAGGATCGATAGCAATGACACGATACTCAGAGGAGAAATACTCCAGTTGGTTCTTGAAAATCTCACCAGAAAAGGTCAGGCCGGGAATGAAGACCAACGGTTTACCTTTGCCATGAGAAAACCTCCCAACAAAACCTATAAATCGAATTGGCTTGTCTGAATTATATATCTGAAAAAAGAGAAAAGCAATAGCTTGATAGAAACTGCACTGCTGTAATCTACAAAAATTTTCAGTGCATGAATATCAGTAACAGTTACACAATGTTAAAATAGCAATATGTCCACGATGAGCAGGCGCAACACCTGTCTGCCGCAGTATTTTTACTTTATAAGACATCTCTATGGATGACGGTAAGGTTCGATTTTGAACTTTGCCGTTTTTCTTTTTATTTAAAATTATAAATTTTTTCAGAACTGTATTCCAAAACGGCTCTGCGGATTCCTATTAGTGTAGGGGTTTTCAAAATCTTTTGTGAAACGGCTTTCCTCCGGTTCTATAAGTGAAAAATGAACAAAATCTATATTCTAAAATTAGGCAGTTCAACAAAATTTGAAAATCTGTATGCCAAACGCCCATTTTAGAATGTTATAGGTAGAGGGGAACGTTGGAAAAATGAATTTTCTTTGAACTTTCAAAAGACCCGGTTTAAAAACACCCCTTAAAGTTTGTATAGGGTGTAAGGGCTATATTCCAAAACAGACCTATTCACTGTTGGATTCGCTTCAAAAAATCCCTGATTCCTTACAAAGCTACATCGCACCTTGAAAATTTCATGAGCCACCCCAGCAGGATACCTCTGGTACTGAATGTGCATTCTGCGCGTCTTACTAGAAAATACGCCGGAGAAAATCGGGCAGGAACGGGCCGGGACAGAGTGGACGGTAGTTAAGAGCAAGATTCGCCTTTGTGTACGAAACCGCTCCTACGGGCGATTTTTCTACGGCGGCATCTTGATGGGGATTGCACTCCCCATACCCTCACATCGTGCAAAATCACATAATTTTGCCTGTTGGTGGCCTGCCGCAGCAGGTCACAGCCGGAGTGCAGATGCACTGCCGGGAAAATCAAACTTTTGATTTTGGAAAGGAGACCCCATGCCACGAACGAAGAAAAAAGTGAAATCTATCGTAAAGACAAAAGTAATCTCCGCACGAGTTACAGAAACAACACATGAACTTTTACACCAGCAGGCAGAAGATGCAGGAATGACCCTCTCTGAGTTTGCAGCGCAGATGCTGATGAAAGGCCGTGTGAATACCTCGTATGTGTTCTACGTTCACCCGGACGAGATTGAAGCAATCACACGGGAGTTTGCTGCCATCGGGAATAATCTGAACCAGATCGCGACGTTCTTCAACAGCGGAGGTATCCAGTCGCGCGCTATGCTCGAAAACATTAACCATGCAATTGCCTGCATTTTTGAGATGCGGGAGCAGGTCGCAGAAATGGCAGGAAAGAATTATGGCAATCTTAAAGCATATCGCAAGTAAGAGTTCCAACTATGGTGCTGCACTGGAATATCTGATTTTCAAGCATGACGAACTTCGGAAAAAGCCGATTCTGGACAAAAACGGCAATCGCATCATGCGAGATGAGTTTTATCTGGACGGTCTGAACTGTGAACCCTATTCCTTTGATGCGGCCTGCCAGCAGTTGAACCGCGAGTACCAGAAAAACAAAAACAAGAATGAAATCAAAAGCCACCATTACATCATCAGCTTTGATCCACGGGACAGCACAGAAAATTGTTTGACGGGTAAACGGGCACAGGAACTTGGACTGGAATATGCAAAAGCGAATTTTCCGGGGCATCAGGCTTTGGTCTGTACGCACATGGACGGTCACAACGGTAGCGGCAACATTCATGTGCATATCGTAATCAACAGTCTGCGAAAACTGGATGTACTCCAGCAGCCCTTTATGGAGCGACCCATTGACTGCAAGGCAGGGTACAAGCACCATGTAACAAACGAGTACCTGAAGCATCTGCAGAAATCCCTCATGGATTTATGCCAACGCGAATTTCTGTATCAGGTCAATTTGCTGGCACCATCCAGAACGGGTGTGACCGAAGCGGAGTATTGGGCACAGCGGCGGCTGGATGAGAAAAAACAGAAAATCGAAACGGAAGGATTTACGCCCAATCCGACAAAGTTTCAAACGCAGAAGCAGCTTATCCGGGATGCCGTTGCCGCTGCTCGTGAGAAAGCAATCTCGTATGAAGATTTTCAAGACATCCTGCAGGATGAATATGACGTTTTCGTCAAAACACAACGTGGACGTTACAGCTATCTGCCGCCGGAACAGAACAAGTTTATATCGGAGCGTTCCTTGGGGGACAGTTGCAAAAGAGAATGTCTGGAAGGATTCTTCATTCAGAACGCAGAGAGAAATCTACGGTACAAGGAAGACCCAATGCTGATCTTTACGACCAGAACCAGGCTGCGGCTCGTTGTGGACCTGCAGGAGAATGTCAAGGCACAGGAAAATCTGGCCTATGCACTAAAGGTCAAAATCAGCAATTTGCAGAAAATGGCTGAAACGCTGGTATGGGTACAGGAAAATAACATCAGCGACCTGACGGAACTGAACGATCTGTGTAAGACAGCACAGGCCAATGCGCAGGCAGCGTATGAACGGCTGTCACAGGCAGAGGATGAACTGTATAAAACCAATGAGCAGATTCATTATGCGGGACAGTACCTTTCTACCAAAGAGGTTCAGCAGCAATTTGCGAAAGCGATTTTTAAGAAAAAATTCCGTGCAGAGCATTCCAAGGAATTAGATGCCTATGCAGAATCCGTGAAATACTTCCGGGAAGAAAACGATGGAAAGCTGCCATCGCTGAAATCTCTGAAAAAGCGGAAAGAAAAACTGACGCAAGAAATCGCAGAGAGGAAAAAGGCATATGCTCCCATGAGGGAAGAATCCAGGCGTCTGGAAATTGCATCGGATAATGTGTATAGCATCTTCCGAAAAACCAATGAGATGAAATCCGACCTTGCATGGAAACGCGAGTGGGAGGCCAAAGTCCGCGAAAAGGCAAGGCAGGAGCAGGCTCGACAGGAACAGCGTGCGCGTCAACCGAAACGCAAGAAGCGCAGCTATGATATGAGCCTGTAATCAACAGGGTCTTCCACCCCACACCCCGGAACCCTGCCGGATGCGTAAGCCCGTGCAGGACTTTCCCATTCGGCAGGGACTTTTGAAAACGATTAGGAGGAAGTTTGAGTAAAGAGTACATCAAGGCACAAACCCCACTACCCGCTTATTTCCCTTATCCGAAATTTCTGCTGCAGATGAGCCTTTCCCATACGGCACGATTGACGTATGTTTTGCTGCTGGACCGCATGACCCTTTCGCAGAAGAACGGCTGGGTGGATGTGCAGGGCCGGGCATATGTGCTCTATCCGTTGGCAGGGCTGGCGGAAGATCTTCAGAGCAGCATTTCCAGTGTCACCCGTGCCCTGCGGGAACTGGAAGCCGCACGGCTGATCGAACGGCGGTCCAATGGCTTTTCCAAGCCAAACCAGATATTTCTCGGCATTCCCCGGACTGCGCAGAAATGCACAATCGAGATGGCCCAAAATGAGCAGCCGTATTGCTCAAAAGTGAGCAATACGGTTGCGCAAAACTGCACACCTAACCAAATAAATAAGAACAACCTAAGATTGAACCAACTGAATAGAACCAAAGAAGCATATGGGCGTTATCGGAATGTCTATCTGGAAGATTATTCAGAACTGAAAATGGAAATTGCAGAGTTGGATTCCCTGATTGATGACCTTTCAATCTATATGCAGTCTACAGGCAGGAAGTACGCAGACCATGCGGCGACCCTGCGTAGCTGGTCAGCACGGAAGAAAAGACAACAGAAACCGGGAGCAGGCATCCCGGACTATACCTACAACAAGGAGGAAAGTTTATGACGGAAACGATCCAGACAGCGATGGACAGGCTTATGACGATCTCTGTGGAACCGCAGGACTATGTTGCAGAAGATGGGCTGCTGTACTGCGGCAGCTGCAAAACTCCCAAGGAAGCGTTCTTTCCGAATGGCAAAAAACTGTTTGGGCGTGACCGCCATCCGGCTGAATGCCGGTGCAGGCAGGCTACAAGGGAAAAGCAAGAGAAAGAAGAACGTGCAAGGCTGCATTACGAGAAAGTGCAGCGGCTGAAGCTGCAGGGCTTTACCGACTGGGCGATGCAGCACTGGACATTTGCAAACGATCACGGGCAAAATCCACAGATGCAGCTGGCACAGCGGTATGTGGCCCACTGGCCGGAAATGCGGGAAAAGAATGTGGGGCTGCTGCTCTGGGGCGGTGTTGGTACAGGCAAGAGTTTTATGGCGGGTTGCATTGCCAATGCCCTGATGGAACAGGAAGTGGCCGTCTGCATGACGAATTTTGCCCGAATCATGAATGAACTGAATAACGCCTTTTCCGGGCGAAATGAAGTCGTGGACAGGCTCTGCGGCTATCCGTTGCTTGTCATTGACGATTTCGGCATGGAGCGGGGCACGGAATATGCGCTGGAGCAAATTTATAACATCATCGCCAGCCGCTACCGCAGCCGGAAACCACTGATCGTTACCACGAACCTGACCCTGACGGAGTTGAAGAACCCGCAGGATACCGCACACGCCCGTATCTATGACCGTCTGCTGGAGCTGTGTACATCGATTGCCTGCACAGGTCCCAGTATGAGAAAGGATATAGGACAGGCAAAATTGAACTTGCTGAAAACACTTCTGTCCTAAATGGGAGGAACGCAATTGAAAGAAAACGGCACAATGAATTGGCTGGAGCAGGTCCACCAGATGAAGAACCGGGATATTCGCACGATAGAACAGCATGAACTGCAGGAACTGCCGCAGGATGCAGTGGAACACGGACTGCCGCAGGAGGAAAGGCTGAAAAATCTGCTGGATAAAGTCGGAAATCCTTACTGCTATCTGGACAACGGAATTATTGTGAAGCTGAATTTCGCACCAAGAGGGTGTAGCACACTGTCTGAGCGCATTGGCAGGTGCTTTCAGGCTGCCAGCTGAAAAGGCAGAGAAGCTTTCGGCAAGCTGCTGAAAAAACACGCAGAAAAATTTTGCACTTTAATGCGATAAAGCACTGGACAAAGGGTGATGATTCTGGTAAGCTGTTTGTGGGTAAGAAAATAGGAATGTGCCAACTGAGCAGAACTTGCTCGGTGGGCTTGTTCTACATAGAAAATGTGGAGCCTTTCGCTTCTCTGACGAACAGTATTGCCGATTCGTTAAGGAGGTGGAAGGCTTTTGTTATACCCTGATATGAATTTGCAGAAGAGAACACAGCAAAATACAACCCGATACCGTACAGCCTTGTACTTGCGCTTGTCTCGTGAGGATGGCGATAAGACAGAGAGCGACAGTATTGCAAACCAGCGCACACTACTGGAAGCCTATGCCATAGACCACCCGGAACTGTGCATCGTGGATGAGTTTGTGGACGATGGTTACTCCGGCTCGAACTTTGAACGGCCTGCGTTCCAAAACCTGTTCAGGGAACTGGAGCAGGGGACCATCAACTGTGTTCTGGTGAAAGATTTGTCCCGCTTTGGACGAAATTACATTGAAGTGGGGCGTTATTTGGAACGTATTTTCCCGGTCATGCGGGTCCGGCTGATTGCAGTGACGGATAATTATGACAGCCAATCTGCGTGGAAGACCAGCGATTCCATCATGGTTCCGATGCGGAATCTGCTCAACGATGCCTACTGTCGGGATATTTCCGTCAAAATCAAGAGTCAGCTTGCGGTAAAGCGGAAGCGCGGCGATTTTGTGGGAAGTTTTGCAGCGTATGGATACCAAAAGGACCCTGCCAATTATACCAAGCTGATCGTGGACGAACTGGCAGCGGAAACAGTGCAAGATATTTTCCGCTGGAAGATCAGTGGCATGAATAATCAGAGCATCGCAGACCGATTGAATGCGAAAAAGGTGCCGTCCCCGGCTGCACGAAAGTTGCAGAGCGGTGCAAAGCTGAGCCTGCATTTCCGCAAGAGCGATGAGCCTCCATGGTCCGCCAAAGCAGTGGACCGCATTCTGCACAACGAGGTCTATATTGGAAAACTGGTGCAGGGAAAGACAAGGAGACTGGACTATCGCTCCAAAAAGAAAATGAACGTGCCGATGAGGGACTGGGTAATCGTGGACAACACCCATGAAGCAATCATTCCGGCAGAGCAGTTTGAACTGGTGCGGCGGATTCTGGAAACAGAAACTCGCAGGCCGAACGATGCCGAAACGGTGGCCCTGTTTGCAGGCTTTCTCTACTGTGGGGACTGCGGCAGTCGGCTGGTACGCAGGTCGGCCAGCTATAAAGGAAAGCGGTACATCTATTATCAGTGCTCCGGCAGCAAACAGAACAAAGGCAGTTGCACGAGCCATAATCTGCGGGATGAAAAGCTCTATAACATTGTGCGGAATGCGCTCCAGATGCAGATCCAGATCGTGATGGAGGAAGCAGAGTTTGTAGAAGGCATCCGGCAGGCCCAGCAGGAACCCTACCGTGTGCGGCGCATCGAACGGCAGATTCGGCAACTGACTGCAGAAAAGGCCCATACACAGGGCATTAAGGAAAAATTGTATGGGGATTACGCAGAGGAAATCCTCACACGGGAGGATTTTTTGAACTACAACGAACTGTACAGCAAGCGGATCGAAGAGTATGACCGCAAAATCACAGAACTGGAAGCAGAACGGCAAAACCTACAGACTGCTCCAAACGCTTATCCGTTTCTGGATGTGTACCGTAAGTATCGAAAATTGGAAGAAATCACCCGCCCGATGATTGTCGAATTGATTGAGAAAATCGAAGTCTATGAGGGCAATCGGGTGAAAATTACGTTCCGATTCCAGGATGAAATTGCAGACCTGCTGGAGGAATTGCACCAAAAGCAGCATGAAGTGTCAGCTTGAAAGAAGGTCGTGATTTATGGCAAGAGTAAGCAAGAAAGTAAGTGTGGCGCAGCGGGAAGCCGAGAACGCGCAGCACCGTATCTGGAAAACCGCAATTTACGCACGATTGTCTGATTTCGATGATGTACTTCGGGATACGGAATCGCTGGAAGTGCAGATTTCTTACATCAAAGAGTATATCAACCACCGGGATGACCTGATGCTGCTGGATGTGTTTGCGGACAAGCGGTGCACAGGGATGAACTTTGACCGCCCGGAATTTGAACGGTTGCTGAAAGCACTGCAGGAGCGGAAAGTCAACTGCATTGTGGTAAAGGACTTCTCCCGACTGGGTCGTAATTTCGTGGAAACAGGTCAGTATCTGGAGCAAGTGTTTCCACTGTTTGGCGTAAGATTTATCGCCATCAACGATAACTATGACAGCCTGAACAGCCAGAGCCGTGACGGGATGCTGGTGCCAATCAAGAGCATGATCAACGAAATGTACTCGAAAGACCTGTCCCAGAAGATTCAGTCGTGCTTTCGCTCTAAGGAAGCGCGGGGAGAAATCTATACCCCTGTTCCATTTGGCTACAAAAAGAATCAGAAGAATCATTTGGTTCTGGATGAGGAAGTCAGCGATGTGGTAGTTCGGATTTTTCTCTGGAAGAAATCCGGCATGAAAGAGCGCGAGATTGCAAAGAAGTTGTCTGCGCAGGGAATCCAGACACCTTTTACACGCCGCTGTCAGCTGGGATACCTGAAAAACACCTTGCGGGTAAAGGACCCAGCATGGCAGACCGTTTTCGTGACAAAGGTGCTGGAAAATCCAATCTACACAGGAACAATGGTCTATAACCGCATCGCCTACGATGAAACGAATCGGAAAATCGGGCAGAATCCACGGGAAAGCTGGCGGATGGTGCCGTATAGCCATCCGGCGATTATCAGCTGGGAACTGTTTGATGAAATTTCCGCATTACGGGAAGCCGAGCAAGCAGTCAAGGAAGAGCGAAAAAAGTGGTGCAGACAGCGCAGAAAGAACAATCCGAACATCTTCAAAGGCAGAATCTTTTGCAAAAAGTGTGGAGAAAAATTGGTTTGTCATTGGCAAAGTGATGGTACGCTGTATTTTTACTGTGCATCTTGCCATGTTTCAATTTCAGAGAAAGACCTCTGGGACGGCATTAACAAGGAGTTGCACCAGCGGATGGAAGAACACCGTGATTTGCAGAAGCTGGTACGGAAAAGCTCTGGAAAAAGCAAACTCCAATCAAAAGAAATAGCTACAAAACGTGAAATTGAACAGGCGTCAGGCAATATCGTTCGACTGGAATCACAGAAGCGCAGCGGCTATGAGCAGTATGTTCTCGGAAAACTTTCAAAGGAGAAATTTCTGGAACTGAAGCAAGGTGTAGAAAATGAAATCGTATTACTGAAGCAGACAAAATCTGAAAGAGAGAAAGAACTGGCCGTTGTTCAAGAAGAATTGCAGCAGAAAAAGCAGATCGCAGGAAACACCGAAGTCCTTTTGACGGTAGATAATCTGCTGCAGTATGTAAAGAAAATTGAAGTGGACCGCAGGAAAATAACTTATACGGAATTTGTGTTTTAATGAAAAAGGAGAACAGACAATGAAAGAGAAAATCTATGATGCCCGGACAGGAATGGAATATGTTTTGGTGGGTGATTATTATCTGCCAGCCTTGAAACTGCCACGGACCCGTCCGATTGGCCGCTGGGGGATGCTGCACAAGGCGTACCTGAAACTGCGAAAACCAGCCTATTATCAGAGCCTGCTGCTGAGTGGAAAGCTGGATACTGTTTTGGCAAATGTGGAAGAGCAGGCAGTGGAACGATATGAGGTTTTGATCGAGCGGCTGAGCCGGCGGGAGCACGTATCGGAAAAACTGAAAGAAGAAAATCAGATGGAGTGGGTACGCCGTATGAGAAATCTGGAAAATCGTGCAGCAGAAATTGTAAAGGCAGAATTGATCTATACGTTTGAAGGACGGTGAACAGCAGATGATTGGAACCTACTACAGACTTTCCCTTGCGGACGAAGATGTGGGTGCGGATAAGGCAGAAAGCAACAGCATTCAGGGCCAACGCGGACTGGTAGAGGGGTACATCATGGCCCGCCCCGAACTGGCAACAGAGCCGCGTCAGGAGTATGTGGACGATGGCTACTCCGGCACCTCTACAAGCCGCCCGGCGTTCCAGCGGCTGATTCAGGACGCGCAGGATGGCAAGGTGAAAACAATTATCGTAAAGGACTTTTCCCGGTTTGCCCGCGATTATATCGAAGCAGGCGATTATATGGAGCGCATTTTTCCATTGCTGGGCGTTCGATTCATCTCTGTCAACGATGGGTATGACAGTGGAATGCAGGCCGGGAACGATGTACGCGGACTGGAAGTAGCCATCAAGAACATCATCAACGCATCCTACAGCCGGGATCTTTCTGCCAAAATCGCGGCAGCAGACCATGTGATGCAGAAAAAAGGAATGTATCTCGGAGGATACCGTCCATTTGGATTCCTGTCGGACCCGAACGACTGTCATGAGCTAATCCTCGACCCGGTAGCCAGTCGATATGTGCGGTTGATTTTTGAACTGGCATTGCAGGGCAACAGAACAGGCACCATCGCAAAAATCCTGAATGAAAAGCAGATCCCGACCCCGGCAGCGTATCATGTGGCGGAAAACCATGTGTACAGTGAGCAGAAAGCATGGGATCTGCAGCGCAGCCATTGGACAAGTGGAACGGTTTACCATGTTCTGAAAAATGAGAAGTATAAGGGAACCTATGTGGGTGCGAAATTCATTATGCCTGTTCCCTGTAAACATCGGGTGCTGCGCGCTCCCTTGGAACAGCAGGTACGAATTGAGGACAGCCATGCCGCCATTGTGACCACGGAAGAATTTGAGCAGGCACAAAAGGTTATTATGCTGCAGCACGGGAATCATCAGGCCGGGAACTATACAAAACACCAGTATCCCTTGAAAGGCAAGGTCTACTGCGGCTACTGCCAGAAGTTGATGAAATACCGTGTTCTCAAGAAACTTGGCCCCTCGTTTAACTGCAGATTTTCAGCGACAGCGGTGGACAGCCCCTGCAAACGAATCCCGATCTCCGAGGAACTGCTGGAACATATCGTCCGAAATGCGCTGACAGCGCAGATAAAGCAGGCGGAGCATATACTGGAAATCCTGCACGAACGGGAACGCAAAGCGTTGATTTGCTTTTCCGCACTGGAACGGCAGGAAGAAAAGCTGAGTGCAGAAAAGGCAGAGATCGTAAAACAGCGCGTCGCACTGTATGAGCAGTATGCCGACGGGAATATGAGTAAGGAAGAGTTCATCCGGCAGAGAGATGCCTACAGAGTGCAGGAAGATGAAAAGATGGAGCAGATTCAAAGGCTGCGTACCGAGAAAAATCAAGCTTTCCAGCCTGTGAAGAGGGACACCGATCATTTGCAGACTGTCATGAGTACTGTAGAAGAAGCAGGCGATGTGATGTACCTATCACAGAATGTGGTAGAAACTTTTATTGACCGCATCGAGGTTTTCAACGATGAACATGTGAAAATTCATTTTACATTTGAAAATGTGTTGGCAGACTATGCCGAATGAGTCGTAGCCAGAATCAATGCAGTAAGCAGAGTTTTTCTTGTAAGAACATGAGATTCATGGTATCATAGAAGCAATAAAAAGTCTGTGTGTGGCTACGCGAAAGGAGCAGCAGAGATGAAAAAATTGAACATCCCAGTTGGTATTTCGGACTTTGAGAAGATTCGGAACGGTGGGTTTTATTATATTGACAAATCTGGCCTGATTGCGGAAATTTTGGACGAAAAAGCAGAAGTGACACTTATCACTCGACCACGGCGTTTCGGTAAGACGCTTGGCATGAGTATGTTAGAAAGCTTCTTTGACATCCGTAAAGACAGCAAAGAACTGTTTGATGGGCTGGAAATTGCAGAGCATCAGGTATTATGTGATGAGTGGATGAACCAGTATCCGACAGTCTTTGTTTCATTCCGACAGGTAGACGGTCTGGATTTTACTGGGGCATACGATATGCTCACAATGGTGATAGCGGATTTGTACAACAAACATCTTTATTTGCTTGATAGTAAAAGTGTTACAGAATTCCAAAAAACAGCGTTTGAGCATCTTGCACATGGCAATGGTTCTATAAAAGAAGTTAAGAACAGCCTTATGCTTTTGACAACGATGATGCAGAGCTATTATGCAAAGCCTGTAATTCTTCTTATAGACGAGTATGATGTCCCTGTAGCAAAAGCGAATAACAACGGTTATTATAATGAAATGCTCGATGTTATGAAAGGCTTGATGCAGGCTCTAAAAGACAATCAAGCACTTCAGTTTGCAGTTGTTACGGGCTGCTTAAAGATTGCGAAAGAAAGCATTTTTACGGGAACAAATAATTTTGTATCGGATACTATCACAAATTCTCGTCTGAACGAGTATTTCGGATTTGTACAGAGCGAGGTTGACCAGCTGCTAAAGGATGCTGACCTGACAAAGCAGGCTGAAAATATCAAGAAATGGTATGATGGATACCACTTTGGTGACTTTGATGTTTACTGCCCGTGGGATGTAATGAATTATTTGCTGGAACTGCAGCGCAACCCGAAAACTAAGCCCATCAGCTACTGGAAGAATACCAGTGACAATGCCATTATCCGTTCCTTTATTGACTATGCAGGCAGTACCATCACAAATAAACTTGAAACGCTGATGGCTGGTGGCTGCATCGTTCAGCGTGTGGATGAAAACCTGACCTATGATTATCTACATTCCTCAGAAGACAATCTTTGGAGTACGCTGTACCTGACAGGGTACTTAACCAAGGCGCGTGAAGAAGATTATAAGGGTGAGTTGCCGGATGGCATGGTTGCCCTTATGATTCCGAATGCAGAAATCAAAGAGATTTTTGAAACAACAGTCATCAAATGGTTCGATGACAGTACGAAGAAGTGGAATCGAAATGCGCTGTTTGATGCAGTTTGGAACGGTGACAGCGAAGGCATTACCAAGGAAATGAATGCTCTGCTCCGGCGCACCATAAGCTACCATGACTACCGGGAAGACTTCTATCATGCTTTCCTTGCGGGCATCTTCACAGGTGCCGGATATATGGTGGATTCCAATAAGGAGCATGGAGAAGGCCGAAGTGATGTGGTCGTTTACGATTCCATCAATGCCCGCGTTGCAATCTTTGAAGCAAAGTACACGAAGGTATTGGAAAATCTGGAAAGTGAATGCGATATAGCCTTGCAGCAAATTGATGATCGGATGTACGCAAAGGAGTATGAGGACGACTATGATCAGATTCTTTGCTACGGTATTTCGTTCTTTAAGAAACGTTGCATGGTAAAGAAAAAGTGATTCACAGCAAATCATAACTTGAATTCTGTATTATAACTTAAAATGAGTTATAATACAGAAAAAGAGTTATAAAGAGAAGCTCGCATAAACCACAGACAGCACCCAAGATGATTTGAGGGTGCGTCTGCGGCTTATGCGGGCCTTTTTATTTTGTGATTTTAATACGGATGGATGTTAAATTCCAAGGCTGACAAGAGTGGCCTTTAACTCACTCGCCGTGTGGATAATGATTTCCTGTTCAGTTTCGTTGCAGTCCAATAACAGACGATGCAATTCGGTGTTGGAAGTTGAAACGGAATAGTGAAGACTGTCTATCAACAAATCATCAACGGAAATGCAGAGGGCGTCGGCAATATCGACCAGAGTGGCAATGCTGGGGTGTTCTGTGCCTTTTTCAATTTTGGCCAGAAATTCACGACTGCGATTGATTTTAGAGGCTAAGGCTTCCTGGGTGATATTACCACACTGCATTCTGAAATAACCAATACGTTTTCCCAAAGCAACATAATTGACGGACATAAGTAAATCTTCCTTTCGAATGCCCGCATAAGAGTACTTTTATTATCTGGCCTATGGAAAAACGAATCAAGAAGAACGAAAAGAGCAGCCAACATAGAAGTCAGAATTTTCGTTTTTCACCTCTAGCGGAGATGGCTTCTGAGGCCAAAATGTGACCCAGTAGGTCACATTTTAAGGAACAAGTGACCTGCTGGGTCACAGAAAAATTATCTGACAGGTGTATAATAAAACCATAAAATTGAACAGCACGATAATGTGAGCGAGAACGAAGTGAAAAAGTTACTGACGCTGTACAGCGGGGTTCAGTTAACGGATGTACTTTCATTTGTATAGAGAAAATGATGAAAATGTGGCTCAGAATTTGGCGGGGCCACCCCTAGCGGTCGTGTGTTCTGAGGCAATTTTGTGAAGTGTTACATCACAATTTGCTGCACATGTGAAGTGCCACTTCACAGAAAAAAATCATCTGATAAGAGTATAATAGAAGCATGAAATCAAGCTGCGAAAATAAAGTGGGGAAAACGAAATGGAACGACTGCTGACACTGTATAGCGAAGTTCAGTCAACGGATGTACGGTGGCTGTGGTATCCCTTTATTGCAATCGGGAAAATCACACTTCTGCAGGGTGATCCCGGCGATGGAAAATCTACCATGATGATGAATCTGATTGCGGAACTTTCAACAGGAGGTAAGACCCCGGACGGATGCAAAGTTGGTACGCCGCAAAAAGTGATTTATCAGTGCTCAGAGGATGGTGTTTCAGACACGATTAAGCCCCGCTTGGAACGCTGCGGAGCAGACTGCAGGAAGATTGCTTTCATCAACGAAGAAGTTTATAACGGCCTCACATTGGACGATGAGCGCATCCGTCAGGCAATCATTGAATTTCGGCCTCGATTGGTCGTGATTGATCCGATTCAGGCATATCTTGGCAGCGATTCGGATTTGCAAATCGCAGGCAGAGCGCGGAAACTCATGCGCCGCCTTGGAATGTGGGCTGCTGGTTACGACTGCGCTATCGTTCTGATTGGACACCTCAACAAAAAAGAAGGCTCCAAAGGGCTGTACCGCAGCCTTGGCAGTATTGATGTTGTGGCAGCAGCACGAAGCGTCCTGCAGGTGGAGCGAGATACCGAGAATCCTGATATAAGAATCGTACATCAAATCAAAAACAGTCTTGCGCCTACGGCAGAAGACATCCGCTTTTCCATTTCTGCCGACAAGGGCTTTCGATGGCTGGAATGCAGGCCACAGCTTTTTGAAAAACAACAGCCGGACGCCGAACATAAATTTGATACAGAGCAACAGAAAGCTGCCTACTGGATCAAGCATTTCCTTGAAAAAGGCGATATGAGCGCAAATGAAATTTATTGCCGTCTGGACAATGAGGGTGTCAGCAAACGAGTGGCGCGGATGGTAAAAACGGAAATGGGAATCCACTGCTACCAGAAGAAGCGGAGATGGTATTGGAGTGTTCAGCTGGAAGAAGGTGCTATGAATGGAGCGCAAGTATAAAGTAGGCGGCTATGTGAAACTTGCAAAACTGTGGGAACGCTCTAAGGATGCAGCAGTAGCCTATCACAGTTCCTACTATGCTGAAAAGTTCAGAGATGATGCAGATAAAAGGCTGGTTGGTGTCTATATTGACATCACAGGGAATAAGGAAATTTATAAACGCCCGGAAATGGTGCATCTGCTCAAAGATTGCAAAAAAGGTGCCGTCAATCTGATTTTTTCACAGACAAGGGCCTACCTTGCAGCGAATACCTGTGATTTCTGTTTTCTGCTGAAATATCTGTTTGATTTGCCGATGCGGGTAGACATTGTTACAGATGATGACGACCAGAGAATTGACACGATTCTTGATGTTGAGAATCAGCGTCAGAGCCTGAAAGAATTGGCCGAAAAATATACATCAATCCGTGAGAAAGAATATCTTGCATGGAAAGCACGACTAGAACATGAAATGGAAAAGGCAGATGGAAAATGAATGAAGGACAGTATGATTCAAAAAATGTAGAACATATTTCAATAGAAAATATCGAAGTTGTGTCCAATGGAATGGATTGGAAAAGCAGGCATTTGGAAGCTGAAAAGAGAAAAGCCGAAATCCGCGACAGAATCCATAAGCAGACTGAACAGGGTCAGAAATCAGCAAAAGATTATTTCCGCCCTGCAAAGCCGACCCCATCAATTTATGACAGTGACCTAAAACGTGTGGCCGTTTATGCCCGTGTCAGCACATCTAGCGAAGAACAGATTTCCTCTATTGAAAATCAAACTCTATACTACACCAAAAAGATTGCAGAAACGGAAAACTGGAATCTGCAGGATATTTACAGTGACGAGGGAAAATCGGGTACTTCACTGCGGAAACGAGATGCGTTTAAGCGAATGATGCGAGATGCCAAAGACCAGAAAATGGATTTGATTATCTGTGCCAGCATTTCGCGTTTTGCCCGGAACTTTTCGGATTGCATGACACAAATCGCAGCTTTGAAAACCATGCATCCTGCACATCCCATCGGTGTGTACTTTGAAACAGAGAATATCTATACGCTGAATCCAAGCAGTCAATACAGTCTTGACATTCAGGCTCTTTTGGCAGACTGGGAATCGGGCAATAAGAGTCGCCGGATGATCCTTTCGTATGACCAGCGTATTATGACAGGTCAGTACCCGGTGGCTGACCTGATGGGGTATCGGCATACGAAGGATGGACAGCTTGTGATTGAGCCGGAAGAAGCAAAGACGGTACGTTTTATCTTTCTGGCATTTATTCAGGGCTATGATTACGAACAGATTGCAATGATCCTGACACAGAAGAAGCGCAGCACCCTGCGCGGCAGGCAGGAGTGGAATGGCATGATGGTGGCTAACATCATGAAAAATGAACGCCGCTGGGGTGATCTGGAAGCCCGGAAGAGCATCGTGGTGGACTACAAGCTGGGCAAGGTCACAAAGAATAATGGGAATCGCTGCTCTGCCTATGTCCCGGAACATCACGAAGCGATTGTTTCGCCGGAGATTGCACGGGCTGCACATCTTGTGGCATCCAGCAGCAAAAAGTGCGGTGTGCAGGATATTGTGGTAATCCGACAGGGAGCATTGAAAGGCTTTGTGGGTATCCATCCGAACTGGAACGGTATCAATGCCGAAAGCATCCGCAGCCTTTGCCTGAGCACCTATCTGCCGGAAGAGGTGGCGAAACTGAACAAGATGGCAGAAATGCGGTCTGGAAAGAAGTTGGATATGGCATTGCCATCTGATTATTTGACTGTATCTGGCATATGTTTTATCAATCAAAGCAGCCCGATTATGACGATTTCTAAAAATGGAATCCGTTTCAGCAAGGCTTGCCACACCCGGCTGGACAACTGCGAATATGTGGAACTGCTCTATCATCCGATTCTGCAGGTCGTGATTTTACGAAAGAGCGATCATGGCTCTTCAACGGCGATGCACTGGCAAGATGACAATGACGTTCATAGTGCCTTTTCAGCCAGAGCGTTTTCTGGCCTGATCCTTCAAACGTTGAACTGGAGAAGGAATTGCCGCTATCAGTGCCGTGGTATCTGCCGGGGTCAGGGAAATGCAAAATTTCTGATTTTTGAATTAGATGAGTCCCGGATTTTGACTGGGAAAAATCAGTATGAACAAGAAAATTGTTCGATGAATCTGAAATGCCGGTTATATCGGAGTAAATGGGTTCAGAGCATTACAGTTAGTGATGTGATGGAATCTGGCCAAGTCGTAGAAAATCCCATGATTGGTGCAATTCCAAGCAGAAATGAAGTTCAACGTGAACTGGATGATCTTTTGATGTCGATGTAGGAGGAACTTATAGAATGGAAGAAAAAAGCAGGGCGCAGGAACTGAGCGTTCGGGAAATCTCCTTGATTCGTGAACTTGCACAGATACGGAAAGAACATAAAAGAGAACTGGAGTACGAAAAGTTCGATGGCTATGAACTTCCGCCGCGCACCCAGTTTTCCATGCTGAATAAACCTGCAGTGAGCATAAAATATGGTGTTATGAAATTTAATATGGCGTGCATTCGGCTTTTTGAAGGAATTAAGTATGTCCTTCCGATTTTGCACCCCAATAAGAAGCGGCTTGCGTTGATTATGTGCCCGGAAGAGGACAGCGCGTCTGTTGAATGGGCAAGACAGAAGAACGAAAACTGGGTGAATAAGGATATTACATCATTGGAATTTGTGGAAAATATCTTCAGGCTCATGAACTGGAATCGGGAATGCCGTTATAAAGTGCTTGGACGGGTGGCTAATTCAGATCAGGGTCTTTGTATGTTGTTTGATTTGGAAGAAGCAATCATGTTCACCCCGAAGCCACAGGAATATACAGATCCGCTTACTGGTGAAATGAAGAAAAAGCAGATGAAATTCTTCCCGGATGCCTATAAGAACCGTATCGGAAAATCTTATAATGACTATATTGCAGACCATCAGATGAACATGTTTGAAGACTTCATTGGGTATCAGAGTTCTACTGTATTGGATGAGCCCGAACGGGAAGCAGGCACTACTTCAATACCGATTCCGCAACGTGAAGAATCTGAAAATATACCTTCGCCAGATTTACCGGGACAGCTTGAAAACGTACAACAATCGGGCAATGAGATTGCTAAGAGAGGAATGCCGACATGAATTCTGGGCGAGTTATGAACCTGCGAGTGACAATTCCGGCGGAAAGCCGGAGAATGAATGTTGGGAAAGATGTTATCCGTATTCTTGGAAGTCCGGCCTATATCTGCGTTTTGCAGAGGAAAGATCGGAAGTCTATTGCAATCACGCCGTGTGCTGCGGAGCATCCCATGTCCTTTAAGGTCCCGGACAGGCTGCTGACCGATGGGCAGTGTCGGATGATGATTAACGGAATACAGTTCATTCAGGTGTTGCTGGAAGCAAATGGTTTGGCGGCAGGAAAAGACCATCAGTTTAAAGGACGGTATGATGCCGAGAAAAATGCAGTTATCATTTCGCTTGAAAAAGATGAACAAAGTGCCCTCTCGCCTCAAAAGTGTACAACTTGACATCACGTCCATTTGAACGTATAATACGTCCAAATGGACGTGATGAAGGGAGCCGATATTATGCGTGCCGGAATTTTAGATGGCTTTCAAACGATAATTCCAACAGCGGCAGCCGTCTTATTGAAAAAACGACAAATGTTAAGGCTGACGCAACAAGAGATTGCTGATCGCGCAAAAATAACTTTGCGTCAATATCAAAGGTTGGAATCTGGGGAAAGAAGTATTTTGACCTGTTCTTTTGGCTTGGCGTGTCGAGTAATTGAAGCTCTTGATATGGATGTTTCTAAATTCTATCATGGTGACTATTACCTTGAAGAAGAGCTGAAGACAACGAGAGGCAAAGGATTTAGCAGTAGGAAAAAGCTATCGATTTAATGGACGGCATGATGCGGGAAAATCCGATATAGACAAATCTATGTTGAATTTTTTACATCTGTCAGCTTGATATTCGTAAATCTTTTCGGCTATGAGGGTGTTTCATTCCGTAGGAATGGGAGCGGTACAGGTTGAGAGTTTCTACCCATGCGAACAGATTTGCTTTGGTGGAGCTGGAGTTAAGCACTTTTCCGTGCCTCGTATCTGATGCGTTTCTGAAATTGGAAAATATTGAACCCGATAAAATAAAAGTTTCCGAAACGGGAAAATAATTTGATGTTCTGCGTATGATATTCAGGATAACTATGAAAAGATTGTCCTGACACTGGATCGTTTTTTACTCGGAAATTACGATGGTATAAAAGTTGTGAATGTCATCGCCTAGCTTTTGGGATGAGGAATCTGCATCTGGGTTTGTACACACCAAACCAAGGAGTTCCAAAACACTCTGGTTCGTTATTCCATTCGACCAGAGCAGTCACAGAGAAAAGGAAAATTCTTGAAGAAGAATTTGGCGTTGCAATGAACGAAGAACTGGAAAGAGAGGTGCTTGTTATGTGCAACCTTAGTCAGGGGGTAAAGGCCGAAGGCATTAGCATTGGTGAGATGCGGATGCTGGTTAAGCAGGTGAGAAAGGGCCGTGTGACGATTGAAGAAGCAGCGGAAGACGCTGGAATGACAGTAGAAGAGTTCAAGAAAATCTTGGAAAATACGCCACTGCAGGCGGTATAAAATAAGAATTATATAGAGCAAACAGTCAAGCCCTACAAGGTTTAGATCGGTTTGAAACCGACTGAAAGCCTTGTAGGGCTTATTTTTTTTGTAAAATTTTTTGTTCCTTACTTGACAACCGCATATGGACAACCAGAAAAAATCCTGATTTCATGCGGGTTTACGCGGCTTGACCTTTTCACCTCAAACTGTTTCTGCCTGTCATGGTGCGTTAAGGCCAACGTGATTTCAGGTGCTAATGGCTTCTGGTTGCGCTCTATACTTAACCCACCACAGCGAAAGCTGATAGAGCAGAAAACAGAATAAGGAGGTACGAAGGCGAGCCTGCGTATAGATTGCCGCAGCAATCTGTATACAGGCTTGTTGTCGTGCAATGAATAAATGAGAAATTGAATGAGTAGAAATTGTTGAAGATTTCTTTGATTTATGGAGGAAAATTAAAATGGGAAAGTATTTTGGGACCGATGGCTTCCGTGGTGAAGCTGGTATTGATCTGACCGCTGACCATGTGGTAAATCAGGGAATGCAGGAAAAGCAGTCTATCACGGTGCGCTGCGTGGACATTGAGGACTTGGAAAAGCAAGCAGAAGCCATTCGGGTAGAGCAAATCAAACTATATGAATCGTATGCGGACGGTGTGCTGCTACGAGATGCGTACATAGAAAAGAAAAAGGTCCTTTCGGAAAAACTGGCTGCATTGCAGGATAGCATACGGACAGAAAAGGAAGAACAGGAGTGTGCCGATGAATTGGATGAAGAAATCCGCGCTCTGACAAAGCAGGCCAGCGAGAAAACGTACATCGGCGGGCTGACAAAAGAATGTGTGGATGCTTTTGTGAGCATGGTTTATCTGTATGACGATCAAACGATGAAAATAGAGTTCAACTGTGAGGATGTGATTCGGAGAGCGTTGGAAAAGTATGGTGCATAATTGGATGGAAGAAGTGGCATAAGAAAAAGAATACCCGTCTGGGTGAGAGGATTCAGGAAATCTTCTCGACCAGGCGGGTATTTCATTCCGCAGGAATGTGTCTATTAGAGGCTGAGGGTTTCTACCCATGCGGACAAGTCGGCTTTGCTGGAATAGGAATTGAACACCTTACCATGCAGCAGTTTTGCACCGGGGCAGCTAGGAGCAAGCTTTTCATTGGTCTTGCCCATGTCGCTGCCGCCAGATGTGGCAAAGGGAATAACCGTCTTGCCTTTTAGATTATAGCTTTCCAGAAATGTATTGATGATTGTAGGGGCAACGTACCACCAGATAGGGAATCCGACAAAGATGGTGTCGTATTCGCCCATGTTATCACGTTTGATAGCGATGCCAGGGCGAGAGGTAGGATCGCTCATTTCGATGGTGCTGCGGGATTTCTTGTCCATCCAGTTCAGATCGGCCTTGGTGTACGGAACTTCCGGCTGAATCTCAAAAATGTCTGCACCGATAGCATCAGCCAGATTTTCGGCAACTTTCGCGGTGATGCCGCTGGCAGAGAAGTAAGTGACCAGTCTTTTGCTCATGACAAATGCACTCCCTTGATTGATTTTTACAATTTAAGTATAGCACGTTGAATAGGGAGCATCAAGTAAGGCTGGGCGGACGAACGTGCTAATATTGCAAATGAAATAAGCACAAAAGAAAGTTTGCGTTGACTTTCGTGCTTATTTGGAATACAATATAAGCACGAAGGTGAGGTGACGCTTATGATGAACATGAACAATTTGGCTCAAACACATGAGATTTTAACACCGCAGCTTGCAACAAAAGTAGGTTTAACGAAATTTGAGTTTTATAAATATGTAAAGGCCAATGAATACGAGCAAGTCAGACATGGCGTATGTGATAACGAATAAATGTAGAAAAACAAATAGGTGCTATCATTATGGACGATATTATATATTTCATTTATTATCCCACAGTGATATAATTAAACCATCATAACAGGAAAGAGGTTATCACCTATGCCCAGAACCAAAGGTAGCAAGAATAAGCCCAAAACTGTGACTGCTGATTTTGCAACGCAGATTGCGGAAAAGCAGTCCGCAAAGGAAGCCCTCACAGCGGAAATCGCGTCCATCACCGCCAACATTGACACTTTAAAGGCTGACCTGAAAGAGAAGAAGACTGCTCTGAAGAAGGCCGAAAAAGAAGTGGCCACTCTGGAAGCAAAGAAGGCAAAGGCAGATGCTAAGGCTGCAGAAGAAGCAAAGAAAGCAGAAGCGGAATCCGTTCTGAAGAAGTTGCTTGCCGAGGGTATGAGTGCCGATGAAATCCTCGCTAAACTGAAATAACAGAAAACCCGTAATGAACGCTCATTGTGGCTTGTTCATTACGGGTTTTAGGATTACAAGAATACGGATTCATCCGGCAGCATCAAAGCGAAAATATTCCGGCAGGTTGAGCCGCTTGATAAATGCATGGTGCTGGGCGTGGTAGTGCCGTAGATCGTACCCCAGATGATGCAGTTCAAGAAGCTTCACCAATACCAGATTGATATGAATGCGTTTGGCAGTGGCAATCTGAGCAGCATTCATCTTGCGTTTCGTCATCTGATAGACTTCCTCACTGTCCAGCATCAGGTGGGATGCAAAAGCATTCGGCTCATAAAGACAGATCTCCTTATCTGTAATCGCCAGAGATTTATTCAGCGTGTGCAAGTCCATAAGAATCTGATGCTCCAGATAATGCCCCAGAGCGTACCCGCAGACCATCTGCTTTGTCTGCGAATCAAGATGACTGTTGATAAGTATCAATGGCTTATCAAAATGGAGTGAAAGAAAACCCAGCACATCTTTGAAGCGGGGTGTTTCACTGATGTCCAGACTGCAGCTTCGCGCAATCCGTTTGATGTTGCGGGTGCCGGTATTTTGGACGAGGTCATTGGCTGCTTGGTAAATAAGAATGGAATCCATAATGTGCTCTCCTTTCGAGGATGGCATAGTGAATGGAACGGAATTTTACAGGCTCAATATTCGGTTCTTTTCTCGTTCTTGCTCGCGGTACTTAAAATAGGCTTTGTGCATTTCATACATGATGCCGTCCATATCCTGCGCGGTCAACTCTCCGCTGGCAAAAAGCTCAGTAAGCTCGAATGCGAGATGCTGGGCTTCTATTTTACCCTTTTTTCCGTAGGTTGCTGCAGCGCGTTCAATAAATAAAGACTGATCCGGTTGTATGTGGGTCAGAGGCACATGGAATATATCGGCCATTTTTTCAAGTATTTCAACATTGCGAGGGTAGCGACCATCACGTTCCCATCCGATGACTGTTCGTTTGCTGACACCCAGACACTTTGCCAATTCGTCCTGTGTTAAGGAATGCTTCTTTCGTAAATCACGAACTTTCTCTCCAAATTTCATGTTTGCAACCTTTCTATGGAGCAGTTATCGTACTGTAACAATGTGCAACGGAATTTGTAAATATTCAATTCAGAATGTGCAATAATATTTCACATTTTCCTCTTGACACCGCGACACTACTTGCATATAATTATGCTATATTCTTTCAACTTTTATGGCTATTATACTGGAAAATGCGTAAATATGCAAGTGAAAAAGATGAAATTCAAGAAAAGTTCAGAAAAGTCCATAAGTTGAAATCGAATGAACGAAAAGGTGAAATTCAAACCATAAAAAGGAGGCCGTGAAAAAGATGAGTAATGGAGAACATGAGATCCGCACTCCGAAGGGATTGCGGATTGGAAATCGCAGTGTCGTTGATGGAAAGAATATGCCAGAAAAAAAGAAATCGCGCTGGAAATGCTTCGTTACCCGATCCATGATGATGAATTATGGGCTTTGACCTTTTTGAAGCAGGATACGATTTTTGTGTGCGTAAATACAGCACTTCCGCTTTGTAAGCAATTTTTTGCGGCGGCGCATGAACTGTATCATATCTACTGCTATGTGGAAAATGCAGACCAGAGCTATATAAAAAATGGTTCTATGCTGGATTCGGCAACAGGGGATGAAACAGGAAGAACGCAGGAGGATTTGGAAGCAAATGCCTTTGCAGGGCTTCTTCTGATGCCGGATCAACTGCTCCATGAGCAGATTCTGCTGTATGGGCTTGATAAAGATTTGGTTACAGTAGATTCTGTCCTGATGCTTATGGATATGTTTGCAATGCCCTATAAGGCAGTTGTACTGCGTTTGTTTGAAAGCGGAAACATATCTCATCAGCAGGCTGAAAAGCTGCTGGAGGTGGGCTCTGCGGACGTAATGGAAAGAGTATCGCTGACAGGTAAAGCAAAACGCTGGCAGCTCGATGGCAAAGGAACAGAATCTTTTGGCACACTCCTTGAGAAAGTTGAGTATAACAGACAGCATGAGTATCTGACGGAATCCAGAGAAAAAGAAGATGTGGCCTATCTTACTCAACTGAAAAAAGAGTACGGCTTGGATTGAGGGGGTGTCAGATCGAAGTGAAAAGATACGCACTGCTGGATACTGACTTCATTTCCAAAACGCACTCTGTTCAAGATGATGGCGGCAATCATTTGATTGATCGGGTCATAGAATTGCCGGAGTATGAGTTCTTTTGTCATGCACAAATCGTAACGGAACTCAATCGGTATGCAGATGGCTTTTATTTTCCAAGGCCACCGATAAGTGGGGGAGAGCAGAAGCTCATATAGCACCCGTGTGGGTCGTGTATCCCAATTTCAGTTATTATTGAACCAATCTAATTTATTCTTCGAGTGATTTACACCAAGAGTATTGTAGGATGTATCACATGAATTGTGGAAGCGCGAGCTCCCATTGTTGCTCGAAACTTTGCACGCCTCTCCGTGGTGAGCAACAGGCAACACAGTAAAAGGTACTGTGGCTGGATTGTAAAGTGAAGAATATAATTATGCGATTCGAATTTGTGTGATGTCAGTATAAATATATAAAATGTGCTTTTGCTTGAAAAAGGAGAATTAGCTATGGACGAGCGAACTTTGGAGAAAAATGAAGCGATACAAAAGATGCTGAAAAGTGAGTACGACTTAGCAAAGCGCGAGTGTGAATACTATACACAGGAGTTTAATAAGCAAGATACTATATACGGAGTCTATTTTGCAGTGTTTTCTGTAGTGGTTGGTGCAATTTATAAAATTGCCGAAACCAACAATGACCAGCTGCAACTTGCTAATTTAGCTGTCGTATTAAACCAAAAGATTATAATTGGTGGAATGGTATTGTTTTTGGCATTTGCTTACATATATGTGTTTTTAGTAATAATGGGAAACTCATATTACCTCATTCTTTATAGTGGAAAGATAATTGCTCTCGAAAAAATGATGAATCATTTCTTAGAAAAGGAAATATTTATATGGGAATCCTACATTATGGATAAAATTCAATCTCCTCAAAATAGATTTACAAAGGGTTATTTCAATGTTAATATTCTAAAAGGAGCAATAGCAGTAGTTTTGTATATCGTTGTTGAAGTGATATTAGGAATTATATGGAGTCTTATATTTGATGACTTTATTGTGACCCTTATTTATTGTGTGGCTTTTGGGAGTTTGTCAGGATTTGTTTTAATGAATTGGTTGAAAATGTGGATACATTTACCTGAGTACTATAAAAGTTGTTTTATAGATCTATATAAAAATAAGCTGCAAATAAAATCAGAGGATTAATATTAATAAGATGTGGGAATGCTCCCATATTATGGCCAAGAGTGTGAAGAATAAAATCAAGAATTACAAAATCGGTATGTCTACTACAATAAAAGATAAACTAAAGAAAATTATAACTGAGACTGTATTTGATATTAATGCGGTGGTTTTTTACTCGACTTTAGGAATCGCTATTCTCATGACAATAGCAAGTGTTGTTATTGCGAAGTGTCGGATTGTGATGTTTTATGTGGATCAAACGCAAATGAGTGCATTATTTACAACGACGGCACAAATAGTAGGTGGCTTGTATGGACTAACGCTAACTGCATCTTCCCGTTGCTGGGCGTGTGAAAATTCGTTTTACATTTGAAGATGTGCTGGCAGGCTATGCAGAATGAGTTGTAGTCGAAATCACTGCTGTAAGCAGAGTTTTTCTTGTAAGAACACGAGATGCATGGTATCATAAGAGTAAGGAAAAGTCTGTGCATGGCTACGCGAAAGGAGCAGCAGAGATGAAAGAAATGAATATTCCCGTTGGAGTTTCGGACTTTGAAGAAATTCGAAAAAATGGGTATTACTATATTGATAAATCGGGACTGATTGGAGAACTGCTCAGTAGAACAGGAACGAAAGTAACGCTTATCACTCGTCCCCGACGCTTCGGTAAGACATTGGGCATGAGTATGCTGGAAAACTTCTTTGACATCCGCAAAGACAGCAGAAAACTGTTTGAGGGACTGGAAATTACAGAAAACCAAGCATTGTGCGTTGAGTGGATGAACCAGTATCCGACAATTTTTGTTTCATTTCGACAAGTAGATGGACTGAATTTCACCGGGGCATACGATATGCTTACAATGGTGATAGCAGATTTGTACAACAAACATCTTTATTTGCTTGATAGTGAAAATGCTACAGAGTTCCAAAAAACAGCGTTTGAGCATCTTGCACATGGCAGTGGCTCCATAAAAGAAGTTAAGAGCAGCCTTATGCTTTTGACAACGATGATGCAAAGTTATTATGAAAAGCCTGTAATTCTTCTTATAGACGAGTATGATGTACCCGTAGCAAAAGCAAACAACAACGGTTATTATGATGAAATGCTCGATGTCATGAAAGGCCTGATGCAAGCACTGAAAGACAATCAAGCCCTTCGTTTTGCAGTTGTTACAGGTTGCTTGAAGATTGCGAAAGAGAGCATCTTTACAGGAACCAACAATTTTGTATCGGATACTATCACAAATTCTCGTCTGAACGAGTATTTCGGATTTGTACAGAGCGAGGTTGACCAGCTGCTAAAGGATGCTGACCTGACAAAGCAGGCTGAAAATATCAAGAAATGGTATGATGGATACCACTTTGGTGACTTTGATGTTTACTGCCCGTGGGATGTAATGAATTATTTGCTGGAACTGCAGCGCAACCCGAAAACTAAGCCCATCAGCTACTGGAAGAATACCAGTGACAATGCCATTATCCGTTCCTTTATTGACTATGCAGGCAGTACCATCACAAATAAACTTGAAACGCTGATGGCTGGTGGCTGCATCGTTCAGCGTGTGGATGAAAACCTGACCTATGATTATCTACATTCCTCAGAAGACAATCTTTGGAGTACGCTGTACCTGACAGGGTACTTAACCAAGGCGCGTGAAGAAGATTATAAGGGTGAGTTGCCGGATGGCATGGTTGCCCTTATGATTCCGAATGCAGAAATCAAAGAGATTTTTGAAACAACAGTCATCAAATGGTTCGATGACAGTACGAAGAAGTGGAATCGAAATGCGCTGTTTGATGCAGTTTGGAACGGTGACAGCGAAGGCATTACCAAGGAAATGAATGCTCTGCTCCGGCGCACCATAAGCTACCATGACTACCGGGAAGACTTCTATCATGCTTTCCTTGCGGGCATCTTCACAGGTGCCGGATATATGGTGGATTCCAATAAGGAGCATGGAGAAGGCCGAAGTGATGTGGTCGTTTACGATTCCATCAATGCCCGCGTTGCAATCTTTGAAGCAAAGTACACGAAGGTATTGGAAAATCTGGAAAGTGAATGCGATATAGCCTTGCAGCAAATTGATGATCGGATGTACGCAAAGGAGTATGAGGACGACTATGATCAGATTCTTTGCTACGGTATTTCGTTCTTTAAGAAACGTTGCATGGTAAAGAAAAAGTGATTCACAGCAAATCATAACTTGAATTCTGTATTATAACTTAAAATGAGTTATAATACAGAAAAAGAGTTATAAAGAGAAGCTCGCATAAACCACAGACAGCACCCAAGATGATTTGAGGGTGCGTCTGCGGCTTATGCGGGCCTTTTTATTTTGTGATTTTAATACGGATGGATGTTAAATTCCAAGGCTGACAAGAGTGGCCTTTAACTCCTTCGCCGTGCGGATAATGATTTCCTGCTCAGTTTCGTTGCAGTCTAATAAGAGGCGATGTAAATCGGAATCAGAGGAAGAAAGAGAATAATCGAGGCTGTCAACCAGTAACGCATCGACAGAAATATGTAGAGCATTGGCGAGATCAACCAAGATTGGCAAACTGGGGGTCTTGACTCCGTTTTCAAGATAGGCAATATTTGTACTTTTTGTGCTAAAGCTCTGTTTTTGGAGCTTTGCGTTTATTATAAAACTCTAGCGGGGAAACTCCATCCCCGTACCTGTTGACTAGGGCGGAAAACCGCGATACAATAAAAGAAACGACCTTTTTACGGCAGCAGGCCACGAGGAAAACAAACTATGGAAGTAGAACTGCTCAAAAAATACGGCAGTGTGAGCCCCGGCAAAATAGAGAATCTGGACGGCACGACTGAAACTGTCGATTTCCGCTTTTCAACGGCGATCCGCTTTTACCGCAACATGGAGGACGCCGATTTCCCACTGCACTGGCATGCCCCTGGCGAGATCATCTCCCCCATCGAGGGTACCTACACGGTTACGATTGCGGGCAAGACCGTGACGCTGCAGCCCCATGATGTGCTGATTATCGCATCGGGCGAGCTGCACAGCATTCGCGCACCCAAAACGGGGAAGCGATACATCATGAACTACAGCGTATCGTACTTTCATCAGATACAGGACATGGCCGAGTTGTTCAACACGTTCTACCCCTTCCGCCTTGTCACCCGGCAGGAAGACCCCGAACTGGCCGACCAGCTGTTTGCGGTGCTGGCGCAGATAGAGGGCGAGTATTTCAGCACGAACGTCTGCCGTGAGAGCGAGATCATGGCCTTGATGCTGCACTTTTTCTCGATCTTCGGGCGGTATGAGCACCGCCAGAACAGCGAGCAGGTGCTGGATTACCCCAAGCAGCAGGACCACATGCGCCGCTTTGCAGAGCTGTGCGCCTACATCAACAACCACTGCACCGAGCGTCTCTCGGTCGAGGATCTGGCCTCCCGCGCGGGGTTTAGTGTCTACCATTTTTCGCGCCTGTTCAAGGAAAACACGGGCATGACCTGCCACAATTACCTGGTGGCGCGCCGCATCATCTATGCCAAAGCACTGCTGGTGGACGATACGATCCCCATCACCGAGATCGCTATGCGGTCGGGCTTCAACTCGATCGCAACCTTCAACCGCCTGTTCAAGGCGCAGATAGGCTATACCCCTACCGAGTACCGCCAGATGGCCTGCCACGGATAAAAAAGCGCCGCCGCGTGAA